>Ga0179593_1671921_pt1 | contig 13797 bp, 17 predicted proteins | sample CZODoug2_1_08_16_FD_185931 | JGI IMG/M metagenome (GOLD analysis project Ga0179593, IMG submission 185931) | Vadose zone soil fungal communities from Angelo Coast Range Reserve, California, USA - CZODoug2_1_08_16fungal (PacBio error correction) | ecosystem: Environmental > Terrestrial > Soil >...
GCCTTGATCCAAGAGGGGAAAAGAACAGAGAAGGGGGGTTACTGAGCTACTTGACTTCTCCAAAAAAGTTCACTAGGGAAAACCTATTCATTTGACACGTAAGCTGAACAGTCAGAGAAGATTTCCTACCTTAATGCCGCGATTCTAACAGAGGGGGTGGATAGGTGGTTGATCAGTACAATAACTAAGAGCCTCCTTGTCTGAGAGAGAGAGTTTCTGTTCCGCATTTCTAGAAGGACCGGGAGGAACGAATCGAGGGACATAACGATTATGCGCAGACATCCGTCTGTCAAGAGCGAATATGCTTTGAAAAAGAGAGATCAATTGGTGAAGTCGGTCACAGGGACGCCTCCCGATCCGCGAATAGGCTACTTCAAAGACAGAAGAAAAAGATTAGAAAAATTAAAATGAAAAGCGGGAATGGGGCACCCTTTTTTTTACGTGGGCCGTCCGTAAGTTACGGGTGGAGTCACGGCAGGGCGAGTTCTGAGAAAGCCAAGGCGCGCTAAGCGGACCATAACGGCGATTTTGAAAGCCGAAAATGAATCCGAGTGGGGCATTGGTCGCGCCGGAGGGAAAAAGTTTAATGGAAGAAAAAAGCCGCTTCAAAAGGGAGGGAAAGCTTGGAGGTAAAAAAACAACTGATGTTGCACCACAAGACCAAATGGGAAGGGGGTAAGTAAAAAGATCACGAGGTGAGAACAGGTTGGGGTACAGCCATTCTGCGCATCGCCACAGAACGGAGCACGACATCGCCGAAACAAGAAGGGGGGAAGATGAAAGGATCAAAGGTACACAGCTCGCTCCGGGTCGCCGAAGATGGAACTCCAGCGCGAAGCCGATTACAGGAATGGGGAGAAAGACAGGGGAAACCAAAGAAGCTGAGCAGGAGGCGCGTTCGCGATCATGGGGTCGGCCTCGCGCAAGCCCTGGAGCGTTGGACAACAAACGAACACAATCAAGACGGAGGGAAAGGCAGATGAGCCCAAGAACAAACAAACTAGAGGGGAGAATGAGCGACCATGATTTGAGAACAGTCAGAGATGAACTTTCCGTCGAGCGCGGGAGTGTAAGCAGGAAGGAAGAACGGCCCCAAAAAAACGGGGAACAGATCGGAAAATTCTGGTACCACATGGACCTATCGGGCCGTTCTGGAACATGGATTTTGTCACAGATGGAAAAGCGGCGGGAAGAAAGAACGAAATCGGCAGAAGAGAAACAACAGCCGAACATCACGGCCAAGGCTCAACGGGCAAGCACAAAAACGAGAAAGAGTCCAAGAAGTTCTAACAAAAGGTTGGGGCAGCTTCTAGGAGGGTAAATGCGCCCGTGAAAAATTCCCGAGAACGGAAAGGCGAGAAATTAAAACTTTCGTCGGGATCGCAAAGGTGGGAGATTGCGCGGGGTCTCGGCGGGTCACGAAGTGAAAAAGGCCTGAGCGTGGAACGCGGGGGGGTCTAAGCATAAAAAAAAGAGATGCATTCGGCAGATGTGGCAGAGGGCAATAGTTCTTGCATCAGCTCGCTGTTCCTACGTCGATCGAGGAGAACGGCTGTCCATCACCAAAAAGGGGGAAAATGAGTGAGACCACTCGATGAGAGGCAATTGAAGGAAATAAAAACACGTTTAAGACCGACGCGGTTGGACCAGTCGCAGGGAAGATCGCGCAATGTCCGGGGAAAAACGAAAAAAGTTACAGGGACTCACTTAACGCTTCCTTCTAACAAACCCTACGGGGTCTTCGGACAGGACGTCGAGGCGAGAAAGCAAATAGCAGAAGCAATCAAAAAAAAAACGTGGGTACGGGGGACTTGAACAGTGGACCTACCATTTCTAAGAATGCCTTAATCGAGGAGATCCTCAAAAGAGGAGAGAAAGTCGCCGGGAAAGGGGATCCGGTCGAAAATGGCGGGATTATTGTACAACTGTTACGTTCAAGCGATAAATTCCAGCATTCGTAAGAGGCGATGAGAAACGGAAGAGGAGGTATGGATACACCTGGCGAATGACGAGCTCATCGTTGGCCTTGATCACGAACCTCCAGGGTTAGGTTTTGCTCAGGTCGGGGGGTCTTGCCCTGCACGTGGGGGAGAGAAAGCGAGAGAAATGAAAAGGATATAGAGGAAAAAAAAGGGGAGGAGGAAAGAGAGGGGGAAGCTTCGAAGACAGGGGCATTCAAGACCAACCGAGCAAAACTCAAACGGATTCGTGATGCCACGCAACGCATGGGAGAAAAGGACATTAGCAAAGTGGGGAGAGCAGAAAAATAAGAAGAATGGATTCCGGGAAAAAAAGACTCAAAAGAATGACTGCATTATTTTTTATCAGTGAACTTAACCGTGAAAAATGCACCTAGCATGGACCATAAAACCCTAAGAAAGAAGGAGCATGTCGCAAAAAAGGTGGAGCAAAGAAAAAGAGAGAAGCGAAGAAAAGTGGATCCAAAAGAATCGAACGTCTAATTCTTCAGCAGTGGTTCGGGCCCACGGCTGCGGGAAAAAAGAGACGGTCAGGGGATTGAAAAAAGGCGAAGGACGCTTTCGATGCGAAGTCGACGGCGGACGATGCCGCGGTTTTTGGGGGGGGGGTAAGCCGGGAAGGGAGGGACGAAGAATATTCAAGGGGGGAGGTTTCGCGGCGGGGGAAAGGCCATTGGGGGGTTGTGGGGGGGGTGGGAAGGGGATGGGAAAAGGGAAAAACCAGCGAACGAGCGGGGCCTGAATGTGGTGAGATCTCATACATCAATGGTCCGGAGCATGCGGAGACTTGTCAGAGGGCGAAGCCGTCATAAACGAGGGTGGAAGCCACAAGCTCTCAGACTTACAGACAACCCTAGGCTGATGCATGAACTCTTGGAAATTATTGGGAGGGGGGCACCCAAAAAAAAAGAGGCGGCAAAGCATGACCTTTACGAGCGCTCGCCGATCTGTGGGAGGGCCTGCCACGCGAAGTCGCGGGGGGGAAGTGGGTGCACAAAATAGACTCTCACTGTCGAGGGCAGATACGACTAAGTTATCGCGATTGGGGCGCGAGAATTTCCGCACGAAGGGAGGGGACGCACATGGAAATAAATACACTCGATTTCCCCCCACTTAGTTCGGGAACATGGGGGAGAAAATCGAGGAGGGATGAAACAACGCCTTGAGGGTGTTTTTTTCGGGGGGAGCGGCTGGTAGTCGGCGTGCTGCCGGCAGGATCAGAAGGGAGCTCGGAAGAAGAGATAGAGGAAAATGATCGAGGGGGAACGTGAGGTCCGCTGGAAGCATATCTGGGGGACTATCAATCCTGCGCCTGCCTTTAAGGGAGTTTGGGGGGGGGGGAGAGAGCTCGATGCGTCACTCGCTCTACCAATAAGAGTAAGTGTAAGAGTAGCTAAAAAGAAATTGAAGACGAAAAAAGGGGCGGGTTCTTCATCGTCGTGGTTTTTTGAGCCTCCATAAGATCGCGCTCGAAGGAGGTGTTGTTCAGGGTCGCAAAAAAAGGGCTGCGAGAAGAACAAGGGAGCGTGAACTCCTAGAGACTCGTGCGCCATCGACTTGGGATTACGAAGGCGGGTGTGATAAAAGCGGCTCTGTAGGGATGACTCGAGAAAATGAGGCGGTGGAAGAAGGAAAGAGGCGAATTCTTATAGCGCGCAGGAGGCATGACGGCTGATAGCGAAAAGGTGAATGAAAAAAAAACAAGGGCGTTATCTGTTAACGGTGGTGAGAGTTGACGCCGCATTGCGTGACCATGGCGGGGGAGTGTAAAGAAACCGGAAGAAGGGACTTTATCCCTCCTTGTTTGGAGGGTGGACCGTAATGAAAGGTAAAAGGGGGGGGGTACAACTTGGAAAAAATGTCTTGGGAGTCTCAAGGGGGGGGAGGAGCGGCAAAAAAAAGGGTCTTTCATTTTCGCCCAAAACCCCCCCGACCAACCCGTCGGCCGTTCCGCATCGGAGAAAGGGATGGGTGACTGGATTCCTCAGAAGGCGACTGAAGGGGGGAAACCCAAAGGCCTTACGTCCTTCAAACGCCCCACAGGGCTAAAGTGAGCACAGAATCTTTCAGAGTTTCATGGTGGGTTTGGAAGTTGTGGATTCAACGGGAGGGGTCGAGCGGGAGCCGGGGTAGATGCTGAGATGAAGAGGGTTTTTGTGCGACGAACTGCTAAAAGGGAGCTGGCTAGCTGTAGGGGGGGCATACGAATTTGGGCGCTCTGGGAACAATCGCTCTTGTAAAATGAATGGGAGGAGGGTGTTGAACAACTTAAGAAAAGTCAAAAAAGAGCTCATAGCAAGGCGGTCGGTCGGCATGTTGTTGATCGACAAAAGGCACGAAGCGATAGCCACGAGGTCGCAACGGGCTCGGCACGGTAGGCATGGCAGAGATGAGATTTTCAGGGCAGCGTAAAAAAGGGACGCAGGGGGGAAACGACTGGCGACTTGCAGGGTTGCTACGCTGGAGTCGACTAGCAGGGACTACCAAAGCCAAAGGATACGGAAGTATGCGGGGAGGAGGTCAATAGCAAAAAAAAAACATAGGAGTAGGAAAGAGAGTATGGACAATTTGATAAGCGAAAGAAAAGTCCTTCTCCTCGATCGGGCGTGGAAAGGACGGTCAAATGGCAGACCACCTGCGTCTATCAACGAGGAAGCTTGGGGGGGGGACTGCTTCGCGCATAGGGAGGGAAGGCTGAAAGGGGACATTGCCTACCGGGTCCGAGGAAGCTTTGCGCCCGCGTTGTCCTAGAGGAAATATTGAGCCGGGGTTTTCCTGTCACCAAAAATGCCGCCTAACCGCGCCTTGGAAATGCTCTGGATATCTTGGTAGGACTTCGGGGGGAAGTCGCGAAAAAGCAGGATTTACAGTCTCAGCGGCGAGTGTTGAAACTTGTCGCATACAAAAGAGGGTCGATAATTAGTGGAAAAAGGGAGGAGAAAAGTTTGTAGCGAGCCAAAAAAAACCGGGGGTTAATCCTCCTCCATCAACGAGTCCCTCGAATCGCGACGCAACACCCGATCACACCTCTCCCAATGCAAGCTCAATGAAAGGCTAAGGTGGGGGGGGGGGAAAAAGGGAATGGAGTGGGGGGGACGGGGGGACAGACTCTCGTTTCTGAAGGACCAGCCCGTCACATCCGGGCGCAGCTACGCTCACGGGGGGAAAAGAGAAAGTGCCGACTGCTAAATGAAAAGAAAAGAGGACAGCGACGCAGAGGAAGAGCACCAAGCATTTTCGTTTGCACAGGGTAACCCCACCCTACCGAATTACGGCCGGACACACCTCACAGGTATCAGAAAGCGCGTGGAAGGGGGACAGGGCAACGACGATCATGTCATCAAGATAGGCTATCATCGCCACAAGCGATCGATCATAGACGCGAAAAAGCCTGTGGAAGACGAGAACCGACCTCAGCAATCATCTGGGGCGCCTAGAGACTAGCAGACTATGGCGCAAACAGCGCGAAGCTGACAGCCGGCTGCAGAATCCAAATCTCGAGAGTCGCAGGGCTTCAGAGGAAAGGAGCAAGTAAGGCGTTAAAAATCAAGAGAGGCCTCTGAGTGTGGGGGTTTGGGGGGGTGTGGTGGGTGGGGAGGGAAAAGGAGGGGGCGACACCACGAAGAATCACGACCTCGAGAGCGATACTGGTCATCACCCAAGAAAAGGCTAAACTATAGATCGAGTGGAAGCACCAGGGGAAGAGAGCGGGAAAACAACGATGATTTCGGAGGCGTCATTCCGCAGAGTGCCCATCACGGAGAGATCAGGAGGACGCCGTGGAGGGAAACAGAGATTCTTGACTCGGAAGATCGAGGGGAAGGCTTGAACCAGTATCAGTTGTGGCAAAGCTAGGGGGAGCGGAAGACGCGAAATCCCTAAGAGCACGCCTATCTCCCAGAGCCTACCAGACACCACTGCACAACGGAAAGAACGACGAAGGAGAGCATTTGAAACCCCCCCGATGACTTGGTTTCTGGAATAGAGGTCTCTGCAATGTTCAAGGGCCCCGTCGCGCCAAAACAGGGGCATATCGTCCAGCATCAGGAAGGTTTCAGATGGAGGGAAATTGGGCCTTGCTCTGCAGTTCATATGTGGCACCGCTTCACCCGAGAGGGAGTAACCGAAAAGAGGCAGTCCGAAGGGGGTCATGCGTACGACATCACCTGCCTATTGGTCCATCGCCCAGAGTTGCAAGAGTTAAAGGGGCCTGCAATGTCTTGGAAGCAACGGATAGGGGGAACGTGTGTGAGTAAAGCCGCCACGCGCTTTGCGGAGCAGGAACAATTGTGCAGATGAATTACCTAAAACCTTTCAGAAAACGCGTTTGCCAGTCAGTCTCCATAAGAGAAGGGACCGCGAACAGCGGAGCCAGCACTTAAGAGCACGTTGCGCCAGAATCCGCTTATGCTGAAAAGGAACAAAACCGACGATCAGGACCAGCGAAAAGGGGGGAGAAGAGGGGGGGGAGAAACGTAACCTCAAGGGTTTTGCAGACTCATCATCAAAGTGTTACGACTTGCCGCAAATTGTGACCGACAGGGAGAATTCGCCGTCGCGGGAGGTAGATCAACGGAGGAGAGAAAAGGAAGACGTAGGAAGCTGGTATTTCGATGGCGGGGGGGTCTGGCGTCCATCGCTAGTTGTAATGTACGTTTTTCAGAGTAATGAGGGACGTCGAAGGGGGAAGAGCAAGGAAAAAAAAGGAGTTGGATGAAACGCCGCCATTGGCTCATATGAACATCATGCGTGTGCGTGGGCCTTATAACGACTAAGTGTAGTTTTCGATGGGAGAAGGCTTTGGGAGGAGGAGAGAATCGATCTCAAAGGGAGGCGAAAAGAGAGAGAAGGGGTCTGAAGTTGCTGGAGGAGCGATGCCAACGTGCAGGGCATACATCAAGAGCAACCCCCACAGAAACCACGATTGGTGTCAAGGAACGACTGGGAGAAGATTAAAGGTGGGGGGGATCCATACTCCCTGTGGATTCCGGGCTCCTCTCATCGCGAGAGCCCCGAGGGAAAGGAGTTTTTATCGGGAGATGAAACGATGCAATAGAACAAGCGCCATGAACTGAAGCATGTAGGGACGGCAGTTTCAGTCACGCCGGATTCTAGCAGAAGTTGAGATTGACGAAAAGGCGGTCCGCGAAAAAATTGGAAGAAATAAAAAAACACGACTGATAGCGTGGATGGCAAAACGCAGTCCGCGAAGGACGCTGTAGATACGTCGACGGCGTTCCCGATACTAGGGTGGTGGAGGTAGTAAAAGGACGGGAAGAGGATGGGGGGTGCGTGTCAATGTTTCGCGTCTGCGTTTACCCAAGGCCATGTTCCGGATTGCTCGAGGGAAGGAAACTCGAAGGGATGGGGGATTCATCATCCGAACAATTTTCCTTCTTATGAAACTAGTGTCTCTTCGACAGACCTGCATAAGAAATAGGTGCTGTACTGACCGGGACGGAGGGGAAAGAAAGGAGAGCAGGGCGGGGGACAATTTAGGGCTCTGAAGCGTCTTTGCGGGGAGTCCCCACGCATGAACTTGGAAGAGATCCTTATAGGGTTCGGGGGGGGAGGAAACGGGCCCGCTCGAGGGGTGATTCGTGACACCATCTACCGGGAAAAGCGCCACAGCCTGTCGCAGCTTGCTTAAACGAAGAAAAGTGCTCTCTATTGCGAGCAAGATTCGAAGATAGAGCGTATTAGAGTCAACGGAGGAGAGGGCCAGGAAGAAGACAGCGATTCCAACCCCCACTTCGGAGGAGGCTCGAAACCATGGAAGAAGAACGAAGGAGTCGGGGGCATGGGGAAGTTAGTGCCGTGCTGGTGTTTAGGCGAGACTTGTAGTCGGCCGTGAGGGAGTCGGGAGGATGACGTTATGATAGGTCGGAGGAAAGGGGAGAGGAGTAGTGAAATCCGGGGGTTTTCCAGAACGGCACCTCTATCGGTCCGGGTGGAAGCAGATCGGGTGAAGAGGAACCGGTCAAGGGGACAGTGAGAGGGGAAGTGAGCAGAGACTACCGGACTCACTCAGCTCTTTTAGGGGTTTTACACGTAGAATAAGGAGGACAGAATTTCAAAGAAGAATTGCTTAATCGGAAAAGCGGTGTACAAGAGCGCTCGCGGGGGAGGTTTTCTTCGGGGTTACGCCAACGCTTTGAGGGCGTGGGGAACCGACAGACCTGGAAGGGACGGCGCAAAAGAAGACGGGGGGGTGATCCCCTCGCCTGAAGGGGTGGATGAATCGAGCCTGCAAGGGGAGAGGAGAGGAGAGAAATGGGGTCTTCTTCTATGAGCGAGGGCGCGATTGCTGGGAACTGCTGATCCGCGACGAAGGAGTCTTCCAAAAAGTGTTTCGCGAGGGGGTGATCGTGATAAGGTGTGGGGGGGCTGATCGCTTGGCGGAAGAGGACGGACTCGGGAGTCCGGAGAAAATTTCACGTATGCGTTAATACTTATCAACCGGGAGTGTGGAAGAAAAAAGGCGGGGGGGGGGGAAAAAGAAATGTGAGGGGGAGTAATCGCTCAAGGAGGCAGAAGTCAAACTGTTGGGGCTGCGCGCGGAAAACCTTCGTCATTTTCACAGGCACCGTCTGAAGTAGTGCAGTCCAAGCAGGCGGAGAGATGTGACCGGGAAATGGGCTGAAGCAGAAGCAAGGTCTGCTCACAGCCGCTATACCCCCCTGCCTAAGGCCCAAGAAGAGGAAAAGGCACAGATCTTTAGGGAGGGTTTTCAAAGGTGGTTGTCCTTGCCTGGGGCGAAATCTGGGGTGTTGAGGCGGGAGGCCGAGGCTCGAGGGAGCGGGGGGGGGGGGTTTAGGAACTAGCGGCTAAAAAACTGGGCGCGGGGGTGCCTGCAGAAACAAGAAAGACGATTGGTCGCGCAAGCAGGGGAAAAATCGGGCGATGAAGCCTTCTCTGCTGTTGGGTAAAAAAGGGTCATCGTGGAAAACGAACAAAAAAGAAGATCGCGCAATCCAATTCGCGGTACGCGCATGTGTGGGGTGTGATTTGTCAGGACAACCAATCTAGCACTACGAAGAGAATCAGGCGGTGCAGAAAGCGTCAAGGGGGTGAGGAAGGACTTGTTCTGCTATCGATGCTGACCATACTCCGATCCAAGCAAAGACTCGATGTGGCGAAGGCTCAAGTAGGGGTATCAATTACTAAATCAGGCAAATCGATTGGGTAGAAGTAAGAATGGACAAAAAAGTCTATCAACAAAGGGAGAGGAAAGAGAGAGTACCTTTTATTCAGCGAAATCTTCCTTCTCGAGTAGAGGGGGCGGAGCTTGTCGGGGAAGCGTCCCAATTCACTTCGAGCAAGCCGAAGGCAGCTTCTCGTCGGCCCACGGGGAGCAGACGGATGCGAAAAGGGACAATGGACATTTTGCAAGCCGTTCCGAGCCTGCCGCTCAGGGTGGCAGTTGCAATGTTTTCCTGTCCCCAAAACGGATCACACCGAGGGAGTGAGGCAAAATATCTCTTGATGGTCCTCGTCTTCTAGTTACACGGGTTCAACACGAAGCTCAGAAAGTGAACTTGCTAAGGGGTGCCAGACCGCATAACAAATCTTCGGTCGATCGCATATGTTGGCAGCAAACGCGGGCATTTGTCCTCGGGAAGATGAAAGAGATGCCATAGGCGAAATCGAATCGCGACGAGAACATCCCAAGTCGAAATGCAAGGCCAACACCATGTAAAGATGGAAATACTTCTGCTTAAGCAAAATGTGGGAGGGTGGAGACGACGGGAGGGTGGGGGTTATCGAGAATTGCTCGACCATCGTTTTCTGAGGGAACTCCCGTCACACACAGCGAAGACAAGAAGCCCGACGGGTGCGCTCCGAAATTAAAGCCGAAGGGGGAAGTTTCTGCGCAGCTTGCCACACGTTTGACTGGAAGGGAAAAACCTCTTACGCAGCGAAACATGGTAGCCACAAAAAAGAGCCATGGACAAAAGACCACAAGGTGGATGAGAGATTAAAAGTCAGCAATCGTTGACGGTCTCCGGAACCAGGTCCAACAAGAATCGGACAGAGAAGGAAGACCCAAATAACGGATCAGGGGCCTCGAACACGCGTTGAAAGAACGGGGGAGATGAGAAGACGCGGAGTAAAAGAAGAGCGCCTAAAATTCGAAATGGCGCCGACCGGAAGCCGAAGCTACATGGGCTTTCGGGGAGATCACGACAAAAAGGGTAAAAAGACTATCGGGGGAGAAGACCGATTATAGAGGTCGCGAGAGTTTAGTTTCGGCAGGCGCACACTCCCTGTAACAGGATTTTCGACGAAACACAAGAAAACGCGAGAGGGGGGGCAACAATGTCCGATGACTATATAGCCCATAACCAGCTCTGTATTAATCGCGAAAGTGAGGGAACAAGAGAAAAATGGGTGTACTAGAAAGATGCCCATCAGGCTCCGATAAAAGAAACCGGCGCGTGCCAATCGGCCCAATCTTCTACACCGTTCGAGGTGACCGGTTAGGGGAAAATTGGGGGGTAGTGCGGGACCGAAAAAGGAACGGAAGATCAGCCCGACGACACGCCGGGAGCTAAAAGGACGCGATCCAGAACACCAGCCTGAAGGCGCACCGCATCAAATGACGAGGACGAAAAGGGCGAAGGGTTCATCCTAACTTAGTGTTGGCGGAAAAGGGCTGTCCTCTGCCATTGGATGCCTGAAAGCTCAAAACTTCAGGAGGTGTTCGGAGAATAAGCAGTGGGGGAGCGGCAATTTGGGATACGGGGAGCGGTAGCGGCAGGTCGATTTGTCACCGACTTCACCAAGCGCCGGAGTTGGGAGTCGGCGGAGAAGGAAGAGAATCTATTGAGCGTGCAAAAAGATTTGGCCAGCGCCTAGGGTTCTGACCTGGCTCAGCTCTCGAGTGTACGTGACGAGATAACGGTTCGGACAATAAACAGCACCCGGATTGTTGATTAAGTCAAAACGCCAAATCCGATAAGAAAGGGATGCGGAGAAAGGGCAAAACCTTTTCAAAACGACGCGGTTTGAGCATAGCGAGACACTCCTCGTCAAACTGGCCTTGGAGCACGCAAGGCCAAGGAAAGAAAGAGCAAGTGCATACCTCGTTAAAGGAAACAAAAAGACGGCGGCGATCTACGAGGTCGACCAGCGCAAGCGCGGAACCTAAGCCGGCCTTAAGTGGGTGACAAAAGATCAGCCGAGCGGGGAGGTGAAGAAAGGAGACAATGGGAGAAGCTCCGGACGAAATTCGTGTCGAAGTCACGCTAGAGAAGAATCGGCCGTCGCGTGCCGGAGGGGGTCAGGAAAGGAGGGGGGGTGGGGAAGGTGCTTTACCATTACCGTTAACGGACCGATCAAATCGTCAGACGCGCTAGCGAGGGCTAAGGGGAACACAGAAAAAAGGGAGAGTGGAAGCACAAGGTTGCGCAAATGAAAATGCGTTTGCGTGCACTTGATCACGAACTAAAAAAGGAGGTTTTGGGGGGGAGACGTCGATGTCTGAAGGCGAAAGCTCAGGGCCCACACCGATATCGCTCGAAAAGAAGGATCGATGGTCTGAATAGCCCCGTGCGGGCACGACCGGGGAGAAAACCTACAACCAAGGATTTCGTGGGATCAGGGAGCACGCATGATCTCGTCAGTGCGACCTTGGGACGAGAAAAGTATGGGTCGGAAGAGCGCTCGGAAATGAACGGGAATTTTGACGGAGGAACCGGGAAATAAAAAAGCCAGGAAAAAGGGGGGGGGAAAGGGTAGCAAGGAGTCAAGGAAGAGATGATTCCTCTCGCCTTTAGTATTTCGACCCTCAAAGCGTACGGAGTCTTCGAATAGTGTCCAAGACCGACAAAAGAAATAGGGAGGGGGGGAACAGGCCGCGGGGTTACGAGAATGCGCCGGTCGACGGAGGATCGCCCGCGGATTTTGTGTTTCAATCAGTAATTCCCTGAGAAGTAAGTCAGGGAAGGGGTCCGGATTCGCGGCGTGTCAACATGGTCGGAGGGAGATGTAGCGCGACTGGATAAACCTCTTCGTCTGAAGTTGAGGAAAAGGCAGGGGCGGCAGGAGATGGGAACAAACCTTGGCTGTTTATGTGACGAGCCGGGGGACTACTCTCGACGTAAAACCCTAGCTGATGGCCGGACTTGCAATTATGGGGGGGGAAGGCAAATCGGCGGTGGCTGTCAAGGCATGTGACGAGGCAGAAGGAGCCAGGGGGAGCGGGGGGCTACAACCCCACTCAGGAGCGGTGGGGGATGCAAACACCATCCATGCTCTCAGCCTCTCAAGAGTCCACCGGGGGACGAAAAGTGAGCGAAGATGCTGCGAAAGTTTTTTTGCGCGCTTGCAGGGAAATGACCATGGCAGAGACACAAGCGTCTACCGCCCTTCAGGGGAAAAAAACAATTGTCGAACGAGGGTAGAGTGTGGCTCGCAAGGGTGGCTTGCTGTTGGCGCAGGGCCGTGCTGGTGTTGGTCTGAGGGTCGGCGAACGTGCGAGGGAGGGGAAGGAAGAGTAAGGATCGGAAGCAGAGAAACGATCGTACGGTTCCGAACTGCATCTAATCGGGAAGGAGGTGAATCAGATATGGGGGGTGGACGATATATAAGCCAGGCGCGGGGTTTAAAAGATGGGCAGAAGTCGCGCAGAGGAAAAGAAAAAGTGAACGGGGGGGACGATCTACAACAAGGGTCGCGAATTCCATGAAAAGGGCGCGTGGTGTGGGCTCGGGAATCTTCCTCTCGCATTGGTAGGGTTGTGCTAGCAAGTCAGACATCGTGGGGTTCGGGGGGGGCGCCAAAAAGCGGTGGTAAACAGGTGCGTGCGCGAGGGGACGACAATAATAATCCGAAATAGCGAAGAAAGAACAAAGAGGGGGACGCGCGCGTGGTGATCCAATCTGCGCTTGTCGGGGGTTCTCGACAGCCTGAAGGGCTTCGCAGGAAAAAGTTCACGGAAAAAGTCGGAGAGCTCGCCGCGATGGACTGCAGGAAGCGGCAGGACCGTAGAGGCTCGTTAAGATTCCAAGTGTTCGCGGCGGCGAGGGGGTACGAGGATCTATGACCAGGTTACCTTTCGGAAGGGAAAGACCACCGTCAACGAGTTGGGCTTTACTATCAAGCTCCCCCGTGGGTAGGGGAAAAAAGGCGGTCGGGAGGGCGACAAAGAAATGCAGGAACGCGGAACATCGCAGGCCTTTCAACTGGGAAAAAGCCTGGTCTCGAACTGATTCGCTTTCATTTTCGGCTACGGACCCCGTCGGCAGTTATGGCGTGCAGGAGGGGCTAGCTATGGGAAGGAGAGGTGCTAAGAAAAATGTGCTAAAAAACCCCAAGCCTTACTTGAGGACACCCCTCCCCAAAAGGGAAACGAAGGACCATGGATGGACGGAATGTCTGGTTATTTGGTTGGGTCCGGATAAAGGGATCGGTCGATGATAGTTTTTTTTGAGGGGACGAGCGCAAAAAAAATGGCGCAAAGCGCGTTGGCCTGCCAAAGGAGCGGAACGATGCCCTGCGAAAGCTTTTTGTGGGAACAACTCGCTGAGAATGGAAAATTCCCTGCGGATCTTGGGACGTGTAAAAAGAGAAGAGAAAACGATCAGGAAGTCGGAGGTCTTCATGTGTTGGTTTATTCAGGAGCTAGAATCAACGGCGAGAGCAAAACTCGGAGCAACGAACGGCTCGAGGTGAATAAGCAACTGGGGGACTACGATGCTGACTAGGGGACGCGAGACCAAGGGAATCCCCAGGAAGGAGACGGAAAGGGGCCTGGAAAAAGATGGAGACCTACCAAGCAACGAAGAGGAGAAGTAATCGCAGCTGGATCATGTCC
>Ga0179593_1712629_pt1 | contig 13797 bp, 13 predicted proteins | sample CZODoug2_1_08_16_FD_185931 | JGI IMG/M metagenome (GOLD analysis project Ga0179593, IMG submission 185931) | Vadose zone soil fungal communities from Angelo Coast Range Reserve, California, USA - CZODoug2_1_08_16fungal (PacBio error correction) | ecosystem: Environmental > Terrestrial > Soil >...
GGGAGGGACCACCTTTGCTCTTTGAAGGGGCCTTTGTGGAGCAGAAGCCGGCAAAAGACTTTGACGCGGGAGGGGTTTGAATAAGACGGGCACCTCCTTCAAGAGAATGTCCAATAGGGCCCACCTTAAAAAACAGGATCGTCAAAAAGAGTTTTACGTCTTAAAACCATTGAATTGCCTATTTTTAGAGGGGGATCATCGATGAAGGTTTCGCGGGTGTAAATCTCCTCTCTTCCCTCCGAAGGGGAAAAGGAGGGTAGATAGAGTTCTTTTGACGTGACTCACGCCACCGTTGAAAGTCCAAGGAATACGGAAAGGAAAAAACGCCCTCAAAGCACTCTCCGAAGTACCGAAAACCCAGCAATAAAAACCCTCTCAGGAAATACATCCTTTGAGGGAGGGAGGAGTCTTTTCAGGAGGGGGAATATTTTTTAGCTGGGTGGTTTCTACTTTTCTGAAGGAGAAAGACATGAGGAAAGGCTTGCCTTCTAACAGTAAGGGAGGGGGAAGGTCCGTTTGGGGGCTCATAAAGGAGTCTGGTGGCTTCCTGGAGGGGGTTTCACGAAGAAAGGAAAAACGCGCCTTTTTAAAAAAAAAGGGAATCAAGAGGGGGAGTATGAAAATAGGGGCGAACTGTTATATGCCTAAATAGAGAATAGGCTGAGAGAAAAAACGGTATACCTTCAGAGGAGGGGGGGGCCACTCCGCGCCTCAGATGAGCAGAATAAGTCAAAAAAAAATCCATTTCGCCGTAAGAGGGGGCATACTGCTCGTGTCTTCAAACAGGCGGAGGGGATATCTGAGGGGGGGACGTCATCTCGCGGGGGAACGAAGCACATCCACCAAAGGAAAAAAAATTGCCCCATCCATACCATCTTTCTGAAAAAAAGGAAGCTCCCAAGCGAGGGATTCGAATGTGGATAATAAGATACTCTCATTTGTTCAAAGGGTACGCAACAACGTGGGGGGAAGTAACTCTATCAATCCTGGAAAAAAAAATAGGTAGAGGTGAGGTCTCATGGGGAGTCCACCTAAAGAAGGGAGAGGACCTTCTCTAATTGGAGGAAATCATCTTCAGAATTTGACAAGGGTGCGAGTGGGGCGAGAAAGGATGCGTCTATGGGGTTATCCGTAATACAAAGCTCTACGCAAGGTCTATAGAAACAAACAAAAAGCTCTTTCTGTCTCTCGAAGGTCAGGAGAAATCAAGGAAGAAACCTTTTTCCTTTACCACATGAGGGTGTACCGAAGAGAGGAAAGGGGAGACTAGTCCATGCGGACAGGAGGCTATTTCTAAGGGGGGGGGAAATGGATATCTTATAAAAAGAGGAGGGAGGGGGATCTTTTATCAATGGGGACTCATGGGGGGATAAAAGGGGGCCTTTCCCTCTCTGCTGGCGCAAAGGAAATTTGCAGGCTTCAGGGGGAAAAGGGGGACTGGTCATCCTCCCTTTACCTCTTAAAAAGAAAAAGCCTTCTCCACACACACTTCGTCAAAAAGGGAGTGAAAGGCTTACTACATGGTGGTTCACCGTGGGGATCCGGCTCCTTTTCTTACTTTGAGGGGAACTTCAACGTCATGGGGAGCGCTGGGAGGCATAAGGGGGAGGTCCTTGAGAAAGGGACGTCTTTTCGCACTCATAGAAGAGAGAACTCTCTGGAAAGGGGGAGTACCAACTTCTTCCCTTCGCTGAAGGGGGATGGCTTACTGCCATCCTAAACAGCAAAAAGAGAACTTAATGGGCTTTCTACCGGGGGGAGAGACAGAAGTCTTAAGAAGGAGAGGGGGGGTCTCACTCTTAATGGAAGTAAACCGCGAAAAAGAAAGAAGAACGAAGTGATTTGTCAAAAAGAACTTATTTCCAATCTCTCCAGGGGTGGGGGGAAAAAAGAAAAGTTTTGGGGAGGGGGTATTATTTGGGAAGAGAGCACCCTCGGAGGGAGAACCAACCAAAGAAAATTGGGGGGGGTGAAATCTATCCGCGAAAGAACGCCAAAATCCGCGGAAGAAAAAAAAATAAATCCTACTTTCTAGGGGAGGAAAGGAAAACCTCGAGTAGGAGGGAAGGGGGCGTAGAGCATGTACGGCCTGGGGGACGTTCCTTCACCCCAACAAGGAGTAGGACCTTTACCGAGGAAACGGAGCAGCTTTCTTTTACAAAAGGAGGGGAACGCTCCGTTCGCCGGTCCACGCCAGGTGGATTGTAGGGGAAAACCTTTCTTGCGGCTCGATGAAAAGGGGGTAAAGGGACCTTGAAGGGGTCTCTTCAACACCACCAACAAAAAAGGAAAGAGATTAGCGAGGGGGATCGAAGATGATTGGAGGCAAATAGGGGATATCTTTCCTCCAGGAAAAGAAGGAGAAAGGCTGGTCCACGGAGGACGGGAAGGCGGAAATCTTTTCAAATACAGCGAAAAAGAAGGCATTTCGTGTGAGGGAGAATTGCGGTGAACGGCGGGACGACCTCCAGGCCTTACAGGAAAAAGAAGAGAGCCGGGGGGCAAATCTCTTTTTACCAGTTTCACGAACTGAAAGGGGAGAGAAAAGGGAGGTAGGTGAGATTTGGCGTGTGTTGGGGGGGAGGCGGATTAGCGGTCCAACGCCAAAGAGGTTTTTTATCTATAGAGGAAGAGCTGGTCGACCGAGACTTCCCATAACCCCCATAAAAACCTTTCGCTCTTGGAAGCCGGGGGGGGGAAAATTCTTGATGGACTTTCGCTTAGTGGAGGGGGGAGGGAATTTCATATTGAAAAGGAACGCGCTTCCTCTTCTTGCAAAAGGACGTTCAGCGTCCGGAGGGGCCGGGGTGTCACCTGTGAACCGTTTCCTCCTTCGCGACCGGGTAGAAGTAGCCTACCGGAAGCCGTCTTCTATCTTGGGGGGGGAACCTCCTCAGAGAGTGAAGAAGACCCCTCAAAGCAAAAAAAAAGCGCTCGACAAAATGAAAGGTATCTTGAGAGAGGGATCCTACATCACAAAAAAAAAAAATTCTTCCTACCATAAAAGAATTAAGGTTCAGTATTCTGAAGGATCAATAGAAGCAACAGAGTGTCCTCAAGGGGGAGGAGGTGGTGTTTGCCTTCAGGGAAGGGGGATTTAAGTTAGTGGGGGGAAAATCAAAGGATCCTTAAAGGAAGGAGAGATGGCTCCAAAGAGAGGGGGGCCCTTCCAATAAAATGAAAGAGATTGAATGGACTAAGATATCTCCCAATTTCGGGACAGGATAAGTAAAGAGAAGAAGAGCACCACAAGGGTCTCATCTCAAGGGGGCAGTACGGGTCTCTCTAGGGTACGAGAAATTCTTAAAAAGGGGGGGGGGGGCCACCTTCTTCAGACAGAAGAATGCTTGCGCAAAGATCTCTCGGACCTCCATCGGGAGTGGGTTGGTTTTGGTTGGGGGATCTTCATCCATCTTTCGGAGGGAATAGATAAGCATAGCGGGAGGAACAGCGAGGCAAAAATGAAAAGGCCTTCCTCTTCTTACCTCTAAACTTTCCTCTCCCGGAAAAGGGGGAGTTTTACTGGAGCACATTAAAAGCGCCAAAACATTCTTCCTATCCAAGGCAGTCAGCTAAAATCTCGGTGTAAAAGTGGTGAATTGACTACTTGACTTAGTCCTGACTAAAGATAAAGAAAAGGGAACTTTTTTTAACCCTGGAGTACTTTTCGCGCAATCAGGAGAAAAGGGGGAAAAAAGTCACCGAAGAGGGGTCTTCGTTTTAAGTCCGATACGCCCGTCTGGGGAGGTGATCTGCCTAAGGGGGTGAGGGGGGGGAGGGGATATATGCTCCAACCGTCCCTCCGCCAGAAGAAACGAGGTCCGCCCAGATCCAGGGGGGAGTTCCTCTTCCAAGATCCACTCAAGGGCTGAAGGTCTTTACAGGGGCGGTAGCAACGGCCGGGGTTTCGTCAAAAGGATATTTCGGTCCGATGAAAAAGCACCGAGGGAAATCATCCTGCTTAGGGCCCCGTTTGGCGGGGAAAAAAAGTCTTTCCGAAGGTGAACCACTCTAGGAAAAAGCAAGGGGACTTCGAGGAAAGAAGAGGCTATTTAACCTCATCTTCAAAAAAGGGTATCCTTCACCGGGGCGGGATTCTGAATTAGAAATAAAACTTTAGGGAGGGAAAACGGACACATATTCCCTATTTTGGATACTAGAAGAGAAAAATACATCAAAAGAGCCCTGGTATACAATTCGGGGATCACGGTCTGTTGTGGGAAAAGTTTCATTCGAAAAAGTTCCGTGGTTATGGGTCGCCGAAAAGGCGACTTTATACAAATTGGTCTCTTTCTTGAAGGAGCTTAATTCAAACACGGGTTCTCCTCCGTTTGGAGAGGACTTCTGGAAGGAAGAGGAGAGAAATACCAATCGACCTCAAAAGATAGGGACTCTTCATTTAGGGGAAAGGGCCTGTAAAAATTCCACAGAAGGGACGAAAAAGGAACGAGGGAAAGGTTTTTTTCACTTTTTTCACTAAGAAAGCTTTTCAGTGAGTTAGAGGAAAACTTCTGGAGGCGCGCTTCCCAGTTGAGAGGGACGGGATTTAGAGGAAAAAGGTCCTTCCTCACCCGTGTTAATCTCTCTAAAGATTATTATTGAAAATTAGAGGGGTTACCACCGTGAGGGAGTAAAGTAACTTTTTTTCTCTCCGAGAAACTTTTCCTATGCGAGGGTTGGTTAGAAGATCTGGGGAGAAGTCACTCTTTTCCGCCATGAAAAAAGGGACCCAAAAAGGGAGAGGGGGAGCGCCATATCTTTGGGAAAAAAAAAAAGACCTTTCCTCGCAATGAAGGGGGGGCATATAAAGCGCTTCTGGAAGATACGCCGCTCTTCCCGCCGCAAACGGATTAGATGAAAAAAAAAGGTGCTTTTTACTTAAAAGGGGGGAACCTCCGCTAATTATATAAAGGGAAAATCCATTTCCGCAAGTCCGGAGCAACCCAAAAAGGGTCAATCTCCTCAAGACCGCACACCCCAACGGAAAGACCCGCCTCCTCCTGGCAAAGAATGGAGTAAAGGAAAGTCGCTTCTTAGGAGGGGTTAAGAAAGCGGTTTTTTTGTCAAGGTGATCGCGCCAAGAAGGGAAGGAATAGCGGAGAAACATTCTTCTTCTAAATTCGGTTCCATTCGGGGGGGGGGGCTCGAAGGGGAAAAACCATGTCTTCGGCTTTTGGGAAAGCAAAACGGACCACGGGGGAGGGGAACACTTTAATCAATCCGGAGAAAAGGGATAATCATGCCGAAAAACTGGCGTCCTGTGAGAAATCTTCTTTTGGAAAGAAACCCAAAGGACACGGGATTGAGAGGACCAAGGACCTCGAAAAGATTTATCTCTTGAGGCTCATAAAGAGGAAACTAATGAGAATAAGGAAAAGTTCCATCTTTCTACAGCTCTGAGATATTTTTTAAGAGACTCTGTATCAAAAAAGAAGATCAAAAGGAGCCGCTAAAAAAAATCCATACACGGGCGTAAGGGAAAAGCTCCCAATCGGGGGAGAATTTTTTCTCATACTTATGGAGGTCCAAACTGGACTCCAAAGGGAGGTCGGAGGAAGGAGCATATTATCCTTATCTTGCTCCTGGGAGATGGACTCTCGAAATAGGCACACCTCCCTAACCTTGCGGGAAAAAAAGGAAGAATTTGTTAGCGGGGGAAGAATCGGCAGCTGCGGAGGCGTGAAGAAGACTTCTTATATTAGGAGCCGGAAGGGGGAGAGCTAGAAAAAAAGGGAGAAAATGCACCCCAAACCAAAAAGCTCTGGAGGGCCTGGCTCAGGGGCAAAGTCCTCTGCTAGAAGCAAAGGGGAAACGAAGGGGGAAGCGTCGACTTAGTAAAGGAACCTTATTCCAGGGAGGGAACTGGGAGCTAGCTATTGCGAGGGGTAGCTGATAAGAAAAGGGAGAAAGGATGTGTCTCGGGAAGGGGGAACATGCATTCTCAGGGGGGCCGTTCCCATCTCGGGATGTCGCAGGTACTTTCCAGGGATCTTTTGCATCCCCTAGAATAAACAAACTCTCTTCCCGGAAAAAAAGAAAAAACCGGGGATTCGCCACTTTATTCACTCGGAGGAAAAAAAATTGTGTGTTCAAAGGATCAGTTGGTGAAAAGGGCAGCCTTGGAGGGAATTCCACTCCAAGGAGAAAAGGAAAAAAAGTAATGGTTTAAGGGAGAGCGCCTGTAACGGGGGGAAAAAGACTTCACTCTCTTTCTCTGGCGAAGCTAGAAGCTGCGGCCGGGGGGAAAAAAAAAAAAAAAAGAAACTGCTTCCCCTTCTCGAAACATTAATGGGGCAGAAACTGCATCCGAAAGAAGTTTCCCTCTTCCAGAAAGCCGTGAGCGCCGGCGAGGGGGGAAAGGGAAAGGAATGATACATTCTTCCTTCTAGGGGGGGGAAACCCTAAACACTCAACGAAGAAAGGGGGGGAAAAGCCAATACGTTTACCACAGGGGACAAGAGCGCCAGGTTTTGTAGAGTATGGGGGGGTGGGGATTTTCATTAATGAAGCTCTTCCAAGAACTAACTATAACAGGGCTTTTTTGGCTGTGAAAAGAGCCGCGAAAAACACCTCAACAAAAAAAAGTAGGCTAAATCCCTCCGGTCTAGAGGGAGGAGGGAACGTCCACCTCGGAAGGGGAGAACACGGATGAGCTTCTGGAGGGAAGACCCTGTGACTTTCCTTGGGTGTGAGGAAAATAAAGAAAGGCTCTAAAGGGGGAAGAGGGGGGGGAACCTTCTTTGCCTCTTTCTGGGGAAGGAGATCTCCGCGCCGGGGGACTAAGGGTCCTTAAAGCTGGGCGGGTGTTCCCCTGGAGGAGGGGGGAGTCGATCTTCCGGAGAAAGGAAGGGGGGGAGATCCCGCTCTCTCTCAAAAGGTATGGTGGAAAAAGAAGAGGAGTAGTGTGGGGTGGTGTTGGGAGCTCGGGAAGCGGCAGATCTTCGAGCCAAAAAAGGGGTCACGGGAGGAAAAAGGACTGAATCATGTCTTTTTCACAAAAGGCGCTTAAGAAGATGGAAGACATCTTCCCTAATTCACCACGAAAGAAAAGGGAGAGAAGTTTAGGGAAAATCAACGGTTACTACCTCCATATCCCCTCTTAGCAGAACTAAAGGGGGACGTGCAGTGGAAAGAAGCCTTATTATTTGCCGGTGGAAGAGGGGGGATTTGTGGTTGCGGGGGGGAGTTTCAACACCTTAAAGGGGGGTTTTTAGGGGGGGGAGATAGAGTGAGTTTAGAAATACTCCCATACCTGTGCCCTACCCCCATAGAAATGGAGAGCTTGGACGAAGGGGGTTTAAAGTAGGGCGTGTGGGGGGAAAACCTTTCGAGTAGTGTTGCGGGGTGGGAGGGGAACAGATTTATACCGGACATTTATTCAAGCTCAGTGAAGCCAGGCGCAAGAGCATCTTCCATTGAGGGGACGGGGCATTTTCAAAGGGGGGAAAGGGTTCCATCCATTCCCTCGTTTCCTCATGATCGCCGGGATCCGGGGGGGGGGGGCCTCCTCTGCGAGCCGATGCCGAGGAGAAAGTTCCATAGAGTTAAAGGAAGACGACCCTCCGTTTTCCATTCTCGGAAGGCCCAATGAGTGAAGAAGTTCCCTTGCCTCCGGAAGGAAAAAAGACTGCCGACCATCAAATACGCTAGGTACAACGGAAATGGGGTAGTCCGGAATCTCTCCAGCCTGAAGGGGCAAGACGGGGAGAACGTGTTGTTTTCTCCTGCCGCTAGGGGCTTTGAAGAAGGTCAAGGTAGGGGGAAACCAGAAGAATGCAAGACCGGCATCGAGGGGGAAAAGCGCGTAAAGAAGGACCTCATGAAAGAGAAGGCAGTTGAAAGAGACAATCTCTCCTTACAGGGGGGAAATGAAGCCACGAGGAGGAGCAATATCTCAGAAAAAGGGTTCCTTCATCACTCATAAGCCTGAAAACACCTTCTTTTTTAAATGCCAAAGGGGCGGGAGGGCTTGAGAAGGAGAAGGGATCTTACAAAAAAGGGGGTTTTTGTTGGTTGGTCAATGAAGGGAGGGTCTAGAGAGGGGACAGTCTCCTCATAGAAGAAGGACCAACTCCTCGGGAAGGGGGAAAATGCCTTTTCCCAAGACCTCTCCACCGAAAGGCATTCTCCCTCAGGTAGGGGAGGTGGGACGAAGGAAAAGTCCTCTCTCCAAAGAGGGCCTAGCCAGTATCGGTGAGTCGAGAAGGACTCCTAGTACAAAACTCCTCACCACTTTTGTTTTGAATTGGGCACCCTCGAGGTGGCACCCATTTCCGAAAAAGAACTAAGGGAGGGTACCTTCCGCCCTACTCCAGATGGGCTGGCAATTTCTTGGTCAAAAGGGTGCTTTCGTGTCTTTATTCTCCCGCGAGGAAAGGGGAAAAGCCCTATAGAAATCCGGTTCCTCCCGTCTTGAATACGGCCGTACTTTTACCGCAGGGGCTTAAGTCAGAAGTCCATCGCTCAAGAGGGAGGGAGGGACTTTCAGAGGGGGAAAAAGAAAGTTATCCCTGGGGAAAAAGACCGTCTATTCGGATCACCGTAAAACTTATTTAATCGATCAGGGAAAAAAGGGGGGGGAGAGGGATCATCCCACGGAGGGAAGGGGGCGTCATCTTTAAGCCACATCCAAAAAAATGGGGGGGGAAGCATTAAGGAGCTCCAAAACCACGGACGGAAAGGAAAGTCCAGGGAAGGGGGGAAAGAAGGGGACCTTTTGTCCTCCCTCGCTCTAACGTCCACGGGCGAACAAAAGATCACTTGGGGAGAACTCTCCTGATCAGATAAGGAGACGAAGGGAGTAGTAGGAAGGCCTTTCTTTTTTTTTTAAGACGGCGCTGACGGAGGGGGGGTTGCGTCGGAAAGAGCCCCTGGAGAACAGTGCTATCCTTCGCGGGGAGGAGGGGGGAATTCCCCCCACGGAAAGCTCTCCTTTTGGAAAGCGCGAGTGACGGGTCTGAAGGATGCCGCAAAAGACGCTGAGAAAAAGGAGGCTTTCAATTTCCTGGAATAAACAAAAAAAGCTCTTGCGAAGAACGTCGAGCCAACGGGTGGGGTCACGGGGGACTTATCAATTCCTTAAATCTTGAGGGGGAAGTAACCGTCGAGGAAAAAAGCCCTCTCAGCTGGGGGGAGGGGGGCTGTATCTAACCCAAAGTCGGAAAACAAGAATCACGGGTTTCAAAAGAAACAACAACTTATTGGGGGGAGAAAAAAATAATAGGGGAAAATTGAAGGGGGAGACCTTTTGTTCTCTAAAATGTACTCTCCAGGAAGGAAGGTTTGTCTAAGAATACTGAAGGAAAACGCCCGTCACGCCGGGAAGATTGCCCACCTTTACCCAAAGGGGGGGAGCGAAGTCTCTCAAGGAAAAAGAAAGGGGGGGGGGGGGGCTGTTCCATTCCCTTTCCTCAATGAAAAAAAGGCAGCTCTTCTTGAGGGAGGATTGTAGGGGAAGCTCTCCTGCGAATGGGGGCCAACTTAGGTAGAAGAAAAGGGGGGAGGGACGTGTGGAGGTAAGGGAAAGCCAGCTACTTTAGAAATTGGGAGAGGTCCGCTACTCGGACTTCCAAGGGTCGAAAAAATCTCCTCAAATTACTCAAAAAAAAAGAGAAAAGCTCCATACAAAAAGAAGAAGGGACGCTCTCTTATCTGAGAAGGAATATTTCCAATTTAGTCGGGGGGGTCTCCGTCAGAAGTTAGAGGGGGGGAAGGCTTCCTCATCATATCTGAAAAAAAGGAAGGAGAACAGAAAGACGAGAGAGTCCTTGGTTTGGCATCCACCATGGCGTCGGGATGTGGGGAACGAATGCGCCAAAAAGACATCGCCCACTTGAAGCAAGCAAGGGAAGAAGGGGAGAGTTCGTCCGGGGAAGGAGGCTGCTTTACTAAACCCAACGGGAACTATTTGACACTGTAAGCCTCCGGGGGTCAGAAAGGGAAGGAGGAACATTACGGAAAAAAGGGGAGGGGTCTTCTCTTCTTACCTTATAAGGGAGGGGGAGGGACTTCAGCTCTCGGGAGCATAAACGCCAGGCAGCACGGAGCCGATCACGGCAAGAAGTATTCTTCCTGTAACCGAAAGGGAAGGAGGGACTTACTGGGGGGAAAAGACTCTCCATGTTTCACAAACCCCACTTGGGGAGAGTGAAAGACATGGAGCGTCAAGGGTCCTTTTTTCTTTGAGAGAGAGAAAGTCCAACTAAGAAATGACCTTCTTCTAATTTGGGAAAGCAGCCTTTATAACAAGGTTGGAGTTGAGGGAAGGGGTCGTAAGGAGGGGGGGGGGAGCCTTAATACCCTGCTGGATGAAGAAGAAGAAGAAAGCGGGCACCCCAACAAAAAAAGAGCTTTCTTTAAAAGATCATAGCAAGGCCTCTGGGAAATAAGGTTGAAAAAAAAGTTTGTTGTTTGAAGGCGAAGGTGCGGAGGAAAGGGGAAGGGAAGGAAGTATTTCCATTCGGACGCTGGAAATTGCTACGTTTTTCAGCAGATTGGTAGCTGATCAGGGAGGCCTTTTAAGCTGGTCCACGGTGAGCAGGTGGCCGGTCCTTCGGAGAGGAAGGTCCGCTTGGCATTCAGATCTGGGCAGGAAAGACGCCCTCTCGTCCTTCTAAAAAAGGGGATGAGCCAAGGGGGGAGGGAGGCTTATATATAAGGTGTGCAACCTTTTACTAAGAGGATGGTTATGGGCTTGAGGGGGCTGACGGTGAGGCGGAAGGAAAATAAGCAAGGGTCTCGGGGGAAGGGGGGAAGGGGAGGGAAACGATTTCTTTCTGACGAGTAGAAAAGCCTTAAATACAGCGAGACCGGCTCGGAAGATACCGGTACCAAAAAAAGTTCCACTTATGACTTGAAAAGGAGAAAAAAGGTACAAGCAAAGAGAAACGGGAAGGGAAAACCGCCTTCTACCTCCGAAAAGCCTCGCTGAACAGAAAACTTGAGGTCTCACTAGGAGAAAGCTCTAAAGTGTTATTATTGTAAAAAGACTTGGAAGGGGGGCCTAAGAGCTCCAGGTTTTGGGGGGTTATGGGCCGGATGGGAGGGAAAAAGACCGCTCTCAAAGACCTCTCTATCTCTAACCAAAAGAAAAGGGGGGGGAAGGGGTTTTGAGGGGGGGAAAAAAGAAGGAAAAACCCTCCAAAATCCGCTACAATAAGATAGCTGTAAATTCTGTGTAAATTACGCCCCCGCAGTCGGCGCCGGCAGGGGGAAGTTTCTTCCCGTGACTTGCAAAAAAAGGCTCGACCGGGGGAAAGGGTGACCTTCTTGGAAAATTGACTATCTACACGCGCCGGTCCCAGTGGAACACGCCCTTCTGAAAGGGCTTACCCTTTCTGGAAAGAGGAAGGGGATTTCCAAGGGGAAGGGGGAGGGAGATCTCTCTCAACAACAACAACGTTATACGCGGGATCCTCCATCCAGGCATGGAAAAAAGGGGAAATATCGGAGGTTAAAAAACGTTGAAAAAAAGAAAAGAGAAGAAGCATGCGGGGGAAAAGGGGAGGAATATTCTGTCCAATGTCAATACAAGGGGGAAAAAGGGGGGCACCACTCATGAAGGGAAGAAGGTGAGGGTACCTTCATTAAAAAAAAAAAAGGCCTTACATAAGAAGCCCTCCGATTAGTCCAGATCGCGGTAAGAGGAAGCCCTTAGTTATTTCATCGAGGAGGGGGGCGGGGGGGAAGGGGGGGGTTGTGGAAGGGGAGGGAGGAGCTTTCACCTCCCAAAACAGGGGGGTTTTAGCGTGAATAGGATTGAGTGGAAAAAGCGGTCTCAGGGAACGCAAAAAAACCATACGCTTCCAAAACACAAGAGTGGACATCCTTAGGGGGGGAAAGGAGGGGAAAATCATCCCCCTTTCAGAGAAGGTTTTATCGTTAATTCAGAGTGAGAATCGAAAGCCTGTATTCAAAAAAGGGAGTCTTCTCTCACTGGGCGTTAGAAGAGGAACTTCCAGGGGTGTCCCCTGTTCTATGAGTGCCGGGAATACGTTGGAAAAAAAGTCGCTCCTTTTAATCCGTGGAGGATATAACGCCGCCCGAGGAGGAAGGAAAGGGTTTCTCCCCTCCTCCAAAAACGGGGACCCCAGGGGGGGGAAAAAGGCGCGGAAGGGGGAAAAAAAAAATAACGTGAAGCTTATCTCGGAAGCACCGGGTAAACCCCAAAGTGCCGACTCCATCAGAAGCCACATGTAGTGAAAGAGAAGGAAGGGGCCCGCGTGCCAAAGTGGCTAACGGGGGCGGCCCGGAGAGGTCGTGAGGGGTGGTATTCCCGGAAAAGGCCGAAGTTCCTGCTAAAAAAAAATCCCGGAAAAATTAAAGAGAAAGCATGATAAAACCGCTCCAATCTCGCCGGAAGGATCAGCTCCGAAGAGGAGAAAAACGTCGCAATAGGGAAGAAAAAGAAAACTTTGAATACGTTTTCAAGTTCAAGGGGAACACTCGAGAAAAGGCGCTATTCTTTCCAAAAGGAGGGGGGTAAGGAAAGGAGGGAGGAGAGTCCTATTACTTTGCAAAAAAAAGCTCGAAGAGAGCGAAGGGCCAGTCGAGGGGTTTGGGTGTTGGCAGAAGGGGGGAGGAGGAATCTAGGAGGCTGTCCAAAAGAAGCATAGCGGATCCCCCCAACAACGCGCACGCAAGACCCATTCTGCCGAGGACGACTACCAAACAGTCTCGCCGGCCCTGCGGGGTCGTGGTTTTAAGAGGGCGAATAACAGCAGGCCCCCAAAAAAAGGATTACCTATCCTGATGAAGAGAAGAGAAGTCGCTATTTATCGTCTGGACTTGACTCTAATTTCTTCTCCTCCTCCACTTTGGGGGGAGGAAGGGTTGGAAACCAAGAGAGTTTAACCATCCTTATTACACCAAGAAAAAGGTTATCTTGTTACAATCTAAGACTAACCGCCTTTGGGGTAGGAATTTCATTGAAGGAATGGGGCTGGAGGAGGGGGAGGAAAAGGACCTCCCTCATCTAAAAACCTCCGTCCCTATAAAAGAATATAGAACAGGGGGAAAGAAAGAACCGCTTGTAAGACCAAAACTGTTCGCTCTTCCTTCGCAGGAAAAAAGGGAAACGAAGGAGAGGAAGGGGCGGTCTCTTACGGTCCTTACTTTATCAAAAGGTGGGGGAGTCCATAGATTTCTTCCTATCACCGAAAGGGGAGAAAAAGTTATGGGAACATTGCTTCCCTTGAAAAAACGGCGGTGCCGTTTGCCGATCGGAACAACCCGAATCTCTTCCGGGAGACCAAAACAAGAAAAAAGGGGGAAAGAAGAGGTCCCTTTCCGAAGCAGCTTTTTTGAAGCCTGCGCGGACTGTCGCGGGAAGACTGAGACCAAAGGAAGGGGTAAGGGGGGGATCACTTCAATTTCCTAGGGGCTAGAAAAGAAAAAAGATCTCTTCTCCCTTAGGTAGGCTCGGGGGGAGAAAGAGGGGGGGTTTCTCGGGGGGGAAGGCTTTTTTCTGGTCGCCTCGGCGGAGGGAGTACTTACCATTTCTAACGAGGGGCGGGAAAGAGGGTGAGCAAAAGAAAGAATTCGAATTCTCCTCCGGGGCTGCTTTCGAGAGCTCTATGAAAATCCTGAAAATCTCACCTCTTCATTCCGTTCAGGGTAATACGTGAAGAAGGCTCTATCCCAGGTGGGGGTTTGTTCACTCAGGAGACAAGGGAAAAGGAAAGGCGTGCCGGGCTTTGAAAGGGGGCATTCTACAAGACAAAGGAAAAGGGGATAGATAGGGGAGGGATCTACCCCCCTTTCCGAAAAAAGGGTGGAAACACCAAGGGGGAAAAAAAA
>Ga0179593_1463375_pt1 | contig 13796 bp, 11 predicted proteins | sample CZODoug2_1_08_16_FD_185931 | JGI IMG/M metagenome (GOLD analysis project Ga0179593, IMG submission 185931) | Vadose zone soil fungal communities from Angelo Coast Range Reserve, California, USA - CZODoug2_1_08_16fungal (PacBio error correction) | ecosystem: Environmental > Terrestrial > Soil >...
TGCAAGGACCGAAACCATCAAAAGGCCACAAAGGGGGGAGAGCTTCATAAGGGGGAAGGGGACCTTAGCAGGCGTCAAAACAAAATTCGCAACTCGGGTGCCGGCCAAAACCCGCACAGGGGCAGCGTGGTCCGTAAGGAAAGGAATTCCCAGCGAAGCAAGGAAAAGGACAGGGGGAGCTCAAAGGGGCTACAAAGCCAGGATACACACGAGCGCAATCTTCGCGGTTAAAGTGACATCAGCAGTTAAATCGATGGATGGAAGGAAAATTGGGACTAACTTTGGGGAATCTTGGCAAAAGGGGGGGGGGAAGGTCAAATCAGAAATTTCAAAACAAAATCCGGGGAATAGCAAACAGCCCCCAGCAAAGACCAGATGTTGGGGAGAAAAAAAAGGAGGACAGAGTTGCAGCTCTAATTGCCGGAAGCTTTCTTGTCTGAAGGGAAAAGAAAAGAAGAGGGGGGGGGAGATAAAAGCCGGAAAGGACGGCAACAGGGGATCCACTCTGAGGTTCATAAAGGAAAAAAACAAAAACATCCACAGAGTCGCGAGTCCGGAAAACGGACCATAAAAACCGGAGAGGGGAAAAGGAAGAAGGGGAAGGAGGGATTTGGGCCAGCACCGATTTTCTCCACTAATGAATCTCTACTTTACGCCCAAAAGAACCGGTCTCACCGAGGCCAAAAAATTGGTGGAGGGGAGAAAGAGATCGAAGGGCGAATAGAGAAAGAAAGGGGAGAGGAGGAAAGAAGTACCTTCTGTCGGTCACGAAATCAATCAATTGGCCGGAAAGCAGACTAAACTCCTAAATCCGCAAGACTACAACGAAAAATACTACGACGGATGAGGACGGAAAAAAGGAAAAGACTCAAAAGTGGGGGGAGATTCACGGACCTCGGAATTATTCCCAAGGGGCGCAACGAGAAAGGGCCATTTCAGGAGAGCCGCTAGGAAGGACAAAGGGGAAAAAAGAACAATGGGACAGAGTATTATCCGCATGGGTAACCTGGGACGAAAGGGAAAGCAGCGGGCAACAATGATAAAAAAGAAGGGGAAGAGACAGTGGTGACACAACTCTAGCATCGGGTGAAGCTGCGCTTCCTGGCTTGGAAAATGGTTTAATGAAGATAACTCCCTCCTCTGAGTACGCCATAAAGAGAGAAGAGGACTAGCGCTCTCTAACGCTTGGAAAAATTGTATTGCGGGGCTCTAAAAATAATTACATCTGGAAGTAGGAGTGAGGATAGGAACTAACGACCTAACTTAAATGCAAGGACCTGGGAAAAGAAGAGAAACGGTGGGGTTAAAACAAAAGGAACAATCGGGAACAGCCAGAGAGGCGTAAGAGGGAGTCAAATTGAAAATCGGAGAACTGGAGGGAAAATCATTACAAGGTCAATTCAAAGTTGATCACACTCAAATGTGGAACAGGAGGGGGTTGGGTGAATAGGGGGGGGGACCCTCGATACCAAATTTTAGAGACGCGAAAAAAAAACATTCGACATCTGAGAAAAGTGGGGGGCATCGGAAAGAGCGGGGGGTCTTTTCTAGGGGAAAAGGGAGAGCGAAGGTTGCTCGACTCTTAAAAAGGGGGGGGATGTACTAAAGGATAAGAACTCGGTAACTCACAAAGTGAAGAAAAGAAGTGCAATTATCGAAGGGGGGAGCTGAAAGAGGAAAGGGGCGGGGACCGGAAGGGGGGAGGGTCTAAAAAAAAAAAGGACGGGGAACCCGCCGCCGAAAAATGAACCCGCCGCGATGAGGTAACCTGGTCCCAACGCAAAACAAAAAAAAAGGGAACTGAAAGTTTCCAAGTGGAGACGGTAGAAGACTCGAAAAGTCGACAACTCCCTTTACAGTTCGGACCCCCGCGCGCAGTGAAAAGTCACAACTAAAGAAGGATACGAAAAGCAACGGGGGGAGACAGAAAGAGGGGAGAGAATCAGGCCGGAAGTAACGACTTCAATATCAAGGGTACTGCAAAAAAAAACTCGACGGGGACAGAGCCTCCAAGAAAAGGAGGTGACTCTTGGGGGCAGAAGGGCGGGAAACCCGAGAAGGAGAAAAGTGGTGGGAAAAAATGTTCGGCAAAGATTGTCTCTACAAAAACCCCAGGAGAACCAGGTCTACAAGGTAAACGGGGGGGGAAGAAAGAAGGTCAAAAAAAAAGACGAAGAAAAGGAGATCCTTGTGTCAAAATGCAAACCTGCCTCTGCAACGCCACGAGCGACAGGTTATAGGGTGCGCCTACCGAGGAGCATCGCAGTACGGTCATCCTAAAAAACGCCTGGAATCAATGGAAAGAGAGAAGTGTGAGATGGGGGGTCCAACGGGATTCTCGAAACCCGCATCACCCCAAGGGGGGGGGACTGGATTGGGGGAAGAGCCGCATCCACGCATTGGAGAGGGACGGAGACCCAACGGCACACAAAGAAATGGGGTGATAGCTGGGAAAAAAAACGACGCGCGAATGGCAACCAGTCAAGCCGTCCAGCTCAACTGGTCAAAAAAAAGACTTAAACGAAAAAACCGGCAGAACAACCGAACCATCTCAAGAAGAAGAGCGTGAACAACAAAAACGGAAAACTAAAAGAGATCATGGTTCGAGTCACACGGGATGCCGGGTTCTATACCTGTATCCAGGGTTAACAAAAAAGAGGTCAACTTGGGAACAGTGCCGTGCAGGTTTCAACCGGGGAAGAGGCTTCAACACGGATGATTTGCCGGGAGGATTGGGGGGGAGGGGACAACAAAAGCGGGCCGGTCCACCAGTGCCAGGCAAACGCGGAGATAAAGAAATGAGCCCGATAACCGGGGGTTTTGGGTCTTTGGGGGGGGGGGCCATCTATATAAAGCGTTTGAACCTCAAGAAAAAAGGGGGGGAACTAGGGGCCTTCCGGCCGAAATAACATCGGAAAAAAAAAGGCCGGCGAATGAAGCATCGAAGGGTAGCCGCGAGAAAGGAGAGAGGAGTGAGGCGTAAAGGGAAAAAAAAAAAAAAATTTTCAAAAAAAAAAAAAAAAAAAACTGGTTATGGGTAATTCATAGCCTGGGGGGGTTGAGTGTAAGCTGATCAAGGTGGGACAATTGTTGGGGGGTAGAAGGCCTAAGGGGGGTTTTGTGGGTCGAGCAACAAGGGGAAGGACAGTAAACCAAAGGGTCGGGCAGGGTTAATCGGTTCAAAAAAAGAACTTGTGTTTGTGGGGGGGGGGAAAAAACAGGGCCGAAAAATCCCGGAACATGTCTGGAAAGCGAGCAAAAGAATTGAAGCTGGCGAGGGTGAGTACTCAAGAGCAGACAAACCAAAGGAAAGAGTTCCAGACAAAATGAAGACAGGGAAAAAAGGTGATTGTGGAAAGGAAGGAGTCGGGGGTGGGCACGCGGAGGACCGCGGCGGGGCCAAAAAAACAGCTGGGGCGGAAAAAAGAACGATTTCAAAAAGACCTCTCGGGTGAAGTTTCTCCAACTTCCCCAAAGCAATTGGGGCACATTCCTTGGCGGGGGAAAACATGTGGGAGGGTCAAAAGAAAGTCTAGGGGGAAGGGGGCGCAGTCGGGATTACGCCTCAAGGGGTCTAAAAACAATTAAAGGCCTTGCACGGCCACATTTTAAGCTGGGGGACAGGAACAGTCAATCAGGAAGTGCAACATATTCAGGAGGGTGCAGTCCCTACCATCTATCACGCGACGATTCTATTAAGAAGGATGGAATGAAACTGAGGGAGCGCGCGGTCCGGGGGCGATACACCTCGTGGGGGAAAAAAGGACGATTGGAATAATCAAAAAATCTCGAAGAGGGAATTGTCTTCGAAGCAGTGGAAAATAAGGGGAGAGGTTCGAGCAACCACGGTTACAAACCACGAAACAGGCGTTGGAATCCAAACTGCCCTGGAAGCAGTTGAACTGACAAAAAGGGGGGGGCCAGTGAACGTCGGCGAGGGGGCAAAAGGGAAGTGACGCGGACAACAATCGGGCTGGCCTGAACAGGCGGCTCGGGGGACACCCCACCGTGGGAAAATCGGACGTGCACCCGGCCAAATGCAGTTGAAGATCAAAGGGAAAAAAAAAGTACGGCGATATACACAAATCTACCTAGGGACTTTGTCGGGCAGACACCGAAAGAAAAAGGGGAAAGGGGGGTAAGACGCGCAGAAGTCCCCCCTCGCTGGATGCAAAAAAAACCGGGAAAGACGCGGGACCACGCTTTGTTAACTACTTCAATATCTACAGAAAAGACAAATAGAAAGCAACGAAGCCTGGAGGACACCAAGACTCCCCCCGACGTGTAACTGGGAGAAAAGGGAGGGCTTTGGTTCCCATTGTCTTTCGGCAAAGAGGAGAGGGCGACCGCCCAAGCGGTCAGCACCACCACGTCAGGAGGTATACATTGTCGTGACAGTTTGGAGGCTCGGCAAAAAAGGATGAAAAGCACCTCAAAGGAAAGAGGGAATAGGACACCCGCGGGGAGTTAACTGTTTACGGGGAGGTCCGGGAAAAAAAAGAAAAAAAATGCAGAAGAGCTTAAAAACACAAATTCAGAGAGCTCATACTAGAGGGAGATGGTTACGGGGGGTAGATGGGGGGGGTGGGGTTTCATTTGTACAAAAAAAACTTTGAATGAAGGTAGGGGCGTTTAGAAAGAGAACGGACCGTCAGTAACGTCAGAGACCTAAAGGGGGAGAAGATGGCGTGTGGCACTTCGAAAAGACTCGAACAGTTGGCAAAAAAAGGTGATGGAAACGCTTAAACAAGGCCTTAGTCCCAGTTGGCACGTCCTACGCGACCAGGCTGTGCCGGAAAAATAGACTGGAGAAAATGCAGGAGGACAGGGGTGGATGATGGAGGCACCCAGACTTCGTGGTAGGCTCGAGATCCTATGAAGGCGGGGTGGGGCCATCACTGGGGTTCCGGGACGGGAAAAATTCCGAGGGAATAACTGGGACGGTATTCGAAAGAAGATAGCTAACAAAAAAAAACATGGGGGTCCTCCCTTCGGGGAAAAAAAAGCAAAGGAAGGCGGGAGGAAAAAAAGCCTAATGGGCAAAGTTCGGCAGGGAAGGTTTGGGGTCGCAGCGAGAAGCTTGGCAAAGGACGATGTGGTAGGGTGGGATGAAGGAAGGTTATTAAAGGGTGCGGAATGTGGCAAAAAAAAAAGAAAAAAAACAGAATTGTTGGTCGCAATTGTGCCAAGGCAGAGGGGTAAAACAAAAACGGGACAGTGGGGTACAGGGGAACAGCTAGGGGCTCTGAGGCACAGCGGGGGTTTGACCGAGGGGGATGTGGAGAAAAAAAGAAGCGAAGCACGTGGCACCATCGAAGGAACTGGGCAGCAGCTGCAAGGAGTCAGACGGGACGCGGTCCGACAGGTTCCCCGGCAAGACGGTTTTTGGGTGGACCAATGAAGGGGAAATGCGAAAAAAACGATTAAACGCACCAAAGGGGTAAAAGGCCTTTTGCCCAGTGTGGGCTAGGGCAGAGGTCCTCAAAAAAACTAACAACAACAAACGGGAAAAGTTATTATTAAAAGAGAGATGGCAAAGGAAAAAGCATATCCACTGTTGTTGGGCTGAAATGGAAGTTGCCCCTGGAGAAGGAAGCCTGCGTCAAAAAAGGACAACCGCAGGGCGCACTCGTCTGACAAGCGTGGGGTAAAAAAAAGACGATTAGGTGGCAGATTTTGCACCTTCCAAAAAGAAGACTCGATGACGGATGGTGCGCTTCGGGGCCCTCTGCCGCCGTCCAAAACAGAGTGGTGGGAGAAATCAGGGGGGGCGCGGTGGCAAGGAGAAGAAGTGGGGGGCGCAATGTTGAAATTGCAAAATTGGGAACTGGGGGGAAACACTTTTTGCACGGGTCAGGACCCACGGGGTCATGAAAAAAGATCTTCAAATCACGGAATGATAAAAGACAACCAAAAAAAAAGTCAATGACAAAGATTGGAGCAAAAATGAAGCCGGTTGACAGCGCGGGGCAAACGCGCTGATGGGGCTTTGAGGAAAAGATGGGGTGGAGAAATATCGGCGAGGGAACGACGGCCATGTTGGAGCGCCAGAAGTGGACAACGAAAGGGGCCAACCGCATAAAAAAAAAAAGAGGAATAAAACGAGCCGAAAAAAAAAAAATAAAACGGCACGACAATCGAAACCTGAGGCATGAGACACGACCTGAAGAGTGTTTCGGAAAAAAGAGGTCGCGCAAGGGGGAGAAAAAAAGCACAAAAAAGCCCGGACGCATCAAGAAAAGCGGGGGCAACGGGGGAAGAATTAAAGGTCAAAATCAACGTAAAAGCGTCAGTTGGGGGTGGGGAAAGTGCGGGAATAAATAGTCTTGGTTCACCAATTGGTACCGAAAAAGAACGGAAACTACCGGCAGTAACGGGGGGCTGAAACATCTTCATACGACCACGAGATACTACACTAAACGATAACGCTCTGATTCGCGGACGAGCCCAAGTAAAGAGTGCTGCTGGAGAGGGCACAGGGGGAAGAGAGGTTCCAACGCTGCTGTCCGTCCAGGACATGTCGGTAGAGGATCCGGCTAGGGACATCGAACGCCACAGAAATACAAGGGACAGAAGGGGAAGAGCACTACCCGCCCAGGGACTTCAAGGAACGAGAGCTTCCAGGAAAAGAAAGCGCCTCTGAGGGAAGGGGGTTTTGGGGCAACGCGAAGTCCATTTCAGGGGAAGCGGGACAGGATGGACTTCGATGTTCTCTATTTTGGAAATTCGGGAACGCAAGTTCAGTCGGGCCATAACGCCTGTCGCCAAACCACACCTTGGAAAACCAGTATGGGGAAAAAGGCTCGAAAGAAAGGCATCGTCGATAAGTGTGCATATATCGACCACGAATAGACTGAAAAGAGCGGCAAATGCCCAGGCCAACGGGGTACTAAAGATAACGGGACGAAGCCCGACTGTGGAAAAGGAAAGCCCAGATTTGCGAGTGAAAAGATGGAAAAGGCCGCTGTAGAAAAAGAGAAGGCCAAACGCAAAGGCCAGGTGGAAGAAAATGCCTGGCCGCGGGTGGGGGGGATAGGGTTGGGGCGCGGAAAAAAAAAGAGGGGGGGGGTTCAACCGGAGAAGTCGCTGCAAGGAACAAGCTACAAAGACCATGGATGAAGATCGAGGGAAAAGGCTTGGTTGGGGAAGCGGCTGGACCAACGCCCGATAATTGAAGAACGAGGCCAAAAAAAGCAGGATTAACATACGGAGATCCAGTTACCTGGGGCCAAAAAGTTCCGATGGCAGGCAGAAAACGCGAAAAAAGACAATGGAACAACTGGGGGGGCCGGCCGAAAATGACCGACAAAAAAAAAAAAACCACCTAGAAAAACCGGCCCGCCGCGAAGTATTTTAAAAGAAGAGCGGGCCCTTCCCCTTGGAAACGGAGTGTGCAGCTTTGGGAAGCCCTGGGAACCGGCGCGGGAACGAACCAACTCAATGGGATGTCTTGTGGGGGGTTCAAATGCGCAAAAGGAAAACCAACTGAAAACGCCCCGCCCCAAACCCACCTCAAAAAAAAGTGGCGGGCGTAACTCGAAGGGACGAACTCCAGAAGTCGCCAAAAAAGAAAAAAGCTTCAAATTGGCGCTTCTGAAGGCATGGGCCGGGCCCCTAACGATTTGGCCAAACGAGGGGGGGCAAAAAAAGGGCATTTGAAACTATCAGTCAGGGGATGTCGTAAAGTCGTGGGGCTCCACCTGGAAGCCTGAGAAAAGGGTGCCCAACGGGGCCTCCTGAGAATAAAAAAAGGAGGTGATATAACGGAAACTTGTTAGAAACTGCCCAGAACAGCTGACACTACGAGGAAAGTTATTCACAAGAGAGGGAGCCATCGCCAAGGTTACGACACGCCCCAAAGACGAAAGCAAAAAGGCCCCCAAAAAATCCGAAAGGTCGGGGTGAAAAAAGGGGGTTGGGAAAAGATTAATTCGGATGCCACACCCAAGGACCAGTTCAAGATTCAAGGGAGTCCAAGAAGTGGGGACCACCGGAAGGCTGGGCCGCAAACCCCGCAACAGAGGCAACGGCAAACATCATCCTTGGGTAAAAATAATCCTGGTATATCGAAGAGACGCCTTACGGCAAGCCCAGCCGCGTTGTGCGACGGGAAGGACGCAGATACCGGCGACCCCGAAAAGAGGCCAAGATCTCTCTAAAACAAAACAAAGGAGAGAGGAGACTTGGGAGGAACGGGATGCCGGAAAAGTTCAAAAGAAGAGGAACACAAGGCGGCTGGCTTGGCCGTTACAGGACGTCTTGGGACCAGACCCCTCAGCTCCGCGTCTAAAAAATTGTGGCCGGGCGAATGTGGGCGGGTCCGCCAGAACCAAAGGGGAAAGGGGGGGGAAACATTAAACCAGCGGCCACGACCATTGACAGACAGGGATCACCTTGGAAACCTGCCATGCAAACGAGAAATAGCGGGTTGAACACACATAGAAAAAGACTAAAGCCGCGCCGGGCCATTCCCAGGAGAAGATCCATCTTTCCACGTGAGGGGGGAAAAAAAAACAGGCGAATGCGCTCGAGGGTCTGGGGGGAGACACCAGCGCTAAGCGGGAAGCAGCGTTGAAAAAAACAAGGGCCAGTTTTGGCAAAAAGGAAAAATCGGTTAAAAAGGTCATAGCCTGTGTCTGTGCTGAGACGGGAAAGAGTGCGCCAAAAGGTTTGGGGACCTTTTTAGAATGCTGGGAATTTGGTTTGTCCGAGCAAAAACACAATGGACGAACAAAAGTCGATTGATCACGACTACTCCAGGGGTTTGTTTTTGGTTTTGGCCCACCCAAAAGCCGCCAAAATGGCTATAGCACGGAAGGGGAAACGCGAAATCAAAAAATCGCGCCCCAACGATTAGAATCTTGGAAAGTTTACAAGGGGGTCTCCCGGGGAGAGGATCAAACCGACTTCGCTGGGTGCGCCAGGATTAGTTCGATCCAGAAAGTCGGGGGGGTCACATCAAGGAGTCGCCAGGGGTTCCTCCAGCGAAAGAAAATAATGGAGGGTGGGGGGGGGGGGGGTGGTGCGAACGCCCGGTACAGGGGGGCGGACAAATCTGTCAAAAAAAAACCAAAGGGAAGGGGAAAAGCGGCAAGTTTGCTGGAAAAAAGAGGTCACCTCTCCAAGAAAGTGCGAGGCGGCGTTTTTCGGCCCGGCGGGAGTACTCGAAACCAAGGGGAACCACCTTGTCGACCTCCCGGACCGGCACTCCAGGGAAAAGGGTCCATCCAGGCGAATTCCCTATTGAAGGGGGCACGACTAAACTTCAAAAAAACCGGAAGCCCGCGACGAAGGCTATTGGAAATACTGCTGGCCAAAACCAAAAAAAAAAAAAAAAAAACGTATAAGATGGAAGCCGCGTTACCAGCCGCGAATCTAACTCGGAGGGGACGATTACAATCCCGGCGAAAATGTAGAAGGGGCCTCTACTGAATAAGGGGGGAAAATCGCAATAGCGGGGGGAAAACTATTCCAAAATTAACAAGAGGGACAAAAAAAAAGCAGGTGTTAAAAATGGCTAGGGGGCCATGAAGCAAACAGTGGCGTCAAAAAAGTTAAAAGAGAAGATACTTCCAATGAGGGCATGTTCCGAACTAGTCGGTGTTGCCACCAAAAGGGATTCTGCTTCACCAAGCATTGCAAACGATCGGGGGGAACACGAGTACGGCGAAGAAGAAACCCACCGTAATCAGAATCACCGTGCTCTATCCCGACATATTGACAAAAAGGGTTAAGACGCAAAGACGTGGCGAGGAGGGGAATGTCAGAAGATAACTCGGAACGGGAGCCGCCATGGTTGGGGGGGGAAATCACACAAAAAACTCAGCACACGCAGGACCGTCAAAGAAAAGAAGGGACTTCAATGGGTCCAAACATGAAGTCCGGCTTTTTGGGGAACAGGCAGAGCTCCTTGCAATCAGGGATTCTCGGGCGACCGCCCAGCATGCCAAAAAAAAAAGACGCCCGAAAAAAGCTACATTGTGCGGGGACCAAACGTGGGACGCGGGCGGCAATGAATAAGAGGATTATCCGAAAGGACGACCCGGAGTTCGGCCGGGGGGAGACTTCGGGGAGTTGGGAAAAAGGGAAACAGCAGCGGGGGTTGAGGCTCAAACGTCAACCCTAACTAATAGAGGAGAGGGGAGGGAGAGATACGTTGACGTTGTATCTTTGACAGGGAAGCACTGAATGAGGTAGAGATTGTGGATGAACAGAAAAAAACCTGAGGAGCCTTGGACAGCAGCCCCTCGAATCGTCAGGGACAGTCAATCGGACGATATGCAAGCATAAAAACAGGTTGGCAAAACAGAAGTGAGGTACTCTTTCCCTTGCCAGGGGAAAGGAGAGCACTTAAAGTTCAGTGCGCAAGACCTCCAGGTGACATACGCGGCATGTGGAAGGGGCGACAAACCTTGGGCAGTGGGGGGACGCCGACGGGGAACGAGGAGGTCGGGCTAAAGTGCGAGGGATGACTTGGGACCGCCGGGGTAAAGGAAAAATTCGATATCACAAGGGGCCATGGGTCCGGTTCGAGAAGGAAATATCGACCAACCGACCAAAGAAAATTAAAGGGCCCTAAGAAACCAGAAGCGCGGGCCGAATCAGAGGAGAAAAAGAAGAATTTGCGCGGGACAAAAAAATGGAAAGGGTGCATGCCTGCAAATGGTGTGGAAGGTTGGAAGGGCCCGGCGGGGAAGACATGAATGGACGGGGTGACGAAAAGGGCACAAGCTTAAACATTGCGATTGCTGCAATGGCAAGATTGGAGGAAAAACACGGCCTGCTGATGCAAACAGCGAAAGGCACCCATGGAAGGACGGGCCGGGGGGGGTTAGCCAGAAAAGGACAGCGATGGAATACCTATCTCTGAGGGGAAGGCCAAAACTTAAAGACGGAAAACGACGGGAAACGCCTGCCGAAAAGAATTTTTGCCGCAAACCGGGAGCCCGCAGCCTTGTTGGTGGGGGGGGACGCAAAATAAGGGGAATTCCCTAGCCAGGGGGGACAACTGAGCGCCGCAAAACAAGTTTTAACATGCAGGGGGGTGGGGGGGGGGCAAACTTGCGGTATTTGCCAGAGATACGACAACAACACGTAGTCGGAGGGGAAGAGAGAGGACTAAAAAAAAAAAACTCAAGCGACAACCAAGCCCAATGGGAAAGTGTGCGGCGCTAATTGGAAAACTTTTGCCTGGAAAATCAATGGTCCCAAAAACACGCTGCAACGGGGGCGGCAACGGCCGTAGAGTTGTCCAAATAAAGTGTCAGAGGGGGGGGGGAACGGAAAAAAGCGCCGCCTCGTGAACAGTGCCTGGGCTAAGGATCATTGAAGAGGTCAAAACAGATGGTTCACAGAGGCGCCGGTTGAAACAGGTACAACAAAGGTTTTGTTCAAAGGAACCAATCTCTTGGGACAGTTGGGGGGGGAAGCATTCTAAAAGGGGGACGCGTTGCACTTGGGGAGAAAAGAGGGTCATCAAGATTTACGCAGGAATAGACCCACCAAAAGCCGCCATGAAAAAAAAGAAGCTTTTTTCGAAAAGACTCAGAGGCCATCAGCATGACGGAACTCACTTCTTGTTAGGCAACCCGAAGGATCGGTGGTCAAAAAGGGTATCCGGGGCTTCGAAACGACGGCAAGGGGTTGGAGAGAGGGGAATTTTTTAAAAGGAACGGCGGACAACTCAAATAACCTCTTCGCGGAGCAGACCGCTCCAAGGAACGACGACGCCAAACAAGGAACGTCAGACGACCTGGAATTTATTTCGGGGGCAACGAGGGTGCAAGAAGAGACGCTGAAATACGCACGAAAGCCTTCATCAGCCGGGGGGAAGGCCAAACGTGTTTCTTTCATAATTCAGAGGTCAACGACCAGACCAACGGGGAAGATGAGGGAGGAACGACGAGGGGTTCTTGAAGAAATTAAAAACCCATCCTCGTTCAGACCGGACACCCGGCAAATACGACACGATAAAACACAGAAATCTACGCTAGGGGATTGAAAAAAAATGGGAAAACCTTAACATCTCCCAAACGACTGGGGAAAAAAGGGGCAACCCGAGAATAGTCCACAGGCCCGATAAAGAAAGCAAGGGGTCGGATAAGAAAAGTCTATGACGAGGCCACACGGCACGCAATGGACAAAGAAGCGTCGCGCGGGGGAAAAAATAGGAGCAATGCAGAGGAAAAGACGCAAGAGCCTTCAAAGATTTCACACGTCCAGGGGATGGGGTAGAAGCAGGGGGATGCTGACTGCGATGCTGTCCGATGTTGGAATTAAAAAGGCACTCAAACGGCCGAGGAGCCCATAGAGGCCTCTCGCACGGACCAATGTCAGGTACGGGACAGCCATCGGGATTGAGTGTTGAGATAACCGACGTCGCTTAAAAGGAGGGGCAATGCATGCCGTAAGAATACCAGGTGGTTGAAACAAAAAACACCCGGTTCCAGAAAGGACAAGAACCGAGGGGCCAAACCCCCGGCGAACGGGTTTCTACAGGGAAAAAATCTCAAGAACGAAAGGGGCAGACATCTGAAAAAGGGCGTTCAAGGCCCATGGTTTGATCAAAAGCCCTTGGGACGGGTGCCCTAGGGTGGGGGTGAAAATAGGGGGGTGAAAGGAAGAGGGACATGGTTAAACAAAGGATAAAGCTCCAGTCAAGAAAATCGGAAAAATCTTCGAAACCTGGAATGAAAAATCAGTCAAGGGACGATGGGTTTCCGGTATTAGAGGGGGAGGGCAAACCAGGAACGAGCTTTTTATCATTTGACAGAAGAGAGCAAAAATATCGCGGGGGGGGAAAAAAGACCGGAAGGCAAAAGTCAAAAAAGTCGTGAAAAAAAGGCGGTAATCTTTCCCAGGGAGAGGGGAGGGAGGAAAACTGTATTGGAGGCCAAGGAAAAAACGGTACATATCTAAGCCCTCCTAAAGAAAAATGGCCGCCTAATTGAAGAGGAGAGCGGCTTCCCCGAAAAACCCTGGGTGCAGATTTTGGACTGGGGGTGCGCCCTGTCACCCGGGGAGGGGGGAAAAAACTCCCAGTGACGTTATTTGCTAATGCTGACCCCTGAGCGAAAATTACAATCTGTCACCCGAGCACGTCCCTCGAACCTAGGGCTCAACTGAAGCCAGCACTAAAAAAAAAAGGGGCGGGACCAGGGGGACCGATTCCTGCGAGGTCAAAAGGGGAGAGAATATCAGGAGGAGGCGACCTTGGAAGGGTACAGGGCACATATCTGATTGGCGGCGGTTGGGGGGAAAAAAGGGACTGGAAAAACCCGAAGGGGGCTACAACTTTTTGGAAACGGCAAAAGAGGGATGACAAAAGGGAAGCCTTGATAATTCAAAAACGGCTCCACTCCCGGAAGAACAAAAAGAAAAAAAAACATAAACGTAGAATATAACGCTTTTTTTCGAAGACCCTGTCGCTGGGCAAAAAAACGAAAACCGTTATCCGCAAACGGTGACGCCAGGAAAGAGGGGGACGCAGGGTCTAGGGACCCGGTTCAGACACCGACCTTGGCATGATTCCGGAAGAACGCCGACGGGAGGGAACAAAACGAAATGGAAAAAAAGCTCATGGCCAGCCAAGAAAAACAAAATGTTTATATCACACGGTCGAAAAAGGGAAAAAACCATTTTAAAAGGCAGCGGGCAGGCAACTCACAGCGGACAGGCCACCAGCATGGGGAATAAAAGCGCTACTCAGGCCACCTGCACGGTCCAAAGACAAAACCGCTCTGGGTGGGCAACTCCTGCTACGTCTAAAAAACCGGAAGAAGGAGAATAGACACGCC
>Ga0179593_1463546_pt1 | contig 13796 bp, 14 predicted proteins | sample CZODoug2_1_08_16_FD_185931 | JGI IMG/M metagenome (GOLD analysis project Ga0179593, IMG submission 185931) | Vadose zone soil fungal communities from Angelo Coast Range Reserve, California, USA - CZODoug2_1_08_16fungal (PacBio error correction) | ecosystem: Environmental > Terrestrial > Soil >...
ATCTGTCCCCCTAGTCACCCACCAGAGAAATCCCCATTCGAGGGAAGGGGGATACTACGCTTACGAGGGGGTCATGCTAAAAAGAGGGACAGCCTGCGCGACTCGGGGTTTGTCCCAGAAGGCAAAAATATTTAAACGAAATAGGGAAGAACTCTCCGCACGAAATACGAACATCCACCACTTTGGCAAAACCTTTCACGAAGGCGGAGAAGCGCGAGCAGAGGGTACGTACGCCGTCAACGGTGTATGATCGACATCGAGAAAAAAATAGGGGGGTGTTGAGGGAGGGGGCTGGTGGGGCCGAACTGGGACGTCTGAAGAAAAAAAAAGGGGCCGGACTACCCGTGCTCGGCATCTCGCGTACGGAGATTGGGCCAGAAGAGGGAGCCGGGGAAACGAGTGGGTTCTTTGGGCGCCACTGTCGGACCTCGCCTGCCGGGAATAACTTAAAAAAGTAAGGCGCACGCCATACGGCTTCAGAGACGGTGCAAGCAGAAGAGGGAGTAAGCGAGAGGCCAGCGGGTCCTCTGTCTGGAGGTCCCAATTCCCGCTCGTCATAGGAGTGGATGAGGTGACATCACAGAAACGTCGAATGAATGGCCAAGAAAGGGACTAAACGGAGTCACCAGAAAAGACCGGCATTTCCTTGACCTCGGATGGAACGCTCAGGTACCACTCAAAGAAAAACGGAAAAGTTGAGAAAAGATAGGGGAAAAAGTAGACGGAGCCAAAGCGATCGAAAAATTTGACGGCCACAACGACCACGATGCAGCACTCCTCTCCCCTCAAAACCCTGTCGAGGGCGAACAAAGGACCGAACGGAGAACAAACAGATCGCGCTGGGGAGTTCGAGCAAGTGGTACTTCAACCCGGCAACGGTGGATGTACGAAAGTGTAGACTCAGCCTATGAAGAAAGGGCGGGTCATAAGCAGTTGGAACCTGTGCTCAGCGCGACATCGAGGATTAGGGACAGTTCATAATGGTCCGCTGCGACAACAGGAATAAGATACGGCGTCAGGATTGGGGCTAAAACACACCAAAAAACCGACCCAAAGGGCTTTGAAAAAAAACGCGCAGCCTGGGAGTATTAATGTTCATCCCCAGAGAAGAGTGGAAGGCTAATGTCAGGACGGGGCGTGGGACTTCGATGATCGACCAATGAAATGTAGTCGACTGGCAACACGGACAGGGAGGCAGGCGGGATATCGAATCTACTTGCGCCAGGCATATAACAGGGTAGGGGAAAGGGCACAGGGAAGCACGAAGGAAGAGGGCATATCCCGACATCTAGGATTCACGGGCTTCCCACTACCCCTAACCTTAAAAGCAGAAAAGGGCGTGGGCGAGGAGAAGGACGTCCAAAAGTCCACTGGAGCCATCGGAGAAAAGGCAGAGGCCGCCGAGGAAAAGCGGAACATACTGGCTCAAGCGGCTATCTACAGGAACCGGACCAAAAATATTGGGCTGCCAGAGACTCGATTCTCAAGGAAGGAGCAAGGAAGGGTCCCAAAAGAGAAAAAGTTGCTATTCGGCAACACCATCGCCTTAGGGTGGGATGAGACGATTACTCCCGTGGTGAAATTCTCCTGGGGTGCTGATCAAGTCTTCCAATTATTCATGGCCGGGGAGAGCTCCGTGCCAAATACCATTACTTCCGTGGTGTAAACGCTAACGACTTTGCGGGCAGGACAGAAGCCGCAAAACTAAACCACCCTCCCACTATATTAATCGCCGAGAGCAGGGGACGGGTGGAACCTACCCTCGGCCGGCGCATTTTAAGGTACGCCCGAGGGAAAAAAAAAATACTTCACGTTAACGTGCAATCATTCACCGGACGTGGAATTCTTTCTCCGACTCAGTGGGCGGCGAAACGACCTATTGGGGGAATAAAACGGCACGGTACGGAAGGGCAGAAGTGATCTTGTCGTGCGCTTATTAGTGACAGAGCGAACATAAAGCAAGTACGGGAGAGAAGGGGAAAAGCCTTAAGCAGAAAACAGCCTCGATGAAGGAAAATGTTTTTCCGCGAGCAAAACGGAAGGAAGGGCGTGTCGAGGGCTAAAGGGGAGGTTTGTGTCAGCTACGAAAGATGGCGCAAACACCGCGAGGGGACATTTGCAGGGAGGTGAAGACAAGTTCGGAACGCCTCCTTCCCCGATTCCGTAGAAACTGAACCACCGCAAAGAGGGGGAAGACCAGGGGGAAAGTTAAAATTCGAAGTGGAAAAGGTCGGTCTTGCCAGAAGCGGCTGAGGGAGTAAAGGAAGGGCGCTGCTCAAGACAAACTCGGGGGGGAACTCAAAGATACGTCTAAAAATAAAGTGGGGCCGGGCCATTTCGCGGGGCAAACAGGGGGTATTTCGGGGTGAGCCTCAAGTAGTCAGTAGAAAAAAGCGGTTGAAGAAGGATCCCCCCCGACGCGCCCCTCTTTGACAGTGCGAAGCTAACAAAGACCGTGGCCCAAAAGAGGCGGAAACAAGATCGGCTTGGACCCATAGTGCGGGAGAGCGGCAAGGAGAAAGGTGGAGGACCAGGAGGGGGGGTTGGGGAAGTCTACCACGGGTGGGGCCGACATCCACCGGCGCGGAAGGATCACCGAGTGCAGTTCATTTCATACCAATGAGAGGCTCAAAAAAAACTCGTTTGTGTGGGGGGAATGAAGGGATCTTGAGTAGCGAACAGCAACCTAAAAAGCGATCCATCGTAGTTTTATTTATTTAGAATAGAAAGGGGGAAAAAGCACCTTCCAAGTGAAGATTGACCCGAGACAAGAAGTAAACAAGGAAATAGAGAGAGAACCAAAAAAGTATGATTCGAAAAAATAGATATAGACATTGGTACTGAGGAAGATGCTTTCAAGAAGTTGACGGGCGGACGACAAGTTATCCATCAAAAGAAAGGAAATCACGAAGCGCGAATGACGGGTAGGGTCTGCAAATGGGGATTACTCAAAGCCCTCCGGCCTCAAACAAGGAACTGGGAACGGCAAGGACACGGGTGGGTGGGGACTCCGGTCAGAGGGCATGGTCCCTCTGTGCAGGATACTCATCCGGGTACCCTTGAGGGTACACTGGGGGTATATGACACACGAGAATCTACAGGAAGTAGAATTGTGGCAACAGAGGGTCTCGAGAAAATTATGAGTGTCAAAGTCCTAGTGGCTACGGTACTAAGATGGTTGGGAAACAATTATGGGAAAACTATGAATGAAACCATAACTGCGCCTCTAAAGGGGACTTTTTCGTTGTGCGCAGGGAATGTCTCATTAAACTGTCATATTGCTCAATAAAAACATCGCGCAGCTCCGCAACCCTCAGCAAACTCCTGACGTCTTTCGCAAAGGGCCCTTACATGACCACCGGGGGAAAACACTCTATTTCACCATACGAATTCGGAAGCGCAAGACGAAAGCAGACGCGCCCTAAAGACGGTCAATGTTTGTCGCAGACCCTGTGGAACTTGTAAAGGGGCTGTGGGGAAAAAACAGCCGAAGGGGGGGGGGATAGCCGCGGGAGTGCCCATCAGGTGAGGATGCGGAGACATCATCAAGGCGATCCTTTGGAAGGCACAGTGCGGCACATGAAGGCCGGATAGAAACGCAAAAACTCTTTTCAGGGGGACTCCATACGAGGAAAGGCACTTAACACGAAACGTCTGAGGAGAAATCGAAAAACGGGCAGCGCAGCCGATTTAGGGCAATTCCGGAGGCAACTTGAAAAAAAAAGCCGGCTAGCGCTCCGTTGAAACAACATGGGAGAAAAGAAAGAGGGAAAAAGATAACACGCGGGGGCGGCCTAGGGAACCTTGCGTTGAGGACGTCAATATCTTGCGGGGCCTGGGGCAACCGTAGGGATCGGGGATGAAAACGAGTCCCGCATACCGTGAAGGGAGAGAGGTTGGGTGGAGATCCGAAGCCGAGGGGAGGCGTACCCTTTAACAGTCAGACGCTAGGGGGAGGTGACCTCTTACCGGCCCAGGTGAGAAGTACGGGGGAAAGAAGGGAGGGTGGTGTCCTTCGGGGCGTCAAGGAATCGCCGATTCCCATTTGAAGAGGTCGCCAGAATACAAGCCAACACTATCAGCGCTTCACTGGACAGCGGCCGCAGACACGCTGCTAAGGGATCGAAAGGATACCTTATGTTGAGGCCCTCATCGGAACTGCACAAACCCCGAGAAGGCGATGGTAGGGGAAAATCGAAAGGAAAATGTTTCTATGTCAAAACGGGGGATTTCTTAGACAAGTTTAAGGGGAATTTATTCATGCATGTGGCAACAATGAACGGTCGAGTGAGGACAGGGTTGAGCCAGTGCGGCCCTCTCCTCTTCGGGACATTTTCCATAATGTAATGGGGTTTAAATTGGCCGCAGAGCAAAAGGGGTCGGGGGAACGGCATTGGGGGCTCCGCGCCAAGAAAGACGCTGTCTCCTCGGAAAGTGGGTGTGCTGGTAGGGAGAGGAGGCGAAGCGCAACTTGGGCGGGATAAATCCCCAGAGACAAAAACAGGGGCGGAAGCCAGACAAAGGCGTGAGGGAAGCGGGAGGAATGCGATCGACTCCAACGGCCTTGACCGTCAGGTTGAATTGTGCGGGCATTCAAGAAACTTGCAGAGTTCAGAGCTCTAGCTGCGAGGACAGTACTGACTACCACTGCCGTTCTAGGCAAGGGGGAATGAAAAGTCCTCACTAAAACCAAGGGCGGCAGTCGCCTAAAGCCATGTAGACCTTTTTTAGAGCGCTTAAGAACGCCGTTCCCTCAGTAAAGCCAGGAGGGACGGCGCTGGGTGTCCGACGAATTATGCAAGGGAAACATGGCGATGGAAATCATCGAAACGTAAAGCCTCGGCAATCATCGGAAGGCAAGGACGCGGAACTGCAGCGCATACAAAGGTGAAAGGGCGGCCAGACCTTGTGCGCAGCACAGCTAGAGGGGCGTGAAATCGGGGTGAAGTGGGTGCAAGGTTGGAGTCGCCATCGAGGGGGGGGTGAGAAGGGGCAGAGCGTAAAAGTTGGAGGAAACCGGGGGTTTTTTTAGAAAAAATGGACGATAAATTGCGAGTCTACTTGGTGACCAGGACTCTGATAACGGGGGAAGTGGGCGCGGCGGGTGGAGCAAACGGCGATGCGTACCATCCGAGGGAGTAGCGGTTACGCAGCATAGGAAGGAGAACTCACTCAGTTGGCGCGGGCCGGGGAAAGAAGCCCGAGGGGATGAGCGATCTGGTGAAGGTTCAATGGACACGATCCTCAGCTTTCCAAAAAGGGAAATAATATCAGACCCTCTATAAGTCGAAACGTCGGAGAAAGCCGTCGGTAGGGAAAAAAAAGTACTCCTCATGCTGATTCAATTGTCTCAAAGACAAAAAAAAAATCAGATGTGAAAGGCATTCTCCATCTTGGGAGAAGGGAAGAAAACGGAGCCTTTGACGGGAGCAGGGTATACCAAGGCAGGAACTCCAAGGCGCCCCAGGTCCAAAGCCGAACAAAATCCCAGGAGGGAGGAGGTTACGCCGAAAAAACCCCGTACGGCGCAGTGCGCAGGAATCGATCTACTAAGCCGTCTCGCAGGCTCATCAACTTTGAGTTTCTTCGTACTTAGCTGGCCGTGGGCCAGGCCACATGCGACGTAGGGAGGGAAATAGAGATGGCTTTTTGAAAAAAAAAAGACATCTGCATGCTGACTGAGGAGCGCAGGTACAACAAGTAAGAGTAGGGGCAAAGTATACGGCCAGCTAGGGCTGGGTGGCTTTTTTCAAGCAGCATCCTCTTTGCACGGACAAACAGAGTAAGAAAGTTGTGGGGAAAGGACACCGTACATTGGGAGCGTCGGAACCCACGCATCGCGTAGCCGACAACAGCGCTCGGCATTTCCGAAGCCGTAAGGTTTAAAGTTAATCTATTTAGCACAAAAAACGTAAACAGGACCTCCACGATGGGAAAGCGGCCAAAACCCTGTTGATATACTTCGATAAGGCTGCTTCTGGTTCCGAAAGCCATTAAAACCAACGAAAAAAAGGGGGGGGTGACGGCAATCCTTCGAGACGTGGTGCAGGAAGCCCTCTTCAAATCCTTCGTCCTCTAACGGAAACAAAACAAACCGTCAGGGTGAGTGCACTAAACGCAGGCACCAATAAACGAGGATCAAATCCCAGAGAGCCGCCCGAGGAAAAAAAAAGGTATGCGAATGAGGAGCGAACGTTTCATATTGGCGGGGGAACGCCGCCGAGGGAAAGAGGGGGGGCTTTAAAAATTTCGGGGTTCGCGACGGAAGCCAAGGAAGCCGTGGGGTTCTTTGCCGCGGCACTAACTTGCTTCAGCTAAACATCGGTGTAAGGAGGGCGTCGCAAAACGGCTCACATACTGAAAGCGCCTAGTCAGAGACTAGCAACGGGGAACTGTCGTGTATAGCTCAGGGCAATGGGGAAGAGTAGGCCAAGAAAATCGCCACGCGCCTCCTGGCTTGAAGCCCGGTCTGAAGCTCCGTGACAACGGCGCTTGTCCTGCCAGAAATAAAAAAAACGTGAAAGAATAATAAGGTGCTCAAAACGGGGCGCAACCGATTCAATATGCAAGCCGAGCGTCCTACCTTGGGTGGGGCAAAAGGTCGTGCGCAGGTGCGCGCCTATGCAAGGGGAAAGCCTTTCATGGCCGAAAAAAAGACAATCCAAATAACGTGGTACTGGGAAAGAGAGCTCAACAAAACGGAGAGGAGGGAAGAGCGAGAGATGTTAAAACAGTACAGCTTTTGGGGAGTGGGGGTCAATTGCCAGCGTTGCAGGAGCGATCACGCGCGCCACGCAAGCCCCAGGAAGGGGGGTGGGGTTGGTGTGGGGTGTTGGTGTTTGTGTTTTTGGGGGGGGGTGGGGTGGGGTGGTGGGGGGGGGGGGGGGGTGATGTGGGGGTTGAGGGGTTTTGTTTTGGGGGGTTTGGGTTGGGTGTTGGTGGGGTGGTGGGGGGGGGGGGAGGGGCGGGGGGGGGGGGGGGGGCATCGGGACATGAAGCGTTTCGCCTAACTTATGGGAGCAACCTGTAGGGAAAAGGGTGGGGAACGATTTGATGGCCGGACGCAGCGGAAGAAAAGGGGCCTAAAAACGATTTAGACGACCGGCTCCACTGAAGTGGCGGTGGGTCTTTTGCAAAAGAATTATAATAAATTGGCCCTGAGCGTATCAGAGAAAGATTTTTCCCAGCGGGCGACTTGAGGAGAAGAAGGCGCGGAGTCAAGAAAATTTGAAGACCGTGAGCGATCCAGATGTGTATCAAAGGAAGTGAAAACTCCCCGTCCGACCGGAAAGAAAGCGAGGGGTCGGCCGTGGAGTCGTCGACCCCGACCGGCGTCAATCTGGGCTCCCCTCATCTAAAAGCCATATTAAGGAAAAGGCCTGCCAGAAAAAAATGGCGCAGAACGGTCTCCGCAAAGCGCCGGGAGAGGATCCCATACTTTATTTGGAAGGATACGAAGTTCACCTGACTCCTCTAAATTCGAGAACGGTGTATGCTATGTGGAGACGGCAGGAGGTGAAAAGGCCCGCTTTCGAAAAAGGCGAAGGAGGGGGAAGGAATGGGCGGTGTGGGACGATCTGGGCCGGGCTTTCTAACAAAATCGGCAGCGACTGTAGGTGAGTCGACAGGAAAAAAGCCTATAGGGGGTTCTAGGAACCGGCCTCTTTGCTACTCGGAGAAAGCCCCAAAGTACGGCAGTCGGAAGGGGGGGGGGGGGGGGGGGATGGGGGGGCCTAAATCCTTTATTCGCACATGCTATTTGTGGCAATCGCCCAGAAGGGTTTTCTGTCGCAAAAGTAGGACGCACTTATTCGTCCGAACAAAAATGGAGCTGCCAGGACGCAAACGTACACGAGGCACATTCAGGAGGCCGTCCTAAAAAGACGAAAGAATAGAGTTGGGGGTTTGAAACGCTCAGCAGATTACAGCCTGAGCGGAGCAGGGGGTTGGGAAAAAAGGAAGCCTAGATTGGGCCGACAATCGGGATTATCCCTGAATGGGGGAAAACCAGAAAGCTGATAAACCTTGCGCGAAAGACGGCTAATCGCGCGGAAAACAGAAGGGGAAGGCCAGGCCCCAAGTGCGTGAATCTAATACCACGATCGGGAGGTTGTGGCAGGGTATGCTTTGGGGGATGGGGCGACTGACGGAATTAATCTGTGCCGTCACCGGAAAAACTTCTCTAACATCTCCGCTCAGAGGATCAGTTTGCCACCGTATGGCGAGAATGAAGTTCACATCAATGTGGAGGGAGGCACGAGGGAAAGGCAATGACTCTAACGGAACCTTCTACACTTTCTCATCCTACGGGGGCGTCGCTCGTCAAGAGAGAAGGTCTAGGTAAGACAAGCGGGACCGAAGGGGGAGGAAAGCGGGAAGGGATTCCCTCTCGCGACATCTCCTTTTTGCTTGTATTAAGGAAAAAAGGTCGGGGTGATTCCACGCCAAGGGAAGGGAACTGATCACCTATCCCTACGGACGGAGGGTGCCAAAAAGTACTCATCGAGGGGAAGGGGGGGTGGCTCCACCCGCACTCGCCAAAAGGTCCAGTAAAAAGGTTTCAAAAAGATGAAGCGCAAGGCACGGATCGAAAATGGTGGTTTCCGTCCACAACTCCATATGAAGACACAACCTCCTCGTCAAACTAACAGGCGAGAGGAGCAACACTGCAGACCACGGGTTAACCCGGGGAACCAAAACCGCGGATGTCTCAGCGGCGCGCACTCGCGGAAAAAAAGTCAAGTTTATGTCGAGCGTTCACGCGAAAGACGAGAGACAGATGCGGCCGCTTAGTTCCTCCAAAGGCTAACATCGATCCTGGGCCGTTTCAAAAAGAAGGACGGACCAGCAACGAGGGAAGAAGGGAAAGGGTCGAAACGGCGGACGGCAGATGAACCGGGACGACAGGCATGCAGAGGCGCAGCCTGTTGTCATTGCTGACCCCGCTCCGGAGCCGATGGCAAGAAAGGGAGGCGGCAACCGGCCGGCGCGCGCCAGCATTTCGGAGAGAGGGCCGCCTGCAAGTTGGCGAGCAAAACGGAACCTGATACGACCGTGACGGCGAGTCGCGTGTCTAAAAGCGCCAGAAAAAACCTCCTAAAAAGTTAATTGACTTAAATACGCCGCCGATACGGAGAGTTAGATATCCCGAAGAGAGCGAGGAGTACGGGAACAAAAACCAAATACATCAAAACACCGTCCTCTGAAGCGCGCTTGTCGCGGAAGGGAAAAGGCCGTAAAATATTCTGGCGAGCGGAAATAAACGGGAGACAGTCTAGGGAACCTATTATAAGAGGAGCATCAGCTTGCTCAGAGAAGAAAGCCTCCTGATCCTGTGGCAAGAAAGGAGTCATCGAGCACGGGGCCATGATCAGCGTGACGGGGAAAGGAAGCAATGTTCTTGGGGAGAAAATCTCTCGTCATGATGGACCTCATGAAACGGCGCAGTTAGGATCGGAGCGAGGGATTTGCAGAAGACCAATCACTATACTACGGAACCCTTGGTGTATTTCAAGGACAGGGATCACTCGGCACAGACGGAAAAGAAAAAAAAAAACGTACACACATCTCAAACGTACTTCAAGAAAGGGGCGCAGGCCTGAGGTTCCGAGTTAACAGACACAGACGCTGGACGCAAAATGTTAAGTTTACAAGAGCATCTGCAATCCATCTCTATCACCACAGGGAGGGCGCTGGAGGCATCCAGAAGCCAGAAGGTGGGGAGAGAAAAAAAGGACGAACATTTGGGCTATACGTCACGTCGTCCCGAGGCATATTTCCGGGGTAACGACTGATCGGACACATGGGAAAGAGGAGGGGCAGGAGAGCCGCTTTAGTCGTAAAAAGGGGTCAAAGCAATTACGGACAGGATAAGCTCTTCGTCGCGGCACAGTCGGTGCAACTCCAGCTTACCAGGACTTCCGTCCGTACGCGTCGGTTCGAGACCGAGGGGGTTTGCCTGCTGCAAAAGAAAAAAGGAATTCAGAGAACGAACCTGAAACAAGCCCCTTTTGCTGCCTGTAATGGGCTCAGACTGGAGGGATTCGAAGGCGGATCATCCCACCTCAAAGGGAGGCCACCGAAAAGATTTGAAAGGTCCGAATATATCAGGGGGGAAAGAGTAGACAAAGAACTTGTCCGTTAGGGTTCAACTTCTCTCCGTCTATGGGTCTCCTCACAATGACGTCTCGGGGAAAGGCACCAAGGGACGGCTAGGAAATTTTAATTGGGAGGGAACCGCGTGAGAAGGTAAAGGGGGGGAAAAAAAATGGAAAGGTGTAGAGGCGTAGAGGAGTATCAATCGATTTGAAGACCAGCCCCCCTAAAGGAGGTCCCGCTGGGAGAAACGGGGAACAAGGAGGTGCGTCAAAAAAAACACAAACTACCTGGTAAAAACCCCAAGAATGCGAAAACTCGGAACGGGCTGGAAAACTCAGAAGTTTCGGAGAGAATCGGAGGGGAATGAAAGACCGGTGGGATACCGGCTGTGGTTTTGCTGATCTACCAACCTGCAAAACCCGTTCCCTCGCATTATCCGAGCACCGATGAACGGCAAGGACAGGCGGAAAACGGAGCGGCGGCACGCAGACGGGGATTTGCCTGAAAAGTGGGGAAAAAAAGGAACCGCCAGACATGCAAGGTGGCCATCCTTTTATGATGAACAGTGTTGTACGCCGAAGACCCTTCCGGGAAGGAAAGAGAACCTCGAAAATGACTATCTCTCTAAGAAAAAAAAAGGATTAAGGAAAGATAGAGGGGGTAATACTTCTATAGCAATCACGCGGTGCTTCGGCGCAAAAAACCTTTAAATCATCACCATCAATCGAAATAACCATCCGAGGGGGGGCGAAAGCCGTCGGGTCGGGCGGGAGGGGGGTAACCTGAAAGAATAAGAAAAAAAAACCAAAGCGCAGGACGAAGACTTGGGTCCGCCGGGGGGAAGGAAACGTGCGACGAGAAGAAAGGTCCGTGTTGCTTCCTCCTGTGATATCGGCCCACAAGCCTACACATTCAAGCCAGAGATTCTCTCCAGAAACGATAGGCTAAAGAAGAAAGAAGGGAAGTTGGTAGGCGTAATACGCTGTTGACAAGGTTGACTGGATAACGACTACAATCTTAAGGGATCGCGGGCGCATTGATTCTAGAAAAGATAAAGATTTCTCTGAAGGATAAAGAAGGGGGAAACCAACAAAACTGGACGGAAAAAGGCCCCCGCAATTCAAAGTGTTAATAACTTCTATGGGAGCAAGAAGAGTCTACGTTGGTAGGGTTTCAAGCAGGAGACGGAAGACCGAAGAAAGGGGGGGCCCTTAACCACCACTCCAATTGCGAAGATCCCCTATGAATGGTCTCCCAGGTCTCGAGTGGCGGGGGGGTAGTCCTACGGAGTTGGGGATAATCCGGGCTGAGAGAAGGGAGCAGGACGCGGACTGTCACAGGCGGCCCTAGAAAAAACAAGCAGCCTTATCGGAACAGGGGGGTCCCGACAAGGGAAGATGAGGACGGAGAGTGACCAGAGGAAAAAACCCTCGGGAAATTCCGCGCAAACGCGTACTAAAAGTAAGGGGAAACTCTTTAACTAGCAGCGACAGCAGACGGGGGAAGCGCAGGGCAGAGAGGGACCAAGTAGGCGGGAACCCTCGAACAACAACTGCACGGGCCATATTGGGAGGGGAATGGGGGGCCATCAAAAAGCGACAAGAGAAATGATGAAGTTGGTGTCCCGTCCTACGTCAGGAGAAAAAACAATCTTGAATTACTGGATGAACGAAACTTCGGGATATAGGGGGAAGGCCAGCACGCCAAATTCCTTGTCCTTGAAAAAAAAAAACGGATTTCTATCCTCTCGAACCTTAGCGGCGTACCACCGGGAAAAGGAGACGGCAAGCGGAGGTGAGGGGTGTCACCATAGGAAAATAGCATACGGGATTGAGGAGGGGTCATCGTTTCATGCGCGAGGATCCCGGACAGTGAGGGAAGGGGGAGAGACCATCAAAGACCGGAAGAGATAGGGGGGAGTCTGACGTCGGGATAGCAAAACGCTAAACTTGATCGGCTGAAGCCCGGTTTGCGGACAACTAAGTCGTAAGGAAAAAAAAAAAGAGGAGGAAGGGAGGAGAAAAGCGGGGGGGAAAAGGATTCGACGAGTCATTGCTGATCATGCCTTGCGGACAGTCTTCTGAGCTGGCACAGATCGGCAAGGGGGTCTGTAGGGGAAAGTGCAGAGGGAGAAAGGGAAGGAGGAAGTCCTCGGGGCTTATCTCAAATATTCCTTCGTAGTTGCCAGGCTCTCCGGATATGTGACGGCGGGTGGCCAGGGGAAGAGAAAAAGCCCAAGCGGAGAGGAGAAGGGGGAAAGGAGAAGGGGGAGGGGTGCTGGAATACTCCTAGGCGAGGGAGATCGACCATCCCGTTAGGCGGCGGGTAGAAGAAAAGAAAGACCCGGTAGTATTACAGCTTCATTAGCGGAGTAATTCCCGCGTATACGGGTTTGCGTCCGTTCTCGAAGAAATTGGAAGGCGTGAGATAGACTAGAAGGATAGACACGTCCGGGAACAAATCGTTACGTACCAGCGTCTCAGGGGGGTGTGGGGATGCACATTCAATCCGAAGGATTGGCGAGGAGGACTAAAGCCATTTAGGGCAAATGGGGAAAAGGGAAAAAATAGTAAGGTATATACCTTCATGTCGTCTCCTTTGGGCCGCTACCATATTCTTTCCCAGGTATCGATGTAGCCGTCCGGCAAAACTTGACCGAAAGAAAAAAGCTCGCAAGCATAGGTTAGGAGAGGAAAATGGAGACGTTAAACTATCAACGTTGCGTTTTCACAAAACAAGGGGCTCTGGGGGCAGTCGAACGGCCCAGGAGGAAATAGGGTTCATAAGGGTGGAAGTATGGTGGGAGTCTCCCTCGGATGGGGTTTAGGATCCATAGGAGAGGTTTTTCTTAAGAGGGGAGTTGGGAAGCCAAAGGGCAGGTCGGGTGTGCGACAACTTTTTGACAAAAAAAAAGGTTGGCCGGTTGTGTTCTCTTTCGTGGGCAAAACGGCCGAGAGAAGGATCGGAAAAAATAACGAGGTAGGGGGAAGAGGGTGGAAGAAAAAGAAGAACATGGGGGGCGATCAAACGTTCGTCTTGAGAATAACCGCCCCCTGGAGGGGAGCGAGCGGGAAGGGAAAGGATCTGCCGCAGATGACCGTTTCTATCCATCCCGCCTCGATTGCCTTCCCTCGAGGAGAGAGGGCAGGGCAAGGGTGACAAAGGACTTGTAGTTGAAAGGGAATCCAGGCAGTCAGGAGGAATGACGGAATTAACGGGCCGCCGACAAAACAATCTTGTGTGGCCTGTGAGCTCCATCGGGGAGACCATGACTAGAACGGCGGAAGGGTAATTTAAGAGGACTCAATTAATGGGAGAAGACGGAAAGTAAAAAACATGACAAAGAGCACTCACCAAACCACGCCAAGGTTCGCCGGAATAGACCCGACCGTGCCTGAGGGGGGGAGAGCATTACCTCAGCTATACAAAATGTCTCTCAATTGAATGATACATTTTATGGGGGCTTTCGCTGCCGGAGGGACGCAGCAAGAGGCGTGGAAAAGAGAAGAGGGGAATCTTGGGGTCACAACCCTGTCCTGCATGCGGGACAGGATACATTACCATAAGATTGGTTATTAGTAGACCGGCCTCATTAAGAGGGGGGAAGAGTTTTTTCAAGTGTCCCAAAAGAAATGGGGTGGAGAGAAAAAAAGGACAAGGGGTTCCGACTGTTTGCGAGGGTTCGGGCCGCTAAAAAA
>Ga0179593_1493244_pt1 | contig 13796 bp, 19 predicted proteins | sample CZODoug2_1_08_16_FD_185931 | JGI IMG/M metagenome (GOLD analysis project Ga0179593, IMG submission 185931) | Vadose zone soil fungal communities from Angelo Coast Range Reserve, California, USA - CZODoug2_1_08_16fungal (PacBio error correction) | ecosystem: Environmental > Terrestrial > Soil >...
ACAAAATCGCGGTCAGCGCAGGAAGGGATCTTTTACAACCTCATTGAAAAGGAAAAAACAAGGGGGGGGGGGGATATGGACTTAGGAGGATGGATTGGGAAAGGAACTTGGCAAGGAAAGTCAAATCAGATTCGCCTAATCTGGAAAGGGGGAAGGAAAAAAGACCGGCACGCAGGGGGGGGGGTGAGAATGGTATCACGCTCGCGGAAGAGAGCGCGGGGTGTATTCTCGGGAAGAGAAGGACTATAAGTTAGTTGAACCTAGATCCTCGAACCAAGGGGGGGATGCCTTGTTCTCACGTGGGAAAAAAAGGAAAGAGGAATGCGATGTTACCTGTACAAGGGGAAAAGGCGGAGAACCAAAAGTCATGAACTATAAGAATACTGATTATTTATGTTCAAATCTGGGGGGGCCGTGTATAAGGGAGGATATTTTTACCAAAAAAGTTAATATTTTATGACATGGGGGGGGTCAAGGGGGTAAAGTATCTCGATTACAAAAGGGGGGGATAAATCCTTTTCCAGGGGCAAAAGTACGCAAAACTTTTATTTTGGGGAAAAGACGGGAAAAAATAAACGGAGCCAAAACGACCCGCGGGCCACATCTACGCCAGGAGGGGAAAGGAGGAAAACTGCGAGTACCAAACTCTCAAGAGAATGGTCGATCAAGGCAATGGACCCAGGGGGGGGAAAAGCTGGAGTGCAAATGTATCATATGAGCGTCTGCAAGGGGAAAGCAAGGATGGCTTTGGGTTATCAGAAGCGGAGGACCCTTGTGTGACTGCCAGGGGGAAGGGGTTCACCGGACGACGCCATGAACGGGGGAAAAAGGGGAAGTACGAGGAAAAAAAGAACAATTAGGGTTTTGCGAATTGACCAAAAAGAAGAACCAAATTCGGGAGAGTGTCAACTTGTACGCTCGTGAAAGGGAAGACTCAGGAAAGGTGGGGGAAAAAAGGTTGGGATGGCGAAAAGGCTGGGCTTCGGCTCGGGTTGACCGTTGAAGAAAGAAAGGTCGAAGACTAGATGCCAGAGTCAGGAACAGGAATAAGGGGAGGACTCTAACCGTCCCCTCTACCGGAATACGCGCAAGTAAGTGCAATGGCCAAAAGAAAAGGAGAAGATTAAACGCAAAATAACATCTGAAGCCGAAGAGCGAACTCAAAAAAAAGTACAATAATTGAAAGAAAGGGAAAGGAAACGTTAAATGAGTAGCAATGAAAAAGAACTCATCCCGGGAGAGATTCCCTCTCCAACCTGAAAAAGGAAGGGGAAAAGAAAAAAAGCCCGCACAAACAAAAAGGTTCAAACCCGCGTACCTCGCTGGATTTAAAAGAAAAAAAGGAGAAAAATGCAGGGGAAGCAAAAGAATTTTTCCAAGCAAAGACAAAGAAGCCGACCTTCCCAGCGAGGTTGAATCGAAAGTAAGGGAGGAGATCAGTGCTGCTCAGTGAAAGTTGCGCCCCTCACCAATGACGGGGGGGGGAATGCCATCGTATTCAATGGGGTTCCCCCATAGGGGGTGGTTTTTGGGGGAAGGGAAAGGGGAAACTCCGGCTCGGCATTTGCCGAAAAGAAGGAAAAAAGGGGAAAAAATCAACCAAGTCCCGAAAGCGCCAAGCATGCTAAATCCGAGGAGGAATGAAAAAGGGACCCAGTCCAACCGGATGCAGACTGGCCTATGGCTCCCACGAGGAGAGAGAGGACACAAGTGAAAGCATAGAGAAGCGCTTGACTTGGGCGACGGAAGGGCCCAGGACGAGACGGATTGCAAAGGCAAAGGAAGAAAAAGAACATGGGTGGTTGCAACTGCTGGTGGGGCTAGAGAAGGGTGGTTTTCGGAACGGAGGAAATATTGAAAGAGGAAAAAAAAAAAAGGAAAATCCAGCAAAGCTGAAGGGTTACGATCTGTCCCCGTGCAAGCAAAAAAAAAAAAAACTTAGGAGGGGAATGGAACCGGGGGGACGATGCCGAGTAAAGATTTTTCGGGGATGGATTTAAAGCGGGGGAGGCAATAGGGGGAAAAGAAGGGACCTCATAAAAATCAAGTCTCCACCAGCCGAAAACCAAGGGTTCCAACAAAGATGAAGGGAGTCCATGAGTCCAGAAGCTACAAAAGTCCAATATCAAAAGGGGATACATATTCCATCAGGGGGAGAGAGGAAAGAGACCGTGGGCGAAGGAAACTTCTGCACGTGAAGGGAAAGGAGAAGGGGTGGGGGGGAGTGTTGAAGGGTAATGCTGGAGGGAGGATTGACATAATAGGCAGGATTTCCTTTTTACAGTTTGCGGGACTGCGCATTTTTTCAGAAAAAGAAACCTTCGGGGGGCAATTCCGAGCGGGGGGGGGGAGGCATTGTCCGGGCTGGAAAACAGACTACCCATCTGGGGAAAGAAAATATTGGAATTCTACGCTCAAAAAAAAAACCTCATTGGGAGGGGGGAGGCGAAAAAGTTCAGCAGAGGTCGGGGAAAAATAAAGGGGAGATAAAAAAACCGCCGGCTGGTAAGCAAGGCAGCCGTTGTATTTGGGGGAAAGAGCCCTTTTCTTCCAAAAGGCTTGAAAAAGCAAGGCGGTCCGCTCAGGTATCGGGTTTGTGGAAGGGGGATGAAAAGTGTGCCCGGTCCGGCCAAAAAAAGGGGAGAACTTCTTTAAAGACTTGAGGGAAAATTATTGAACTCAGTTGTCACGTATAGGCGAAAAGGGAATGGAAAGGTGGTCGGTTCGAGGAAAAAAAATTGTCGGTGTTGCAAACTTATAGCTGGATTTGCTCTGGCCGTCGAGCGCCTCAGTGCATTCGGGGGGGGGGGAGGGGGTATCAAGCATAAATATTCCTTGCTTGACCGGCTTTAGCTGGAGGAGGAGGAGGGAAGAATTCATTGCGGGAACCGAAGAAGAGATCACAAGAGAGGAGGTTAAAAGTCACATCTCCAACTTTCCGAGTCCTGAGGGCGTCGTCCAGGATCGCCAAAAAAGGGGGGGGGGGGGGGGGGTGAGGTTGGGATTCAAGCAAACACCGGAATGATGTTTCATCCTTTAAAGCGGGGAAAAAAAATCTCAATGGGGGGCAGGTAAAAGCTCATGAATCACTTTCAGGGGACCGGGGGGAAGGAAGGGCGCAGCTGTAACCAGCCATTTGGCGGAGGGGGGGAAAAAAAAAACTGCCGCAATTGCTCGGCAAATCACAGGGGGTTGTAAAAACTTGGTACATCAAGGCAGTGAACTGGACCGGTCGCTAAGGGGAGAGTATGTCGTGAGACTTTCCCAATAGGGGAACCGGGGAAGGGGGAGGGAGTCGTTGGGGCGTCGACATTCGGTCACGATTTTTTCTTGTGTCAAAAGAAAAAAGGTGGGGGGGATCTGGATTTTCCGGGAAAAAAAAAATTCAAAAGACCATTGGAGAGTGCGAGAAAGGGAAAACAGAAAACCTGAAAATGGAGAAGGTGTGGCTGTCAAACGCAGCAAAAAAAAAGGAGAAACCACCCCACTGTCCTAAGCCTTAGGAGGACAGGCGTAAGCCGTTGGGGGAGGGCTTTTCGGTCCAAGGAAAGGGGTAAAAGGTAAAAGAGCCTATTCAAAGAGAGGGACGCACTTTCGCACAGGTCCTAAAAAAAAAGGGTGGGGACTCGAGGCAAAGAGGAAACCCTGCTGTCCTGCCGAAAAGCGGAAAGAAAAACCGGAAGAAAGAACTTTAATTAGCGTGAAAAGCAAGAAAAACCGCCCTTTTGACGACGTATTATGGAACAGGGGCCCCTTCTGAGTGATTTCGCTGATGCTGGAAAAAAAGAGGGGCGGGGGAACCCAAGACGTCAGCACGAAGTCTATGACCATACTGGGGGGGGGGAGAGGAGCGGAGGGGGAGGGGGGGTGTATCCATCAAAAATCCAAGTGCCGAGATGCGAGGAGAATCTCTCAACAAGCTGAGGAAAGAGATGAAGTATTCTTCATGAGCAGAAGGTCCCGGACGCATGGAAGGTTTGATGGATGACAAAGGGAGAGGAAAAACCAGGTATTGAAAGACTGGGGGACGGTGATTTCGGGTCACAGAAGGGGGGGGGGGGGGAAAAAGGGCAAGGGAATCAGAAGGAGGAAGAACAGAGGGGAACGTGACAGAAAAATCCTGTAGCGGGTTCGTGATTTATGGGAATTTGAACCTCATCGATGCAGAAGAAGGAAGGAAGGGGAAATGTGGGAGGCGGACGAAAAACCAATGGGGGGAGGGGGGGGAAAAAAGTACTATAAAAGAGGACCGTGCACAAAACTGGCAAAAAAACTTACTCTGAAATTCGGGGGATACGGGTCCAGGGAAGCGGGGAAAAAGGAGAAAAAAAACCAACGTCTGGCCCAAGCATATTATGTAAGGGGAAAGAGGGAAGGGGGAAGGATTGCGGGGGTGACGCCAAAAAGTCTGGAAAGAGGGTTCGGTGTTTGGGAAGGTGGTACGTCCTCGCAATCTCAAAAGGGGGGGGGAAGGGGAGAAGACGTTTAAACCGGGGACCAACAAGCAAACGTTGATGGATTTGTGACACGGAAACAGAGTGAAAAAAAAAAGGAGGGAATAAAAAGAAAAGAAGGAAAAAGACTTGAGTCAATGATAAAGGAGATGAAGCGTAAAAGAGCAACGGAGAAGGGAAGGAGAAAAAAAAAAAAAGGGAGGTGTGCGTTTTTAAAAAAACCATAGTTTGCGCGAGCAATTATAAGAAGAAAAAAGGCCAAGAAAAAGGAATGCGGGGTTTACAGCGAAAAACCGGACTGGAACTGTAAACTTTGAGATTTCGCCTTAGCCTTGATCAGAGAAAAACCAGGTAAAGAAAGGGGGAAACAAACGGATTGAAACACTGGGGGGGGGGGGGAGGGTATTCAGGGAAAGATAACCAAGTCCCGGGCGGGAAGGGAGTTCAGAAGAGCTTTCAAAGGGAAAGGGCGCAGGCCATGGGGGGGGAGAGGGAAGGGGGCGGGGGCAAAAGCGGACGCTGGGGGAGGGAGGAGAGTTGATACCGGGGGAAGACTAATTAAGAAGAGAATAGAAAAAAAAGACAACGGTCAAGTATTTAGAAAAAAAAAAAAAACGGAGCACTGGTCGCACGGCAATGCGCCCTCAGAGATAGAAACGCAACAAAAGTGAACGGGGGAAAAGGAACTCAAAAGAGACCTGACCTGGGGGTCGCCTAGACGGGACAAACGGAATAAAAATGAGGAAAGGAACGGACCGGAAACATAAGTAAACGGGGGGAAAACTTCAGAAAGGTTAGCAACGGACCCCTTCCCCATTCATAAACTAGTTAAATCTCTTATGGTAAGAAGCCACCTTCTCAAGAGTGGGGAAAGACCAGGGAAACTGGGGGGGGCCCAATACAACGGGAGCCGAGCATTAACCAAGGGGGGGCAGGGGGGAAGGAAGCCAAGCGCGCGGGGCGACAAGAGGCAATGCTCATGAAAGGAGGGTAAAAAAAATCAACCGAAAAGGAGGGGTGTGGTAAATCGCGGAAGGAAAGGGGGGAGTGAGTTACCCATGGTAGGAATGGGGGTTTGAAGTCACGACATTTATCAAATGAAGTAGATGGACGGCTCATAAAATCAAAGCAAGAAATCGCGACACGCAAGGAGGGGGGAAAAAGAAAAGCCACCAGCATACACGCCCAATTCAAAAAGGGAGAGGGACCCCTTGCCGAGTCGTGGGAAGCCCAAAGGGTATCTATTAAAAAGAGGGTGAAAGTCCAGTAACTTTGGGGAGGGATCTGTAATGGAGGGAAGGGTGAGATCTGATCCAAGGGACGACCATCCATTTGTTTGCAAAGGGGGGGGGGGGGGGGGATGTGGGGGGAGTTGGGGAAAGTTCACTGTATTAAACGGAAACCGGGAAAGAAGAAAAAAAAACGGCTCAAAGCCATTCAACAGGAGGGGGGAAAAGGGGTATGGAGGTACAGTGCCATCTCTCAAAAAAAAGGGGGAGGGGAGGAGCTGGAACAGTGGACCCGTAAAAAATAACTTCCATGCTTTGGGGGGAGTGCAGCCTTTGCGCCGAAAAGGGGGAAAGAAGGGAAAGAAAATCCCGATCAACCGCCGAACACCCCGTGAAAAAATGAGGATGAAAAAAAAGCCTTCGGCCAGAAGCTAGCACAGGAGAAAAGCTCTTCAAGTCAAGACATTAGTCAAAAATGGGAATAAGGCAGAGGTTTAGGAAAGGGGCGAAGGGGAAAGAAAGGGGGGGGACCTTGGGAGGGAAGCCGGAGGATTGGAAAAAAAGGGGGAGGGTCTCGGGCCTTTGTTGCGGAGGGCTTTGAGGCCAGAGGAGGCCTTCACGCCTTGGGGAGGGGAGGGGACGGCCCCCCCAAAAGAGGGGGAGGAAAAAAAAAAATTTATCGCGCTTAAAACCCAGGGGGTGACGGGCTCATTTCAGGAACCTGGGAGGGGACGACGAGGCTTATTAAAGGTCAAAAAGGGAAGAGGGTTAAGGAAGGAAGGTGTATTGGGGGGGGGGCAAAATGGGGAGAAAGGGGGGAGTGTAAACGGGGAGTTGTATTCTTGAACGCGTCCGCGTGAAATAAAAGATTGGGGGGGGGTTAAACGGGGAGTGCGAAAAATATTAAGGCAAAGGGAGGGGCGGGAAAAGGTGCTCTCTGGGGGGTCGTTAGATCAGGAAAGGGGGGGGGAAAAATGGACTTGATGAGACGGTGGTACCCTGGGGAAAAGAAGGGAGGGTTGATTCGATCATTCAAGGGCTTCAATTTCTTTTGGGCTGGTGAAGTAACTTTGCAAGGGGAAGGAAGGGCCGCAAGACATTGAAGGAGAGTACGTGCTCTTATAACTTCCTTTTTGTGACGGCGGGGAAGGGGCAGTCTTAGCTTCGAGGTGAGTGCAAGGAAAAAAAGGGGGAGCCGATCCCCAAAGCAATGACACTGAAAAGCCCGAGGGGGACTAACTTCAACTGTACGCGGGAATCGCCTCAGCCAAAGGGGGGGGGGGTGCGGCATTCGCAAACCGTGGTTCTGTTTCAATCCGTGTAGGAAGAGAGTGCAATCCTAATGGGAGAGGAGAAAAAAGGATAAAAGGGGGAAGTCAGGGGAAAATGGGGCCTGTGCAAAAGCCATGTGCAGGGTAATAAAAAACGTAAGGAGATTGCCACGCTCATGGACGGAGCACTTGCGCGGAAAAAAAACTAAAAAGGGTTTTTAAAAGGGGGGGGGGAAGAAGCAGGGAGCTTTGAACAGGAGAATAGACTGGGAGCGGGGTGGGCAGCTCGCGATCGGAACGGGGGCAAAAAGGGGGGGAAAAATGTGCGGGGGGGGGGGGGGGAAAAAACCGGACGGTGGGGGGGGCGTCCGTGCCCGTGTCAAGAAGTTGGGTGCGTGAAAGCCAGGTTGAGACGGGAAAGGTTGTCCAAAAATTCACTCTGGAGAGGAGGGAAAGGGAAAAGGGAAAAAATTATTAAAATATATTCAAGATTGGCTGTTCAAAACGGGCAGAAACCCCCTAACCGGTCACAGAGAGTCCCTGCTATGGGGCGTCGGGGGTTGGGGAGGGCGGGGTATCTCTTCCACCTTGTAACAGGTAAAGAAAAAAGGACACAAGATCTGACAGGGGGAGGGAAAAATGTCCCCACTAACACCGGGGATCAGTGGGGGGAAAAGATCTTCCACTAGGGACTGAAGCTTCAACATCTTACAATTCACCTAAAATGACCTTTCAGAGGAGAGGAAGCAACTCAAATCTACCGCACTGTTCACCTGATGGGGAAGGGGAAAAAATTGCCGAGTTCGCGCAAAAAAAAAATGGCCTGTCACAGGGAGTCCGGGAAAAAAAAATCACCGCATCAACTCGAAAAAGAACTTTGGGGGAAAGGGAAGGTTTATAAATACAAACTGAAGGAAGGGAGACCGGCGCACGGGGGGGCTCAGTAAGAATCTACTCAAAAAAAAAGGATGAGGGAAAAGAAATTCCCGGGTTGAGCAAAACTCGCGAAGGTAAGAGGAAAGGGGGGGGAAAGGGGCTTACCTCTCGAAAGGAAAAAAGCTATTGGACTTGATAAGAGACGAGGAAGGGATGCGGGCTTGTGTAAAAAAAGAGGTGCCGGGGTCCACATGCAGCTAATAGGGGAGAGAAGAGAAAGAACCGGGGACAAAATCAGGTAAAGTAGGTATGGATTGAGGGAAGGGGGGGTCAAGCGACGATCTGGCTAGCTTCTGGGGGGGGGATGAGGGGAAGGGGGGGGAAGGGACGAGAGCGGGGGGAAAGGGAGGGGGAGAAGATAACGGGTTCGTTGGGCCTGGATCCACCGTGGCTCTCAAAGTGAAAGGAAAATAAAAATAACCTGAAGAGGATAACCAAAAAAGAAGCCACAACAAAAGGATTCCATAAGGCTCGAAAAAGGTCTTGATTACGAAGGGGTGGGGGAAGGAGGGTAGCGAAGGTGAGCCGGTTGTGGCAACATGCTGAATATTTGGAAGGGCGAGGTGTTTTCAAACCTGTACGTCCAATGGGGGGGGAAATCGAACTTTTCCCAACAAGGGGGGGGAAAGGGTTGATTGGGCAACGAAAATCGGGAAACAAAAAGAAACGGGAGAAAAAAAAACGCAAAATCCCAACAACGGCCCGCTTGTCCAGACAGGCCAAGATCAACGGATAAGGGAAAAGAATAAGGGAGGAATGGAACCCGTTTTACAAACAACGGGTTGCGCGAGCAATGCGAAAGGGGAAAGGGCTTCAAAGGCTCCGCAAAAGGAGGGCGTTTTACTGCTGGCAAGAAGACTGAAACGGGGGAAAAGGGATGGGCGGGCCAAATTTTGACAGAAAAAGAAGGGAGTTGGACTAGGACGGGATTGAAAAAACCTTGTTGTTGCGAATTTAAGGAAAAAAGGAAAAGGAAAAATTTACGATTAAACGGGGAACGATGGAAATTCATAACAGGTACATTTGGGAAGGGAGTGTTGGCGTCCAGCGTCGACTGCCGGAGAGGAGAGCTCTGTGGGGGTAAGTTGGGCCAAACTAAGTCGACTGGAAAAGGAAAAAATAGCTCAAGTAAACGTAAGGGGGGAAAGTGACCTGAAACCTCGAATGAACGAGAGCGCATGAGCTCCCTCAAGAGAAAAGCTGAATAAAACCTGCAACATGAGCCGTTAAATTGGGAAAAGAAAAACTTACAGAACGGCTGCTAATCCATAAATGTACACCGCGGATCAAGGTGGGGTATACTCAAGACGCAATAGAGAGAGAAAAGCGGTTCAAAACGAGGAGTCACTAAGGAGGAACCAGGGGAACCAAAACACTGGACCGGCAGGACAGAGATGGGATTTTAAAATAACACGCTTCTCAATCAAGTTTTTGGGGAAAAGAAGGGTCCGGTCTGTTTGCCAAAGAAAGGTCCTGGTCAGGGAAAAAACGAAAAAAAAGGGGGGGGATCTCGAAAGCAGGCGCAGACAGTGCTGCTCATAAAAGGAAAGACCCAACAACAATTGTTTGGTTAAAAGAAGAATTTCAAAGGATTGGAGGGTTCCCAGATGGGTGGGGATAGCGGACGGAACAAAAAGCGCGCGAAGCTGAGCGAAAGGGGGGAAAAGAAAGTCCCGATCACGCTCCATCCATATTGGAAGAAAAAGGCCACAACACGTTGAAACTGTCAGTTCACGAATTGCAGCTGACCTCGCCAAGGTAGGAGGGGGGGGAAAGGCAAAAATTGGCATAAGATAAGCGTCTTTGAGAAGGGGGCGACGGTACCTGTGAACTGGAGAGATCTAATAAAGGCATAAAACATCATGGTTTGGCACGGTGGGGGAGCGGGCGTGGAACGAAGTTTTATTAGTACGGGGAAGGAGGAAAATACTTGCAAGACGGGGATTCAAATGAAAAGCGGAATGTGGGGGAACTTCCCCGGTGCCATCGAGCTCAAAAAAAGGGAGGTGGATAGGAGAGGGAAGAGATGGCACAAGGGTAAAGTCCAAAATTCCAAGGGGGGGAGTGGGGGATCCTGAGACTTTCAGGGTTCCTCAAAAGTTCCCGTATCCTCGATCACAAAACACGAAGAAAAAAAGAAAAAAAATGGATTATGATTAAACGTCGTCTCCTTCAGGCCAAGCAGGAAGGCGGCCAAAGGAGACACAAGGATCATGGCTGTAACCATCGTCAAGGGGTCCAGCAGGTGCAGAACGAGAAGGGCGGAAGAATATCCCTTCGGCAAAAAGGCAAAGATCTCCTGGGGGGGGAGGGAGGGTGGAAAAGGGAAGGGCAGATTCTTTGAGTCTGTCCTTGCGGGGAGCGGGGAATTTGCGCAGTTGGAGAAAGAGAATTAGTCGTATGGCAGGGGGGGGGCAAAAGTGCTTCACCAAAAAGGGGAAATAAAAACTCAAAGAATGTTCGGGAGACGATCTTAAAAAAAGCATAGGAGGGGTTCATAGAAGAGAGGAAAAAAAAAAAGAAGTTCAGGGATACGCGATCACAACCGCTGGTAATGCTCCTGCAGACGGGTGGGGGCAAAAAGGGTTAAGTCAACAACCTTGGAGTTGGAGGTAAAATCAAAAAGAGGAGGGCCGCGAATCTTTGTTTTGAAGGGGGCGGAAAAAAAAAGGGAAGGTAGTGAAAAACGGCGTGAAAGCTGACTCTGTCTGTATGGGGGGAACTTCTATTGGCATCAATATTGATCTAAGGGAAAGGGAAGGGGTCGGCGCCGTTTTGTACTTTTTGAGTTCATAGGGCAGGGGGAGGAGGTTTGTTCTGTCATGCAATACGCTTGCCTTGAAAGGAAACGTGCTGCGCATCGTGCATTAGAGGGGAAAGGGTCAAACTTCCATATAGTCACTCCTGGAGATTGTCGAAATCTTATCTGACTCAGGACGGGAGAAAAAAGAAAAGGTATAGAACAGGAGATAAAAGAAGGGAAGCTTGGCCCAATGCCCCTGAACTAATAGAAAAACAGGGGTCCTTCTAAGAAAATGTAAATCGCGCAGGAATCTCCTAAAAAAAGGGCCTTGGGGGCTTTACGGTCCAAATAGAAAGATTGGATTAATCGGGTTAACGCCTCAATGTGAAAATACGTAACTATCCTTTTCCTAGAAAGGGAAAGGACGTCCCGGTAAAAACGTTTTCAACGCCCTAAACTTTGAGAGGTACCCACTACTGGGCGGATGGCCCTGGGTTGGCCACTCTCATAGGGGGCCGGAGCATTGCGCAAAAAGAACACTTGGGTTGTAACCGCCATTCCGTCTTGTACCGGATGACTCGTGAGTGGGGGGCGCAAGTCCGAAAAGCATCTCAGTCCGAATTGAGTATGTGGGGGGGAGGAAAAAGGTAATTTTGGTGTCGAAGTTTGCACGGGGGGTTAGGTCTTTGGAAGGCCACAAACGGTGCTCTGTAAGGTGGGCACGACACTTCGGGATCTACATTGGGGAAGACGACGACAACCCCATCATTCCCAATATTCAAGAGTTTTGGCTGGGGCAAAAAAAAAACAGCCACATCCACGATCGCCAGCCCCTCGGAAACCCTTACAAATTCAGGCGTAAGCGTTGTGGGGGGTCATTGCCTGTTTCTACGCGGCCACCGGTTAAAACCAGTCACATCGCAGTAGAGGGAAAATTGGAGCTCCAGGAGACCCAATCATCAAAGAACAAAAGTTCTAATTGCCTATCGGCGGAAGTCTCCCTGCCAAGCTGAAAAAAGTAAATTACAGCTCGGGGCTCAGAACGGTAAATCGTGAAAAAAATACTCACTCAGAAAGCACGGGGTGAAAAGGGGAAACCCCGTGCAGATATAAAAAAAAAAGAGGCGCTTGGCCTTGGAACAGGGGAAAAGACTGGGGCCCCGGAACCTTTCAGCAAGAAGTTTACTAAGCGCCCGTCCAATAGCTGGGGTGGGAGGATACTGATTTAACAAACCCTTTAAGCCAGACCGGAGCAATCAGAGAATCTCTCGCACAACACGGATTATAAGAGAGATTCAGAGCAAGCAGGTCATCTAGACTTTGGTGATGTGATTCCTAGCGAGGAGGAAAACACATGGATAGGGATTGACTCTTAAGGACTGGTGTGTCACGAGTTGTTCACCCTTTTCAATGCCAGAAATCGAATATGGCACATAGGGCACGGTGCCCGATACGGAGGGAAAAAGTGCGGTATTATATGTTGAGAAATATCGGTCTGGCAGAAAGGGGGTTGTAGTCGTGTTTTAGCAACGGAAAAATGTCGGTGGGGGAAGAAAAAGATTACGAAAAGTGTTGGATGGAAGGAAAGGGTTTAAGTGAGCTCAATTGGGGGGAATAAAGGCCGATTGGGAGGAAGGAGCGGAGTAACACTAAATCATAACCACAACGCTTAACGCCTCCAGAGAATGTCTGAGAAAGGGGTGGAAATCGTGAGGGTTGGGCATTTTTACAGCAAAAAAAAAAAAGGGGGGGCAATATTTTTAGGCATAGAACGGTACAAAGTTCATCAAAGATCAGCGGTGAATCTCCGTGTCACCGGGGGAAAAAGAAAAACAGGGGGGGGTTATTTGAGGGGACAACTAAGAAAAAATCGGAAAATGCGACAAAACGCAAAGCTTCTTACATGGTAAACAAAGCGAGGAAGGGAGAAAAAAAAGCGCAAAGAGGAAAATCAGGAGGTGAAAGTTTACAAACTCTTTATTTTCTAGCAATTGCTAATGCAGATGAGCGGTCTGGCCAGAGAAAAAAGGATGGGCTCAGCCTGCATGGGGTCACGGCACGAACAACTGGGGAAAAGTATTCTCCTGGAGAGTCTTCAAAAGACCGCCCATTTTACGAATGGAGGAAAAAAGGAAAAAAAGGGGGTGAAATACACGGAAGGTAGAAAATTGACCGGCAAAAAAAACATCACCCCCGGCGGGAGGGATTCAGAACTGCAAACTTTTCATGCGTCGGCCCTGGGAGAGGAAGGTGCAGGACGAAACGGACGGACTCTCGTCTCTGGGGATACACAGAAAGAGGAAGAGGAGACTAATACAAAGCCTTTCGGGGTAATTTATGGCACGAAGTCACCAAAGAGGAAGGTGGGCGCGCAAGGAATGCAATGCTCACCTACAAGAGGATGAACACCGCAACAAGAAATGAAAAGACGGTCAAAGAATAAACTCAAGAAAAGACCCTTAAAAAGCCAGGGCCAACGGGGTACAGGGAATTGGGATTCCAACACAATCACGAATACCGACAAGAATAAAAGTTCCCAGAACGGCCAACTAATGAATTCGAAACGCAACGGAAAAAAAAAAGGGAACCAGAAACTCCGCTTGTTAAGATACCAACCCTCGTTGGGAGGGGCACAGGTTTCAACCGCAAGACTGGAAAGGGCCGGAGCCATTATAAACAGCGACGGGAGGAAGCAGCCAAGTACGCGCCGTACAGATTCTTGAGAATGACTCAAAAAAATCATGCGGGTTGAGGCGAGGGAGAAGTTGCAATAGGGGGGAAATGGAAGGTGGAAGTAACCCATGGGGGTTTGTTTTACTTAACACTCTGAACCCCGCGAGTTTGTCCGGAGCTGGAAGGAAAAACGCAAATCCCTCAACACAACCGCAGCCAATTTAAAAATCAAGACCCAATTTAAAACAAAGAGGATGATTGCCGCCGGGACAGAGGGGAGGGGAGAAAACGAGAGTCTCAACACAGGAGCATGAAGATGGTGAAGCGCTTTTGAAAGCCTCGACGGTATGGAACGAGAGGAGGCGAAGGGACATATCATCAATGTGTGTGCAGTTTCGGCGGTGGTGAAAAATCGAGGGGTGGGGAAGAAGGGGGGGGGTAACTATTGCCGGCTTCAAGCCCTCACCAAGAGGGAATTGGGTACCCCTCC
>Ga0179593_1552552_pt1 | contig 13796 bp, 12 predicted proteins | sample CZODoug2_1_08_16_FD_185931 | JGI IMG/M metagenome (GOLD analysis project Ga0179593, IMG submission 185931) | Vadose zone soil fungal communities from Angelo Coast Range Reserve, California, USA - CZODoug2_1_08_16fungal (PacBio error correction) | ecosystem: Environmental > Terrestrial > Soil >...
CCGGCGATTGAAAACCCAGTCCCATGAATCTGGGCCTACGGAGGTTCCTCTTCTGCCCAATTTTGCGGAACAAAAAATGGAGATGGGGCACACTCACAGAAAAAAGTGCCATAATTAAAAGAAACTATCGTACCGATTATCCCCTCTGAAAGAGAGCAGACTTGTATGAAGTGCATCGAGGGAAAGAGCATAAGCTTACCTCAGCGTCGTCGCAGAGGCGCAATAAAGATGATCACGAAAAACAAATGGATTGGGGGGGAAAGGAAAAGGAGGACGTCACGGCAGAGAGAGGGCACTCAGTCGCATTTGGGGGGGGGAAAATCAGAGGAACAACCGCAGCACGTCTGAAGTAGATAATAAACGCGGTAAATCAGGGGAATCGAAGAAAAAAGCAAAAAACATGAACGTCATTGGCTGCCGCAGGGTCTGAACGTGGGTGCCCGCCAACGCAGAGTCTCTGGAAAGCCCCTGAGGGATCAAAGGCTGGAAAACCTGGGAAGGAGTCTTACAAAAGAATCGTCGCTGCATGCCGTCCTTGAAAGGGAAAATTGAGGAGAAGTTGTGGAAACCATAAGTTCATTTGGGGCCTGCGGAGCGAAGCACAGCTTCAACACGTCGGAAGGGGAAGCGGCAAAGAGAACTCTTCCCCCCCCACTTTTGAGTGGGATTCGAGCCAACCAATTGGGGAGAAACGGCCTACACAGGAGCGGAGACCCTGGGGAGAACGGAAAAACAGGTTCAGAGAAGACGACGCTAACAAAGACTCCGGGCCAAGCGGCATGCTCAATCCGCGTATGTGGGTTTAACCGGCACTCGCCCTATCCCACAAAAAGCGGAAAAACATGCGGGGGAAAAGAACAAACTTGCCGTTTCCACCAAAGCGCGCAGAGCATGTGAAGCTTGATGAGCGTTCCTCTATGCTTGCTACTACCTCGAGAAGGGTCCCCAGCGAAAAGCCTAAAGGCGGCTCTGAAAATAAGGTTCGCACAGGGGCAACGACGGCCCACATACGACCGGCATTGCCGTAAGGGCGACCCCCGGACCCTTCGCGTTTTTGGGATAGTCACGAACTCCCGAAAATTATTGCGAAGAACTGGCCGCTAAACAAACGGGTTCGTACCAGTGGCGTCCATGACAAAAGGGGTTGCTTGACACCGGAGATAACGACAGGGGTCGCTCTCCGCGAGACCATCGGGGGGGTTTCAAACCTTCCGAAAGGTTAAACGATCAGTCGCGAGACTTTGGGCTGGATAAACCGGAGCAAGATCACGAAGGGGGGAGAACGTCTTCTTCGGTTTCGAAAGACCAGGGGAGCAAAAAAAGGGGTCCTGCGGGCAAAAGCATCAACGCCTTAACGGGTCATTCTGTTAAGGATTGTGGTTTGCCCTGTGCAGCACGCCGGAACACAAAAAACCAGAAAAGAAAGCAAAAAAAAAAATCGGGAAAGGGGGGGACGGAGGTCCTTATAGCAGCACTCTGCTGTCAAGTTGTTTAGAGGGAACGCCACACGCTTTCCTCTATCACCACAGTTTGGGCAGAACATCTCAAGACAGGGAGGAGGCCCCACGATGTGTCGACGAGAACCGACGACGGAAAAGACACGATGGGCTTAAGAGGAACGCTTCTGAAATGAGAGCGCGCCGCTCCTGAAAACATCTGAAAAAAAACGGCGTCACATCCCGCGGGGAACGGTAGGGAGTCGAGACGTAAAGAAACCACCATCGAGAAAGGAAACAGCTAAAGAGGACTGTAAGGTGGTATGACGGGAAAAACAATCTCACAGGCTTATATTTTTCGAAATCACGAAACGGGAAAGGGGGTACAATAAGCCGTTAGAGAGACGGACAAGAGTACAACCCAATCACGAGGGGAGAATACTTTATAAAAGACACGGCAGGACTGGAAAACATGTTCCTATCTGGGTAGGAACGCACTCCAGAGGGGCCGGGCGCCCAAAACACTTTTATTCATGAAGACAACAGGTCAAGAGTTTGCAGGCAGGCAGCGGCGGGACAAGGGGGGGGGGGGGTGAGAGGGAGGAGGAGAGGGAGGAGGGAGGGGGGGAAGGAGAGGATAGTGGTGGGGGGGAGGGAGGGTGGGAGGTAGGAGGTGGGTGGGCAAGGAGGGAGAGGGGAGAAGGGGGAGAGGAAGTGGGGGGGAGGAAGAGAAGAGAGGGGCGGGGGGGAGGAAAACAGGAGGAGAAAAGGGGGAGAGGCGGAGAGGGGTGGTGAAAATGAGAGGAAAGGAGGGGGGAGGGGGGAAAGGGAAGGGAAGGGGGCAAGGAGAGGGCAAGGGGAGGGGAGGGGGGTAAAAGAAGGGGGGGGGGAAAAGGGAGGGGAGGCGAAAAGGAGGGGAGGGGGGTAAGGGGAGGAGGGGGAGAGAGGCGAGGGGGAGGGGAGAGGAGGGAGAGGAAGGGGGGGGGTGGGTGGGCGGGGAGATGGGGGGGGTGGGAGGGGGGGGGGGGGGGGAGGGGGGGGGGGGGGGGGGGGGGGGGGGGGGAAGGGGGTGAGGGAGGGAGGGTGGGGGGATGGGGGTGACGGGGAGGAGATAGGGAAGGGGAGAGAGGATAGGGGGGAGGGGGGGAGGGGAGGGAGAAGGAGAGGGAGGAAGTGGGGAGAAGGAAAGGGGGGAGTGGGGGGGAAGGGAGGGGGGAGGGGGGGGGTGAGGAAGGAAGGAGGGGGAGGGGGGTGTTGGAGGAGAAGAGGAGGGGGGGGGAGAGAAAAAGGGAGGGAGGGGAGTGGGGGGGGGATGAAAGGGGAAAAGAGAAAGGGGGGGGAGGGGATGGAAGGGGAGAGGAAGGGGGAGGGGTTAAGAAAGGGGGGGGGGGGGCGGGGGAAGGGAGGGGAAAGAGGGGGGGAAAGGGAGAGTGGGAGAGGGGGGGGGAAAGAAGGTGGAGGGGGGGGGGGAGGGGGTGAGAAGGGGGGGGAGAGGGGGGGGAGGGGGGAAGAGATGGAGAAAGAGGAGGGGGGGAAGGGGATGAGAGAGGAGTGGGGAGGAGGAGGCGGGAAAAGGAGGTGGAGGGGGGGGGGGTGGGGGGGAGAGAGTAAGAGGGTAGAAAGGGTAAGGAGGGGGGGAGGGGGGGGGAGGGGGGGCGAGGAAGAGGGGAGGGGAGAGGGGGGGGGGGGGGGGGGAGTGGGAGGGGAAGGGTGGGAGGGAGGAAAGGAGGGGAGATGGGGAAGGGGGGGGGGGGGGGATGAAAGGATGAGAGGAGGGAGAGGATAAAGGGAAGGGAAAGGGGAAGAGGGAGGAGAAAGGGAGAGGAAGAGGGAGCGTGAGGGTAGTAGGGAAGGGGAATGGGGGGGGGGGGGGCGAGTGGGAGGGGGGGGAGTAGGGGGGGGGGTGGGGGGGGGTGAGGGGATGCAAGGAGGTGCGAGGAAGAAGGTTAGGGGGGGACGAAAGAGGAGGGGAGATGAGGGAAAGGATGGGGAGATGGGAAGAAGGGGGGGGGGAGGAAGGGTAGGTCGGGGGGAGGGGAGGAAAAAAGAGAGGGGGGAGGGGAAAGAGGAGGGAGAGGTAAGGGCGGGGGGGAGAGGGATGAAAAGGAGGGAAGTATGTGCAGTCGGCGCGGAGCGGGGGGGGGAATCTCGCGGGAAAGGAAAGGCGGTGGTTGTCACGGGGAGGAAAGTGGACTGAGTTAGGTTCGTGCGTCGGTTCAAAGGATGGCGACGAGAAGAAGGAGGAAAGTCGCTGGACGATAGGGGGGAAGTACTTTCGGAAACTCTAGAGGGAAAAAAATAGGAAAACCTAAGCTACTGCGCAGCGCGCTTGAGCTGGAAGCAAGGCATAGGCCAAAGAGTTCGAATTGTTCGGGAAAAGGGAGGGAAAGTGGAAAGCGGGTTCCAATCATACGGGGAATTAAGAAGAGATTCTTTTCCAGATTGCAATCGGGAAAGTTCGGGAGAAGGAGTCACGCGTAGGGAAAACAAAAAAGGGGAAAAATTGTCAAGAACAAGAAATAGACTATTTCCTCATGCCGGGAGAAGCGTGTCTGAGGGAAAGAGAGCAAAAAAGGTGGGGGGGAAGGATTCAAAAGGAAGGGCAAAGAGGGAAAGAGGGGTATTTAAGCTGGTGCTTCGAAAAGCTCAATTGAACACTGTAAAACAAGGGTCAGGAAGAAAAAAGTCAAAAGTGACAATGAGCAGACTAGGAGGGGTGCTCCAGGGCAGTGCCCCAGGTGTCCACACTTGACAAAAGGGAATGTGTTAAAAATCTCTAAAGGAAAGGGGGAGCAAAAAGAATTAGGAACAGAGAACTGCATACGCAATTAGTCATCATTGGTCGGAGTCGTCCCTCGACCGATGAAACTGCTGAAGAAGGGGGGGGGGGGGGGGGGAGGAAATAAAAGAACCGGTTGCTCTTGATTAAGAGAGTGAGGGAAAAAACGACGGCCGCTGAAGCGCGTCGTCGAAGCGCAGAAACGACGGATCTGGTCTCAACAAAAAACGAAAAAGTGAAAAAAAGGACTGCGAGAACAGATAGTAAGGGGAAGAGCAGAATAGGGAAAACGCAAGCTCAACTTCTTGCGAGTCATACCATAGCGTCGGAATCAGGGGATAAGAGACTATATAAAATGACATTATGACGGCAAGGGGAATTCGGAAGTGGAAAAAGTGCAAAGGCCTCTTCGCTGGACAGCCACTCTGCACAGCGGAACCCAAGAACGAAAACCTAAAAAAGAAAGCGCAAGCAGAATCAGGAGAGGCTGGCCTTAGGTCAAACGAATGTAGTGCCGGCCTAGGAATTTTGCGAAAAGCGTAGGGGAAGGGAAAGAACAGCTTCAAGATTCGATTCCAGAGCTTGCAGAGCTAAGAAGAAAAAAAAACCAAAGGGGGGAGGGGGGGGGGGGATCTGAATGCCAACAGTGCGGAAGGCCTTGATGACAGGAGTCGCATTGACTTTGGCGCCCGTTTTTGGACGGGACCAGTTCAGAAAAAAGGCCAACGGCGAAGATCGGAACGCTTGACTAAGGGGGAAGAATCCGCATTCCTTGAATCCAAGTAGGGGTGTGAAAAAAAAAGGCAAAACGGAAGGATTGGAAAAAAAATCAAAAGGAAGGAGGAGAATCAAGCGATGCCTTGTCCGGCCAGATCCAGAGCAAAAATCAGGCTAAAAGGGAAGGGTTGAGAGGTAAAGGGAGCCAATCGGAGAACTCTTACGCGAAAAGAGAATGCCACGAATTCCTTGATCGAACGGGGGGGAAAAGGTCAGCCAGAAAGACAAACCCAAATCACAAGAAAAAAGGCACATCGCTCAAGGAAAAACCACGAGGAAACGGTCTGAGACTTCTATCTTGGATCTGCACTATCAAATCCTCTAAAACTGAGTGAAAGGACGAGGCCTTCTGCAACCGGTGCTGAGGGTTGAGTCAGAATAAAGTGTCGTAGAGTCTCAAAACAAGAAAGTGAGTCGTCTTCGGAAAAGATAGACAGTCAATTGTCTTTTTTGTGAACCGTCCTTAAAAGGCGAGGGAGGACAGGGCTTGGAGGGGCCTCCCACATCAGGTATAACCGCTGCACGAAACAGATGGTGATCACGGGCTAGAAATTCTAAAAAGAGACATGAAGGGATTTCGGGACGAACGAAAGGGTCCTGGACACAGGAAACAAACCCGTGGAAAAAAGAGACATCTGAAGAAGGGGCGAGACGGGAAGAGGGGGTTGGGGTCCTGTCCGTCATAATAAAAAACAAGATCCGGGCGGAACACCGCGTTAGGTGAAGGCGAGGTTTGCAAAACGGGTAGTCGCAGAAGAAAAAGAAGATAAAAACAGAATGATTCAGGAAGGGCCTGAGCAGTGGGTCTGCAAACATCTTCTCAAAAAACAGAAAAGGTTACAGAAGAGAGACCAAGAGAAAGATCAGGTGGCCTGAGGCTCAAACGTCTCTGAAAGGACGCTGCCTGCGATCCGAAGAGAAAAAACACCAATGGAAAGGGGGGGGAGGGGGGGGGACCGGGTGATTCTGGTTGGTCGGTAAAAAAGGAAAAAAAAAAATAGGGAAATCGCACTATAAAGGAGGGAAAGGCGGATCTGGGCCTCAGACACCTTTGCGGGAAAACCATCAGTAAGTGGGGCAAAAAAGAGTTCAAAAAAATCCGGGCGCGATCGGCAAGGGCTTAAGAAGTCGCTGAGAAGGGAAAAAAAAAAGAGCTGATCTTGGAAAAGGGCAGGCACTGTTGCCCCACACCAATCGCAACTTGATTGAAAATAGAAGATAAAAAGGAGCAGGGAGGAGGGGAGATAAACACTTTTAGATGGACGCAACCACCGGTCAGAGTGGGGGGGAGGAGGCGAAAGCACAAAAGGTGAAAAGTGATCCAAGCGGAGGAAACGAGACGGGTGTTGGCGAGAGGGGGGGGGGCGATTAAAGGGAAAGGGGGCGGGGGGGGGCGTGCGGTGGGTGAAAAAGTCGAAAGGATGACTTTCGAGCAAAAAGGCCTTCGTGATGGGCGCTTGACGAGTAGAATTGGATAGGAAACGGAGGCAAGAGATATGGAAACGCGGGCCAACACGTAAACTACATTCAAAAAGCTCGCATGGAGTGGAAAGAATCGGGAGATAATAAGCATGGGGTTAGTTGCTGAAAAGGGCGAAGTTGAGGCGAAGGGTTCTCAAAAGACTATTTGATTTAAGACATCCTATTCTGCAAAGAACAAGCGGAAACGAAGTCGAAGGAAGCCCGTGCGAAAACCCGGCGCAAAACGCCCGAGAAGACATCAAGGCCGGGAAGCACTTGTGGTCAGAAAAGGCGATATCCAAAATCCAAGGTTGTGGTAGTCGATAAGCAAGCCGAAGCGGGTTGAGGGGATTCAAAAAAGAAACTAGCCAAGTGGAACTACTGGTGGGCAAAATAACATCCGGCGAGAAACGGACGACAGGCTCGATGAGATGGGGCCGAACACGTTGGAAAGGGGAGACTGCAATGGGTGAGGCTTCTAAGGGTCAGGGATCAAAAACTAAGAGGCCCGTAGAAAAGGAACGGGAAAAAAAAGTCGAGTCGGAACGGGCAGATGAATCATGAAAAATTACCTATCGCCTTTGGTCTGCCTCGCGCAAGCCTGGTGGAGGGGGTGATCAAAAGGAAAAGGCGGGAAAACGAAAATTAGGAAAAGAAACAAGAAAAGACGATCTCTCAAAGAAAAAAAAATGATTAGTAAAATATAGAGATATCTTCGTCTCCGAGAGTACGGCGGGGGGAGGGGGGGATGGAAGCAGTATGGCTAGCGGTATAACAGCTAGAGAACAGAAAAAGAAAAAAAGAAAGTAAGCATGATCATCTGCTACAAGATTTCCGACAAACCTATACGTCAGGGGGAAAACCGCAGTATCCCGAGAGGCCAGCCACTTCCGAAGAAGAAAAATGGCTAAGGCCTAAAATTGGCCCGGAGGGAGGACAAATCGGGGAAAAAAAGTCAAAAGATTTTGAAAATCACGAATGGTTCGTGTCGTCCGGTTATTTTGAGACCAGTCTGGTCAAAATTTGCAACAACGAGGAAAGCCGTAGGAGGGGGAGATCAGGTCGAATCCTAACACCCACTTTGTTGGAGATGAGGGAAGCATTGCAAACGCACCGGCCGGAAAAGGCGGCGCAGTGAGGGAGAAAAATGGTGGGAGAACGGCTCCATTGAAATAGAGCGTGAAAAGTCCGACCGGCACATGGCTCCAAAGGAAGAGGAGTCAATCCATCGTATTTGGAACCGGAAGCCGGAAAAAAAAAGTCGACATCAAAAGAAAGAAACACATGCGAGGATGGACGGGCCGATGTTGGAAAAAAAAAAACGTGCAATCTCCAGCTCTATCGAAACGCTTGTGGGAGCAAAATAGCAACGAATCGGTCAAGGAACATCTAGCTAAAAGAGCCCAGAAAGCGATGAAGAAGAAAAGAACATGGAACCGACATGAAGCAAAAAATGCATTCCCACTATCCTCTAATCGAAAAAAAAACCACTCTAGGCCCCCGCAGCGGTTCCTTCCGATGGATACACGATCCGAAAAAAAGAAAAAAATGAAACTGATGTGAACGGCCGGACTTCGCCAACCGTGGAGGACCGTTGTTTGATACCAGGAGTGTTAGGGCGCACGGCACCAGCCCGAGGCGCGTGCGGGCAATCTTCTATGACGGAAAGGGGGAAACAGGAAAGCATGCACGTGGGAGACACGGGAGGAAAGGGTAGGGGGCGGCCTACTCTTTTATAAGACCATGCCGGATCCCAAAAAAAAGGGTCCTAAAATCTTTGCGAGGGGAACCCCATATGAACAAGCTGCTCTAATTTCGGAGGAGCGAACGGTGGAGAAGAAAAGAAACGCCTTAAAATCAGGCGTGCGAGCAGGGGCCTATTCTGGTTGGTTTTGGGCCTGTGACGTTCGGAGCACGAACAACCAAAAAAATCACTCGGTCCGCCGTAAAAACGAGGGGTGGAACGGGGGGGCCTTGGAGCACTTCAAAAGACGTACAGCCAGAAAAAAAAAAAAAAAAAAAAAAAAAGAAAAAGAAAAAAAAAAAAAAAAAAAAAAAACCTATGAAACAAAAAAAATGTCCGATCGCGGGGGGCCTTGTTCGCGATTTTTCGTCAGAAAAAAGATCAGAAACAACAACAAGAAAGAGAGATGGCAGAAACTGCGCGAATTCCGATTCGGGAAGCAGATCCTAGGGATTAGCCAAAACGCGGAGGCAGAGTAAGCAGAAGGCAAACTAGGTCCAAGAGAGGGGGCGGAACCGAATATTCGGGTTTTCGGCGTGAATGGGGGGGGGCATCATCCATACAAAAAAAAAAAAATATCGCAAGAAAGAACCTCAAACAAGCGGTTTGTGGGAGCAGAAAGTTCGTGCCGCCGCCTAACAGCTGGAAATATGGAAACGCACGAAAAAAAGGGACTGTGAAAAAAAGCGGCGAAAAAAAAAATTAAGGAAGAGGCCGCCCAAAGAGGAGGAACTGTCGTGGAGAAAAAGGACCACGACCACGTGATTTCGAGGTGAGAAGAAAACGCAAAAACTAACGGATCCAAACTTTTGGACGCAACAAATACGGGGGGGCAGCATTCTCGGGAGTTTGCATATTGTTACAAAATAGTGGAACGACGGCAAAGGGTGGGTGGTCTCGGGGCGCGAATTGGGGGAACTTGCTGCTGTATGTGGGAGGGGATGTTGAAAAAGGACGACAGAAAAAAAAAAAAATCGGGAAAGGGTCCTGGATTCGCTTTTCCTAGGGCTGAACACGCTCTGAACGCTACTCTGAAAAAGGGTTCCAGAGGGTCTCTGACGGCAAGCCTCAGGAAGTGACTTCAAAAAACATCCTAATCAGAAGGGTGCGCGGGGGGACAGAAAGGGGAAAGGAAGGGACAACGATGGAGGGAACAACAGGAGAGGCTGGAAGGAGCCAAGCGTGCGTCGATCTCGGAGGTGGAAAAAAGACACCTCAAGATCCGAAAACCAGGTTAGCTCCGCAAAAATCGTCCAAAGGCCGGAGGAAAGGGGAAAGAGGCATGCAAAGTACAAATCAGTGAAGGATTCGGAATGAAAGCGGAAGCCGCTGGAGGGGATCCGAGCGCGAGGAAGATGGGTTCTCCAAAGGAAATCCTGACGAAAACCCATGAGAAGTAAGACGGGAACTCGGGAAAAAACCGGACCTAAGGGGACTCGGGCCAATGCAATGGGGGGGAAAGGAGGGCCGGGTGGGCTGGAGGGAACAGCGACGTAGGCTCTGTACCGCCAAACACAAAAAAGGCAGAACAAATGAAAAAATATCAGTGATCCAGGAGGAGCGTCGCTCAGGCAAAAAAGGCCGAAACCGTTGCTGAGGTGAATCCTCGGTCCGCAACTGCGACTGCCGCTCAAATCGCAAAAAAGGAATGAGGAAAAACGGAGGGAGAGAAGATACTGACTGGAGCAGAGGGCAGAAGAACGCGCGAGGTAGCTGGTCAGTCTCATGTGCGAATAGGAGGGGATCAACAGCAAAGGGAGGTCAGAAAAAAAAAGAAAGCTGGGGGGGCATGATAGTGATCCGACCATGAGAGGCATTTTGCATGACAGGGGTCTAGCGTGCCCCGAAAAATAAAAAAGTCCGGCAGCACTGGGGCACCCATTGACCCAGGAAAAAGCATACCTAAGCGAAAGAGGAAGGCTACCTTCCGCGTCACGAATTGGAGGGGCGGAGTATTTATTGCTAACAAAGATTCAAGTGGGGGTGATCAAAAAATCACGGAAGGAAAGCGCTTGGCACCGACCTCTGTCAAAGGGTGGGGAGTGTCTCTCATTGTGCTACCAATTGCTATCCGTCCTTGAAGGGGAGCGCAGGGAGAGAACCCTTGGGGGGCCCGTTGAGCCGGAACCAGCGAGCAGGACCGGCCGCGTCTCAATGGAGGTCTGCGAAGGGGAGAAGAAAAAATAGGGGGGAACGCACGCTGTCGCACTCCCGAAAACCTTTCTGTCATAAATACCGGCACCCTGCGGAGGAAAGGGAGAAAGATAAAAGGAGGCTTGGCAGGGGGCTTCCAGAAACAAAGATCGATTTAGCTTTAGGGGGGGGTAATCTGTGAGATAGAGGGAGAACGAAAAAAAAAAAAGGAGCAGGCAACATGCCTGGATCGAACCGGAAGGTCGCCCGCCGTCATGCACACCGCAGGAACACATACAAAAAGAATCATCCGCACGATCAGCGACAACCACGAGCACAGGTTGCCTGAGTATCAAAAAAGAACCTTCCCCTGGCTGAGGGAACAGGCGGCCTGCTGAAAACTCGTTCTGAGGGGGGGTGCATCTAAAAGGGAGAGAAGAAAGACGCCTGTGGTGGGGGGACCAGGTCATCTTCTACAGCATCACATCAAGGTTGGTCGGGTGGGAAGACCCAAAAAAGGAGTCAACCTGATCCGAGGGGGGCGGCCGAAGCGCGAGTAAGACCGGACCGGGCTGGTCAAAGAAAGCTTGAAAAAAAAGGGTCAAGAAATAGATATAGCGGCGGAAGGTGTGCGGCAGCACACAGCGATTAACGTTTATTTTGGGGGAGAACTGCCAGGATGGTGGTGGGGTTTCCAATGCCGTTCACAAGAAAGGGGAAAAAGCAGAAGGGGGGGAAGTTTGAAGCTTCTGGCATGATCCAAAAGAGAACTGAAAGAAAGAAAAAATGGGGAGCAAAGAGATCTGTTCCGGCGTCGTCGCAAAGGGTCTGCAGAAAAAAAAGAAACGACCAAAAAAGGAGATGTTCTGCCCACAGGACAAGGAAAGCAATGCGCGATGTGGTGAGCAATCAAAGAGGGACTTAAGAAGAGCGGCTGAGAAGTACCAAATAGGAGAACGGGTGGCGGCGGAGAAGTGATTATGTTTTGTTAGTGACGGCACAAGGAAAAACAAAAAAACATCGGCAACAATTCTAAGATGTGCTGTGGTCAGCGACACCGGAACAGACAGCGAAAAGCTGGAAATATGGGGAGGGGAACGCACAAATCGACGTGAGAAAGAACCAAGCAAAGGGATAAAGAAGGGAGAAAAGGCCCAAAAGCACGAAAGAGCGACCGGTGGACACCGTCGGAATGCACACCAAAGACAAGGAGGTCCGAGCTGAGAAGATGAACCCGAAGCAGCCTGTGAAATCAAGAAAACTTTGTAGGGAAGAAAAAACGTCGGAAAACGTGGGCAGAAAGGATCAGTCGGCAGTTACGGCCGAAAGAAAGACTGCAAGTCGAAGGCGGGCGTGGAAAAATATACCGAAGTGGAAGTGAGGGGTGGTCGGTGAAAAAAGGGTAAGTATAGGCAGCAAGGCATTCGTTCTCTTTCTAGTTGGTGTCAAGTAGAAAGGAGCCGCATACCGACCGACACGAAATTACATGCAGCGAGGGGCGCTGGATCTGTGGAAGGGCAGGGCATAGGGAAGAGTCGCAGTTCGGGAAAGGGCGAACCGCGAAGGACCAAACTACGATGGATGAATGCAGAGATTCTTGGGGATCATGGGGCGTTCTAGAGGACGGAAAAGTTAAAAGGAGGCCGTGCGCCCCAGTCACCTCTCAGAAAAAAAACTTCATAAAAAAGATCGCAAGGTGGTCTCGGCAATGAGATGCAAAACAAAAGGGGGTTTTGTCGCAACCCAAGAAAAAAAAAGCCGGATCGGTGAGTGAATCTGGGGAGGGAGGCTCCGGGGGAACTCCTTTTTCAGCAATAGGGAAAGACGCCACCGAAACTTAAGCATGAAAAAAAGAAGTTGCGGACAGAAAACTACGACTGCAATGGGGGCCGGGCTGATGGGCCGGAAGTGGCTGGATCACCACAGAGCGCCGGAAAACGATCCGACCCTGCAAGGGCCCATGACGTCATCCGGTCGGATCGGGAAATATCGGTGCAGCCATAAAGGCTGAAGGGCTGGTCGTGCCGCATGAAAGCGTATCCTCCGTGGAAACTGCGACTTTGCAGGACTCTCGCGTCGTCGTACAAGCCGCGCAGAAACGACGTAGCGAGAGTAAAATGAGGAAGAAGGAAGACGAATTCACGCTGGCAGCCTACGAGACGAGTCAGCGGTCAGAAAAAGTTGCCGAAATCGAATCACCCTCAAAACGCTTTGCGGCGAGCAGACAAAGGAGAGGTAGCAGGGAAGGGATAGTGCCGAAGACCTGAGACTAATTAAGGCCGCGGGGCGTGGGCCAGCTCCTCTTCGGCTGGTGATCCAGCACTTCCGGCCAGACAAGTGCGACCGAGGAAGGGTGCGGCGCAAGGGGGAAAAACATCACGAAGGCCTTCCTTGGTCACTAATGGAGTTTTCAGTCCGAAGTGTATTGGGGGAACTCATAAAAGGGAAGGGGCGATGATCTGCCGCTTCAATAAAAACGATATGAAAAACGTCTGCAGCTTAAGGAATCCTCTGCACCCCAAGGGTGGGGTATTGGGTTGCCGAGATTTCGGGGAAACAGTGGTCGGGAATTGATTACAGATCGGCTGCAGGGAGAGCACCCTAAGGCAGAAAAAAGTAAAAGGGGACTACTCGGCCGCGGAGAAAATTAAAATCCTGGAAGAGTCAGGAAAGGGAAAGTGCGAAAGAACCAGTTCGTCCACCACAAACCCACATTTGGATTAGGATAAGTGGCCGGATAAAGCAGGAAAAATCAAAGCGAGGCATTACTTTAGGGTGGGTAACGTGTCATATATATTGGGGAACCGAAGAGTGGGGGAAGTCTAAGGAAAAATAGAAGAGGGTAACGTGAAGCGGATCCTAACAGGGGGGTTCGCAAGTGGGAACAATACTCCCACATAACCTCACTGGATCCCCCAATGACGAGCGGGGAAGCGAAAGCCCCTTCGCTTGTGCAGAGCTTTTAATCACTTGCCGTCAAAGCCTGGAACAAAAACCTTTAAAATAGGGCTGGGTTGACGGTGACATTACTAAAAGGTTCGTGGGAGAGAAGGCACCAGCGGGAAGGGGACGAAAGACTTTCAGGATTGGTTGCAAAAAAACTTAGTGTCCAAAATCACGTAGGTCCGGAAGGGTGGCGAAGAGAGGATAATCGATGCCGACCGCCCAATGTCTTTGAAACTTGGCTTTGCGTGAGGTCTGAATTTCAGGAAGGGCTGAGGAAGGGACACAACATCACCAGCCTTACGGAATTCTTTATAGAAGCGGTGGGGGCCGAGGAAAGTGGGGTGGGGAAACAAGTGCCGACAAAACAAAAAAAAAAAGGGGTCAAAAGAAAACGCGGGAAGGTGAGCGAGTTTGATATCGGCTCAACCCCACCCCCCTCAGGTTGCCCGGAAATAAGCGACATTTTGAAAGACATCCAAAAGAGGGATTCAAAAAGACGTTGGCAAAAAAAAATCTGCGG
>Ga0179593_1232730_pt1 | contig 13795 bp, 23 predicted proteins | sample CZODoug2_1_08_16_FD_185931 | JGI IMG/M metagenome (GOLD analysis project Ga0179593, IMG submission 185931) | Vadose zone soil fungal communities from Angelo Coast Range Reserve, California, USA - CZODoug2_1_08_16fungal (PacBio error correction) | ecosystem: Environmental > Terrestrial > Soil >...
GAACGCATAAAAAGGACAAAAGGAGAGGAGAAACGAAAAAAAATGAAAAACAAGACCAACGAAAAGCCGTCCTCTGGGGAAAAGAAACAAGAGAACACGAAAAAAGGAGGCAAAAATTTATAAACTTGAGGAGAGAGGGGGAGCAAAGATACCTGGGGACAAACGAAGCGCTAAAGTCATCAAAATCGCGCAAAATTAACAAGAAGTCACGGGAGGGAAGGAAAAGAGGGGGTAGTCGATCCCAAGCGCCGAAGTCGATGCAGTAGTACCCGCTTAGGGGGGAGAAAGGACGTTCCCTTAAAGAGCGAAGGCCCACCTAAGAAGGGGACCAGGGAAGGTTGATCGCGGGGGGCGATTTCCAGGAAAACAAGCTCAAGGGACCCCCACGAATCAAGGCGCCAAGAGCCAAAAAAGAAAAAACAAAAAATAGCAGAAGCATGTCCAAAAAGACTCAATACAGCGGACTTCGGAACAGGGGAAGATTCAGGAAAAAACAAGGACAAACATAAACCTCAAAAAAGAAAACAGACCTTGACGACGTGGGGGGACGGACCTGAACAACAGAAAAGGAAATGACAGAGCCCAAAGGACTGGACAGGAGACACAACCGAAAACCGTAAGGGGAGCGGTAACCGTGAAAGCCCGAAAGGAGACTCCCCGGGGGGAGAAAAACCGGAAAGGACCCAGTAAAAAGACAAACAAAAAGGCCCTGAAGTCACATGTACAGCCTTGACGGGGCACCGATGCGCCGCACATGCCCCAAACGGAAGCCATGGATTAAGAGGAAAAGAGAAGCAGGGGAATTAAAGGCGTCAAGGCGTCAGCACAGCCGGGGAAAGCACGACAGTAGTGGTACGGCCGGCGACCAGTACAGACAAACAAAGGCCTGTCGTGGAGACTGGGCACCAGAATCGCCGGATAGGGAAAAGCTTTTGACGCCACAAAGGGGGCCGGGAGGGGGAGGGGTACGTGACTGCAATGAGTGTGTCAAACGTCCCAAATTCTCGTTGGAGCAAAACCCCAACCAGGGTACGGAACAAAACCACCAAAAAGGCACAGAACCCGGAAACAATAAAGGGTATCATCACGTTAACCCAGCCAAACGGGGAAAAAAGCACGGCAATTTAAAGGCACGAGGGGGGAAAAGAAGGGAGCAGAGGTAAACCAAAGAAAAAAAAACCAAGACACAAGAACCTCAGGTTAGTCTCCCAAACACAGAAAATAGAAGCAGCCAAGGGTAAACTCAAAGGGGAACGGAAACTTGTTTGGACGTGAGCAAGGGAACGTAAGGGAAAGGGAGGATGAAAATCAGGAGGAAGGTTGTGGGTTCTGCAAATGAGCAGAAAAGCAGAAAGCAGACACCCTGGAGGGACCTGAAAAGGACGACATCGCCCGACCAGGAGTGGTCGAGAGCGGGAAAGACAAATCCCCCGAGAGACCAAGAAGGACCTGGAAACCAAGGGAAGAAAGAGGTCAGGGGCGGGGATCCAAGAAGAAGACCAACGAAACACAGGAAAAGGGAAAAGAAAACATCCATTAGCCGGGGGGGCACGGTCAGACTGAACGGAAAAAAGGAACTGTCAACATCAGGGAAAGAGGCAAGGTTGACACCATCAGAAAAGCAGGCGGCCAGCCGTTCGTCCTCACGGTGGTCATGGTGTGGGGAAGAGAAAAGAAAAGAGGAAGATGGGCAAAGCGAGGGGATTGAAAAAACAAAAGGTCATAAAAACTGCATAAAAATACAGACTACACGACGAACCAGAACCGATGGATCACTGGAGGCGATGGTGAGGAAGATGGGGGGAAGTGAAGGGGAAACGTGTCCGAGAAAAGGACAACGATACACAGGCACCGGCGCAAAACAAATCAGGTCCAATTTGGGCAGTGTGGGAGGGGGAAGTGGTGAAAAAAAGGGAGAAAAAAAAAAAGTGGTATCAAGGAGTTGAAAAACGTTGGTCTAACACCACGGACCGCGAAGTCTTTAAACAGATACGGGGTGTTCAAAAAGAGATTCTACCACCGCAAAGAAAAGAAAGTGACAGAATGAAGAAAGGGCCCAGTGTTCTTTAGGTATAAAGTAGGGAAGGAAAGGGGGGCGAAGGGACATTGAAGGAAGGCAAAGAAAGTACGGAGCTGATTCGGTTTCCAAGCCGCTTAAGAGAGGAGAAAGATAAAAAAGGAAAGAGGTGGTGTGCTGCACAGGGGGGACAATCAAACGAAGTCGGAGTATACGGTGCTTGCTTAATGAACCCAGAGGGGGAAAACCCAGCGAAAGGTGAAAAAAGAGCATCAAAAGTACGCCCCCGGAAAGAAAGGGAGGCTCGCGAAGGGGGTATGAGGTGTTGGGACGATGTTGCAGTAACCTTTGGGGGGGGATCAGGAGGGGAGTACATTGCCGATATGGGGGGGAAGTACAGGAGCAGAAGAGAACAAAAAAAAAAACGGTGGAGGGGAAAAGAGAAAGAGATAAAAAAAGACCTGACGGACAAGAAAAACTGGAAGCGAAGTAAAGACCCGGAACCGGGAATGCAAGGAAGCTCAGCCAAAGACGAACGGGGGAAATCCGTTATTTTTTGTGCGGGAGGTTCGAAGCCGCAATTAAAAGTGACCCCGACCGGGACGGGGGGTGGGTTAAAACGGGGACCCGCTGGGAGAAGAATCCACCGGGACGACAAAGAAACCGGTGAATTGGGGGTGGTGAACAGGGGAAACTCCATCAACAGACGGCCACAGAGGAAGGGGACGCAGAAAAATTGAAGGGCTGCCAGGGTAAAAACATAAGAAACTGACAGAAATGAAAGGGGTTCTTGTCAATTCACGAATCGGGGGGGAAAACGCCGTGCGGAAATCTAGGCCAAGAGAGAAATGGGGGTTCCCTGCCTTTTCGCAGGGGGGAAGAGGGGGGGGGAAAAAAAACAGTGAGCCACACGAGGATGCCCAAAAAAAAAAAAAAAAAAAAAAAAAAAAAAAAAAAAGAAAAAAAAAAAAAAAGAAAAAGTAAAAAAAAAAAAAAAAAAAAAAGAAAAAAAAAAAAAAAAAAAAAAGAAAAGAAAAAAAAAAAAAAAAAAAAAAAAAAAAAAAAAAAAAAAAAAAAAAAAAAAAAAGAAAAAAAAGAAAAAAAAAAAAAATATCAAAATAAAGAAGAAAGAAACAAAAGGAGGGCAAGAGAGACATCAACAAGGGCTAGAGAATATGAATGATGAAAACGGGTACAATAGAAAGAAAAAAGAAGAACTAGAGGGGGCGTAAATGCTAAATGGAGAAGGGGAGGGATGAGGGGTCCGAGGCGAAGAATGGGATGAAGAGAGTGGCAACTTACCCCTTGGACCGAAATCAACCCAGAGTTTTCACCCGACACGGGGGAAGAGGGGGGGGGTTCAAAGAAGGAAGGGCAAAGCCAAAAAAACCAATGGACGACACTATTCGGACGGAAGTTTCACACCAAAACGAGAACGGGGAACGAAAAGGCGATCTGTCACTACTTATGGGAAAACACACGGGCGTGCCAAAAAAATCCAAGATTTTGAGTGGTGGGGAAAAAACCAGGAAGTTGCTGGGGCGGGGGAAATGGAATACCAAACATAACGCAAACAGGCTTTGGGGGGGGGCCCACTCTGAATAAAAACTGGCGAAAAGGGTTGGCAAATTTCCAAGTGAGGAATTGTGGGGTGAAAAGGGAAAGGGAGGTGAAGCCAATAACAACGGGCCAAGCTCATCAATTTAATTGGACGGTGAAAAGGGGTGGTCCGGTAGGGGAATCGGGAAAAAAAATCAATCCGGACCATTCAGAGCAAGCAGTGTTAAAAAAAAAGTGAAGGGGACGGGATCTCGGGAAAAAGGAGGTGAAAAGAGAGGGGAACAAAGAACTGTGGCATAGAAAAGGAAAAAGGGGGGAAAAAAGAAGTAGGAACATAGATGTGAGAAGCAGGGAATAAAAAATACCTTCGGAGAATGTTTTGAAAAGAGAGGGTGGCTTATTTGTCCGGAAAAAAAAAATCCGTTAAAATTGGGGACTTCCCAGGGAGCCACAGGCTGTGTGGATTGGGGGGGGGAATAGGGCACTGAGGGCTGCAGGATTGAAAGACGGTGGGTTCATTCCTGGAAAAGAGGGCGGGCAAAAGGCCCAGGTTTTATCTTGTACCTGAAAAAGGGGGGGAGGGTCTCAGGGAAAAAAAAAAAGAAGGGAATAACATGAAAAGAAAAAAAAGGGGAGAGCGGTCCGTGGCCGGGGGGAAAGGGGGGTGTAAAGGGAGTGGGGGAAGACCAAAGGGAGAAAGGAAATACGGAACTGGACTATGAAGACGACAGAGCCAACAATACAGAAAAAACTGGAAGAAAGAGGTCAACAAAAAAAAAGTATCGAATACAGGGACCAAACAGTAAGGGAAAGCAACAGGGGGTTGACGGGGGAGACTGGGGCGAAAAAATATGGGTCAACCGTTACGGAATCTTGGGGGGAAAAGAAGGGAAGGAAAAAAAGAAAATGCGAGGAGAAAAGGGGGAGAGATGGAAGGGGATCCACCAAAATGGGCGCAGAAAAGATGGGGTAACTATTAAAAAGGCTGAAGGAGCCAAGGGGGCAAAATGGGGATAGTGGGCCGGACGCTTGGGGGGGGGCCAGTTGAAAAATGGGGTAAGTCATTCGGGGTCTTAGTTGACGGTACACCGGAGGCCCTTTGAAAAAAGGGTGTAGCAAAGTCAAAGTAAGTAGCAGTCTAACAGTAGGTCTGCAGGGATTTTCAAGGGAAGGGGCCAAAAAGGTGAAAGTCGGGCGCAAGGGGACCTTAAAAAAAAAACTTGTCGTTTTGGGGGGCAGAAATCTACCACGGTGGGGAGGCGAAAGTCCAACGTGAAAAAGGCCGGAGGAGGGAAAACGGGGAACCAACAAAAAAAAAAAAAACAAAAGGAGCTGATTGTTGGGGGAGGATCAGGCGCTCATTGGGGAATCGTGGGTGGGAAAAAGGAGGGGGCAAGGAATCCCACAAAATCAATCTAAAAAAGTAAAAAAGAACGGGCAAAGGTGGGCAAAAATTTCGGATAATGCAAACCGTCTCACACAACACATCAATGGGGAAAAAAAAAAAGAAGAAACGGGGGGGTAAAAAAAGGCAAGAGGACGAAAAGGGAGCGGAATCGTGCCAAACGCAGAGTATTCACTCACGCAAGCTAAGGACCTGTCGCAAAGCCGAGGCAAAAGGAGCAAGGGAGGAAGCAAAAACAAACTGGGGTCAAGGGTAGGAGGAGAAAAAAACGAAAAGAAGGGGGAAGGGTTGAAGAGTTGTGGGGAGGGCGACCTAACAGGGGGGGGCGGGAGGGAGGGCTGGGAGTTAAAGAGACTCGCAGGGGGGGTGGTCAGAGGGTGTAGAGGGATAATTTCCAGTGGGGGACCTTGGTGCATTGTAGGGGTGGATAGACCGATCCAGAAAAAAAAAACAAAGGGAAGGGGGGAAAAAAGACGAGACGATAGAAAAATACCATGAGAAAGAAAAAAAGTAATAGCGTGCCAAAATCCACAAAACACCAGGGGTATCGGATCTTTCCCTAAAAATCACGATCCCGAAATGCGGTGAGAAAAAGATCACGGCAGTAGTCGTCGTAAAAAAACAAAAAGAAAAAGGACATCACGGGCTCCCAAAAAAAGTCAAGGGAAGGGAAAAAGGAGGCGAAAATGACCATGAGCGAGGAGGGGGGAAAAAAGAGGGAAGGGGGGACTGAGCAGCCAACAAAACCGGAAGTTGACAGCAGGCCAACTGTGTTAAAGTAAGAAAAGAGCACCTCTAAGAGGGGAACATGGGAAGATAGAAGGGGGGGACGGGACTGCCTGCCTCAAGGAAAACAAAAGATCAAAAAGCAACAAAAAGGAGAAACAAGGTCAAACTACAGCGAGATGTGTCCTGAAAAGACCAGGAGTCCAAAACGAGAATTGAAAGTCCATATTAGGAAAGAAGGGGAAATAAAAAGGGGCCGCCCCTGAGAAAACAAAAAAGGGCCTGACACATTACAACTCCCTGGGAAACTAAAAAAGGAGAAAGAAAACTGAACGGAAAGAAGCAAAGGGGGAAGGGAGCAGGTAACCGGAAAGCAAGCCCGCTAAGCAGTGAAACGACCGCCCCAAAAAGATAAACAGGAGTACGCAAATTCCACTGAATCAGGAGAATTCCTACCACGAAATGCTACAAAACCAGGAACCCTCCTGGGGGGTCCCGAGGTAAAAAAGAAGAGGTCAAGGAAAAGGGATTGGAGTCCTGTCAAACTGAACAGAAAACGTACAAATGGGGCCTCTCTAAAGATTCTCCGGCAGAAAGGTCTAAAAAAAGGTAGGTAGGGGGTGGAAAGGTGGTACACCAGATCTCCGTGGGGGAAAGTACAGGCGGGATGACAATTTTTCGGGAAGGGGATGAGGACATTCCAGTTCTAGTGAAGCCAATCATTCTCGTTGGGGGAGGGTACAACAAAAAAAACTCAAGTACTAAAAAAACGGACAAAAAAAGGGGAAGCAAACCGTCCAGCAATGGGGAAAATTAAGCACGTAAAAACGAAGAACGGCCACACGCTTAGTTGACACCTAAAAAGGTAGAAACACAGGATGGTCACAACCAAGAAAAATAAACAAAACCTCCGGAAAACGGCTGCCCAAAAAAAATATAGAAAAAGACGGTTGTCGGCCTGCGACGAAAAAACTGGGTCCGGTGGAGAAGTAACTCACGCCACACAAAGGGTGCAGGAAAAATAGGGGGGAAAAAAAAAAAAGGAGGTCCCTTAGGTTGCAAAATAAGAAATGGAATCCCAAACACCACTTAAGTCAAGCCCTCTAAAATCGCAGAAACGGATGGGGGGGCGAAAGCGCGGAAAAGAAGGAATAAAAGCTAAGTCCAGCAGAATGCAGCGGGCTACGAGAAAGGAGCGGATCCCGATCAAAATTACGAAACGTAAAGGGAAAAAAGAAACAGCGAACCTTTGCCACGGAAATGCACACACCAATGGCACGGAACAATCTAAAAAGGCTACACTGTTGACACAAATGGAAAGAAAAGTGAGGCCCAAAGAAAGGGCTTCGACGGTTTGGGTGGGGAGGACAATACCAGAAACAAAAAGAAATAAGGGGGGCGGTTGGAAAAAAAAAGAGGGGAAAAGTGACCGGACAGGGGTTGACATAGTGAAAGAAAAGGACGGCCGGAAAAGCAACTTCCTGACAAAGGGGGGGGAGGCGGAGGGGCAGGCGCGGGGGAGGCCAGGAATGGGAAGAGGGAAACACCGAATACAAAAAAGCCGGGAACTGACCGACTTAGGTCCCATGGTTACGTTGAAGAAGGGGTTGGGGGGAACACGAGAAGGTGGATCAAGAGGGTCAACGTTGCCCTACAACCAAAAAAGGAGAATCATTCAAAAAAAAAAAGGAAAAAAAAATCCGATGGGTAGAGGAGGAGAACGCCCGGTCAAGAGGCACGGAAGTAAGACCATAATTGGACTGTACGGTAGCCATGAGAGTGGGACAGAACCCAAGGGGACAAAAGGAGGCGCAGAAAAAAGATCGGGAAAAAGGAGGGGGGGGGGGAAGGGAGGATGTAAAAAAACCAAACAAAAAAAAAGGAGGTGGGAGGAAAATAGTTAAACGGGTAGGAGGCCTCACAGCGGCAGAAACACGCGAAAGTGGGAAAGGGGAGGCGTCCGGCCCGGCAAAAATCTCGCTCTTATCAGATTTGGCCTTCAAATTGCAAAAAGACAGAGGGTTACACTTATCGAAGCAGTCTTGGCACCCCCCCCCAAGGGGGAATAGTTAGTCCGAATAGAAGGGAAACAAACCGGAGGGGAGGGAAAAAAAAAAAAGAGAGATAACGAAGCAATACGCACGAAAGGGCGAAAAGGAAAAAAAAAAAAAAGGTGGACCTGCAAAAAAGCCAAAAGAAAAAAGTCGAGCGGACACAAAAAAACAAAAAACTTGGGGTTCTTTTTGGCAGTGGGGGAGTCCGGGGAAAGAAAGGGAAGGGAGGGGCAAAAGGGTAGCAGGTTTTGTCTGCCGCGTCTCGAAACAACGTTACTATCAATCGAAACTGGAACGTGGAGGAAACAGGGTTGGGTTAACAATACAGAAAAAAAAAACAAGAAACGAATAGGGATGTTCGGGTTCTCGAAAAAGAAAGAAGGGAAGGAAGGAAAACTATAAAGCTCACCAACGGAAGGGGGAGTAGGAAACCGGCCATAGTGACTGGGAGCGACCACCATCTAATGGTGTGGAAAAAAAAAAAACAAAACAAAAAGAAAAAAAAAAACAAACTGAGCTTTAATCGGTGGGGGAGACGGGAAATTCCGGGGGGGGTTAGACAGCATAAAAGCCGGTTCCACACTGGAGACAAAAAAAGCAAAAGGGGAAAGGGAAAGGGGGTCAGGGGAAGTTTTCCGGGGGAAGGGATGGGTAGCTGGGTTTTACAGAGCGAACACAAAGACCGAACAGGCGACGTACCAGCGACTACAGGTTTATCAGATATCTATAAGAATAAGAGATCATGGAACCGGTGACGGAACAAGAGGGGGGGGAGAAGGGGCCGTAATTCGACAGGGAAACACGCGGGGAAGGGGAAATCACACCAAGCTTGTTGAAAAAGCATTCAATTGCAGGGGGGAGGGGGGGGTGGATAACCAAACAATAAAGGGGAGAAAGCGAAACTGACAGGTTTGGTTGGGGGGGGGGACACTGGGCGCAAGGGAGTAAAAATGTGGGGTGGCAAAAAGAAAACAAAAGGAAATTTTAAGATTGGGGGGAAAAGGAAAAGGGCGTGGAAAGCGACAGTGCCGGGAGACGCTTTGGGGGGAAGTTTAAAGGAAAAGGGGTAAACGGGGGACGTAGGGATCGTGATCCACCGACGAGGGTCCTCTATCAACAGAGGGGCAGCCATGCAGGGAGTCGCCGGGGAATGAGTTTAGGGACTAAATAACTCCAACATAAGGGGGAGGGCAAAGGAGAGGGGAGGGGGAGAATTGGAGAGGGGGGAAAGGGGAGGAATGGACGAAAAAAAAATTAGAAAAAAAATAAAAAGTCTTCAAACAAAAAACGGGAAGTTGTCATCGATTGGGCGGAGGGGACCTGGAGAAAACAAGGAAAAGGGGGGGGAAAACGCAAGCGAATCTTGGTGGTTAGGGGAAACGAGGGGGTTACTGGCTGAAAGGGGAGGAAGGAAAAAAAAAAATCTAGGGGGTCACAGAACAGTTGTGTGATAACGCGGTACTATGAAAGAACCACGTTTGGGGTGGGGGGGGCAAAGGGGGGCGTACACGTGAATAAGTACCATTGAGGACGCTCGCAGTTGCTGGTGGATCTGAGGGGGGGCAGGGTGAAAAAAAAATGTTTGGGGGGGGGAGTACCGTGTTGGGGGACAAAAGACCAACGGAAAAAAAATTCATGCCTAAGAAGAAATGGAAGACGTAAACAAGAACCATAAGTACGAACGACAAAACCAGGGGGGGAGAAAAAGCGGCAGTATACCGGCCCTTTAGAAGGGGGGAAAAACAAAGCATCAACGGGAAAAGACAAGTTCTACTGGGGGGGGGGGGGGGGAGCGAAAAAAAAACGCGAAAGATGGGTGCGCAGCAAAAAAAAGGGGAAAGTTGACAGTACAAAAAGGCTGAAAAGAAAAAGGACAAATACCTGTCAGGGGGGGGGGAAGGGAGTAGAGATGGGAGCAAAGAAAGGGGGGAGGGGATTGGGCCCACATCGGGGAACTCCAGGGGACCGTCGGTGGGAAGGAAGAGGGCGGTGTGAAGTGAAAGCCTTGGCCTACAGTGGGGGGGTCCAGGGCTGGGGAGAAATCCCTGAGGGTAGAGGGAAGCAGGGAAGGGGGTACCAATCAAAAAAGTACAGTTGGGGATCAGGGGTGCAGAACGGGCTGTCAGTAAGGGCGGAGGGGGGGGGGGGACAAAAAAAACATAAAAACGTTTCGGAAAAAGGAAAAATGGGGGAAAGGTTAAAGAGGAAAAAAGGTAAACCAGGTCAGGGGCCTCCCACTGGTAGGAACAGGGCGTGTTGAAGAAAGACTGAAAAGGTGGCGTCAGCGGAACTGGAGTCAAAACCGGGGAAGAGCCAAGAACATCGGCAAGCCGAAGTGGAAAGGAGCAGAGGGGTTGCTCAACGGAAGCCAAAATTTTTGCATCGGGGGGGGGGAAACCAGGTGAGCAAGGCAGGAATAGTATCGGCCTGACAAACCTTCAATGCTACTTACCCAGTGAAAGGCGGAGGGGGCCTTCGCTCAGCACGTCCCACAGAAAAAAACCAAAGGAAGCATGAGGCCACCAGGGGGGGGTACGACGAAAGGGAAAGAGCCGTGGGCGGGAATGATTCCCATACAAAAGTAACACTCAAGTCGAAGAGTGTAATGTCGGGGCAAGGAAACGTAGAGAGGGACGGAAACAGGAAAGAGCTGGACGAGACAATTGTTGGGTGGACAACAGGGTAGAGTATACTAACCGACAGGAAAAATGGTTGGTGTGACCGGGCCACGTACCGCATGTGGGGGGTGGGGGGAAAAAATAAAGGTATGCATGGGGGGGCATGGCCAAGAGAAGGGAGAAAACGTGGTGGGGGCGTGATGGAATGGGTCAATTTCCCTTGGGGGGGGGCAGTGTAGGGGGGGGGCTATGAGCCGACGAAAACAACAAAAAAGGGAGGGGAGAAAGGAAAAAAAAGAGAGAGAGAGAACCCCCAATCAACTTCCAAGGAAAAAGTGAGGAAATCTACATACAGAAAAAAAAAGATCGGGAAATCTGGAACCAGCACCGTGCAAGAAATGGACACGGGGGGGGAAACAAAGATAAAAGAGCGAGTAGGATGCAAAAAGCATCAGAACCTGACCAAAGGGGCGGAAAAAAAGCCACTACAGGGGGGAACAAAATAAAAACATCTTGAAACAAAGTACATCAATATGCGGCGGGAAGGGTGGAAATCTGGAAGGGTCGGATACGCCGTCGAAAGCGCAGGGGGGGAAATTAAATCTTACCAAAGCCACGCAAGGGGAGAGGAAGTGAAGGGAGAAGAAGGAAAACCCGTCAGACGTTACAGCGGGGGAGATTGGGGGGGACATGGTGGACGGGGGGGATGAGGAAAGGCGGGGACAAGGTCAAAAAAACCGAATCAAGGGAAGAAAGGGAGCAAAAATCAACAAAAAATAAGAAAGGATCTAGATGGGTTGGAAAAGAGACAGGAAATCAAAGAAAACACGATGGAGAGACTAGGGGGGTAAAAAAAAAGGGCTTACTAACTCACGGGGGTTAAAAATGACCCAAAGACTGAAAACGGTGGGCCGACATTGACAACTAAAAGGAGAATACGGGACCAGGGTGGGAAAACTAATAACGGATAAGAGAAAAGGAAGGGAGGCGGGGGAAGGGCAAGCCGCCACAAAAACCTACTCACGGGGGTAAGGAAAACGGTGGCCCAGGAGAAAGGCCAAATACGAAAGGCCTTGGAGAAAGAATTCAGACGGTCCATATAGGGGAACAAGGATGCATACGGAAAAAACATGGGAAGACCCAAGGGGGGCAGATAGCTGACTAAGACAATGGGGGGGGAGGGGCTACGGAAAGGGCTTCACGGTCCGTAAATAAGCGCAACATGAGGGAAAAAAAGACGTCGAACAGGTACATAAAAAAAAAAACCTGTCTGTTGAAAAGGGGGGAGGAACAAGAAAAAGAGGGGACAGGATACAAAAAACGCTGAAACAAGGGGGGTCACGGGTATTGCGGAAAGTGGGAAAACTGCCACATGTAGTGCCGTGAGGGCGGAACTGCAAATCGTGGTTAGATTTCAACAAAAACTCCAGGCCTCACAAAAAACCGGCCAAAAGAAAAAAAAACGCAGGTACCATCAGGGGGAGGCACAGACGTGACGAAGGCAAAAAAAGTAACCGAAGTGCAGTCCTCTCGAACATGGTTCCGGGACCAGAAAAGTCAAGAACCACCGGGCGCCCCCAGAACAAATCATCCTAACCTGCAGAGGTCAAGCAAACTCAAATCAAAAAAAACAGCAGGGGTTCTCGAATGAAAAAAGTTGGAAGGGGGTCCAGGAAAGAAGACAACATCGATGAAAGAGAAGGGAAAAGTATTGGTTTTCGCTTAAAAGAAAATCATCATAAGCGCGAAAAAGGGAAAAAATCGAACATGGAGCAAGAGAAGGGACCAAGTGGGATGTGTTGCGGTCCGAGGTAACGAAAGCCAGCGATCCAGCAGTACAGGGAACCGAGGGGGAATCGAGAAAAAAGGTCGGGCGGAAACGATCCCCCTACTCAAAAGGGACCCGGAAGAAACAAATCATAAAGGGGCCAAAGGAGGCAAAGAAAAAAAGGGCAAAGGTACACAAAGAGGGGGAAAAAAAGAGCCAAAATGGGGAAAACCATCGATCAAGCAGTGGAAAAACAACTTCGACGGACGTATTTGGGGGGGAAAAGAAAAGGAACACCGCCCCAGGAAAAAGGGGTCATGCTGTTGTGAAAAAAAAAAAAGACCGGGAGATGGGAAAAACGGGTCAAACGCGGTTAGACCAGAAAAAATAGGGACGGGCGTGAAAAGAAAAGCTGAAAAAAATAACTGTTACGAGAGGTGTCGGGAAAAAAGGAAAGGAAAGTCACGGCAAAAAAAAGTGTCCGAGAGGGGGACAGAAGGAAAAAAACAGCGACAGGAAAAATCCGAAAGAGAAAAAGGGGTGAAAAAGTTGACGGGTTGAGAAAGTTTGTCACCAAAAGGGGTGGACCTACTCCGGGAAGGGGGTAAAACAAAAAAGGAAAACAGGGCGGGAGGGATGGAAAAAACAGAAGAATGTCCCAGAGGGCGCACGCCCCGGGGGACACGAGGACTTAAAAAGGAAACTTCAACAGGATTTCGGGAAGGAGTAGTAGTTTTGGAACGACCGCAAGTCAAGAGAAAATATCGGGGGGGGGGGGGGGGGGGGGGGGGGGGGGGGGGGGGGGGGGGGGGGCAGATTGGTTGTTGCGCGGAATTTAAACAACAGTGAACCTCCGGGAAAGGGGTCACAATAGGTAACGGTGACAGTCTTGCTCAAACGGCAAAAGAAAAACAAAGGGGACGAAAGGAACTGCGGCGGTTAAAAGAACAAAAGAAACGGATCTAAAACGGGGAAAATAATGAAGAGGAGGAGTACAAAAGGGAAGAGACATGGAAAAGGAAAGAAACTTAGTTAAAAAAGGGGGGGTGAGATAAGGGAGTAAGGGAACAAAAAGGGAGCAATAGAAAAGCCTTAATGTAATAAAGAGGGGCGAATAGGAGGATGGGAAAGAGGGAGAGGATAGAGTGTACATAGGAGAGGGAGGGAGAAAGAGAGAAGGAGGACAAGGCATAAGGGATCTAGCGTACTGTTTATACAGTGGAAGTGACGATTATGAATGGGCAAGTAAAAGTAACTGAACTGAGGGGAAAATGAGCGAGGTGGTGGGGGCAGTACGTGCATAGTAACAACACGAAAATAAAATGAGTGGGAAGAGTAATGGAATGGGAAGATAGAAGGTATAGGCGGAGAGCGGATGGAGAGAGTAAGGTGAAAAGGAGGAACGAAGGATGAATTAGGTACAAAAAGTGGCGAACTAAGGGACAAGGAGGGGGGGAGGGGAGTAGACTGTGCTGGAGAAAGAGGGGTAGTTGAGAAGTGAAGGCGGAGCGGATGAAGCTTGAAGGAAGGGGGGAACAAGGGAAAAGGGAGCAGTTGGGATGTGAGCGCCTTTACTCTGTTGTCTTCGAGTGGGAAAAGGAAACAATTAATGAATTGACTCGCTCGGCCGATATTGGGATTCAAGAG
>Ga0179593_1535085_pt1 | contig 13795 bp, 11 predicted proteins | sample CZODoug2_1_08_16_FD_185931 | JGI IMG/M metagenome (GOLD analysis project Ga0179593, IMG submission 185931) | Vadose zone soil fungal communities from Angelo Coast Range Reserve, California, USA - CZODoug2_1_08_16fungal (PacBio error correction) | ecosystem: Environmental > Terrestrial > Soil >...
GGCGGGGGCTCCCACCTGCAACGAGACTAAGGGAATAGGAATAAGCAGTATGTGCAGAAAGGGCAACGGAACCGGGGAATGTGACGAAGGAGAGGTGCGCGTGGCCGAGCCCGTCAAAGAGAGTGCCTCAGTCCAGCGAAGTAACAGTGCTATAAGACACTTTAGGAAGGGGGAAGGGCGTATTACTGCCTCTGGAGGAGTGGACGGGACTGAGAAAAGAAGGCGCAGCACAAAAAGGGAATGACACGGGGCGTACAAAGGGAAATACGTCGTCTCTGATGACGCGTGTGAGGAGGGGAGATGTGTTAACTAGTATCTTCATGGTCCCCTGTGGACCCGGCGTACACCGCGATCGGTATTAAGCCTCAGACACAGTCCGAGGCAGACGCGAAGCGCGCAGGGTACAAATAGTGTCCTGGTGATGGGGAAGGGGGAAATTTACTTTTTGGGCGGGGGTGAAAAGGAGCAAACCGAAGGAATTAAGCGGAGAGGAGATTGGTCAGCCAAGAGCAAGTCGAGTTGAATGGCTGGTGGTCAAGCCCGGAAATGGGGAAGAGGAGCGTCGTAGAGGAATGGGGACTGCGAAATTAAAAAATTAAAGCGCAGCACAAGGTCCCCAAAGAAACCAAAGGTTTCCGCAACTCAGACGTCGGGGAGAAAAGGGGGAAAATCGGCTGGAAAACTAGGGGACTCGATCTCTCACAACAAAAATTACAAAGGGGGATCAAAATCGGGGGTTAGGAGTGCTTGACGGCATTAGCGGACCACTTAAGCAAGAAAAGGGGGCAAGGGGGCGAAAAGGGGCATGGGGGCGTATGGAATCGTTTCGTGGGTGCAGAGATTAAAGGCGTTCCTAAGGGCCCTTAGAAGAAATCATGGAAATAAAACACCGGAGAGGGACCGGGAACGTCCTCTCTCGAAAAAACACTTGCCAGATGTAAGAAAGAGATAGTACAGAGGAAAGAACCGAGGAAAGGGAAAAGTACAAGAAAACGGAAAAGGGAACAGATGCAGAGGCTATGCCGTCGGGCTAGATCGACGGAGCAGAAAGCTCAAAAGTTGGGGGAATGAGAAAATATCTCGGGAGCCTTCGCGCACGAAAGGGAGGGGCTGAAAGGGGGAGAAAGGACCTTCCACCGAGTCAAATCTCGCAAAGTTCAAAGAAGGACATAACCTGAAGGGGAAGAAAATCTTAGACGTAGACGGCGCAATTGAGTTGAAGGGGAGCAAGAGGACAGTGGCCGGAACGCGCTCATTGAAGAAGAGAAAGAATGCAGTCGAGAGAGACTGTAGCAAATGAACGCGTCCAACGCCGTCCGGAGGGTGGGGAGGGGAGTCCTTCGGGGGGAATATGCCGGGAAAACCAGTTACGAGGTAGGCGGAACCGAAGGAAAACTGCTGCCTTCAAAGCGGAGCGATGAAGGAGAGAAAGCGAACGCCAAGAAGGCCAGAGACGTTCGGAGAAGGGTCGCTGCAAGGACTCGGTACCCACTAATCAGATCAGAAAAACCTAGCCTATCTAGAAGGGGACGTCCTCAAGAAGCTGCCGAATATGAGAAGGGAAAGGGGGGGAGGGTGACCAAGGGACGAAGCTGGGTAAAGGGACCCCGCCGAGTGGCAAAGGCCAAAAAGACGTCGAAAGGCTGACAAGGGCTCGTACGGAAGAAAATCCTTAAGCGTGCCGCTCAGAGATCCCACCGGAAAAGCGCGAGTAGACGAAAAAAAAAGCTGATCAAGTTGCCTGTCAAGGGAGGAAAGAGAAAACGACCGGTAGACGTCCTGTTGAAAGGAGGGGGGGGGGAGCCTCCCGGCTAGGACGCGCTAAGGACTTGGGGGAATAAAGTTGCCGGAAAGCGAGGAGGCGGGGAAGGGGCCGTGACCATATTTCCTGCCGAAGACTTAGCCTTCCTCTCAACTTCCCAAATTAAGGGTACTATTATATCACAGAAAGGGAAACTATACGAAAGAGAACTCTCATGGAAGGAACTCCTCAGGCGACCGTTTCCCCAGAGAAGTAAACGGGAAAGCGGAATAGGGAAGAAAAAACGGAGATGACTCTCCCACTGGGTCGCTCATGCCCTGGTTCAAAGCGGACATCCTGTTGCTTCTGCGAAAAACGGGTGCTCGCAAACGTCCTCAGGTAGAAATACTCATAGTCCGGCCGAAGCCGTACTTTGAGTGTCGCCGGAAAGACTCTAAAAAAAAATGGAGGCAATAATTGAAAGGGGTACTCATACTTGCCGGGTCTTACTGAGGCGCCAATTCTGGGCTACCAGGACTGAGCGGGAGGAAGGTCAAACCCTCTTGCTAAAAAAGGGAGGAGTAGGCAAGAATACAATAGAGGGGGAACTCTTCATAGGGTCCGTCCGCGCGTTAAGGGCGAAAGAACAAAAAAAGAAAGGGAAAGGGACTTAAAAAACACTTTCAGGGGGCGGCCTTCTACGTGGAAAACATAACAATCTCTGATCACAACAACAACGGAGGTACTTAAGACGTGCGTACTCCTGTAAAAAACCTGGGAACGGACTGTGGTAGAGAGAAGGGAAGAAAGGGGCTCGGAGGCTAGAAGCCAACAGAACTGGAAAACTGGGCAAGGAAAACGAATCAGAAAAGCTCAACAGATGCACAGCTATGAGGGTGTTTGCGTATACTTACATTGAAAGGGTCCCCGCAAAGTTAGAATTTTTGGGAAAAGAAAGCGTAGAAGAAAAAACCAAGAGTCCTCAAAAATGGGAGCTCTCTTCCTGTGAAGAAGGGCACAAGAGGCGAAAAAGCCATTTTCCTCAGGTCCAGAAGTGCAGCACTTTCGGGCATCTCGTAGAGCGCGGCAGGAGCAAAGGAGAAGGAGAGAGGGAAAAGAGGCGCGAAACAGCTTAGGCGCGTCGATGCCGGTGATAAGGGGGGCTTGAAGTAGGGCGCGCGCCTCCATGGGAACTCAAGGGGAATTCCAAATTCGCAGAGAATGAAAGGGGAAGAGGGGGCGCGCAGTACGAAAAGAAGCGCCAATTGCGCGAGCGGCAAAGCAAGAGTATTCGGCGTGCACATTGGCCAAGAAGGGGAAATCCAAACATGGCCTTCAAGCTTCCACGTCAGTGAAAAGAGGAGGGCGGCGAAACCGACCCGATCGGGAAAGTGTGGGGCGGGAAAAGAAGGTCCGAAATCCAGGGGCAACAGAGGGTATGCGCGCGGGGGCATAATAAAAGAAGGGTCATGCCCTCTAGTGATGAAGAGCAAAATGGGTAGGAAGGGAGGGGGGATAAATCAAAGGAGGCCTATACCGTTCATCTCTACCGGGAGGGGGTGACTCGACTAAATTCGAGGTGAACGGGTGAGGCCAAGAAAGCTCGCTTCTCTCCTGGCGGCTGGGCGAACAGAGGCGGAGTGTGACAGGCTGGAGAAAAGCTTAAAGGGAGGTAAAATAAAGGACTGTTTACATCAACCGTACGAGTTCCTGAGGGGAAGTCAGGGGGGGAGGGGAATTGGGGCGACAGGCTGCTCTACATCGATCAGCACCGAGGGGGGAAATCGAATAGGCTTCATCCTAAAGCTTTCTGGCACAAAAGAGGCTCTTCACCAGATCAGGAAAAAAAAACCCAAAGGAGGCGATCCGGTTCGCTTTCAGAAGCGAAGAGATAAAGAGACAGAGAATATCTGACTAGGAGGAGATGTACCTGTGAAAGGGGTCTCCGAAGCATCAGAAGAACGCTCGCCGCCATCTTGCAGCCAGTCAACAGAACGCAGAACCGGAACCAGTACAAAAAAAAGGGACTGGGGTAAGAGGAATCTGGGACAGTTTGACTTGCGGAGTCATCGAGGCACAAAGGATCAATTAAGGGAGGGAGGGAGAGGAGAGCTGCACCTGAACCTGGAGCTCCAGCGCGAGCGGGTCCGATCTATGAAAAGGATACATCCCGCGCCCTGGGGGTGGGTGGAAAGAGTAGGAGGTAAATGTGGAAGGGAGAGGAGGAATATCTTATGGAGTCGCTGGATAGAGGGGGTAGAGAAGGGCGTTCGTAAGGCTACTCGGGGGACGGGTTGCCAGGGCTGGCATCAGAACGTCAATAGGGGAGGGGACGCGGAATGCAAAAACAGTCAACGCGAGGAAGAGACTCGGACCGGCTAAAACCTGCCCATCCCCACAGGAAAAAACTTTAGTAACACTAGATTCAAAGAGAGCCGACGAAGACATCTATAGAACAAAAAAAAGAAGGGGGGAGATAGAGATTTGCTTCGTCGGCAATTGGTCGAAGTCTCTTCCTCTACGGTAAGAGGAACGTTAGGATTGGAGAGGGCGTCGGAATGGGGGAAAGTATAGGGAGTCGTCGAGACACATCTGACTCGTACAGGGGCCCTGAGAGAGTACCCCGAGGCCTAAAGGAAGACAGAGAAGGCCCGCTGAAGCAAAGGATGACAAACGGGGAAAAAGAAACGTAGCAAGCGCATAAGATATTCGCATCGGCAATGCGCGGAAAATAAGCAAGGAAGACTTACCGGCGTCCCGCCACGAGCAGAGAGAAAACAAGAATAGACGAGCCGCGGCGCCCAAAGGGACGCCGCAGATCTCGGAAACGCGGGAAACGACATTGCAAGTTAAAGGGAAGAAGCAGATAGGAAAGAAGAACTTGCACACACCGCGCGTCGAGTGCGGGAAAAACTGCCGGGGAACTGAAGAGGCGAAAGGAGGATGGACAACGAAATCTCGTAAAAACGGGGAAACTGGCAGGCCGCCGGAGAGAATGAAGAATGAAGACCGCGCGACGTGGTGGGAGTGTGGGACGTCAGAACGCGTTCACAGGAAGTGCACCAGGGAGGGGGGCGGTGGTAGAGACTATAAACGCGAGGGAAAATACAGGTTCTCGCGTCTCCAACTATAAAAGCCCCGACCTGCCGAAAGAAAAGGGTCTTGAGAGTCTAGTTGAGTCAACCCGCAGCGAAAATACAAAGAAGAAAAAACACTCAAAAGACTGCCGAATCGCCGGAGATCGGTTCCCATTGTAGGCTCAAAATGGGTGCACCAAAATAATACGGAGCTCTCGCGCCGCGAGGAAATAAACTCCGGGGGGGAAGAACACCAGCCAATCGTCCCTGCTAAAAAAAGTCTGGGCACGGCTCTGGAGGGTAATCACGTAGGAAGGGCCAGCACCGAGGCCTCCTCTTTGCCAGGGCATTCAAAGGGATAATATTAAAAAATCAGCAAATCGGAGGAAAGAGTGGGAGAACTCTTGCTGGTCCAGCCACCGCTTGGGTCGCCAAAATGGGGGCTAAAACTGCAAGGAGGAAAGGGAAGTAGCAGGAAGCTCCGCGAGAGGAGCCTGCCAGAGAAGCAGGTCTGCGCGGGAGCGGAGCGAAAGAAGGAATTAGGAGCCGTACAGCCTCTGATTGAAATTAAAAAAGCACGTTTTCACCACTTTACGGTTGGGGGCGGAGGATTTGCCAGAAACAGCGGCCAGCCGTAGAGAAGACGGGGATTGAGGAGAAGGAAAGGCGAGCTGGAGCTCCGTTGGTTGTTTGTCTACGGCGTGGTGCTCGCCGAAGCCGGCTGCCCTCGACTTAACCTTCAAATGAAGGAAAAGGTCTTCGGTGAAGAGGAAGAACGGCGCTCAACCGCACCGGAGGAGCCCTCTGAACACGGGAGAGAACCTGTCGCAGGCAAAGGGCACACTTTCCTCCAAAGCCGTAGACTTTGGCAGGGACCGGAAAAAAAAAACCGGGCTTCCCATGTAAGGTGCGGCAGAGGAAAATCTAGGAGAGGGCGGTAATCTCGGAACGCCCGTGCGAACGCCAGAAGGCGAATAGAGGCAGAAAAGAGGGTGTACAAAAAAAGGGTCAAAAACGTTTGTCGGCGCGGACTACGTGAAGAACGAGCAATCTACAATTCATCAACCGGGATTAGGGGGAGAGGACTTTTAGGCAAAAAACCGTACCGAGGTGTCAGTCCTTGATCATCTGACGACTGAGAGCGCGAGACGGAAAGGGGAGAACGGAAAGCGACGCCCTCGAGTGACGACTGCGGAGAAAAGGAAACTTGGAAACCGTTTTTTTCAAACCAAGTAGCAAAAGTAAAGTGTATCTCAGAAATCGGAAAAGCCGGTAGCGATCAAGGGCATAGGAAAGGCAGGGTGGGTGGGACACGCATTCCGAACCGAGACCGCGCGCAAGAAGTCGACGCCGTTTTACAGCACACGTCGGAGAAGGGTCGAAAGAAGACGTCAGCAGAACATGCGCGCGAGACGGGCCAAAAGGGAGTTCAACCAGGTAAGGAAAATAAGGTGGATGCCGAGTCCGAGTTGGGCTTCAACGGACCCGGGGAAAGAATGGCTTATGGGCAAGAAAAGGTCAGACGACGTTGAGGCCGCTCGCAGCACTCTGCAAAAAGCTTGAAGCGGACGGCATTAATACGAGCAAATCGCTGGGCAATGAGATGACAAAGCACCGAGCCCGGCCGCACTTGCGGAAGTGGGCGACCCACTCCGGACAGGGGCCCGAAAGAGATCAAAACCCTGTAAGTGGTGGGGCCGGAAAACCGCCGGCACAAGTAGGCCGAACACGGGGGGAGGTCGAAACAAGGAAATACGACTTTCACAGAAAGAATCCCGAGCAACTGGCGGTAGAAGGCAGCAGGCGACACAGAAGCCCCGGTAAGCGACGGATTAGCGGAAGAGCCGGGAGACCACATTAGCGGGGAGAACCAAACCAGAGGAGCCAAATTTACCTTAGAAATACTTCCGGGGGCTTCGGCTAGCTCGCGGAGCGTTGGGGGCGAAAATCGATTGGCAGGGGAGAGGTGGGCTCGTCACGCGCTCACGTCCAGCAAAATCTTTGCACAGGGAAAACTTTCTAGCGCGAAGGACAAGTTAGGGTCCATGAGGGGGGGAGGGGCAGCCGCGAGGTCTCGACAGGAAAACCGGAAAAAAAAAGGAGAAAAACGTCCAGGACGCCCATGCCCAATCGGCGGCGCTGGGCCGTTGAACCCTGAAAAAAAAAAACTGTGTCGTCCAGGAACTTCGCCGAGCGCGCTGTCGCAACGTCCAGAGGAAAACAAGTTCCGAAGGTCACCATAAAGCAAGCTCGCTGCGGACATTTCTAAACGTAGGGGAAGCTCTTCAGTAAGAGGAGTGGGGTCACTCTATCGAACGGGGGAGGGGACGCGAGCGCGTCCGCAGATCGGAGTGGAGGACCGGCGAGATCGGGGGACGAATCGAATCGCCCGATGCGGGAGCCGAGACTACAAATTACGGAAGGCAGAGGTAGTCTCTAGAGAGGGGAAGAGAGAGGCAGCGTGGGAAAAAGGGGGGCCTTCGCGCTCGCTCGGCGACTCCTGTTGTTCACTGCTTACCTAATAGGCTCCGTTCTCAGTAATACTGAAGACGAGGAGCGGTCCCGAGAAAGACATCACCCCGTCAACGCGCGAAAGGAAGAAAAGGCTGGTAAGTCGATGAGAAGAGGAGGTCTGGGGGTCGCAATAGTAAGACGAAGACAACACTTATAAAAGGGGATAGAGATTTGTCGAACGGGAGAGTCCTCCTCACCGGGATACGAAAAGGTCTCGACCAAAATTTCGGGACAGGGATGGGATGTTGCCCAGGTACACGGGGGGATGAAGCTGGCTATCGGGGGGTTGACGAATATCCCAGCGAGGGAAAACCCACGGGGAAGAGGGAAAAACATAAAACATAGATGCGCAAGAAGACGGGCAGCGCATCCTCTAAAGCTCAGAACAAGGAAAAATCACTCGCAGAGGACCGAGTACATCCCCGGCCGAAAAGAGAAAAACGAGCGCTGGGCAGATATATACAGCGCGGCGGCGCTCAACCAGTCACAGATATGGGTGCGCGGCGCCCCGTTGATCGTGCACTACGTAGCCGTCCCAACCATTCGAGAAGAAGTAGAAAACAACAACTGCCGCGCCTTCCTACAGGACACGTGACTTTCTGAAGATTGGAGGGAAAAGAGGGCGTATAAAAGAAAAACACTCTCCTGACCTCTTCCCGCAGGGAAGGACCCCGACCAGAGGTCTGCGCTTCGTGGGGGCATTTCGTCCTTCTCTGAATCGAAAAAGACACCCTTGGGAGGGGGGCACTGGTCGAGACCTCGATATGAATCGCCTATAACCGGAAAAGAACGACATGCAAAGCATAACACGTGGAGAAGGAGCGAGAAGAGGGAAGAATTCATAACGAAGCGAAGGCTCCGCAGAAGCGCTAGCCTCAAATTCCGCGAGTGCAAGAACTGGAAGAAGGGGCGTGTTAAGATTGGCAACTCTTCACGACCCCAAAAAGCCCTCCTACAAGGGGAGCTGACCGCCCCAAGTAGCTGGGTCAGACCAAACCCTGCCATTCTCCCGCTTCGGCAAAGAAGAGCGTGAGAACAATCTGCTCCGCCGCGAGGGGTGATTGCACTGGCGCATTCTTCCACAAAGAATTAATCGTACACGAGCGGGATACCCACGTCTCAGCTTAGGTCGCACCACAAACTGACGAAGATCTATTCCCGCCTGAAAAAAATTTCTTCGTAGAGAGGGGATGAAGCCATAAGTACGACTATCAGAAGAGATGCCACTGAGGCGGTGAGAGAAAATCCTTCGACAGAGACAAGATTCTTGATTTCCGGGGACGCAGGCGCCGTTGCCTGGAGATAGCTTCGGAAAGAAATCAGCACCCGGCGCTAAGACGCTCCCCCGGATAAGTGGCAAAGGAACGATCCGGTGAGGCGAGGCGCTGGGATCGCAAAAGAAGTAGGAAAGAATAACAGACGAGGAAAAAGAAAGCCCCTGGCCGGCGACGCTGAAACAATTCTCGACGAATATAAAGGCTGATAAAAAAAAATGCTGTCTAAAATCACCGTCTCGGCCTTCACTGCACTCCAAGCCAAGCTTGCGGAAGGAAAAAAAAAGTGCAGGGCAGGGAGGGGAACCAAAGAACCAAAGCAAGGTCTCTCCTTAAGGCAGGTCTGGCCGAGCAGGGACAGAAGGGAAACGCTCGCGCGAAGAGGAAGATTGTACAGAAACAAAAATCTGCGCACTGTCCCGAGGGTCCAATCTACTCTCAATGAAAAAGGGGAAGAAGAGGTACGACGTCCAAACCAGCGAAACACCGTGTACCGTGGAGTGTGTGGAGTCTCGGCTGGCTTCTGCAGAATAATCGCCGTGACGTTCGCACGGAACGTTGTACTACATTAAACAAGAACTATTAAGGGACGAGAGAACTGACATTGGAGCAAGGGGGGGGTCAAAAAAAACAAAGGCTTGAGTCATTTCAAGCCGCAGTCTAAATAAGGAAGCCGCAAAAAGCGGGCGCCGTTCAGGCAGCGCCCCTGAAGGAAAAGAAAAACAGTTCCAGGGGGAGAGAGGATGTTCAACGCGGGTTGCGAGCACAGCTCATCGAACGACAGCACCGAAGGGAAACAAGGGGGAAAAAAGCACGATTGTCGGGCGCTTCGGCCGGTCCTATTCCGGGGGTAGCAAGAACATTGCAAATAAAGTAACAGCTTGCAGAGGGGTGGAGGGGCTGCTTACGGAGGAGAAGCCTGATTGCAGGAAGAAGCAAAAAAGCGAAGGCTAAGATTGTAAGCAACAGCAGATCGTGGGGAAGGCATGCAAAAACGGCCAAAGTAGAAGGCGGAAAGCTTAGAACAAAGGGCACAATCGTAGGCTTCTGAAAAAAGAACCGATACCAGCATGTTTGCGAAGAGAAGAGAAAAAACAAAGGAGGACCGAGGCCTTCGAAGCCGAACGACCTGCGACGGTGGAGCCGCGAGACGGCTGTCAGGTGGCCCAATGTATAATTGGCCTGTCTTTGAAAAAATAACGAGGCGAACACGCAGCTAGGAAAGAGACACGAGAAAGCCCTAATAAGGGGGGGAGTTAATTACATGAGCACTCCCTTGTAAAAGCCCCTTTACCTTCCGGAGGTCGCCTTACGTCATAGAGGAATTTGCGCTGCAGCGCCAGGAAATAGAACTTTTTCAGAGGCAAAAATCGGAGAAACCGTCCTCACACAAAGGATGCGTCGAAGTCAGGCTTGCGGATCGCTGCTCCAAGCTGGAATAGCCGCTAGTGTAAGAATCAAAAGCGTCAAACGGAACCCCGTACGCTTAAAAAGTGGCATCTACGGCACAACGCGGCGCGGCTAGAGCAGCTCAGGCTCGAGTAGAGCGTGGCACCGTAGTCTCCGAGTCAGCGTGAAACAGCGAAAGTGAAGAAGAAAAAGGATCCTAAAGCTCGAACGCTCGGGCTGCATCTCCGGTCTCGGAGGAAGGACGGCGAAATTCAAAGGGCACTATCGGCACATGGGCGTGCCGAAGAGCGTCCGAGATATTCACGGAGAACCAAATCTCGGGAGAAGGAGTACGAAGTATCGCCACAAACAAAGGACTCGAGGGTCTAGGGGATGGTAGGATAACTGTAAACGTCGAGGAGGAGCGAGAGTATGGCGCTAGGTTCGTGGAGTGCAGCGATTGAGTCCGGGACCTCGCGACTAGCAAGGCAGGTGGCCGTTGGGGACCACGCGTGAACGCATATAAAAGGGAAACTCGAGGCATAAACCAGTAAAGATCCAAGAACACTTCCCCCCCGAGCCACTCGCAACTACCGGTCCGGGTCATATCGCGCAAGACTAAGTAAACTCAGCTCCGCACACAAAACACGTCGTAGGATTATTCTGAGGAGAAGATCATCTTCCTCGAGTGCCGTGTAGCAAAAGTATAAATGGGAGGACCGTTGGAGCTCTGTGCTTTCTCCTACAACCATCGGTCTATCGAAGGAACTGAAGTATACGTCAACCTGAGAACGGGTGAAGAGACGAGACCAAAAGCGCACTCCCGCGGCGCCAACGTCAATGGAGCATAAAGATCCCTGCCCGCTATCCGGCACCTCACGTAATCATCACACCCGACTGGCGTGCGAGTGCTAGCATAGCGAGATCTCCGTCTGACACGTGGAAGGGTGCACGTCGAATCTGACTCGGCTAGAGGAACCAACAAGGGCAAGGTCGTGAATAAAGATACTTACAGCTCAAGCAAGTAAAGCAAATCACTCCGCTTCTTACGTGCGGATCCCGGAAAAAAGTCGCGAAAATATCAAAAAAAACCAAATTCAAGGAGGAAAAGGTCACGCTCTCCATAGCGCGGAGCGCCGCAGAAAGTAACTCATAAAAAGCGCCTACGACGTGGGGCCCTGCTATGAAAAAACAACGGTTAAAGACTGGGGCGCTCCCGACGCGCTGATCCGCGAGACGGATCGACAGGAGAAAAACCGACGGGCCGAACGAAGTGCGGAGACGGTCGGAAAGCTTGACTCGTAACAGAAAAAAACAGAAATCTTGAAATCAAACTCCAGCGTCGCACGCAGGGCTAGGCGTACAAGGGGAGTAGAAATCATTCACAGACCCTCCCTACTGGGCCTTCTCGCGCAAAGCCTCCTAAAAGGGGAAAAAGACGGTGAAAAAATTCTCCCCCGGGAAATTCTACCCCCAGGCTGGCCGCCTCGACAAGGGTAGAGGCACCAGGCGCGCGCGCTTTCTTGGTCCGAAAGCGTCTCGACGTCTTTTGGCCAGAAGATAACGCAATCCTTCGGCTCGGGTCTTACGCGCAGCGCAAACGCGGCTAAAAAAAAAATGGAGAAGGCAGTTCCGGCCTGCACCTATGCGGGCCCCTAATTGACCGATCGAAGACTCTCGCTTCGGCCGAAAAAGAAAAAACAAAGTCTGATCTGAGAACAATACCTTAAGAAGGGGAGTCTCCGCCGCTGATTGCCGTATCAGCGGCCGGGGAAACAAGTCAATAAAGACGACAAATGTACGAACCCGGCGAGCGACCAGTCAATCTACCACTCTGTGAAAGAGGGTAAAAAAACTCCAAACTCTGGTGGACAACATAGGCGTGGTTTTCTCAGACAAAAATCCTCCGCGGGGCGTCCGCCAACAAGATCCCGCGGTCTACCAAGGGGAGCCACAAATCCCCGCCTAAGGGTCAAATGCGCTGGGTGGGCCCGCCTCAACGCCCTGCTGAGGCCCGACGGGAAGAAGAAAGTTTGCTGATTTGCACACTGGCGCGCCAAGAAAGTCTTAGAGGGCTTAAAATCTACACCCGGGATGACATCAAAATCTACGCACACAAATCTGTAGTCGTCTCGGTGAGGGGTCTCGGCGTACATCAACGGCAGCCGGGAAAGAACTCTGGAAGGGAGGTCTCACCGCAAAGTTCGCGCGCTCCGCACGTCACACAAATCGCTCAAAAACACCAAGATTGTGCGAGTCGGCACGTAAAAAAAGGACCTTGTAGGCAGTGTAGCTCCATACTCTTGACAGCAAGGTAAAAACGTAAACAGCATCTGTGCGTGTGTTGTTGAGAAGGAACTGGCCAACTCGAAGAGCGACTCGAGAGGGGGGAGGGGCGTAAAAAATGGGCACAAACGGGGTCAAGAGCAAACAAAATTCTAAGAGGCTTGGTCAAAAGCCGCCGCAAAAACATGAAGGAAATCAAGGCAAATGCCAACTGGGATGTATGCCTCGAGCAGGCTCTTCACCGAGGAGGCGGCCCGGACATTCCCCTCGCGGTAAAGTCGCGTAGTGGAAAGTACGATCTGTAGCGGCACTAGGGGGCAACCCTTCGCCCGGCTGGGCGGAAAAGAGGGCAAGGCTACACAGGGTTCGCCGTTCTGCAGTCGAGGTCCTATTAATTGGGGAAGAAAAAGAACGTCAATCTAAGTTGCGGAGTCTCAAAAGGCGAAAGCAGGGCTGCAGAAGCCTCAGGTGAGCGCCCGGCGCTCGACCGCAGCTTTTCATGAAGCCATCCGGAGGCGCTAGGCGCTCTCCATAGCACGGGTTCTCTTAGGCCGTCTGCGATAGGGTATCCCAGACAGAAGCGAGTGGTTGAAAAGAAGAAGCGACAGAAAGATAGGGTCGAGGACCCTGCGCCGTGGGAAAAGGCTCAGCCCAGGGGGCTTTCCTGGATAGGTAGACATATTCAGACAGGGCGGACCGCAGGGCCGAGGGGGAAAAAAGCAAAGGAAAAAATCTAACGGGAGGTAAGGGCCATTTTATGCCATCCCCGTGAAGCATTTGAAGGAGGGATTCGGCAACTCGAAGGTGGGGAAGGAGGGGAACTCAGCGGACTGCGGTTGGAGTCGCGTATGCCTCCATGGGGGGCGCACGAGTGGGCGGAGCTGGCGGAAAAGCAGCGACCTGCTGCACTAACCGCGGAGTCATAAAAAGACCGAATTGGGTCGAAAAAACCAATGTTAGCCTGGCGCAGGAGGCGAAGAGCGCTGCCCACATACACCCACGACGTAGGGGCGTCGGTCCGGGTCAGGGGCCCTGAAGAATCCTGAGAGATGTAGCTATGCCCCTCGGAAAGGTACGGGGAAGTCACAAGAGGATCGACTTGAAAAAACTGGCCAGTCCGGGGTCAAGACCGCAAGGTACGGGAATTTGTTCAGGACCTAGCTTTACGGGTGACGAACCAGTGCCAGGGAAAGAAAATGACTAATATGACCGAATCCCGGCGCTCTAGGATCGCTACTCCATCCGGCCAGCAGGATCAGAAAAGTACACACCGTGTCTCGTATGTAAGGGCCGTGCGTCGTGGGAAGGCTGGAGCGTGAAAGGCTCAGCCAAAAAAGGCTCTGAGAAAAAAAGGAACGATTCAGGAGGCGCGTGGGGCCTTGGAAAATAGATGGAACGATCTTGGCCACGTCCAGGCAGCTTACCTAAGTCACGCCCACAGCCTGGCCATACCGAATAAAAGCCAAAGGGCCGAAGCTACGGCGAGGATTCTAAATGACACAATCAAACGAGAC
>Ga0179593_1548305_pt1 | contig 13795 bp, 22 predicted proteins | sample CZODoug2_1_08_16_FD_185931 | JGI IMG/M metagenome (GOLD analysis project Ga0179593, IMG submission 185931) | Vadose zone soil fungal communities from Angelo Coast Range Reserve, California, USA - CZODoug2_1_08_16fungal (PacBio error correction) | ecosystem: Environmental > Terrestrial > Soil >...
GGAAAAACGATTGTGGAAGGGGGTGAAATGTTTTCCCCCCCCAATAGAACGTTTCACCCTTGGCGATGGGAGGTTTTAAAAGAGGGAAGATCGAGAAGGGGAATTGCATCACGTTACAACACGACGGCATTGTCGAAAATCCAAAACGGCCAGCACAAAAGTTTCATTGGGGTGGGGAAAAAAAAGGGGAAACACATTTAGATCACGCCTTGCTTTAAATTGAAATGGTCAATAGGATATTCTACAAAGAAAGATAGGAGATGCTTGTAAATGGGGGTGAAAGGTAGGGACCCCTCCTCGCGTGGAAGAGGAAAAAGGGGGGAAGGGGGGGTATTCCAGGTAAATGTAGGCATTAGCAGGCGAAACTCGGGTGAAATAGAAAGACTCCCTAAAGGGACAAAAAGCCCATTGTGGAAAAAAGAAATAGGGGGAGCTTACGTTAAGTCGGGCGAGGCAGGATGTAATACGACGGGGCGCCCCAAAGTACCATATCAAATTGGGGGGGTCTCAGGAAGGGTTCTTGGTGGACTGACAAGCCAAACCGAGACCTGGTCCGCGAAACGAGCCCAAAAAAGAAAGAGGGGTAAAAGAACCCGGTGGCGGAAAATCGGAAAGATTTGACAGGGGTACTTTTTCTGACCGCCCGGAAAAAATGCTAACGGAAAACAATTCACGAAAAGCAAAAGAACGAAATCTGAAATGACATCGGGAGGAGAAAAACGACAAGACCTTCCAAGAAACTTTTTTCTCAGCCCAAAAATGACGCCCTCAAAAACGAACACGAATAACAAGCGGGCTTCACAAAGAGGAAGAGGGGGGAACTGGGGGGGAACATAGATGGTGGGTATAGCACGTCAATCCCGAATTAAAAAGCAAAAAAAAATTAATTCCCTGCCGTGAATCCAAAAGCATGTAGCAAAAAAATTGGACTTGGTTGAGGGGAGGCGGCGGTGGAGGGCTTCAAGAAGGATAAAGCCTACGATAAGCTTGACGCTACCGTACAAGGCTGGAGAGGGCACTTCCGGGCTGGAAATAAAACCCCGGGTTTGTAACCCACCCCACGTGAGGTATGGGCCTCTAGACATCTTCCTCAGGGGAAGGGGGTCCCAAAGGGGATATCGGAGGTGCACATTAAAGGCAGACAAAAAGTTTCTTATTCCGCAGGGGAAAGCTGAATCTTCGGGTGGTGGGAAAGCGTGGATTCGTCCAAGCAGAAACTGGAAGGGCTTCGATGACGAAACCATGGGAATTGATACAAAAGAATTGGCCTAGGAAACCCTTTTTAAAGGGGGGGGAAAACGAACATTGAAACCCATCGCCTCGCTTGTGGCGGGGGGAAACCACGAAGCAGGCCCTGCGTCCAAAAAGGAAGTTGGGGGGGTGGCACACCCGCTCGAATATCCAAACACATCATCAGGGAAGAAAGGAGGTAAAGGGGGGGGGGATGCCCATCCCATCATATAAAATAGGGGGGAAAGATCAGGAGAAAAACAAAAACGGTGAACAAGTTTGATCTAATCGAAGGGCCGATCGTGGGTATCTCCATCGAGCCCGGGGGGTTAGAGAGGAAAAAAAAAAGTAAAAACATTACCCTAAAAACCCGAAAGAAATAACAGGCGGGCAAACCAACACTTTGCAAGATTGTAACATAAAGGTGTGAGCGGGGGAAACACCAAAAGGAAAGGATCCTAAGGAAATGGGGGAGCAAACTCCGCGAGTTCGGGGAAGGGTTTGGTTGGGACTACTTGACGTATTGACCTTGTTGAAATTGGGGGGAGGAGGAGAAGTAAATTCTGCGGGCGTGGAATTGAAGGGGTGCAGTAATGCGTTCGAGCTGATGGACGTCGACGCCCCGAGGCGAACTGAGACATGAACTAGACATCGCCCCCCCCCCACAATGCCAAAAGAAAAGCAAAGGGGGACGTATGTGGGGAGACCAAAAATGCCTCTGAAAAACGACCACCCTTTTTGGGGGAAACAAAAACGGAAAAATGCCAGGGGAGAAAAAGTCCCAAAAGTTTTGGGGGAGGGACCCAATGGGTAGTGGCTGACGAGGACCCCGCAGGAGGGTTCGAACTGCAGGGGCAAAGGAAACTTTCCCCCCAGCAGTGGTGGGGTTCTTTCGCGTTTTAAAAAGAAAAACAGCAAGTCTCGCGGCGGTTAGAGGGGGGGGAGGGAAGCAATTAACATTCCTGAGGGAGGAAAAAGGGAATTTCGAACTGAGGTCGCGCCGCCGCTGCGAGGGACTTGGGGGCGTGCGAGAAAAGAAATTGGGGGGGGGGAAAAGAAGAATTGACTCAATGGTTCCAGCGCAAGAGAAGAGAAGATGGGGAGGGACTGATCTAAGAACAACTCCCATTTTTCAAAAACGGGCAGGAATCCAGCAGCCCTGTCGGGGGGAATATAAAAAAAAATGAAGAGAAAGAAGGTGTCACGCACGAAGGGTGATTTCAAAAAAGAAGTGTGGGGGGACAATCGTTGATTTGACTGGGGGGGGTTTGGGTGAAAAAAAAAAACAAGGGGGTGGACCAGTCCATAGGGGAAATTTCCATCCGAAAAAGAGGTGGAGGGGAAAAAGTCTTGGCGACGCGAGGGTTAAAGGTGAAAAGAGGGATAACAGACGTTTTACCAAGCCGGGAGGCACAAGCACACCCGGGGAAACAAACAGTTCCGACCCCCTGGCACGGAATGAAAGACGGAGGAAGAAAAAACTCAAATAAAAAAAAAAAAAAAAATCAGTCAACAAATGGGGAAAGTGGTAAGCCGGTTCCGTTCGGGTCCACAAAGAGCAGTGGCCAAAAACCGGAAGTTTTGGAAAAATGAGGGGGGATTGGGTCTTCGGGCCCGGGAGCTTTGATTTCTCGGTAGAAAATCATTCACTAGTAAAATCGAGGGGTAAAAACTGTGCCGGACCAGGGAGAGAGTTGGGGCCACTGGGCCATGTGTGGAGTGAGTGGTAACCAAGGGCCCACCAACCCGGGGCCAAAAAAAGATCGGCCAAAATGGGAAAGTTGGTGAAAACGAGACTCGGGAAAACGTAGCAGTGCCTTCAGGGAAATATCCCCCAAGGCGGGGGTGAATCATGAAAAAAGACGGGGGGGGGAGAAAAAAGGGAAGGTGTATATCAGTGGGCCCCGCAAAAAGGGGGGGAGAAAGAATGGGGTAGCAAGGAGACAGGAAACTTGGTCTCACCTGTACAAATCAAAAAGGGACATAATAAACAAAGGGGAAACCGAAGAAAAGAGGGAAGATCTCTCCGAGGAAAGTTTTCGAAAAAAAAATAAACAAGATGTTTTCACTTCCAATGGGGGGGGGCTGAAAAGAAAAGAAATCCAACACCACCTAGAAGCAAAGGAAAGAAAAAGGACAGGTCGTTTAATGAAAAAAAGCGAAGACAAAGGTTCACCTAGAGTGGGGGGTACCATTTTGGAGCAAGTGGGGAAAGGGTAGAAGGGGAAACCCTCGAAGGGGAATCCAAGAACTCGGGACGTCAAAAAAACCTAAACAGCAACCGCGGAAACAAGAGGAAGGGGAGTCCAAACCTGAGGTGAGTCAAAGGTGCCGAGGGCAAAGAACGGAAATTGTCCTTGCAAAAAAAAAGGAAGGACCTTTCAGGGGAAAGGGGGGTGGCCACGTTCGATGCCGTGGATTGGTCATCAAAAAAGCCGGACGGCATAGGGAAGGCGACAAATTTCTAATCAATAAAAAAGGAGAAGAAGGTATCAAAGGCAACTGCAAAAAAACGGGCCATCAGATGTTCAAAAGAAGACTCCAATCGACCCAAAAAAGGGAAAAAAAAAAAGGAAACAAAAAAGAAAGACGGGGCCACGGCTGTTAAAAGGTGTACTAAAAACAGTGTATGAGAGGGGTTTGAAAACCCAGAACAAAGGGGGGGAACTAGCGGTGTGTGGCCCGCTAAAAGATTTAGGAAAAGGGAAAAAAGGGTGCGTTGCGGTTGGACGCAGGGAGGGAAAGGAGTTGACGGGACGTAGCGGGTCAACCCTGGGGGTGGGAGGAGGAATCACAAACAGGTGAAAAGGGAGACTCACGGACAGATGTCGCAGCGTCCAAATTCCGAGGGTATAAAAAAGGGGGGCCCGATGGCGATTTGACAAAGAAAGGGGGGGGGGGAGGAAGGGGGTGAGGAAAAACCAGGGGGGGGACACCGGGATTGGCGTAACTGTCCAAAGACGAACCCACAACATAGGGCTGGTCACGCAATTGAACTTCGGCCAAAAAAAAAACAAAGAAAGGGGGATGCGGGTCGTTTTTTTAAGCAAAAATGAGGTGGAAAGGGGAATAAGAAAAAGGAAGTTGATTGAGGGGGATGGATTCCCAATGCCGGGCGGAAATAGAATAAGTGGGGTGGTCGCTCGGATACAAGGGAGTGGCGAAGCCCCAGAGAAGGGTCAAAGGTTGGAAGTCCAAATCATGTCTGTCCCTTGGAGGGCCGAGAAACGTGAAAAAAAAAAGACCTGAAGTGGGGAGAAGCATCGCACACGGTTGTGGGTCCCAAAAAGGAGGGGGTGAAGAAAACTTCGCGAATCATGACCTTTCCAAAGGCGGAGGGCAAAGAGAAAGGAAAGAGAGAAGGGAGGTAGCAGGGTGTTAATGAAGCCAGTCCACGAAAGGCGAAAGGGAAAAAAAGCACGTTTTGCGCGATGGGTGGAGCGACGGATCAATGCCTGGGGATCACTGTGAGGAAAAAGAAAGGTTTTGCACACTTCGATGGCCCGCCTGGCACCCACGTACGCAGGCCCTATTTTCCGAAAGGGGGGCTGGGGAAGGAATGGTATAGGGGGCTTTGTTGGGGAAGGGGAAAAAAAGAGAAAAAGTTAGGCCGTATTGAGCGGCCAAAGGGACGGAATGATGCGAATGGTTTGTTATATCTGGGAAATGGAAGTGCGTCGGGGGGGGTTGGGGGGGTCGGCAAAACCCAAAAAGAACCGTCAAGGGGTCAGAACAGAGAAACGCAATGGGTGTAAAGTGTACCTCCAAACAAAACTCGGGGCACAGGCACCATAAGAGAGGGGGTCAAATCTTTCGGTGGACGTCAGGGGAAAAGAAAAAAAAACCTACAATCTTCCAAAATTGGGAGTGAAAATGGGGGGCCCGAGGCGAAAAGAAAAAACAGAGGGGTTCGACAAACCGACTTCCCGTTAAACAAGTATAGAGGAAAAAAAGGGGGGGATGGAAAGACGAGTATTTCTACTCAACACAATTCCGCCGAGGTTGGGGGTCGAAGGATCAGCCAATAGGCCCTACATTTACAACACGGTATATAACATGGGAGGGTCCCCTAAAGATGGGGGGTAACCGGAAAGACCAGTCTTTAAAACCGGGGGAGGAAATTCACTATATTTCTTTAAAATAATCGTATTGGCGGATTGAAGGGTAGCAAAGCGAAGGATCTAAAGGGGGGACCAGGTGTGACTACCACAATAGGAAGGAGGGGGGGGGGGAATGACCTTGAGGGAAAGGAAAAAAAGGCGGCACAGGAACGAAGCAGGGGTGGCAGCGGAAGAACAAGAGTTCCAAAGAGGAAAACTGAAAGTATTACGCAACAAAAAAAAAAGATTTGGTCCCCACCCATCTCTCCAACAAAACACGAGAAGAGAGAGAAAATGGTTTTAAAAAACCGATTTTTAGGGGGGGGTCGTCCAAAAAAAAAAATGGACCCAAAAAAAGAACCCCTTGCGATTGACCTTGAGCAGAGGGGCGTATTGAGTTGGGCCCCGCAAAAGCAGTTCGACTACAGGGACGGGCAAAAGGATGTGTAGGAAAAAGGGGGGGGGGAAACCCACAAAAACATTTAGATCCCCGCTTTTACCATGGGGAAGGGGGGGGGAAAAAAGCAAAAATGATATTCTAAAAATATATGTGTAACCTGACGCCGGAGAATGGAGGGGGCAGGGAGAAAATAAGACGGAGGGGGAAAGCAAGACGGTTGTATATCCGTGATGTAGGACGCAGCGCAAAAAAAAAAACACTCCGCGCTGTGCCTGGGGGGGGGAATACAAGGGACTTAAAAAGCCCAGGGGAGCGAAGGGGGAAACCGGGGAAAGGCGAACTGCAGGATTATTCTCTCGCTCTGGGCGAGGAAAAAAGAAAGGGGGAAGATGCTCGAAGGTGGAATTAAATTCCGCCGAGGAAGTCCTTGTCCCGAGGCAACGGGGGGGCACCAGGGGAAAGGGGGGAAAAGACGGGGTCGGTCCTGACCCCGGGGACGGTTCTGTAACAATTCTACCAAGCAAGCACGTTTTCAGGCCCGAGCCATACGAAAAAATCATCATCCTGGAACAAACGCTCAGTTTAAAAGGGGGAAAACTGGGGGGGGGCAAATCGACTGCAATAAAAAAGAAACTAAGACCATCGGCTTCCAGGCAGGCGAAGAGGACGGCTCGATGGTGAACAAGCGAAGAGATACAGGAAAATTAGTTTGTTCCTTAACCCGGATCCAACGGCGGGAAGAGAAGGAAAACACGCGCAAAGAGTTGGTGGGGAAAAGCAGGGGGGCCTTGGAGGAAAGTTTCAAAAGGAAACCGGGAGCCTAGAAGAAGCTTGGGAGCGCAGGAGCCGGGGGGGGCTCAGATCTCTCGAGGGGAATGGACAGGTGGACAACACACCCTTGAAAAGAAAGAGAAAAAAAAAAAATCGATCTTGCGACTGATTGTGTCAAACGAGGAAGATCGCCTTGAGGAACGGTAGGATTTCGTATTCAAACGTGCTGGATGCACGAGTGGGGGGTGGCCGAAAAAAGGCAAACATTCAGTATGACCCAGACTTTATCCAAAAACTAGGGGGGGGGAGTCGGGCGACGCCCCTTTTCCTTTGGGAACTGGAGACAAATCCTGGCTAGGAACAACTTTAAAAAGTTGGGTGGGGAGAATGCCGCCATCCGGCCATGCGTTTGGGCTCGGCAGGCAGAAAAGAGGATATTCTTTGTGGGCATGAGATATATAAAAAAACTCCAAGCTGGAAATCAGCGGGGGGAACCAAAAAGGCAGGAAAAAAAAAAAAAAAAAAAGTGGCAAATGCAGCGGCAACGTCGTGATCACTAGAAAGACAAAAAGGGGAAAAAAGAGTTGCGTAGATCTCCAGAAACGGAAGGGGTGTGATAATCCTGGAAAAAGGAAAAAAAAAAAAAAAACCGTCCGACACGCGACGGAGGGAAAAAAAACGAAAACTTGCAAGAAGGCAGCTAATAGGTTCGCGACACCAAAAAAGGGCCAAACAAAGGTTGTGTTTCTGGGCAAACTCGCTAGAGTCGAAGGGTACAGGGGGGGGGGTCAGTGGACTGAAGTGGGACGAAAATCGGTTGTTGGAAGAGGTAGGAAAAAAAAGTCGCTTGGCGGTTATGGCGATGGGCGGGGGGGAAAAACGGAAAGGTTGCTACTGGGTTCATGCCATGAGCGGAAAGTGAAAAAAAAAAGCCAAATGCAATGCACTTGCTCATCGCACGGCCCACTCAAAAGACGAAGTTGAAAACGAGGACCGGCGGAAGGCACCGGCAATTGGAAACGTCCTCGAAATGCGACAGAAAGGAGAAAAGGGGTTTTGAAGGAAGGAAAAAGGGGGTAGTTTGCGGCGCAGTCCTTGGAGGAACGAACGAGGGGAACTGTCGAAAAAGGAACAAACCTGGTCCCCCCCCAAACCCACACAAAGGAAAAGGGGGGGGGGGGGGGGGTTCTCCGCAGAAAGAACCCAGAAGGAGGCGGCTTTATAGGGGGTTTGAAAAAAACGCATTCCTTCTGCAGGGGAAGGAAAAACGGGGGAGGAACGAACTCAAGAGGTCGAGCGCGGCCGGGGGGTTGAGTTATTTCCGGAACCTTGGGGTTGAAAGGTGCGCAGGGGACTACCTGAAAAAAAAGAAAAAAAGAAGAAGGTTGAAGAGGGTTTCTCCAGACCACAGTGGAAAAAAAAAAAATAGAGATCACCAACCTGGTAGGAACAGACAAAAAACAGCCCTACCGTTTGTAGAAACGAAGGGGGGGGACTAAAGGTTTCAACCGCGATTCTGAAGTTGAGTTTCCGGGGGGGAAATTGGGGGAGAAATGCCAAGCGACGAAGATCGAGGTGAGTGACGGTACAGGTAAGCGACGCGAAAAGGGGGAAAGAGGGGAAAAGTAAGAAAAAATCAGCGAGGCAAGAAAAAAAAAAAGCAAACTGAATTAGCAATACGGGCCAAAAAACGGAAAGGCTAAAAGATCTCAACAGAGGAGGATGAAAAAGAAGAAAAGTGGGGGGAAAAAAGGGGGACCGTCATAAAAGACGGGGGCCGTCCGTAAGTTTGGGGGCCTAACAGTCGGAGTCGAAATGGGGAAGCAGGGGAGAAATTCTGGTATGGGGGTCAAAAAGAAGGGGTCTGCCAAGACCAAGTTAGGAAAAGGAACTAAAGAGATGCCCAGGCCGCTTGTGGGCATAAGTGACGAAACGGGCAACCAAAAACGAGGGAACAAATCAATAACGGCTGGGGGGGGGGAAAAAAAAAAGGTGATACCCTCTGCTAAATGGGAACGTCAGGAGGGAAAAATATCCCCTAGAAAGGGCTTTTTATCATGGTCCAGGGAGGGTTGGGTGAAAGGGGTGGATTATCCATAGTCCCCCTGAGGTAAAAGGGGGGGCTTGACCCAGGAGAAGAGTAAACTTGAGCAACGGACCTCAAAAAAAAGACAGGAAAGTAAGAACCATTCACGAGCAGCAGCGAGAAAGAAAGGACTTAAGGGTCTAAAAAAGAAATCCCAAAAAAAAAAGGGGTTGTGTGCCCCGAGCCCGAATGTTATGCGAAGAAGCACCCCAAGCGGAGGGGGGAAGGGGTGAATTAAGACGAAAAAAAGAACCTGGGCAGGAGGGTGGTCAAAGGGGGAAGATGCCGCCGTACACTCCGGCCGGGAAGCCTAAAAAAATAAATTCAATAAAAAAAACAAAAAAACGGGATAAGTATTTTCTGCGCACCTGTTGCAGGGGGTACCACAGGGCTCTTTGCAAATAATCTCCTTAAAGGTCCTTTTCAAGGAGTCCGGGGGGGTGGGTGGTTGCCCGTCGATGCAGTGCAGACGCATCAAAATTGCAACTCGCACGCAAGGATCGTGCAAGTCCTGAAATGGCCTAAGGAAGGAAAGAACAGTAAAGCAAAATGAAAGCCCATCCCAAAAAAAAAAAAAGCCCAGAATTGGCAGAATAAAAAAAAAAAAAACAATAAGAAAAAAAAAAAAGTATTCCCCACAACTAAAGTAGACTTTGCCACTAAAAAGGGTGGGGGGGGGGGGAGAAAGCAGAGAAGGGTGGACCAACGGGGGTTCTTAGGGAAAGAGTTCTGGGGTGGCACCAAGGAACTATTTAGCTAGGTACCCGGGGGGGGACGGGGGGGACTTGACACCCGCGGGGGTGGGGAAGGGGAACCCAGGGAACGGGGTTTCACAGGGTACTGACATCACACAAACAAAGCACTGGGAACCGAGCGAAAAGGTAGGAAAAACTGGGAAGCGATTATATCCCAACGCCAGTTGGTTTGCCAAGGGTTCTGCGATTGTTGAAACATTAGGCCTGAAAGAAAATTGTTCAGAGGCCCGTGGAAGGACCTCCAAAGGTAATCTCATAAGCCCACCAAGAAAAAAAGGGGAGGGACAAAAAAGGGACCACGGCCCGGTGACAGGAAAAAATTGCCGGAGACAAGGGGGGAAAATAAAAAAATGGAGGGGGTTTCCACCTAGACAAAGGGGGGGTGCTTGGGAGGGGGACAATGCCGGGCGTCGAATCCAAAAGGAAAAAGTCAAGTGGGGGTCAGCCTTCCGGGACGAAAAGCCGAGTTGCCATGGGGAACCAAGAAGACAGGCGCCGGACAGACTCCGGGGAAACGAAAAATGAAGTCACATGGAAAAGGAAAAACGGATTAAGGGGGGTGAAAGGGGGGATCGCAAGATGTACGAAAGGGGGGGAAGCCAAAAGCACGGGTGTGGTCCCAAGATGTTGTTGGGTCCAAGATTCAGGCGAGAAGGACCAGGAAGTGCGGACTGAGGTTAAAAGAAAAACGGAGGAAAGGGGAGTGTAGGGAAGACCGGTGGTAAGAAAAAGGAAAGAAAAAAAACGCGGCGCAGGGGCAAAAGAAAGGGGGGGAGGGAGGTTTTGAATAGTGGGCCTTTGGGATCACCGGAAAAAAAGAGGGGGGGGGGGTGGGGGGGGGGACGCATGAAAACAAAAAAAAAAAAAAGAAAAAAAAAGATTCAAGGAAAAGGGGAAAAGAACCAAAGAGCCCGTAGCTTCGCCTATTTCCATCTCAGGCTAAACGAAAAGTAGAAGGGTGAGGGTCTTGTAAGGGCAAGGGGGGGGTGCGAAGAGTAGGCCCAAGTTCATTGAGGGTTTACTCAGAAAAAGAGATTAATGCTCTGGGCTCGTGGCAGGGGGGAAAGGCGGGAGAATTTTTAACATAGGAAAAAAAACGGGGTCCCCGGGGGGAGAAAAACCGGGGATCCCATGGGGTGGCAGGGAAAAAGGAAATCCTGATGCTGGGACCCAGACCTTTATTTGTGAGAAAGGGGCCTTTGGGTGCGGTCGGAACTCTATCAAAGAGACCAAAATTGGGGGAGGGGGTGGAGACCCCGTATCCCAAAGGAAGAAGGAAATTTTTTCGCAAAAAGACTGGCCTGTGGAAAAAAACGGTTTCTAGAGCAAAATGAGGGGGGGAAACAAGGATGAATGTTACGCCAGAGAAAATCAAGAAGGTTGAGCCGGAAGGACACAAAACATTGACACAAGATAAATAACCGTCACTGAAAGGGCCGACACAAATGCTATTGGGATCCCTTCCCTCCATGAAAGGAAGGAAGCAGGGACACTAAGTTTCTTTTAAATAAAATAAGTAGTGGAGGGGGGAAAAAAGACAACGGTAAAACAAAAAAAAAAAAGGAAGGGGAGACCTTGACTAAAAAAATGACTGCTGGTCATTGGGAAAAAAAAACTTATAAAAAGGGTTAAACGAAAGACACTCAGCAAGGAGCCGGAAGAAGGATTCGCCAAGGGGAAGTACTGCAAGTGACAATAAAAAAACGTTTGGGGGAAAAAAAACATTTCAAAAGGGGGAAAAACAAAAACCAACTTAATGGAAAAGAAGAAAAATAGAAGGGGGGGGGGGAACTAGTGTGGTACCTTGTCACTGGGGGAGTGGCCCCATTAAAACAAAACCAAAAAAAAAAAAAATTAAAAAACCCCTTGGGGACGGGGGAGAAATTGCGGGGGAAAAGAGGATTGCTGGGCCCAACAAAAAAAGGTAAAGGAGGACTAAAAATTTCGGCCACCAACATTGTGTTTAGGCAGGGAGAAAAAAATTTGGGGGATCCTTTATCTGTCCTTTAAAAGGGGGGCCCATGGAAGAATAATAAGAAAATGATTAAATATAGTATTCTTGCCGAAAAAAGGTAAGAAAAATGGGATGGGGGTGACAGTGGCCCTCCACGATCGTGATCCAAGTCCCCGGGGGGAATATCCGGGTTTGGTAGTTCTTGAAAACCCAGGGGGGGGGGAGGAAAAAAAAAAAGACGCGGGAAGGAGAATACCGGTCTGACAAGCCCATTGGAAGCTAGAGCGCTAGGGAAACAAGGGCGCAAGAAAGATGGATTCCTCATCGGAGGAGGCCAGGACCATACCCAATTGGGGGAAAGGAATGCTGAAGAAAAAGGGGGAGGGGGGATGAAAAACGCAAGGGGGTTTCCTCAACGAGATAAGGTTCAACAAAAAAAAGGGGGACGGAGCCATCGAGAAAAAAAAGGTAAAAAGGGTTGATGAAAAAAAATTCCCAAGAGGGCACGGACCATTCCAAAAGGGAAAAAAGCGTGAAAATGAAACAAAAAAGGGAGAAAAAAACAAGAAAAAAAGTAAGGGCTAACTTTTTAGCTCAGGCGACACTAGAAACGGAAGAGGGGCAAGAGGCCGATGATAGGACGAAAACGGAAGAAAATGGGTGAATCAGCCACAATCGAAAGGGAGAAAGGAGGAAAAAACATTTGCCTTTACCGTGACACCGGGGCTGATCCGAAGCTAAAAAACCCTCACGAAAAAGGAAAAGGGTGACGCGGCAGGGGGAGGTTAAAAGAGACTTCCCTCCCCAAAAGAAGCAGGTGAATTGCCACCGTCGCCGTGGCACAGTTCAAGGGCGAAGGAAGAGATGGAAAGGAGGGGGGGGAAAAAACAAACCGGGGGAGGGGGGAGACTGAAGAACATCTTCGCGAGAGGGGGGGGGAAGATCGCCTGGAAGAAAACCAAGTTTCGGATTCACCGAGGCTGGAACGCTCAATAAGGGCAGAAAAGAATGCTTGGCAAAAAAAAACCTAAAATCCCTGGGAAACCAGCGGTCTTGCGTATCACGCCGGCAGGGGGGCAGGGAGTCCAATCAATGGGGCAAATTGAAAACTTTTTGGTTAGAAGGCCGAAAAATTGGGGCCTTCCACGCGCGACGTGTCCCAGAAGATTAGGTTCAAGGGGGCCTGCCGAGATGAAAGGAGCAAGCTTACCGAAATGCCACGGGACCGGGAGGAAAAAACTCATAAAGATGGGTGCAAAAAATCGCCCAGAGAAAAAAAAAAAGGCCGGGTGGAAAAAATCGAATGCGCAGGCGAATACGGTGTCGGAATCGACAATCTGAAAAAGGACCGGTGGGGGATTCGGAAGGAAAAAAAAGGTACCCGAGCGTCAACTACGGGGGACAATCACGAGCAAGCCAAACAAACAACTTGGGCGGGGGGGGGACAAGTAGGGTTCTGCGGGCACAAAAGGGGAATAGAAAAAAGAAACGTCTTGGGGCACCCTCATGAAAAATTCAAACGCATGGTGACGGGGACTGAGGGGGGATGATTTGGGAAAAAAATGGTTTTTTATGCCAGGGAAGGAGAAAGGAAAACTGGCGGGATGGCGATTGAAGGGGCTACGTATTCAAAAAAAAAACTGGGGGAAATTTCAAAGGGTGAAACGATTGCAATTCTGGGGGAATAAAAAATCGCAAACTACACCAGCACAGGAAAAAGAAGGGAGTGGGCAAGACCATGACCAGGGGACGGAAAGGGTAAAACGGCCCTCAACATGCTCCCAGAAGAAAGGGAAAGTTTTGGCTGCCGTTTTTTAGTTGTTGGAGGGGGAAGGTGGGGGGGGGAGGAAAATTCGCATTGCCAGCCAAAAATGTAAAAAAAGCAGTTGGCACATTTGTGGGGGGGGGGGGAATCGGATCGTTTAATGAATTACAGTCGTAGAGAAAAGGGGGGGGGGGGGGGGTGTGCAACCAAAAATTTTCTGCCTTGAAGGAAAGAAAATTCTAAACCGCAGGGATTTCGCAAAAGGTTGGGAAAGAGGGGACTGTTTGTCGAAGGGGAGCTTTTTTGCGGGGAAGAGAGGGGGGAGCCAGGGGGAGAAAATGCGCCTCCCGGGTCGGGGGGGGACTGGAAAGAACGACAAAAACAATTTTTGTAACAAAACGCAAAAGCAGGATCAACCAGCCTTGGAGGGGGGGGTATATGAAAGGAAAAAGGCCCACAAAGGGGAGCAAACGGTGATTTTCAACTTCACTTGGGGGGGTCCACGCGAAACGGTAGGGGGTTGGGGGGCCAGGGGTTTACAAGTGAAATTGGGGAAAAAAAAAAAAAACAAGCGCGGGGAAAAAAAAAAGAATCCTCTGCGGGGGGTGAGGATGGTCGTTAATACCGATTCACAGCGGGGATTCCAAAGGGCACGAAAAAAAAGCATGAAAAAAAAAACGTATGAGAAACCCCAAACAGACGGGGACCAAAAAGCAAAAGGAACGGAAAACGCT
>Ga0179593_1263587_pt1 | contig 13794 bp, 21 predicted proteins | sample CZODoug2_1_08_16_FD_185931 | JGI IMG/M metagenome (GOLD analysis project Ga0179593, IMG submission 185931) | Vadose zone soil fungal communities from Angelo Coast Range Reserve, California, USA - CZODoug2_1_08_16fungal (PacBio error correction) | ecosystem: Environmental > Terrestrial > Soil >...
GGCAATTAGGAAGAAGAATCAGACGAGTCTAAGCGCTGGGAGATCGCGACTGACGATCGGCACGGTGTCGTCGGAAAAGGGGGGCTCAATCACTGTCTGGCGGTAAAAGGGAAGGAAACGAAAAAGTGGCCAGATGGGGATGGCCTCAAACTGAGACCGCATTTGTAGACCCCTGGGGGGGGTCTGAAGCTGGTGTGTGAATTTAAAGGGGGGGAGAGGGGGGGGAGCAAGTCTTAGGATGGGATCGGGGTTAAAATAATCTATCACAGGAAGTGGGTGTGGCTATGAAGAACGACAAGGGTTACAATTATCAAAACAAGGTTGTCGTAGGCGAGTGAAAACATGGGCAAGAAAGATTGTAGTTATCGAGATGACAGGGAAGGGGAGGGAGGTAACCGCAGGGTGCTCAACAACGCAGGGCATCAAGGAGGATAATGGACGAGTCCAAGTTCTCTCGTGTTTTCGATAAAATCGGGGGGGGGCGTCGATCAACCAACCCGCAGGGTGATAGACGGGGGTATCGGAAAGAGGGGAGGAATCGTAGTCAAGGAGGGTCTTAATCTATGGATGGAAAACAAGGGAATCTAAAAAAATAAAAGATGGACTCGCCGGTTCGGGGAGGTAGGTGTACTTACCAGTTCTTTTCTGGGGCGAGCCTAAAGGGGGGAAAAGCGATCCTAGAGGAAGGGGGGTCTCTACTGAATTCATGACGGGAAAATAAAAGGAGGGGGGCCAAATCGCAGTAAATAAAACCCGGTGGCAGGGCTGCGAATTCTGGCCCAAGTGAAAAAAGGGGGACGGGGGGTACATGACGCCAGGGGGGGAAAGGAAATTCCTTCGGCGACCCAGCGGTGAACGTCTCACGACCGTGAGGTTGAAAGGGGCGCGCGGTCGCGGACATTGTGAATTAAGGGGGCGAGGGGGACGACTACACATGTGCTGTTGGGGAGAGTCTACGAGGAGAGGGGGGAGCATTGCCGGGAAGAGAGCCTCGAAAAGGAAAGAATACCGCACGGAATGGAGAAAACAGAATAGACCGGGAGGGTAGGGAAAACAATCATTAAATCACAAAAGGGAAAGGGCCGGTTTCCACCATCACGAGTAGGTTCGCGCGCTGGTCAACAATGGCAGAGATGGATAAACTTATCCAAGACTGGAGAGGGAGAAAGAAGCTTAAGGATTAATATGGGATAAAGGAGACGGCAATCACAGCGGACGCATCCCAGGTTCTGTTTCTTATCTGAAATTGCAGGAGACCGGAACCATTCTGGGCTATTAGGGAAAGGTGCTGGTTGCTGAAGGCCGGGGGGTGGTTTTCTTCGGACAAAAGAAGTAGTTTAGGGCTAGAGGTCTTCAGGGTAACGATGACGGTGCTGCTCGAGAGGTGATTCAGGGGAGGAAGGCAGGAAACACAACATGTTTGAAGGGAAGACAGAAGGCAGAGGAGAAAGCAATTAGGAATAACATAAATATGCTGAAGAAAACGATAAAATGAGGAAGGGGGGAAGCACACAAAAATTAACTCGAACACCCAATGTGGGGCGGTAGTCATCCAATGAAACTTTAGGAGTGCGATCACACCACTTATTCCAGAAAAACATTTTAGGGAACCTAACAGAGACAGGAATGGGAGGGAATCGAAAAGTGGTTATGTAATAAAAGAAAAGCGTGCAGGGATGGGGGTAGTGAGGTCTGGTCAAACCTGGTGAAACACTGGGGAAAAAATGCACATAGCCTACTAAGTACAAGAAAGAGAGTAATTAAGATAATGTCTGAGAGAGGGAATGAAAACTGGGGGGGGTTAAGAACATGAATTCATAAAACCCGGGAACATCAACCAAAATTGAGGAACGGAATCCACAAACTATTCCCACAACAAACCAAACACAAAAAAACAACCCACCAACAAAACCCACAAAAAAAAAAAAAAAAAAAAAGAAAAAAACACAAACACACCCCATCCAAAACAAAAAAAAAAAAAAAACACCACAACCCCCAGGGGGCGTAACACAACCCCCAACCCAACAAAAAGAAAACAAAACAGCAACCGAAATCAAAAAAAAAACGAAAAAAACTGGATAGCTCTGTTCGGCTCCTTTATTCTTCCTACAAAATTTCTTACCGTTCTGCATAGCCTCTTAGAAGTCTAATCTGTTGCTTCGGGTGGTTCTTCTTCGATGTCTCTCTCACACAGAGGCGATGACTTTCCTTTTATTTGGTAGAAATGTGAAACGGTTCGTTGAACTTGGTCACAGAAGACAATGAAATGTAAAAGACTAGGAAAAGGAAACATGCACTTGGCCTGAGACAGTATGGGCACATTCGCGAGAACATAACCAAGGTGCCTTGGTGAGTGTTCCTGCGAATTCAAGGGCCAGCAGGGCTGAAAAAGGACAAACTTTCTAACATGGTGAGTCGGCGGCGGGAGAAAAACATGCGCCCTCTGAGAAAAGAGGTTAAAAACCTGAACCTCATGGGTGTAGGAAAAAAAAGAAAATCGATTTAAGTCTGGGCCATGGTGAGCAACTCCGGAAAGGACGATGAAGGACCTTCTTGACGAAAAAAAAAAAAAAGGGTTTTGTCAGATGATCTGAGAAACATACAACAAGGGGAGGGAAAAAAGAAAAACAAAGGAACGACTAACCTCCGTTAGTTCTACAAGAAAGGGGAAGTCTCACAGTACGGGGGGGGGGGGGCGGTGGGGTCATGGGGGGGGGCGGGGGGGGGGTGGGGACGGGGGGGGGGGGGGTGGGGGGGGGGGGGGGGGTGGGTGGGGGGGGGGGGGGGCAAATTAATGTTGAGTGTATTGAAAAAAAAAAATTATCAAAGGCTCTAGAGTGCGGGGTACGAAACAGGCCGGATCCGGGGGGTTTCTTACTTCTTGGCGTACACGCAGTATTTTCTGTCGGGCCCTGAAAAAAAAAGTCGGGGCCGACCAACAGCCACTGCTTTTCCATGACTGGTCGTCCGCGTCTAGAAAAGGCCTGGGCCCGCATCTGCGGCTGGAAAATCGTAAACTCCCACTAATTTTCGGGGGGGGGGGGGGGGGGGGGGTGGGGGGGGGGGGGGAGGGGCGGGGGGAATGGGGTGGGGTCCCATGTGGGGTTATATTATGGCTGTCTTAGCGGGCCCCAACCCAAAAAAACCTTATTCTGAGCCTCGGTCTCTATATGGGTTTCCTTGTCTTCTCGATCCTTCCGGGAACACGGGCCTCAAAAAAATAAACGCAATTCTCTCGGGGAAGCTAGCTTATTTCTACTCGTGCTCTGGGCGTCAGGCGGTATCTGGATTCTAGGTGGGGGGTGAACTTTCCTGCCTAGGTCGGGCCAGGCAAAACTGTCAATCGAGTGCTTGGTCTACTGTACAAAGGGATGGTCTAGTTCCTTTTTCAGGGGACAGGCCGAAAACGAAAAAGAGTCACAATAAGCTGTTCATTGACTAAACCAGGGGGGTGGGGGGGGGCTGGGGGGGGGAGGGGGGGGGGGGGGGGGAGGGGGGGGGTGGGGTGTGGGGGGGGGGGGGCAAATGTGGGGGGGGTGGGGGTGGTTTCCGCACACTTGGGGCTAAAAAAAAGGGTCTTATGGGCTATCAGGAGAAAAACAGTTGACAGGCCCGGCTCACTCTTGCTAGCGTCCATTCTGTGACGGGGCAAACGAAAGAAACCCGCGTCAAACAGCTAAAAAAAAAAGTCAATCATCGACTACGCGGGCGACGGAGGACAGAACAAGGTTTGGGTGGGGGGGGGGGGGGGGGGGTGGGGGGGGGAAAAATCATAGAAAAGTCCAAACCAAAGAGGGCTTACTCGACTTGGCTCTCATTGGGAAACTAAAAAAAAAAAAAAGACGAACCACCTGAATACATCTTTCTCACCCTTGGGGGGGGGACCAGAGTCAATGCTTATCAGAAAGAATACATAGGAGAGAGTCAGAGGTGGCAATCAATGAAAGGGGACGGGTCTAGCACCTCAGGTCCATCAAAGAAGAATGTGTACAGCACTGGGCTAAAGAGACATGCGCACACAGTTTCCCGGAAACTCAAACCCTCTCCTTTGGGGGGGGGGGGGGGGGGGAGTGTACTGGGGGGGGTCCAGTGGGGGGGGGTTTGGGCCGGGGGGGGGGGGGGGTTTATGTCAAGGAAAGGGTGGCAGTGGTGGATCTATTCCCTTTTTTTTTCACCCCTAAAAAAAAGAGAAAAAAAAAAAAAAAAAAAAACAAAAAAAAAAAAAAAGAAAAGAAAAGAAGGAAAAGAAAAAAAAAGAAAAAAAAAAAAAAAAAAAAAAGAAAAAAGAAAAAAAAAAAAAAAAAACAAACAAACAAACACACAAAAAAATAAAAGAAAAAAAGAAAAAAACACAATAAAAAAAAAGAAAGAAAAGAGGAAAAACAGGAAAACTTCTTCAGGGGCGCCACTCACCATTAGGCCGAGACAAGGGTGGGGGCCGGTATCAGCTCTGTCCCCACCACCCCTTACTGCCCACAAACCCTCAACAACAACGACGCCCCTAAAACAGGAAAACGACCGACATTGCTAGAAACCACCCCACCCGTAAAGCCATGGTGTAGACTCCTTACATCACCGGGCTAACAAGAAAGTCCCGCCCTCTTTCCTCAGAGGGTCAGTACATCAACTCGAAAATTCGCACGCCGAAAATCGCTCAGAATGAAAAAAAGCGGCAAGAGGAAACACAATAGAGTATTCCAGTAACACTCCGGTGAAATCGGTGCCAATCAAACCACGCAACGGTGGCCGAAAAGGCACGCGGCACCCGTCCGGGTCCTAGCGATATAACCACGTCCTGGGAAGTCATCGCGGTGTAACTAAAAACCTTAAGGAACTTCAGGAAACGACACACAGGAATGCAAGGGGAGGAGCGAACAAAAAAAACACATTAGTCAAAAACAGTATTCTTCTACTGGCATTTTCAAACTGCGCATCGCTCTCTGCCTACTGGCGCGCATCTTCGGAGCAAAGATGTGCCTGAAGAAAGGAGGACAAACCTTCGTTCTAAATCAGAGAACGAGCTCGAGGAGGAAGGGTGAAACGGGAGGAAAGCGCATCCGCTCAGAACCTACGGGACATCCAGACAGGGTCCTACTACACACAAGCGCACATTGGGAAAATCGCAAATACGGTAAACCCCTGAAGGTATAAACAGACGGACCTCCATCAACATGGGGGCCAAAAATACAGAACCACAAAATGCCTAATAAAAGAAGACAACATTAAAGAAACTCTCAGAAAAGACGCAGGATCCACTCACCTTACATCACATCAGACAAGCTCATTCCTCCCAAGGCCCTCTCGAGCCTAAGCAGAAACATCAACCAATCAGTTTTGCTACATGTAGAACCCCAAGAGGCTAATCTTACCCAAAGAATCTACCTCGCCGCTCCCCGAACCAGCGAAAAAGCTAAAAGAAAGGAACAGGGGGGGGGAGGTGATCTTGAACACTGGAAACGCAAGGCATCGCAAGTCGGAGGGACTGCTACTGCGCCAAAAACGGCCTCAAGAAAGCCGCACCTAAACTCCTTACAAAAAAAAAAAAAATAGGAAAAAAGAGAGAAAATGTCGGAAGGCCGGTGTATGTAGGGTCTCTCTATAGGGAAGGGGTCTCTAGAAGGGAGGGGGAGGGGGAACTGCGTAAAAGGCGGACGAAGAAAAGAGGGTAACATCTTTGTTTGCAAACTAACTGAACGGGTATCCTCTCTTGGTGTCAGGGTGCGAAAAAAGCGAAATGGAAGAACGGTGACGATGGAAGGGGTGACCGCCCCCTTGGTCAAGGGGGTTGAGGGGGCGGCTAGGATGAGCTGGGCGAGGTGGGGAATGGGGTGCAGTTCGGTGAGGGGGGGGGGGAGGAGGAAAAGGGCGACCGTAGGGGGAGAGGGGGGGGGATGAGGGGTAAAGGGGAAAGGATAGTCAAGAAAAACGGGAGGGTCAGATTGGTGAGAGCATGCATAAAGGTGGGGAGGGCGGTAGAAGGAACGATACAAGCTGGGTGAAACGGAGTACAGAGGGGGGGAAAAGGGCGGGCTTCTGGCGGCTGCCGTTGGGGCGTAGGGCGGGGAAAGGGGTGGGGGGGGGGGGGGGGGGGCAGTGGGTGGCTTGGAAGAATAACGGGGGGGGGGGGGGGGGGGGTGGGGGGGGTGGGGAATGAAAGAGGGTGATGACTGTGGTAACAGGAAAAAGTTTATCAAGGTACGGTACTTGGAGTAAGGGTGAAGGCGGTAGTAATTGGGGTTAAAAAAACAGTTACACAGATTAACGACCGGTTCTGCGCAAAGAGTGAGGGGGAAAAACTGCTAAAGACTTAAGTATAGGTAGGGGGGGGGGATGACAGAAACTCGGGGGGAGATTGTGAGTCCACTAGTCGCGTACTTCTTTATTTTAAACCGCTCCTTTACGCCAGACTCGATGTCAGAGTCAGAAAGGACGTGTAAGACAGTGCCTTGCCGGTTTCTTTCGTTCTTACTGGAAACCAGATTCCACAGTCACGGAAAGGGAGGGGGGTGGGTGGTGGGGTGGGGGCTGGGGGGGGGGTGGTGGTGGGTGGGGGGTGGTGAAGGGGGGGGGGGGGGGGGGGTGTGGCTCTTATGTCCGTCGGAGTGACGTTCTGTCAAAAAAAAAGAAAGAAAGGGGAAGAAAAAAAACAGGGTGCCAAGATTCTCTATGGGCTAAAAAAGGGGGGGCAGAGAAATGTGGGGCGGACGTGGGCGGGGGGGGGGGGGGGTAACGGGTTGTGAGGTTCTGGGGAGGAGAGGACGGGAGAGGGAGGTACCGGAACAACGGCAGAGGTTTCTTCTTGATCGGTCGACTCTTCTACAATAAGACTTCACATTGGAGGAGGGGGGAAAAAAACCAAGTCCTTCGTGAAGTGGGGAGAGGACGAAGGGCTGAATAGGGACCTCTGTCCTTAGACCACACTTTTGAGGGGGGGGGGTGGGGGAGAGGGAGTACTGACGATACCATTCATTAAACGTAGGAGGGGGGAGGGGAGTATGAGATGGGGCTGGCTTACCAAGCAGGAGTTCCTCTCGGGGTGTGCTGGAAGGGTATGGGGCCTAGAAAAGGCAGTATTTAGGAGGAGGGAGTGATGGTCGGTTGGGGGGGGGGGGGGGGGCTGGATGGGGGGGGGGGGGGGAAGCGTTGGGTGTTGTTTGACCAAAGGGTACTTACTTAGAGATGATAGTACCGGTGGGGGGAATTGTGTGGGTGACGGATGATCTTGGTGTTCGCAACCTATGGCTTATGCGTCTAAAAAAAAAAAGCAATCTTATCCTACCCCGTCAAGAGCAAAAAAACGCCATGCGGCCAAACACAAACTCTCATGGGTAGAAATGAGTTTGAATTATGGTTATTCGTAGCTTGACATGGCAGGGGGGGACGAGGGGTAGTACAAGAACTTTAATACTTCACGGGGAAAAGAGACTAACTTTTTTGCAAATTTTAGATAAGGAAGGAGGTGGAGAGGGGCACAGGGAAAGAAAAAGGTTGTTTGGGGGGGGGGGGGGGGGGGAAAATTTCCTGGAAGGGGTGGGGGGGGCTGGGGGGGGGGGGGGAGAGGGTGTTGTGTGGGTGTGGTGTTGGGTGTTGTGGGTTAGCTGGTCGCTCTCGCCAGCGTCGCGGTATACAAGAGCGGAGGGAAGGGGGGGGGTGTGTGGGGGGGGGTGGGGGGGGGGGGGTGGGGTGGGGGGGGGGGGGGGGTGGTGGTCGGGGGGGAGGGGGGTGTGAGTAGGGAAAAAAAAAAGGAAAAGGCGTCAGGACATTATGGAGAGTTGCAGCGTGCGGGAATGGTGAGGAAACGAGAAAAGCCGGGGGGGGGGGCGGGCGGTGGGAAAAATAAAAAAGAAGGCGTCCGCTACGTACGTCGGGGCGCGCATGGCGTGAGGGGGGGGGACCAAGTGAAGCACTCACACCCCCCCCTATTGCACCTCCCTCAAAAAAAAAAAAAAACAACCAAGGGGGGGGGGTGCCCCGAGAACCACCCACCCTAAAAGCAAGAAGGCGGCCATTGAAAAGCAAGGGGTCATCCTCGTTGTTTTCTCGTGGAAGGAAGAAAAAAGAGATAGGAGAAAAGGCTGGGACCGTGATGTGTCATCAACAACATTCGTTCCTTGATGGTAATAGGAACTCAACTGGGGCGAAGACAGCTGGGCAGTGAAAACAAGAAAAGGGACGATTCTCAGGGCCGGAAAGTTCGGGCCCCGAATAGGGGGGAAGGATTATTGGAGCCAGTGTGCTAGACATGTCTAAATCCATCGAATGCAGTCGCATGACTCGGGTCCCGCTGCGCGGTATACGGAGAGGGGGAAGGGGGAGATCTGGATTCCTAGAGAGAAAAAGGGGAATGAGGGGAAGCATTGAAGTATCTTCAAAAGGGAGGGCAAATGAAGCCTCACGTTGTGGGGTCAGATGGAAGGATTGAGAGGTAGGGGGATGGTGTGGTTCCGGGGGGAATGCAGACGGGTTGCAGGGCAAAAAAAAAAGATCAACAACACAGAGTAGTATGAGCTGAAACTTTCTTGTGGTGTACTTCCTGAGTTTTTGGTGCACGAGAGGTGGTCTTATCTATTCCTCTCAGCAAAAAAAAAAAAGAAGATAGGAAATGGGGACGGAAGGGGAGCAGTCTCTACTGTGTGATACAAGCACAAGTGGTGCAAGGGTGCATGCAATGGGTAGGGGAGAATTGAGGGGGGGCAGCACACGTCTGTATAATTTCTCTGGAGGTGGGGGCGAGAGAAAAGAAAAAGGGGACGGAAAGACTCAGGAGAGATTAAACCTAGTAGCACCGGGGAACTGTTGGGGGGAGGGGGATGGGGGGGGGGGTCTGGGGCCTTCGACATATCGTCTATTAGCTGTGAACACGGGGGGAGGGTCGGTCGTATTATGCTTAACTTCAAAAAAAAAATCGAACTCCTAGGTGGGGGGGGATGGCCGCTGGAGCAGGGAAAAAACCCTCCAGCAGGACCCTAGAAAAGAAAGGATGGGACAAGGAAGACAGGGGGGTACGTCCACTACCGGCTAGGCAAGTTGCTTTCTGACTGGATTCGCGACGACAAGACAAAGGAACCAAGTACGGTTCTAATACGGGGGGGGGGGGTGAGGGAACAAGGGAGGGATCGATCTCTAAAAAATCATCGCCTAGCTGAGGCGTGTTCATGTCGGCGTGCTGAGTGGAAACTGCAAACGGGCAGGGGGAGTAGGAAAAAGGCAAATAAAAAACACTTCACTTCTCGTTCTTGGACAGGCAAAGAAGGGGGGGGCCGGGGCGTTACAAAGGGGGGGGGGGGGACAAGGTGGCTTCTGGACTGAGGACTATCTAACAAAATAAAAACAAACCAAAAAAAACCCAGCCTCAAAAAACCGCAAGAAAGGTGCACAGGGAAGCAAAAGCACCCACACAACAACAGCAGATGACTTGGGGAGGCTACAAAAAAAAGAGAGTAGAAGGGAAAAGAGTGACAAAAATACTCTATCAAATGGGAGGGGGGGATGGGGGAGGGGGGGGGGGGGGGAGGGGGGGGAGCCTGGGTGGGGGGGGCGGGGGGGGGGGGGGGGGGGGTGGGGGGGGGTCGGGGGGGGGGTGGGAAGGGGGGGGGGGGGGGGAAGCGTACTGGGGGGGGGGGGGGGGGGGGGGGGGGGGGAGCAAACTGGATAAAGATCATGTGTTCAGTCTCTGGGAAAAAAGAAGTATTAAAAAACGAAAGAAACGAAGAAAAAAATTCACCTTCCTACTACATGAAGAAAGAGGGGGGGGGGTAAGTGGGGGGGGGGGGGGGGTTGGGGGGGGGGGGCGGGGGAGGGGGGATTCTAGGTGGGAGGGGGGGGGGATCTTTCTCCAACAAACTTTCAAGCAAAGAAAAAAAAAAGAAAACTTCGGAAATGGTTTCGGATTATCATTTCTCATAGGCAATCAGTTGACGACGTCTCGTATGGCTAGTACAGCGGCAACTCGTACCGTGAGATGGTGGGTGTGGGGGGGTGTGAGTCTCTTGGAAAGACGCAGCGAAAGGGGAATTTCAGCGTTCATGTGGGCAAGTAAATAGGCTTCTCATGCTAACAATAAGAGTTAAGAGAAAACAAAAAAGGCAGCGTCATGGGCGGGGTCCCGCTAGCGCAAGAAAGGTTTTTAAAGAAGGATTCCGGCTCTTCTGCTACAACAATGTAATGATATTTAAGGGTTGATGAACGAATGCGAGCCTGGGAATCGAACGTTCAGTGGGGGGGGCCGCGCGGAAAGAAGAATCAAACTGAGTTAAGAAAAAAAAAAAGAACTTGACATGCATGTAATCTCTCGTTCTCACGGTTCGAAAAAAGGACCACAAGACCTTGGGTGGGGGGGGGGGGGTGGGTGGTGGGGTCAGGGGGGGGTCTTGGGGGGGGGCGTGTGTGGGGGGGGGGCGACTTTCAATTCAGAAAAAACCTTTGATCTTACATACGATGGGGGGTGGGGGGGAGGGGGGGATGGAGGGGGATTAAACCTCTTCTTTTTTTTTTTTTACTTGGGCTTTAACAGAGGGGGGGGGGGGGAATGACACAAAAACATACGTTCGACTTAAGGAAACGGATGTCCTCATTTATTTAGAGGTATTGAATTAAAGGGGGAATAAAAGGAAAGCAGTTATGGGCTGACCAACTCACTTCCTTGACTCGGACTGAGGAAAAGCTCAGAGTAAAAAGAGAGATTCCCTAAATGGTAGGTGGATCAGGGAAGTCTGGTAAAGAGGAAACGCTGACCATCGGTGATTTAATAACTCACTGGGCGTTCACTATCCAAATCTCCTAGAGAGGGGAAGAGAATTGAGTGTCTGTCACCTGATCTAGTTGAATAATACAGACCACACGTTTAGGGGGATGGTGTGGTGGGGAAGAATGAAAACAGTCATCCATTTTGTCTTGTAAATAGGGAGAGATCCTGGTTGAAAAAAAATGGGGCCCGTACAAATCGCACACAAACCTCGCGCAGGAAAGACACAGTCCGAGAAACGGGGGGAACGGGGGGGGGGGGAAAAGACAAACCACATTGGCCAATGGAAAGAAACCGGAAGATAAAACTCTTGTCAGTAGTTTCAGAGCAGAAAAACGAATTCCGGTCAGGTCTGAAAAAAAAAAAAAAAAAAACAAACAACGACGCGCATCCCTAAATATAGATAGGTTGCTACCCACACGGGGGGGGGCGACAAAATGAATTCATTTGGGCCATGGCCACAAAGAACAAAATGAATGGAGGGACTCCAATTTCTTATTTGAGCACCAAGATGGGCATCAACAGGCAACTGCGGCGTTCTCGATGCGAATCCCTGAGAAAAAGAAAGGGAACAGAAAAAAAAAGGGCTATCGGCGCGGAATACAGATCCTGCTCACCAGGCGACGACAAGCTAATTAAAATAAAAAGATAAAAAAGGTGGCCTTGAACTCAAGCTTCGGACGTTCACCATGCTCCTTCAGAGAAATTGCTACAAAAAAAGCGGGAGGAGGCCTACTCTAGCCAAGCTGCGGGGGGGGGGGGGGGGGGGCTGTGCGTGGGGCGGGGGGGGGGGGGGGGGTTCTCAGAGCACAACTTAACTAAAGCAAAGAAAAAAATTGTGGTGGGGGAAAAAAAAATTGCCTCGTGAGTAGCGATCCAGGCAGTCCTATGAAGGGGGGCAGTGAGGGGCCATCTGGGGCGTCAGTGGGGGATCATTATTTCACTGTTCGGTGTTCTTGTCAAAATTCTGGGGTAGCTCGTCTCTGGGTCTGGGCAGGACGCGCGGATAAGGTTGAAGTAAAGTTCACTTCTTGGCAACTTAGGAAAAAAAAAAGCGGGTGGGGGGGGGGGGGGGGCCGGGGGGGGCGGGGGGGGGGGGGGTGTAAAAAAACTGCATGGGGGGGGTGGAGTAGGGGGGTGGGATTCAGGTCGGGAGGCGGGGGAGGAGGGCCAGTGTAAAAAAGCGTACGGGGTAGATGCACATGTCATGGGGCTGGGGGAGGAAGAAGGTCTGGGGACACGGGGGGGGGGGGGTGTTGCCGGTATAGAAGGGGGGAGACGGCGTTGCGTAGGGGGGGGGTCTGGGGATGATGCTAGAGTGACGGCAAGAGGACTAGGGCTGCCGGGCACGGGGGAGGGAAAAACAGCATGTGGAAGGTCGGATACGGCGGGGTGGGCATGTGAGTGGGGTTTGGCAGCAAAGAGACGGAGGGGGGGAAAGGGCTAGGCTTCGTCCGTTTATTACTTCTTGGGGGGTAGGGGGGGGGGCGGGGTCGTTCGTATGGAGATCGGGGGGGCTTATTAAGGGGGGGGGGGGGGGGGTGAGTATGTCTTTCTTTAGGGGAGGGGGGGGGGGAGGGATGGGTACGTGGCGAGGCGAAGGGGGGGGGGGGGGGCGTAAGAAGCTCGCCCGGGTCTGAGGGCAGGTAAAATGTACATGTTAGGAAAGGGGGGGGGGCGGGAGGTGGTGGGGGGGAGGAGGAGGGGAGTCCCTAGATACGCAGGATGGTCTCGGGCAGGACTGGAGATCGCGCCCAAGGAGAAAAAAGGTAGACTCGGGCTCCGCGTTCTTTTCTTCAGGGGGGAAAGGGTGAGCAGAGGCAGGAAAGAGAGGGGACTTGCCGGAGATCTATATAGTTGTCAAAGGGACGGAGGCGGGGGGGTGAAAGTACAATCAATCCTGGGCTTGGGGAGACGAGGGGTGAAGGCGAGAGCCGGGCTTTGCTCTGTCCTATAGGGGGGGGGGTGGGTGGGGGGGGTTTCATGTTCGACTGGGCGCGGGCGAATAATTGCAGGGAGGGAAAAAAACCGTCCTCCGTGAGCCATTGAGGGGGGGGGGACGGGTTCGTCGTGGAAAGGAAAAAAATTCGGGAAAAAAATCGGTAAGGAATTTCCATGTTGGGGGGGGGTTGGTTCCGGAGGTGGGCGAGGGGGGGGGTGGGGGACTGGTGCGTGGGGGGGGGGGGGGGGGGGGTGGTGGGGGGGGGGGGTTGGGGTGGGGGGGGGGGGCAGGGAGGGGGGGGGGGGGTGGTGCGGGAGGGGGGGGGGGTGGGGGGACGCCCAGACGGTGGTAGAAGAGGAAGAAAGAGGGGGAGTCAAGAAACCCTATGATTGAAAAAGAATGGAAGTCCCGTAGATTTCCTTGCATGAAAAAAAAAAGGACGTCCTGCCTGGGGGCGGGACTTTGAAGGGGGGGGGGGGGGGGGGTGGTCAATGAATATTTCCACGGACAATGACAAGGAGGACGTATGTCTGTAGCAAAAGGTAGGGAAAAAGGGAGGGGGTGTGGTACAGGGGATTTCAAAGAGTCGCAGTCAATGGGTTCGCGGCTAAAGACACTGTGAGTAAAGGAGGGGTGCGGAAATTCCAGGCGGGGGCTCTCGCGGTATTATGGGGGGGAGGAGAGAGAGAGGAAAAGCAGGCGTTCTCAAGCTCCAGCCATGAGACGACATGATGGGGGAAAAAACAACGGAGAAAGACTGTGATCTATGCTCTTAGGCGTGCCGTAAAAAGCAAGGGGGTGGGGGAACTCACGATGCTTGGGTTTTGTGCTTGTCGTCTTTGTAGATCTTCTGCCGGGGTACTGGTTGGGGCGGTAGTTAGGACACGTCAACATTGCTCACAAGTACCGCATCAGCGAAAGGTCTCGAAACACGGGGGGGACAGGTCAACTAGGGTGGGGCGGAACAGGATCCCCATTTAACAGAGTAGATAGCCGCGGTTTGCACGTGTCGGGAGTAAAACCGGGAAAACTCTCCATACCAGTCAGAACGTTTCCGATTTAGATTTGAAGCGCATAGTTTGGGGTCGTGGGGGGGGGGGGGGGGGAA
>Ga0179593_1419884_pt1 | contig 13794 bp, 15 predicted proteins | sample CZODoug2_1_08_16_FD_185931 | JGI IMG/M metagenome (GOLD analysis project Ga0179593, IMG submission 185931) | Vadose zone soil fungal communities from Angelo Coast Range Reserve, California, USA - CZODoug2_1_08_16fungal (PacBio error correction) | ecosystem: Environmental > Terrestrial > Soil >...
TTGGAAGACAGCCGTAGAGGAGAAAGAAGGGAGGGAGAATGGGGCGGGAAAACCTTTTGAGGGTTTCCACCGATCCGCTAATATCCATCTCCAGAGGAAAAAAAGGGGCGCGCGAAGATCGGAAGGATTGGATGGGCATCACAGGCAAATAGGCGAAGGAAGTTCCGCGTATTTGAACGGGATATCGGCGATATTAAGCAGGGAAACAAGAGGGAGGAAACGCGCCCGCTGACGGATGAACACCAGAAGGAGACGTCACATATACGACGGAAACAGATGAGGTACATCTGGCAAAAGAGGATGGCGGGGAGGCGGATAGATACTTCTAGAAGGGGAGGGTCCCTTTAAATAGGAGGTGAACCGGCAGAAAAGGGTTTCCAATAGCAGAAAAAGCAGGGGAAAAATCTAGAAAAAAAGAAAAACACCCGGCGGATTCTACCGAGGTCTGAGGTCAAGTCAGGGTTATAGTAAATTTCCGGCAAAAGCCATTTAGTCAGGTACCCATCCGACGTTCCCTCTAACCGCAGAAATATTCAAGTCCCTCGAAAACTCCTGGTCGCTTAAAACTTGTCTCCTTTAAGGTGGCGCTGAGTTCCGTACGTAGTCAAGGTTCCGGGCGCCGGGGGTCAAGTAATTCTCTTTTGGGAGGAGCGGCAAGATCTGACCTTATCAAAGGCTCGGGGAAGATTTACACGCCAGGGGAATGAATAGTCCCAATCTTCCGATCGGGCTCTCTAACAGGGGGGGATGGGGGGGATATCAAAGGAACCATGAAAGGAAGGAACAAAAAAAATCAAACGACGATGTTTCGATCTCAAGACTGATGTCGAAGCTTAAAGAGAAATACTTGCTGACATTCGGAACTTAGGAAAAAACTCAAAGGTAGCTCGGACAAGGAAAAAAAAAGGCATGAAAAAGAGTGAAGAAAACGGGATGGAAAGCGGTTTCGGGTCTGGGGGTTCAGCGGCCGGGGGGTAGAAAAACATGTGAAGGAAAAAGGACGCGCGCGCGAACAGGAGGGGGGAAGCTGGGGGACCCAACCAGCTTCAAAGAGACTGCGGGGATGAGCAACGCGCGGTGCGGTATCTTGCCGCAAAAAAATCAGGGCATTAAGACACTCAATTCGAAAACCTGGCACTGCTTCAAGCCAAATCTTAGAGGACGAGCTTATGCGGCAATAAACCGAGTTTCATGTGCGTACGGTGAGGAAAAGCCTCAGCCTAACAAAAGAGGAAAAGGGGTCTACAATGCGGCGAAAAAGAATGCTGACAAGGTCAGGGGCGGCGTAATGGGACAAGAAGCAAGATGAAAATGGTGCTCCACGGCTTCAGAGGGGCAAAAAAGCGCTTAGAAGAACGCAGAGAGGGGAAAGACCTGTGGCCCATTGGGGGCGAAAGGGGGGGAGACCTGTATCGAACCAAGCAGCGAGAGGGGGAAGGAAGGAAGCGGCAAGAGCGTTATGCTGTGGGGGGAAAAAAAAAGAAAGAAGAGAAGGCTGTTTCAACTCATTCCATGAGGGGGGAAAGTCTACCGGAGATTTGCACCTAGGAGTCCCTAAGAAAAACACGCATTATTTGTGCGGAGCCTGAGAAAAATCAAAACTGGAAACTAAAAAAATAGGGGGTGCTCCCAACCCCTGATCAATATAGGAGTTGTTAAGAAAGGGAGGAGACCAAGATCTCTCAGACCTTCTTTTTTGGAAGGTCAGAAGGGAATAGCGTTGTTATACAGCCGTAAAAAAAAGGTTGGTCTCTCTGCCTGCGCCTGATTTGCAAAGGTTCCAATTGGTTGAAGAAGCGCACGGGGGGAAGAATGCCCGGTCAAGGAAATCTGAGGTGTTACCAGGACCGGCCTTCCGCAACGAGGGGTCGAATGAAATCAATAAAGACGTGAATTTGGTATAGCCGGAAAGCCACAGTATGGTACAGAGAGATGACGGCAGCGAAACGGTGACGGTACTGTCGACTGGGGGAAAAGAAGAAAAAAATGGATGAGAAACTGAGCGCCTAAAAAGGCAATCTGGGGAAATCATCGAAAGGGAAGAATTGCGATAGAGGGGAGCGGATAAGGGGGTATTGCTTCAATTAAGGACTGGACTTCAATGGATCCACTTCAAAGAGTGGGTAAACTTCTTGAGACGATGTGTAGAATTCCCGCCCTGTTGGAAAAAAACGGCCTGAAGAGGCCGTGGCTAAACAGAAGAAGTTCGCGTGGAGCTTCGCGTCATCTCGGGTCACGTTGACAGGAGCATAAAGGAAAGGGATCATTTTAGGGAAGAAGAGGGACGCGAGTGAGGAAAAGAACGGGGTGGGGGGAAAACCAGAAGTGAGACTTGGGGAGGAGGGGAAATACCTGCAGCGGCTCGGAGTGCCATGGACATACTGAAACGGGGACTGAATTACAATGATCTGAGGTAGGGGGCGAAGGTCGGGGAAAGTTAAACGTACCACTCTTGATTAGACCGGGAAAAGAAGCCGAAATCGCGGGATGGCTACAGCAACGTCAATGGCGAGCGAAAGAACAAGAATGCATGCAGAATGCGGTCTGGTAAAACCTTACGGGCGAGGGGAGAAGGAGAATTCTTGACTGAGCGAAGGGTCATGGGGGAAGGGGAGCCTGTGGCAAAAAAAACAAAGGAGGAAAAGTCATCGCCCCAGAAAGAAGGAAAGTGAGTCTCCGATAAAACGTGGAGGAATAATAAGAATTCCGGGGTCCATGCCGTGAAAGAAAGAATTCAGTCACCCCGGTGGGAGGAGAAAGGGGTAAATTACCACCGTCGACGCCCTTTGAAAGATAAAAATTTGCAAGCCCTGTGGTTTTCGTGAAAAAAAAAAAAGAAGGCAGTTTTCCCGGCGTTCAAAAAACCAGTCAATTAATTTTCACCGACAACAAAATGAAATAAAAAAAAAAAAAAAAAAAAAAAAAAAAAGAAAAAAAAAAAAAAACAAAAGAACAATGCAAAAAAAAAAAGCCAAATGAAAAAGGGGGTCACCGTACTCGGTACGGGGAACAAGTTTGTCGTGTTCTTCAGAAATGGGGAAAAACGGTCTGCTGACAGGGGCAGCAAACAAAAAAAAAAAAGGAAAACATAGGAAGAAAAGGAACAGATTGCAGTGCAAGGAATGTGACGGCAGCCTTTGGGAATCATGAAGACTGGCACCAGTGAAGAAAGGGACTGAAAATGAGAATAGGGAACTGCGACAGGAGAAAAAAAGAACGACAGGACATCAATTTTCTGAGGGGAATCCGTCTCTAAGGAAAATAAGGTTACTTGTGGAGGGAGTGCAGAATCTCCGACAAGCTTGAATGTCGATGCGCTAGACCACCAGAGAGTGGGAGAACCTGACCGGGAAGGATGGGAAAAACTCGCATAAAGGCACTTCCAGTTGAATAGGAATCGAAACTGAACTGGGATTCATACTTACCATATGGGAAAAAAAAAAGAATGGAAAGGAGGACAGGAAGTTGAAAAAAAAGAGGGGGCCGACACTAAAGAGCGAAAACAAGTGCACAGGATACCCAGATCAGTTGGTCCCAAACGTGCAATAAAAAGGAGGGGGTTGGAAGGGGGCGTGGATAAAGACCTTTACAAGAGACTAAATTAAAAAAAAAGTTCTCAAATGGCGCGGAAGAGATTCGCATACTGGTTCGCAAACGACAGAAAGACGGAAAGGGAGGAAACCGTGGAAGCGGCACTTTCACGTTAAATGGGAAAGAACATCCGGAAAGACGTGGGGAGGAGGCTCCAAAAAAGAAAAACTCACAGAGGAAGGGGGAAGAATTCAGATAAGTAGAGACCAGGGGAATTGAAACAGTGACATCCGGAAAATAGATAAACCAGAGTGTCTTTGACAGAGGCCGACCACTAGGAATCAATTTTCCAGGGGGGGGGGAAGGATGGGAAGGAAGTCTTGCGGCGGGGAAGCCTAGGGGCAGAAGATGGGGGAATCGGCAATAGGAAACTCGGAGGACAAAGAGTCCGGATTCGAAAGACCATAAAAAAGGGTTTTCTGTAAAAAGGAACAGCCCAGCAAGATGGAGGAGGCAGAGTAAAACTCTCGAAATGGAGAAGGGGTGCAAAATCACCTTGGGTCCCGGCGGACCGGCAAAAAAACATTCATGAGGAAAGCTCGAATAGTGACGAAGAAGGATCCCATATTGGGAAGGGGCAACCGAGTACAGCGAAATAAAAGAGGAAAAAACGCTTTTCTTTTTCGCTTACGGCCAAGACATAAAAAAAAGAGGGGGGAACCCCTGCGGTAAAGCAGTTATCTGACTGGGAAAGAGAAGGGGGAAAATTGACGAAAAGGAAATAGGAAACGGCTGTTGTAAGACCAGAACCGGTTTCAATGGAAGTGCAATCTACTGAAAAAAAGAAACAAGAACGATACTTTGAAGATGACTCAAATTGTTGGCGGACAGAGAAAGGGAGGAAGGCCTACAGAAGGATATTAAGGACATGAAGTGATTAGGGGAGAAGACAACACGAATTGGATCAATGAACTGGGCAGCTCTAACGAAAATTACGCGACGTGACGTTCGAAAAAGGCGCCAATGAATATAATCGAAAGTTAAAGAAGATATCACCAATTTGGGGGGAACACAGTATATTTGAAAGGGGGGCAACTGAAACTAAAATTGAGAAAAGCAAAGTGAGAAGAAATGGGGTCTCGAATGAAAAAAATCAAGGAGAGGAACGACAGAAGCGAGGCACGGGACGAGTTAGGACTTTAAAGTAAAGGGGTTTTTTGGTCTGGAGACTGAGGAATCTGAGGAAAAAAGGGAGGAGCAATATCTCGAAAAAAACTATTGACCGCAGAGAGGGAAAGGAGAACAAGGGAAAACCACGAAAGGATGAACAGCGGAACGGCAAAAACGCAAACACGGACTCAATACCTGGAAAGGAGGGGAAAAGTGATAATTGGAAGATGACTGTGAGGACGATAGGAGAGAAGGGAAGGTGGATCATGGTATAACTCTCGCTCCTGAGAGGGGAAAGTGCGTGATAAGTGCAAGGAAAAGAAAGAGTAAAACTGGGGGAACACCAAGATGAGAATCTTCAGGGGAAAGGGACTTTTGGCTAGGACCATGGCGCGCTGTTCGCCAAGATAAAAAAAGCCAACCAAGTTAATACCATATAAGCATTTCAAGATTTGAAGAAGGAGGGGGTTGCCAAGGAAGGAAGACCTGCGCTAGACTGGTGCGGCCAGAGGGGGGGAAGGAGCGGAAAAAGGAAGTAGGCAGTGAGAAACTGGTATGAGGAAAAAGTTCGGCGTTGTCAGGTTGCCGTAAGCGAGGAAAAAGCGCCGAAAAGGAAAAAAAAACTGGGTGTATGGACAACCGACCAAGGGGGGGGGGCAGGAGGGGGTCAGAACACAATTGGATTTCCATTAATGGCGACAAAGAATGCTCTCAAAGGGGGATGGGGACGTTCCCGGGGAGGACCAAGGAAAGGGTTTAAAGTCTTAGCGAAGAAAAAAGAAAGGACACGGTGCCCTTTACTGCGTTGGGCTGGAAAGGAGGGGGGGGGTCGCCGCCAAGAAAGGGGGGCCACATATGGTCTTGGAACGTAAGGGGGGACGCCGCTGGCGCCGGAGGGGGGGGGACAGGTCGCACGAGAATAGTTGGAAAAAGTTTTTTGAGAGAGAAGAAAATCGCTCGTCATCGTGGCGCGGGAGGGTGGACATTGTACCACATAAAAAAAAAAGGGGATGGCTGCGCAGCCCGGGAAAATTTGAGCGAAATCTGGCGGGGCAACCATTAGAGTCCAGCGCGAAATCAGAAAAAGAAAAATCGCATGGGACAGCAAACCCACATACCATCCCCTCGGTTCGGGATCAAAGAACTCCTGGGGGAGGAGCTCCCGTAAAAGAAGAAGGGTTTAGGAAAGGCGTGCCAAAGGTAGCGAAAAATGCGTCATCGCGGAGCTGGGGGGTTAGAGAAGAACATGAGGGCGGGAAATTCCGGCCCCCCACGGATAATTCTTTCGTTGGGGGGGGGAATGACAGAAAGGAAACAAAGGGGGGATTAAATTCCGATCGTCTCTGCGGATGCACGAAAAAAGCGGGGCGATGAAGCGCGGACAGCGAATCATCGCCCAGTGGGAAAAAGGAGGCTTCAAAAGGAAACAAACTTGAAAACAATAATATGAGAAAACTATCAGGAACCTGGGAATCCTGTCGGGTGTTAAGGTATGTAGGGGGCGGAGTGGAAAAGGCTGAAGGTAACGGTTCAGTCTTTACCATTCGTGACGTGCAGAGACAGCTGGACAAGGCTTCAACGGGGAAGTGACGGTGGAGAAAAGCGATCGGGAAGTAGTGGGCTTACGCTGCGGGGGTGGGTTCGCAGAGAGGGAACATTGCCCTCGGGCGTGATAATAGAATTGTAAGAGCCACAAGTCACAGAACGTGTCAGGAAAAAAAAAGTCGCCCGTATGCCCGGAGAACAGTGATTGGCTAGCTCGTTCTACGTTGGTTGGGGAACTGGGTGCACGGAGGAGATCTACTTTTCAAGAGCATAAGGACAAGGTGAAAATTTATGTTGGAGTCGATGTCTGGGACGTCCTCCGGGAAAAATCAGTGGGTTCATCTGGGAAGGGGGAAGATTGGCCAGTAGGTGATGCAACTTTAAAGGACATCATACCAGTGGAAAAAAAGGGTAGGAGAGGGAAAGACAAAAAGGATTGCGAGACAACACTGGAAACCGCGTGGGTATGGGTTCCAAGGGGACGGAAAGGGGAATTTTCCGCAGGAGGGGGGGGTAGGTACAAAAAAAAGGGACCGGCTGGGCAAATCGGGTAAAAGGGCAAGGGTTTATATTTAAAAAACCATGAGGAACACGGGGGCAAGAAAACTTGTTAAGAAGGCCAAGGAATGAAGCGAGGTCGGGAAGACCGAGAACTTGGCCAGAGACTTGGCGAGGTGGGGCAAATGAAAGCGTAGAAAAGATAAAGGAGGAAAAAGAGGTCTGGGGGGAGAAGTGGGGGTAAGCAGTTAAAGAAGAGACGGCAGAAATAACCATTAGGAGAAAAAAGAAAAGACAGAGGACGCGCAAAGGGTGGAAATGTACGGGGCATAAGATGAAGTTTTCTCAAAATTGACATCCCTTCCTGGGAGGAGAGAGAAAGCGTGCATGATAGCCAAGGAGGTAGGTAGAGGAAGTGGTCCTGATCAGAAAGAGGGGCCGGACAAGCCCCGACCGAAAGAACGGAGAAGAGATGGGGAAATGGAAGAGAAATTAGACATTGCGACAAAGAGGGGGGGGAGGGGATCGAAGTTACAGCAAAATAAAGAAATCCTGAAGTTTGAAAAAACGATACCGCCGCAACGCGCAAACATCAAGGATCGGCCTTAACCGAGGGGGGGGTCGAATGCGATGCCGTAACGGGCACGGGAATGAGGGTACCTTAGATAAAAGAAGTGAAGGGTATCGTCACTTCGAGGAAGGATTTAAAAATAGGACGTGAGACTTCTTCGGGAAACTCGAGACAAATCGTCAACCTAGTGGGGCCGCCTGAGATCAAATAGCCACCGGTTCACGTAAAAGGGGGGATAACCATAGATTCAAAAAAGCGAGCATGTGCACCCGAATCTCACGTACTTTCCTCTTTCTTTGAAAACCAAGTATGAGTCACTTCGAGGGGAATGCGCCAGAAGACGAAACTCACTGATAAAGGAGGGGAGAAATAGAAAAGAGAGAAACTTAGCCTGGGCAAGATCTGAACGTTAACATAATCTCCCACAGGGTCGAGGCCTTCTCATAACCTAAGGCTATCCGGGAAAGGAGATGAAAATCGGAGCCGGGGATTTCCATACCCCCAAGTGAGGGAACGGAAGGGAGAATTCAAGGGAAACCTTGTCCTTCTCTTCAACTGGGAAAAAAGACCTTGAAAATTGCGGGAGGAAGCCCAAGACAGGAACCGAGGAGCGCCAAAGGAAAAACCTCGAAGGATCTCTGTTGGGAAGGAACCATTGATCATGAGCCAAAAAACAAATATTTCTTTAGCACCTCGGGGGCAGGTCGAGGCATCAAGGAGAGATTTGGTTTGCTTGGGGGAAGGGTGGCCTGAACAGCAAAAACAGGTGCGTGCATTAGGAGGGAAAAACGACCCTGGAAGGGAAGTTAAACGAAGACACAGCTTATGAAGCAGGTTCAGAAATTGGAAGCAAGAGACGCTGGCGAAGGGGCGAGAATACTGGCTCACACCAATGGAAAGAAAAAATGAAGCGGACGAGCATATGTGGAGGTAGGAATCTTTCACTAGGCATGCCGTTGACGTCAATGTAATTGGCTCGGCCCATTCAGAGGAAAAGCGGAGAGGCGTACCTCATCGGGCCGCTCCGAGGGGAGAAAAGAGATCCTAGGGGGAAAAGCGAGCGGATCACCTAATAACTGAAAAGGAAACCGGCTAGTGAGAGAAGGAGAAATTTGACCGCAAAGGGGAGCTTTATCAGTGAGGTTACGTCAAGGGGGTACGAAGTAAATGAAGATCCTTGGCGTCAGGGAAGAGAAAGCGCTTTGCAGAACCAGCGATTGTTTAGAACAAGGGAAAAAGGAAAGAAGCCAGAAGATAGGCTACAAGGGGTCTCACCAAAGGGGGGGTGGAGAAGATCCATGCGAAATAACGCGAAAAGGGAAGGTCCAAAGACGGTCAGGATGAAATGAATCTGGGGCTAAAGGCGTCAGGAAGTGGCGGGTTCATCCTGGTCCTCTAATCAGCTCAAACGACAGCGTAGAAGGGGGTCAGAGCGGGAGTTTTTGAACCAGTGCAACATCGGCTTATACTTGGGAGGGGGAAAAAGTTCAGGGTTCAGGACCGAGACTCGACCAGACAAAAAATGTCGCGGAAAATCGGAAGGATTGGAAAGAAAAAAAAAAGTCAAGCGTAGGTTAGAACCACTTGGGAAGGGGGGATCGGAGCAGAGTGAAAGCAAATTCCGTTCTGAAAAAAAATCGACCTGGGGGGAAAACGGTACCAGCCGTCAACGGCAGTCTACTACTGAAAGAGTGGCGTGGACTACAGAGATCTGTGAAGGATTAGAAGGGGCGGGCAGCGAAGAGCTGGAAATAGGCGGTAACCGGAAACTTTGTAGTGAAAAATCCGATGCCCACCGCGCAGATTCATCCTAAAAAAACAAAAAGGAGGGGAGGAAAAATAGTTTAACAGAGGGGGGAGAGAGGATGCCCGGAAGCATTGGAAGCAAGGGGACCCAACAGACGGTCCATTACGCTCGAGCAACGCCTAGAGCGCAAATTCCATTGAGAGGAGAAGAGGAGTAACAGCTCGGAGTAGAGAATGTTCCGGGGAACTGGGGCTTTAAAAGGGGCTTACTTTAGGAGAAATGGGGGCCAGGCTGAATCTTCGAAGAGATACCGGAATACGCGAAAGATCGTTCATCAGAGGATATACGTCAGGGGATAGAGGGAGACGAAAGGGGTGGAAGAGGAGGCAGGGTGGAGGAACCAATAAAATGGCGAAAAACTCCAATCGAAAACTACCTATTGTGACGTGCCTGATGTCTAAAAAACAGAGAGCTCCGCGAAGAGGGTAGGGGTTGGGGGGGACTGGGGAGAAAACATTAACCTAGAGAACTGAAGAGTAGGCAAAAAAAAGGAGCACTAAATATGGGAAAGGCTTGAGTTAAAACTGGGGGTCTCTTGGAGACACATATCGGGGGGGAAAAGGCCCGTAGAAATAAAAAAAAAAATAAAGTCAGAGCGATGAGTTTGAAGGGAGGGGGATGAAAACAAAGAGTCCCAAAATCGCTGAGGGAGTAAACGAGGGAGGGGTAGTATCTTACGAAAACTGCGCATTTGTTCAGAAATAAAAAGGAAGGAAAAATGTAAATGAACAAGACTACAAAGTGTCCTAGGAAAGGATAGAAAAAAGGCCGCTCGGTCAGGAGGTTGGAAGAATCCTCCTAAAAAATCTTACTTTGATAAAACAGATATTCTTACCGAGGAAAAGGGGGAGGAGGCGTAAACGGGAACTAAAATAGGCCGCAAAATCCTTCAAAAGGGAGGCTCTACCGAAAAAACGGCAATGGCAAAAAAGTCAATGTGAAAGGGGGTGGCGAAGGGGTTCGGGGTTAATCGAAAGCTACTCTCTATGGGAAGCAAGGCCGGTACGCTCCAGAACGTTGGAAGGCGGGGGGAAAATGTCGCGGGGGGTCAACTCCTTTTCGAAGGAGGGATAACAGGCAAAAAAGCGGGGGGGCTTTTAACCGAGGGGAATGCCTAAAGGACTCTACTAGATTGCGGCGGCGAACGAGGAAACGAGGTGCTAAAAAGAGCGTTGAAACCCCCCAAAAAACCCCACCACCCCCCACCACCCCCCCCCTCCCCACCACCCCCCCCCCCCCCAACAACCCCCCCCCCCCCACCCACCCCTACCAACCCCACCCCGACCCCCCCCCCCCCCACAAACACCCGGCCCCCCCCCACCCCACCACCCACACCCCCCCCCTACCCCCCCCCCCCATAACACCCAAACCCCCCCCCCCCACCGGAAACGGACGCAAAAACCCCACCACAACCCCCCCGCACGACTTCTTCCCTGTCAACACAAAGAGATTAATTTGGCATGAAGGCAGCCAAGGGAGGGGGAGAGGATTAAAGGGAAAAGGAGGGGGGGAATAGGAATGTAGCGCAGGCGCAAAGGGTGCACCGGATGATCAGTCATGAAAATCGCGGGGTTTAATGGGAAAAAAATTACTGAACGGCAGGTAAAATAAAAAGAAGAAGGCTGGACTCAGGGGGGGAGGGAGGTATGGCGCCGGAGAGACAGAATCTTAATAAAAGAGAGAAGGGGGTGAACAAGGAATAGACAAAGTTCGGAGTTATATTTGAGGCAAACAGAAGTATAGGAAGAGAAGTATGTTCTCAGAAAAGTGCGAGTTTGGAAAAAGGCGAAGACGACAGGGAAGAAGGCGATGAGCGATGTACAGATCTAGTTTAATTAAAGGGCGAGTCCACGGCAGGGGAAATCTGTAGAGAGACGGCCAGGCGGGGAGGGGTGGAGGAAGAGTTATTACGAGGCGAAAAAAGTCCACAGAGATTCCCGCCGGGCACAAAAAAACGATCAGGGGGACTCCCTTCGCCGGAATCATAGGGGGGCAGTTGCCGGCGGCATCGGAGCAGACCACGCCGGTTACGTCAAACTATGCCTGAACGGTGGAGACGGAATATGACGGGGGGGAAACAGTAATGGATTGGAGTCGGTTATCATAGAGTCCGGCTCAAATGGCACGAGGAATTAGGCGAAATGAAAAAGAGTAGAAGGGGGGCTCTTACGAGAGAAACGCTCTGGATCCAAAGGGAAAGACAAGCAGGAAAGGCAGAGCTGGAATGGCGTCATGGGAAACATTGATAGGGTAATCCCCGACAGAATGCAGTACAAATGTAGGGACGACCCTTCAAACGCTGGAGAGGGAGGGATGCTTGCTGATCGCATTTAGTGGGGGGGTACCAGTGGCTCCTGGGGGTCTGAAAAAGGGATCACAAGCCACAAGACCTCAGGAGAACAAGTGTAGTCTAAGGGAAACTGGTCGGCACTCTCCAAAGGAGAGGGGGGTAAGGGCCACGCCATCGAGTTACATTCCGCACGGGGAGAAATTGAAAAACGTTACTTAAACGTGCGTACCTGTTTAAATATAACTTGCCCGAAAAGTTCTTTGAAAAGAAAAAAGGAAGTGTCCCTGTTAAGCAAAAGAGAGGAAAGGGGACAACATCAGCCCAGGAACAGATAGCAAAAGCGCAGTGGGTCAAACTTGGGGTATCGCGAAATTGGGTTCTGGAACTCAGGAATAAAGGAAACGGGCTTTGAAACTCAAGTTGGCAAATACCGGTCAACACTCAGGGATCAACGGAAGAAAAAAGGCATGGAAAAAATGACATTCGGCAGGGAAAAAAGAAAGGGCAACATCATGGAAAAAGGTGAAGCGGAGGCTGGGAAAAAAGCAATGCGAGGAAAATTCTAAAAAAAAAGAGAACTCTCGCAGAAGCCTGGGCAACAGGGGAGAAGACTTAAAAAAGAAAGAATAGGGGATTGAGGGGGTGGAGATCACGACCAAACTGGGCCTGGTAGGGAAATAACCACCGTGCATGATAGAAGCAGTGAACCTGAAGGGGGATGATTCCGAGCATCTCACCTCGGGGTCAGGTATTCAAGAAAAGGGAAGGAGGGGGCAAGACTGAAGGAAATGGAAAAATTGCACGATAAGAAGTTTAAAAAGAGACTCCCACGAAAAATAAACGTCACCGTAGCACCCGAAAATGTGAATCTTTGTGAGAAAAAGGCGAGGAGTGGGGGGGGGAATTCGATTGGGAAGCACAAGGAACCCTCCGGCTAGGGGTGCGAATTGGGGGATGTCAGCGGAAAAGAAATTAAAAATGAGTTAGGAATAGCAGAAAGGCTTCCTAAAACAAGGGGGGGAAGCGCCTTTCAATGGAAATGTCATAAAATCCTGGACCTGGGGGGGAGGATTTACATCCCGACATTAGTCGTAACTCCCAGGAATGCAGTAAGGGCTAAGTGGAAGAAATGGGAAATGACGTCCGAAATTAAAGGGTAATAGACGCACGTTATGTCTTTGAAGGCATAAAATATCTTGGGGGGGGAGGGAAGGGGTGCAGCTGACTGCGATAAGGGCTACTTACACAGGATTCTGGACCCTTTAAATTGCCAAGAAGGACGGCTTACACAAATCAAAATAGTCGCGTCCAAATAAAAAAGGGGATGTGGCTGGAACGAAGCGTACACAAGAACGCAGGAAAAAGATTGTAAAAAAGTATCACTTGATAACAGACATATAAGAAAAAGGGACTGTTTGCCAAGATGTAGTGTCAAGCAGAGAAGTCAAACAAAACAGTCAAAGGGGAAGACATCTTGAAGTTTAAAGAAAGAAAAAGGAGAAAAACAGCTAGGTGGGAAGGTAGAAACCGAAGGGAAAACGCCCAAACAAGAAAAAGAAGTTGCACCCGGGGTTGCGTTGAGCTTCGGCTTTCAATACAAACCAAGCATGGGGAAAACTGGTACCGCATGAGAAGGAAGGAGCGCCATAGGCAAATGCGAAAATGTGGCCGGAGGGTCATGTGAATGAAAAATGGGTTCGGTGCAGGGAAGAATCACAGGTTTTCAGGGATAGATGGCAATCAGCTACGGAAAAAAAAGAAACTAAAAATGTGACGAAGAAGGAGAAAAAAGAAACGAAGGCGGGCTAGGAAATGTACAAAAGCAAATTAAAGGATGCGATTGAGGAAGTTTCGCACAAAGGGAAGGGGAAGGCAATTATCTGGAATAAAGATGACGTTACTTGTTGAGGGGGGAGAAAAGGGAACGCCAGGGAAGCGCGGAAAATAAAGGAGAGTACGAATCAGTAAATCTGGTGGTAACAAAAGTTGATACGATTTGAAGCTAAATTAGAGAAAATTGCCTAAATGAAGCGAGAGTTCGAGAAAAGTGATGACTAGAGAACAGCGGGACAGAGAATTGAAGTGGAAAAAGTGCAGACGTGAGGAAGTGGAATTGAGTTAAGCTGGACCTCTTGAAACGGCAAAAGAAACTTTTCGCGCAATCGGAGAAACCAACTTAGTATGATGGGGAATAGAGGAAGATTGAGTCCATTCCAGAGGGCCATTCAACTAAAAAGGGGAAGATCAAGTCCTGACAATAGGAAAGGGGAAAAAACTTTAAGGAAAAGTGGGGGAAACATTTTGACTAAGGAGTCGGAGATTCCTCATGATATAACTCCGCTCATTCTGAGGTTAAAAAATTTTCCGTGAGAAAGGGGTCAC
>Ga0179593_1680328_pt1 | contig 13794 bp, 19 predicted proteins | sample CZODoug2_1_08_16_FD_185931 | JGI IMG/M metagenome (GOLD analysis project Ga0179593, IMG submission 185931) | Vadose zone soil fungal communities from Angelo Coast Range Reserve, California, USA - CZODoug2_1_08_16fungal (PacBio error correction) | ecosystem: Environmental > Terrestrial > Soil >...
GGAGACCAAACCCATCTGAAATGGGAACTTTGAACTGGGGAGAAAAAATTCTGGGAGGCGAGAAGCTCCCACGTCCTTGGGTTTCAGTGCAAGAGGACTATATAAGAAGACTCATTTCACTCGTAGTCCCTTCCCTACGATACAAAATCCGAGAGTGCGGGGGGGGGTCTCAAAGACAAAAACATCTTTCAGCCATAGAAAATCACGAAAAAATCTCCTTCTTGGAGGGGCTCATTAGTCTTTGTACCGTCAGGCGCGGAACGCGAAGGGTCATATCAAAAGGATGACAGGACCGCTGAAGGCAAGTACGAAGGGGGCCACCGAAAATAAAGCGAGCTAAAAGTGAGAAGAGACAAGGAGATTGCGTCAGAAGACCTAATTAGGAGAAACTTTACATATTAAAAAAAGAGGGGGATGAGCCACAAATATTGTTATGAGTCTCGGATGGTAAAGCTCATCTTTCATAGAACGAGGCTGAAGCGCACCCGTTGGAAGGAGAGTGAAGAGACACTTAAAGTGAATTCACCTACATGGAGTCATAAAAGGGCCGCGCCAAAGGAAAATCGAACCCGCCGCGAGGAGTCGACGGCACCACGACGAGGTCGAAGAGAGGAGAGAACGGATGGCGAGATTCAAGCAAATGAAATCCTCTGGAAAAGGGAGAACAAATAGAAGAGAGGGAAAACAGGACGCTGACTACGGCACGGAGAGTTGAAGTCAAAAGCTGAGAAAATTCGCGAGTCGTGGTAGGAACGCTGAAAGATGGGAAAAGTCGGGAGCGAAGAGAAGAATCATTGGAAAAAAAGAAGACAGCGGAGTTTACAGCAACCATCAACAGGACTGAACTAATTGAAGGTTTCAGGGAAACGGAAAAAAGGGGAATTGGGCAATGTCGGGTGACTATGGAAAATAAACCTGGTTCTGGGGAAATGCCGAATGGTAGCCAGAGGGGCAACCGAAGAAACGTTCTTGCGCGCGCTGAAAACTTGGGGTGGCAGAAGGTCTCCCAGATACGCCGGACAAATAAAGGGACATATCATCTAACCGTCGGGGTCGGCAGCTAAATGAGTCAAATACGAAAGAGCTTGCACGAAGGAGAATGAAGAGGAAAAAGAAAGACAAAAGATCTGCCCTCAGCTTCTCTGCTTCAGACCTATCTATGAAGGAGCCATCGGAATGGGTTCGTCAAGTTGGATTTGGGGGGGGGGGAAGGAAAGCAAAAAAAAAACTTCAAAAAAATTTATTTCGGGGACGCTGAGAACTGCCAAAGGTAAAGAAAACTCCAAAATGCTCGCGATCTGTCATCCAGACTGTTGGGGAGGGAAGATGGCGGCAATTCGCGAAAATCACCTCCTAATTGGAAATCGATCGCCCCAAACACAAGGTCACAAGAGAGACTCCTTTCTCCTGAATAGGGGATGGGAAGGAGGGGGAAACAAGGGATCCTCCGGCCACACCAAAGGAGATTTTCAGCAAAACAATTCTACAGCCGCAAGGGAGGGACTCAGAGAGAAGAGTGCACTACAACACGGACTCATGAATTCACACCTGAGGCCTCGACCAGGGAATCAGGCGGGGACTTAGAAAAGAGCAGGGGAAGCGGACGATGCCATGCAAGCAAGAGAAAAAAGGAAAAATCTGAGACATTAAAAAAGGTCTCCCTAAATGGAGCAGAACTCAGGCTAAACGAATAAAAGGGAAATGTTAGACTAATCTCTCTCAACTGTATGAAAGCAGAAGATAGGTAAGGGAGCCGCCCATCATCTCGAATTGGGGGAACCCTAATCAAAGATATATGTCAACGTCGGCTCATAAGAAATTGGGTTGGGAAAAAAGATACTAAGAAAAAACTACCAACTCAAGAACCATCAAAAAGACGCCTTCGCCCGCGAAAAATGCCATCACTAGTGGAGTATAAGAAGGGCGAGAAAAAGAAACCAGAATCGTATCGCCGAAAAACCCCATGACTATAAAATTGTATAGAGGCGGTATAATTGGGTCGGGGGGTTTCGGCACGCTGTTTGTGCCCTTCTTAGCCGATCGAGGGGGGAGGGGAGAGAAGATCGAGATAAGAAAGGACAAGGTCCTCCCAAAAGATACCGATGGGGATCTATTTGAAAGGGATAGTAAACGGGAACATGAGAACGAGGAAGTCGGGGTTGAATTTCCCAGAAAGCTAAAATGAGTCCACAGGACTATTTACTTTCCGTGGAGAAGGAAGGCGGGGGGGGGGGCAAGGGTGAGTCGTTTTTTTTTGGTGCGTACATTTCAAATTGGGAGGAGCCGACGTGGGGAATATATCTGGGCGGGTGCCGCGATGCGAGATACCGAAGGAAGAGGGGGACTGGTTATTCGGGGGGGCGAAAGGTAAAAGGACCTGCGGCGTCCAAGTGATTTGGGAAGGAAAAACACGGAGAATGGTGTCTAACAAGTAGGAGGTGTGATTCTCCGATTGGGGGTCAATGGAGGTGCGTAGGTCTGCTTAGGAAGCGAAACAGGGAGCGTCGGATAGGGAGGGCTAAATTGCGGGCGGGGAAAAAAAGATAGGATTTTTGTCAGGGGTTTCCGTTTTTTACTCACTGGCGAGCGACCGGGGAAGGCGGGGAAAAAAAAGGAGTCGTTTTATGGAGGTTGCACACAAGCGAGCGGGGAGGAGGATTGAGGTTTGTGACTAATCGATGGGAACTGGAAAAGGGGGGGATGCTGAGGAGGAGGAACGCGGGACGGGTCTGGGAAGGGGGAAGGAAAAGGGGGGTCATTTCCAGTTCGGAGGAGGGAGATCTACTTGCAGCAAAGGCCCGCAAAAGGCGATGAGGGATGACAGAGCGAAATGCGCATTGGGGGGGTCAGGGAAATCGCTTACAAACCAAATCCATGTGTCCTTTTGGAATGGGACCTATTGTCAAAATCAACGGAAGAAGTAAAGGGCCAGAAGGAATTAAAGGCCGATGGAGGGGGGGGAAGATGAGTCCGATTCTATTTAGGAAGGACTTAAAAGAAGGGGAGGGACAAGTGTTAATCGTGGAGAGAGGGGACTACTGTGGAAAATGGAAAGAGGGAGTGCTAACTAACTAGGAGGAAGAAGATTTCCTAGGGGGAAAACCATCATAGAGAGGGCTGAAGCAAGCGGTAAAGACCTTGAAAGCTACAAGGGGAAGGACGAAAAAGGGAGTACGCTTAGAATTTTTGAAAAGAAAAGGGGGAAACAATTTCTGGGGGGGGGGTCCGTCCACTAAACCTTCAATGCTTGATTCAGCAGACATGGAGAACGCTGAAAAAGGGGGCTTACTTCGGCGTGTGTGGTCAGAGGTTTTGAGAGGGGGAAGGCAGACTTCCGACTTCTTGGAAAGTCTCCGCGTAATTCTAGAGAATGCAGAGGGATAAAGCCCGGCACGTCGGCAGCACACAGAGGATTATTGAATGTGTTTCGAGTCGAGTTTACCTTAGGTAAAGAAGTCGACCAGGTAAAAACGCCCTCGGTAAGATTAAAAAAAAAAGGAAAAGGAGGTATGGTTGAAGGAGAACTACGCCTTCTGCGCGTGGGGATGTTGGGGTGGCGGGAGTCAGCCAGAAATGGCCATGTGAAGTAGGGAAAAAGGGTCTAGGCTGGAGGACCTTCATTCGTGGGGACCTTCACGAGGTGGAAGGCAAGAAGCAACAACCTTCCAGGGAGCAGGAAAGGCGGACAAGAGTTTTTTCGTAATTCGGGGTCGAGTACAGGCCGGAAAAGGGTAGACGAATGCGGAATAAGGGAAGGTGGTAGGAAGAGTCCAAATTTCCCTTTGGGAGCTCTTAGTGAAGGCGGGTATGCTGGAAGAGGGTAACCTTGGGGAGGACAGATGATGCGGAAGACGACGAGCTTTGGCAGAGCAATGTGTTTCTTGAACGCCTTGCGCGAAATGGAGAGGGCCAGAAAAGTCAGTGGGTCAGGGGGAGCTAAAAAGTCGAAGACTCCTGCGCAGTGCGAGAAGGGAAATGAAAGGAAAGATAATAGCAACTATATGGTTTCATGTCAGAGAAGGAAGGGGAGGTCAAAAAAGAAGTTCCTCTGGAGACGGGAAAATGGGAAGCAGGCTCGGCAGTGGACTCTATGCAAGATCAAGGCGCAGCCCTTGAGAAGAACGCCACAGATTAGCGGCCGATAAGTAGGGGGATTTACGGGAAGCAGGGCGTACTTTTGGGTCGAAAAAAAAAAAGGAAGGGAGGGGCTGCGAGGCCAGTGAAAAAAGAGAAACTTGCCCAATTGGTGGTACGCCATGAAGAATTTCGGGTGCAAAAGAGCACTTGGGGGGGCGGGAGATAGATTTTGTTGCGCATGAAGCTCCTTTGTTTGGGAAAAGGGAGGTTAGAGGGGGGAAGGAAACCCAGAATCTATTATGACAAGTGGGGGGATAAAAGGAAAAGATGAGATGTAACAGGGACGATTTTAACGGCTCTGCGCAGAAAGCGACCAACGAAGCTAAGAAGGGGAAGAGATGGGCGGGCATAGGCGTCCAAAGGGACGACGTGAGAAGGCCGGCCCTAACACTGATGGTGGAAAGGGGGGACCCGATAGGGGATGGGAGAGACGTAAGTAAAGATCGTAATCTGCCAAATCTAGAACTGCTGACCAAGCAAGAATTATTGGGTTCCTCCAGGAAAAATAGAAACGAGAATGTTGTGCCCGTCTCAAAAGGGGGGGTTTCTTCGGGAGGAAAAATGCAATCTTAGAGAAAAAAGGGGAGAAAAAATAAGATATGGCCTGTGTGCACCTAATAATTAAAAAAAAACCAGGAGTATTCGACGCGGCAGAAGTTAACTACCGAACAATAATGACAATTGGAACTCAGCGACAAGAAGTGGGGAGGGGCTACTTCTGACTAAAAAGCAAGGGGGCACATTTTCACGAGTTCCCATCTTTGTTGTATGCTGGGGGAGCCGGGGATGTAGCACGCCCAACGACTGAATAAGCCGCTGGTTAGGGTGGATTTCGCCGCCCTGCGAAAAGGAGGGTACATCTAAATTCCCGTCCTCTCATCGAAACTTTCCGGAGTTCAAAAAAAGAGATCGATACGACTAAATCTAATGCCATAAGTGGGGTAGGGGGGCAGGAACAACAATCTGAGATCCCTCCAAGACAAAAGAACAGAGCTGCAAAAAAGAACCCTCCAAACGGAGCAGAGGGATCGTACCGAAATGTCTCTGGAAAAATGTGACTCCGGATCCAAAAGAAACTTCGCGCAGGGGAAGTGGCCAAGAAAGCGAGAAAAAAAAATGAACAATCGCCGCAGGGAAAATCCTTGGCTTACCCCTCTGGCCAAACCGGATCGCCTGAGGCGAACCAGGCCGCGTACGCGCAGAAGTGGAAGAGGGTTCTAGTGTCAGAAAAGGAGAAGGTAAAAGAAGAGAACAAAAAGGAAGGAAAAAGTGAATGGTTAAACCCCTTCCTGACAATGGAGCCTCCCAGGACTGAGTCCATCCTGGGTCGGACTGGGGATGCCCTGGTGGGGCTAAGTTCCGCCTGTCCCCCGGTGGTGAAGGTCCGGGACGTTCCTTTAGAAGCTTTCCCTTATACCCCGCCAAAGGAGAACACCGAATCCCCCCCCCAGAAAACCAAAATTTCCCGGGAAATGTTCCTCCTGAATGATAGTTTTACCGTAGGCATTTCTACTCCTTTTTGCCCCACATTGCCGGGAAATCCGGGCCGACAATTCCCAAGCTTTTTCTTGGCCAGCAAACCAACCGAATCTTCCCCCCCCAGAAGGGGGGTAAAAATTGATAAATCTTTTCACCCTTCCACCCGGGCACCCTCTGACTACACGGGTTCCCGCACCCCCTCCTTTCAAAAGAGGACCCAATCCTTTCTGGTTCCCACCTCCCTCCCCAGAACTCCCCACCACCACAACCCGATAATCCACTCTTGAGACAAAGAACTTTCCGACACCCCCCCATCCCCAACTCGGACCGGGGAAAAACGAACACGCTAACGGACAAAAACCAAGCCCCCGTTCCCCCAACCTACCGTTGCAACCCGACGGGGGGGCAACCTTACCACATGTCCCCTGGACCCCCACTTCCCCCCCGTAAAAGCACCACCCAACCGCCATAGAGACTTCTCGCCCCCCCCCACCCAGCCAAACAATACCACTCGTCCTAATTCACCCTCCCCACACGGTCCCACGAACCGGGGCCAGATTGGTTGCTTCCCGCCAAGTATAAAAAAAGTGATTCCTGACCCCCAAAAAATTTGTCAAGACGCAAAAAGCTTGGACCCCTCACAACGGGGGGCTCCCTCCGTTTTCGTCTTCCCCCCCAACAACTCACCCAACTCTCAAGACCAAAATATTTCCGGTCCCCCCAAAGTTAACCTGAAAGCCCTGAAAACCAATTCCCCCCGTAGCACACCTTGAGAAATCCACACCCTCTTACCAACGAGCCAAACTAAATTTTCTGCCGAACTCTTGGAGGTTTCCCATTTAAGAAAAATGCAAGATGGTCCTGGCTCACGGCCCCCCCGTCCCTTTGTCCCAATAAAGGGGGAAAGTTGTTTTGGTACCATAACCTGTTGAGTCCACTTCCTGCCCAGTGTGAACACGACCCTCAGACAGTCACACCCCCCCCCATCCCTCCCTTATGTCCGTAAAACCACCTTTCCCCTTAGCGCCCTGGATCCGCCCCTTCAACACCGGGGAATTCTCTGAATCTGGGAACCCCCCGATCCCCTTTCCCTCAAATCACAGGAAAAATCCCCCCCCAAAATGACAACCATCCCAAGTCCCCCCGCCACAAAACAAGATTCCAAAAATCTCGTTACCCCCCAGACCGGTCAGATCCCAGCACCCCTCCCTGGGCCCCTTGACCACGGAAGGCACCCATCCCACCCACAACACCTCCAAACCCCCCCCCTTCGACCCGGACGGCCGTACAAATGTCTATCTTTGCTCCACAACTTCCCATCGTCCAACTTCTCAACAAAACGAACCATCACCCCCCCACCCCAACCCCTTAACTGTCCCGGTAAAAAACACCAACTTTCGTCCACAAAAGGTGTCGGCCTGGGCTTCCCCCCTTTCCCCCCCCGAAGGAACGGAGACCCCCCCCCCAGACCAAAACAGACCCCACCCTTCAACCCCGTCACCAAGACCCCAAAACCCCCCCCACCCTGATTCCGCTTGGTCGTCTCCCGAAAACACACACACTCAGCACTTACCAACAGGAAAACAATTCCCGCAGCTTTCCCAAGTCCACAGGCTATTAATTGGGAGAATCTGCCGAGGTTGTATGATTACCATCTCTGTCCTATGATAAAAAAATACCCTAGGGGGAAAATTCCCTCGAACGAGACGTCTAAACAGATTGATTTTGGTCGCTAAAAAGGAAGAAGGAGGGAAAAAGCGACCTTTCCCAAGGAGCAGAGGAGATTTAGTCGTTTTCGTTCTGGGCGCGGGACGACGATTTCATGCTGAAGAAGAAAAAGGTAAAGGAGAAGCCCGACCTCGAATCTCAACGAATGGAGGGAAGAAAGATGGCGTCATGGGAAAGAAGCCAAATTTCTAGACCGTAGCAAGAAGAAAAAAAAAAAGATGGGGATAATGCAATCTGACCACGAATACACAGATTGGTGTCCGGGAATTCGTCCGGATTGGAAAACGGTGGAAAGGAAAGAGCGGAAGGAAGGAAGGTCGTGAAGTGCGCGAGCCGAAATGAAGGTCTCACCTGTCAGGGTCGGAGGCATCCGGATGAAGTATCAAAGAAAAAAGCCTGAAAGAACGGGAAGGCGGCGAAAATTAAAAGGGGTTGGAAGAACTTACGGGGCGTAAAAGTATGGCCGGCGAATCTCAAACAGCCACGAGAAAAGGAAAAAGTGAAAGGACAATTCATCCTCGGAAACAAAAGGAAGACGTGCCGAAGGGAGATTTCCTTCGCGTCAACAACGCTTACGATAGGGGGAGGACGCTGAGAAATAAGAGGAAGGAGGAACAGAATAAAGCGTTTTAAAGCTAAAAAGAAGCGAGGGTTCCCACGCGCGAGTCCCATTTCCTGGATACTTGCAGCAATTGGTGGGGGGTGGAAGGAAAAAAGAAAGGGTTGCAAGGTCGGGGATCTTGAGGAGCTTACAAAAAAAAGAGGGGAGCGGCGAACCTTGGCCATATTTTCACGAGACGGGCTTGCAGAAGATTCAGGGGTGTTCCCAATAAGGAGGCAGCCCCTCCTTAGTTACCAAACGCCAAAAGTTGGGCGATCATAGACCCCCGTTCGGCCTCTTAAGACTTCGGGAAACCTATTCAGCTCTCAGAAACATGTAAAAAATCGGATGCCCTCCATCGAAGAGTGAACAGACCTATCTTCTGACTTGACGGATTTTCGACAAGGGGGGGTGGGGACGCAGTTTTGTTTTTGGAGAAAATAGAAACTGGAACACGAAACTGGGTTGGCGTTCGAAGAATCGCTTTCGCTCTGAATGAACTGTAAAGATCGCGGAAAGGAATATCATTCTGGCATCAATTTTTTAGGGCTTGGAAAAAGGAAGACACCAAGTCCTCCGACTGGGAATCTATCGCCCCCTGCATGGGGGACTACAAATTGACAAGCCAAGACCAAAGTTTCAGACGCATAGAAAAAATAGGTGAAAGCCAAGGAAAAAAAGCAAAAAACCGCCTCCACACCGGGAAGTTGTCGCAACACCATCTCATCGCCGCCATCAACAGCCGGAGCCTGAGAAAGAGAAAGGTTAGCCTCCTCACGGGAGCAAAAATAGAGCGTCCTCCACTAACTAGTCGAGAGGGGACCTCCCGGAGGAGAAATCAGCTAAACGCAAAATCTGCTAGAATTAAAAGCCCTTCTCCAGCAAGAGATCAAGGAGGCAAAGTCTCTAAGACTAAACAAGCGAAAGGAATGGTATCGTAGCGTCGCCCTTTGAGACTATCTCAACAACGAACTCTCGCCGTTCGGGAAAGATAGGGGGAGGGAAAGAAAGAAACATCCTATGTACCACTTAGCAGGAGGAAATGAGGGCAAGCTACGAAACCCCAAAGGACCCTCAAACGACCACACTCCTCCACGTCCTGTAAACCAAAAAAAACCCCAGCGGCCTTCGCCAAATTAAGGAAGGAGGACAAGTCCCGATCGACGAGTGTTACTGACGGGCACTACAAACAGTTAAAGAGAAAAAAAACTTGTACATGGTCACTTGGGGCAAGGGGGGGATTGGTCGGCAAGGGGTTGTGCCCCTTTCTTAGGCCGCGCCCGACAAGGTCGGAAAGAGAGGAGTTAGCAAAGAAGGGAGTAAGTAAAATATATCAACCTGGGGGAGAACATAATAATAGCAACGGTCAAAAAAAAAAGAAATATTTTGAGGGAATGGGGATAATATTAGCCATGAAAGGTCTCTGAATGAGTCAGGAGCCTTCATGGGGCTGTACGAAGTGGAAAGCCTCATAACATTTCGGAGGGATAAAGGGAGCACTATTGCTGGCCTTGAGCAAAGGTTTGGGGAGGCACCTGCGAAGATTATTTGGCGTTTTTTGATTGAGGGGGAGGAACATTTGAATGAGAAAACCGAAGGGACTGGAGGTCATCGTGCTGGGCAGGAAAGATACCGATGACAGCGACTCTGAGAGAGATCGGACATGGGAAGGTTTTGAGGACGCGAAGGCTTCTTATTCGCGAAGCGGGAAGCACTCTCCAAGTGTTTGATCCGGATGCAGGCAGGGCGGGAGTATCTGTCTTAATCATAGGAGAGACTCCGAGAGGAAATAATCTAATCTAAAGGGAAAATCGGTTCTCCGTCTGGGAAATTCCGCTACGATTTGTGGGGTTGAGTGGGGTTAGTTCAAGCGTACCATGTAAAAGGAGGGGAAACACATTCCGGCGTTGGTGGCGGCGGAGAATTTTTGGTGTTGGCGGTAGGCCGGACCGGGGGGTGGAGTGAACGAAGGGGCTTCCAATGCCAAAGGGCTAACGGAGTCTCAGAAGTTTCGGAAAAGTTTGTGTCTCCGGGTGGGAGGAAGCCGGGGGAAGAAGGGGGATGTGCCGCGCTAAGGGGTCATCAACAAGAGTCCAAGCCAAAAGGTAAAGAGGTAGGGGGGGGGGGGGAAAAATATCGCTCATTTTTAAAGAGTAGAGCGAGGCTTTCCCGCGAATAGACAATCCGAGTTATTTGGAGGGGGAATATTTCACGAGAATCAAACGCTAAAACCCCAATCCAAGCCTAAGAGCGTGAGGGAAAAATACGACGATGAAGGGCAGATAGGGGCGATTCGCCCGAATAGTGAGTCCGCGGCGAAAGGGGTTATTGGGTCGAGTGTATCTGTCAACTTGTTGTCGTCACGACATCTGGAGAGGGGGATGGCAAGGTCTTACATCCCGTAGGAAAAAATCGGCAGGACGTGAACACAAGCATAAGAATAGTTACCGCGCTGCTGGAGCCCTTTGTCTCAAAGGTGAAGCCAAGGGAGGAAGGGGGGGGAGACAAATTGGAATAAGAAGCGTTATTGGGGGGAAAGCCACAAAACAAGTTCTTTGTTTCCGTACACGAAACTTCCAATGAAGGGGAAGAGCCGAAAGGGAAAAGGGGGCGCAGGGACTCCGAACAAACCGGAGTTGGAAGGGCGAGAAGTTTGAAAAATGCTTATTCTTTATCTCGCGTCCCCGGAGGGGAATCTCAGAAGAAAGAAGGAAATGGTGAGCGTGTTGATAAAGGGGAAAAAGCCGGAACGCAATCAAGGATCCTGCAGGGGAAGCCCAGATCTGAGGGTGCGTCGAGAGGTTACAAAAGAGAGAAGTAACAGGGCTGAGAATGCCGGCCAATTTCTTGGAAAAAAAAGACGCTGGGAGGAAACACGGGGAAACGGGTCGTTGGTGAACCTTCTTGCTTCGTAGGGTTGGTCTCAGGAAGGGGGGAGGGGGGGGGCCCTTGGGAATGTCCCTGTCTGGGGGAAAGAAAGACATTTAGAAGGACGGGGTCGCGCGCACGGAAAAAACAGTACTTCCAGATCGTCGAAGAACCAGTGAATTCGGTATAGCGAAACACACAAGGAATTACAGGTACCTAAAACTTTTCCTTTAATGATCGGTGAGCTGGGGTGGGTTGGTTGAAAACCGGCGTGTAGATATAGGATCAACGCAAAGAATGGACTTTTCCTGCGAGATTCACAAATAATGGGTAGATCGGGTCGGGGTCGATCGTATTTGGAAAAAAAAGGTCGTGTGAATGGAAGTTTCCAGTGGAAACTCGCGGTCCTTCCAAGACGACAAACCTTTTAGGAAAGGGGGGGGGGGTGTGGGGAAAAAAGGTTTTCAAAAAGGGAGGAACAAGAAATTGGACCTCGAAATGGGCGGTCATTTGTCTGGCCTTTGGGTCTAACAAGGAAGACGGGAGGGGTGTAGAGAGGTGACTTGAAGAATGCGGGATAGGCAACAAGGGGGGTTTTAAGTCAAAAAAACAGACTGAATGGCAGGGAAGCAGAAAAGAGCCTGAGGAAAGGCGGCGCCCTCAGGGGGGGGAGCTAGGCATTGGCGAGCAAGATCATGCGCACACTGTGAAGGAGTGAAAAAAAGGGAAAATACTGAATTGGGGAACGACTTTGGATTGACAAAAGGTGCATGGGAGGGATTCTAAAAGCGCGAAGCCATAGGCGGTGGATCGCCCGGAGCACAATTTAAATTTGGGGAGTTCGATGAAGGGGGGGTCGTTGGTGCAACTAAGAGGTGAGAAAGGTGAATAGGGGGTTATGAAGCACGCCTTTGTGGGGAAAACATATTTCCTTTTATAGTGAGATCGCGTGGAGTCGTAGATTATACGAGGGGGAGGGAGAAGGTAATTTCGGGTAACGAGGGAAATCACGAAGAAAAAACCACCTCAAAAGTTTGAGAGAAAAACCTCCAAAGGAGTCTTTACAATTCAAAGAAGAGGGAACATCCGTCCCTCGAGGTCTCTTCGGTAAAAAACGCAAACTGACACCATGGACGAAGGGGGTTTGGACCGGGATTAGAATCGGCCGACTCTATTCTTACAACACGGCACTCTTACAAAGCTTACGAGGGGTGTTGAACAGGTATTCACAGTGCCGTCGACTAAGGAGGTTTTTCCCTGGTTACGGAATTCGAATGCCAGGAAATAACGGAGAGATCGCACAACAACGGAGAGAAAAGTCCTCCGACGAATCCAAGGAAGTACGGTCACCACGTGATGTCGGGGGGGCCTAAATTAAAAGAGGGGAAATTCAGCGTTCTGCCGAGGGGAAAGCATTCCGAGGAAGCCCTCCTCGATCTAATCAACTGCCGCCGAAAAAGGTTGTATCAAAGTGGTTGTAGGCCGGAGGAAGAGCAGGGGCTGGCGCCCGCCCAGCTCGAATTGTAAATCCGCGGTTGAGAGGGTGTGAACCGGAAAGGCCCCAGCTCATCGCACGGACAATATTCATCACAAAAGCGCGTCACATAATAGGTCCTTGACCCTCGACTCAAAACTCAGTAAAAGGAAAAAAAAATTCATCGCCCGCCGAAAAAAAAAAAGAAACAACTAAGACATCGCACTGAGCGTACCAAATGTAATCTTTAAAGGCTCAGCCGCCCCCAACCCCCCCCACTCGAGAAAAAGAAAAAGAGGGCTTGCCAGAAGCCGAACTAAAGAGGCCAACCCACAAAATTCTCTCAGGCTCGCCTCCGGGCGTAAAGCATGTTACCCCGAAAAAAAGAAGAAAACTGAATTGGATCACTGCCGCGGAAAAACGCGATCCCCCATTTTTCCTGGAAAGGCTCGTTCTCAGAAAAAAAAGTTCTATTGAAGTGAAAGAAGGGACTTTTTGAAAGGGTCGAGAATCTGCTCCAATTCATCTTTTGATTGAAAGGAAAACCAATAGTGGTATTATATTACTCTGAAAAAAGTACAAAAGAAGCGTCTTCTCGTTATGGGGTGGGTTCGCGAAAAAGGCCAGAACAACACTAAGTCGGGATCTCAGGAAAGAGTCAAGGAACCTGTCCTGCGGTTTAGTGGGCGCTTACGAAAAAAGGGTTCATTATCGAAGGGAACCGTCAATTTATACGACCTAGGGATCGAAAGCCGAGAGGAGAAAAGGAGGTGGAATATTCATAAAATAAAGTAAGGGGGAGCTGCTAGAAGATACCTTGCTCTACAACTGAAACTCTGGGGAACACTCTAATCTACCCCCTAAGGAAATTTGTAAGCGTGGAAATTTACGGATGCTCATCCAGTAAAGGCGCACCTCCGACTCTGGATGAGGTTTGGGCAAGAGGCCGCTGTAAACCGGCCCTGCATTCGGATGAAGGACAGGAAAAAGCAGCGAGTAGAAATCGGGTAACGCGCCGCAGAAACGGTCAATGTTGAAAAGAATCAGAGAGGGGAGGGAGCGAGACTTCGACGGGAGAGGGATATCACTTAATCCCGGAATCGAAACTGTTAACCTCTGATCACACAAGAATATCGAGGGGAAGATGCACTTGCCGGACACTGAGATGGGGGAATTCAAGAAAAGTATCAACGCTGGAAGTTCGCCGAGCGTGTATAGCGGAAGTCCATGAGGTAAAGAAGAAGAAAGTAAGCATTGGTCAAAAAAAAGTCGCGAAACAAAAAAAACAAGACGCGAGCCCCGGTTTTGCCAGAAACTAGGGAGAAGGAGCTGAGGTTCAATCAAGAACGTAAAATGGGGGTGGCCAGGGAAGGTCTCGGAAAAAGAGATAAGCCTGGCTCTGGCGGGGGGGGGATCGGGAGAGCAAAGGGGGAGCCATAATTTAAAAGAAAACGGGCTGCCTCACCGGCTTCAAGTTCTTGGTGGCCCAAGGGGAGGTCGTGACCTC
>Ga0179593_1204668_pt1 | contig 13793 bp, 11 predicted proteins | sample CZODoug2_1_08_16_FD_185931 | JGI IMG/M metagenome (GOLD analysis project Ga0179593, IMG submission 185931) | Vadose zone soil fungal communities from Angelo Coast Range Reserve, California, USA - CZODoug2_1_08_16fungal (PacBio error correction) | ecosystem: Environmental > Terrestrial > Soil >...
ATATTAAGGCGGGAGAGTTTCTGGGTGGTGTCCTTTCCGAAGGGCTGGGGTTGTTCGGCGGGAACAGACCGTCAGCGACTTGTACCTCGAGGACAACCCTGTGAGGATGATCTCTGGCATGACGCAAGGAGAAGGGAGGTCTCAGGTCAATTTGGAGAGGGGGTGTCTGGTACGAGCGAGGAGAGGGAACTCAAGCCGCAAGCCAGAGTGGGGGCTATTCCTTTGGGAATGTAGGAGGGGAAAAAAGTCAATTGCGGCGGCTCTAAAGGGAGAGGGATCGAAATGGGTTTGTCATTTATTATTGTCCACAATAAATGTAGTCCTGCGAAAAACGCGTCGACAGCATCAAGGGATCGCGGCCTATTCGATCCTTGTGCTCGCGAACTTGACTATGGGCGAGGCCCGGAGTGAGTCGCCAGGCTCCCGCAAAAACGAATCCGGGGGAGATGCAAAGTAGGGATAAGTATGAAATCCCTGATTATTCGTGAGAGAACAGGAGAATCCTGGCTACGCGGAGCGACGGGCGGGCGAAGGAGGGTTTGGGGGCTGATCCAAAGAAAGGGTGAAGCAGGAATAGGGATTTACACCTTATAAGGAGCGAAGTGGGAGGGGAAGGGTAACTACAGTAGCTGCGAGTTAAAAAGGCCTCACCGAATGAAGAAGAGGAAATATTTGCGCCAGGACAACGAAAAAATCTGGGCTTGGGAGCGCTCTTCTTCAAAACGACTATCAGGATTTTTAAGCAGGACCCCTGAGGCGTGGGGGAAAAGAGGATAGAAAAAGAGGCCAGAGGTCGAACAAAGAGTCAAACAAGTCAGACTCAGGATCTAAAGAGGTTTGAAAGAATTAGGGGAACGGAAAGGGCCGCGGCTGAAGTTGGGACCCACAAAGAAAGCGGAAAAAAAAAGCGCGTCAAAAGGTTGAACCAAACAAGGAATGGACGAGCTCAAGAAGTACGCAAAAGAAAAGACCAAGAAAAAATTCCAGCGACTGCTAGGCAAGCAAGGTCCGGAGGAGAAGCGGGCCCTAAATGAGACAGCAAAAACGTATTGCGTTGAATATAGGGAGGGACGGTAGAGATCATGGCTGCAGCCGAAGGGAACCCAAAGCCGCCAGATCAAGCAATGGGAGAAAAAAAGGAAGAAGGAAGGCGAAGGTATTGGGAGCAGAGACTGATGTCCCATAGAAATCAAGGGAATTTGGAAGCCTTACGGCAAAGAGATTTCCGGGGGTGACGGGCCCGACGTGGTGGATCAAAACTTCTGCCATTCGTAATAGGGGTCAAGATTTCAAAAAAAAGGCGTTTCAAGGGAAAGATGGACTAGGGATAAGCTGGGAGGGGCGCAACGAGGAAAAGGAATATCTCAGAAAAGGAACCGCCGAGGAGAGGAATACCAATGCAGTCGTCAACCCAAGGGACTAAAAGAGTGCGGGCAATAAAAAAGAGGTGCTGCTGCTATTAGAAAGAGATCAAGAGCAGACGTTTCTCAAGAAGCGGGAGTGTATGCACGGAATCGACCCCGCGGGAGGGTCAAAGCAAGAAAAAAAGGAGAAGCGCACCCAATGGGAAAGCAACAATAACTCGGAGAATGAAGAAGAGGCCGAGAGTACTGTAAGAGGCAAGATTTGTCACAGATAGAGCACGCCTTCTTTCGTATCATGAGACAGTCAGGAAAGGTCCACGAGAAGGGGTGGGTGCCAGGGAGGAAAGAGAAAAAATGAAAGAATGGCTCCTTCGAGAGGAAGAAGAGAACGCAGGGAAGAAAAGGCGCGAACAGGGGACACGGACGAAAGCAGCGAAAATCGGGAACATTGAGGAAGAGGAACCGATCAAACCATGGCGGCGGCGTCTAAAAAAACGAGAAACCGGCTGTGAGAGAAGAAAACGGATTCACAGCCCGCATGGGGTAAGAGGCCGCGTTCGGTGCCGGACTCAAGTCGGGAGCAAGAAAGGCGCAAAAACACGGCGGAAAAAAAAAGAAAAAACCAGATCCTAGAGAGATTTTCCTAGGGAGGGACTGGAGGAAAGGAGAACCAGATTGAAGGGGGGGGCTGGGGAAAAAGGCGATTCAAGGTGGGGGGTGAAAGAGAGGGAGACTTCCTAAGGGGAACGAGATCCACCATGTCTTGTAAGGCGAGAGGGTTGTCCATAGGATCGGCCACCCATGTAAGGCGGATACAAGAGGGGCAGTCAAGGTGAGTTTGGGAAAGGCAAAGGAAAAGACGTGAAACGGCACAACAAAGGGGGCGAAGCGGGAAAGCGCGGCAGACTTCTCGCCCGCCTGCCTGTACTAGAGGGGAGGGGAATAAACCACGAGAAGGCTTCCAAAGGGGGGGGGATGGGGAGCATTTCTATGTGGGACGGGGTAGGCATCATCGACTACGGCAGAGAAGGTCCTGGCGCCGGATTAAACCGCAAAAGCGACGTCGCGTCCACATCAAAGTCGGAGGGCAGGGGTCTAAGTCAAAACGCCTAAAAGAGGGAAAATTGAGAGGAAAGCTCTTCGCGGGGTTTCGGCGGGAAAGGACCGGATTTAGAATCCTAAGTAAGAGACAACGACATGAAAGGGGAAGACACCTCGAACTACAGATGAAACAGTTCAAAAAAGAGATGCTGCACTCTCGCATGAGACGCTGGAGTGCTGACGATCCTCAAACAACAAAAGGGGAGGGCATTTTACGCAAAGGAGCGGGAAGAGTTCACGGCTTGAAAGTGACGTCACCCTTGAAGGGAGATGGCGCGGTGTCGGCGCCAGGCGCCGGGGGTATCGAGCCGACTCGATGGCGAGAAGACTCCTACGCGAACGAGGAAAAAGGCGGCAGAAAAAAAGGTAGCGGAACAGTAGATGCCAAAGAAGAATGGGGCTGGGACGCGGCATCCGGAAACACGCAATCAGAGAAAGAAGTCTCCCTGCGAGTTGGGAAGGACTACCCCCTCAACGGAAAAGAGAAATCAATGACCCCAAAGTGAAATCGCGATGGGTGGAGGGTTAGGAGAATGAACTCGGCAGTGCATGGAGGGGAGGAGAGGATTCAGCGGCTTCGCGAGGAAACCGTTGTGGAAGGGCAAGGACTGGGGAGTGAAAAGATACGCAACGTAAGGGGTGAAGAACGGAAGGAAATGTTCTCATCAAAGGGAATTACACCAGAAAGTGAAGACGACAGCGCATGGTGGCGAATTCCTGGGTATAAGTCGCATGCATAAAAAATGCAGGAATGAGGACTTGGATCGAACACCTTCAAGAAAATGTCCAACTCATTAAACTTTAACGCCAAATGAGCGGGCCTCGGGGGGACGGGGGCTGTTCGAAGGGAAAGGAAACCGAGGGGGTTGAAAAAGGGAAAAAAGAGTAGCTGTGAGGAGCTGTAACGCACCCGGGATTAAGAAGTAAGCAAAAATAATTCATGTCTGGGAAAAGGTTCGTAGGGAGAAAAAAAAAGGAGTTCCATGGGGAAACAAGATGGGCGCACCGCCTTCAGGCCGGGAAATGGGGTGATCGGAAGAAAAAAGGGTTTTCCCTGCTAGGCAGTGATGAGAACGGAAGGCGGACTACTACTCGCGGGAAGAGAGGTGAGAAAAGGCGACGGCGCGAGTTTAGCTTAGAAAGGTGTCAGGAAAAAAGGGGGGCGGGACCAAGAGAAAAAGGGAAAGAAGTCGGGAGAGATCTTTTCAAGAGGGATGCTCTGGAAGTACAGAGGAGGAATTGGCTTGATCGGCGAGGAGGCCAGACGGGTTTTAAAAGGGAACGCATGGAAAAGGTCTTGCCGTTCGCGCAGGCAGAAAGGCGGAAATTCAGGTGCAAACTACCTCTATCAAAGCGAAAACCGTGCGAGAGGAGAAAGGAAGACGCTTAGGAAAAATCGAAAAGAGAACAGAAGCTAGGGGGGGCCAACACGGAGGAAGGAAAAGGGAAGAAAGAAGGGGGGAATCATGCGACGAAGAGGGATGTTGACGGGAACGATAGAATGGAGGGAAGAGTGAATAAGAAAGAAAAGCGGAAAAACGCGGGCTCACTCCTAAATGGCCTAATAAATAGAATGAAAAATCTATGGGAAAGGCAGAAGGAGGGAAAAAAATATGTCCTGCAAACAAAAATCTATGGGCTGGACCGGTCTTCAAATAAGTGGGGCACGATGGTCAAACCCATGCTTCTGGCCAAGAACACGGAGAAAGGACTTCCTGCATCTCGCCATGCCCTATGAATTGAGGAAAGGTAAAAGCTAAGACAAGAAAGTCCACGGCTCTCTTAAGAAAAGAATGTCGTAAAAGATGAAAGGGGTATTATTTGGGGGAATAGGTCCATAGAGCACCTCCTTTTTCGCCGCAGAGGACAAAAAGTATAAGACGCTGGAAGGAGGGGGGGTCTGAAAAACGGGGGTGCAAATGTCGATAGGTAGGACACAGGAATGCTGGTTCCAATATTTCTGCAGCTGCTATATTGGGTTCCTAAAGGCGGGTGAGGGCCAAAAAAAAAAACGCATAAATTTAAGGTCATACCGTTCTATCATAACAAAAACGATGAGTGACAACGAGGACAAGGTTTTAGTACGGCCAGATTCGATTCTATACCTCGGTTGCCTATAAAAGCAGCGTGGGGGGTTCTTTCTGCAGATCAGAAAGAAAGGGGACCTAGAAAAAGCATTGGATTCTAAGGTGGCCTTTGAGTGTCAAAGTGGGAAGGAAATTCCACGGCCTGCCTAAACAGTATAACCAGCCTCTAGAGGTCACGCTCAAGAAAAGAAGCAGCGTAGGCGGGCAAAAAAAGCACTCAGCACTACTGCACGTGCCGAGCAGGGAAGCAAAAATTGGTCAGGGGACACAATTCGCAATGGGACGCCCGCCCAATGAGCAGAAGACTAAAAGGAATCATTGAGGATGAAGAGACGGGGATGATCGCAAAAAGCAAGGAACGGAGGATCAGAAGTAAAGGATTACTCGGGGGATGAGCCAGGCTCGACCTCCTGGATACCAGCCCATCGCAGCGCGACCCCTGAGATAATAGGAAGGACGATCCAGCAAAGAGAGAGGAGCAGGAACTCCATGCACAAATGGACAGAAATGAAAAAAAGCTATCATCTAAAATAGGCACCCCTATGACTGCCGCAAAGAAAAGTGACCGAGCAATGGAACAATCTCAATCAAGGGGGAGAGGGATTGCGGCAGGTCTGTGAGACTCCCTAATATACTGGGGCACCAGGCACCCTCTCCAAAACTTCTATCAATACAACGGCGCGGTGAGCCGACACTATCAAAGAAGAAAAAGGGGGGTGTCGCTCTAAGAAGAACAAGCTAGTTCGCTTTCAGAGTGGGGAACCCCCTCCACCGCTGCGATAGCAAATCCCGGAGGTCCAAAAGCAAAAAAAGGAAAATAGTATCGGCACGGAGCGAGACTCTAATCAAAAAAACAACAACCTGAGGGATTACGGGGAGATAGATAGACTGAAGCTAGGTAAGAGGGATTGTGGTGGCTTTGCAATGGCAAAGCTGTTAGAATAGGAATGCGGGAGGGGAAAAGCCAGCGCTACTTTCGATACGATAGCGTCAAAACCATGTGTCGTCTTATATCGGGGAGGGAAGGCAGAACCGCGCCTTTCCTGGCGATCATTGCCTTTTCCTGTGTCTGGTAAAAGAGAGGGGCTTCTGAAAAAAAAAAAAACGAATGAAAGAAGGGATTCTATGAAGGGTCCCATTGGGGGGATAACTTATTGGCTCGGTAGGGGCTAAGGTAGATGATCGCGGGGTGGGGGCATTTCGATTGGTACAGGTCAGGGGGTCGAGCGTCGAGGAGATGAATCGCGGAGATTGCTATAACTGTTCGCAGGGGGGACACTGCGTAGAACAGGTATAAGGAAGGTCATGGCAGGAGCCGCGGAAAAGCCGGGGAGTCTCTACCTCGTAAAGATCCATCCGAGAAAACCTATTACCAGTACATCGAAAAGGGGCCTCCGGGAGACAAGAAGAAAAACGGCGTAGGCAGCTTGGGGGCCAACTTAAACGTTAGGAGCAGGAATTGAGGGGAATGGGAACCGTATACGCTCTGGCATCATGGGGGGAGTAGACGGGGACGCGCGTCGAGCCGGGGAGAAATGCTCAAAAAGGAAGAAAGGTGACAATGAAGGAAATGTAAAAAAAAAGAGCAGGGGGGATTATGGGCTCGACTCTCTCCATCACCGTGGGGTGCGAACAGAAAACGCACGAGAGAGGAACCCAAAGGTCGGAGGTAAAGCGACAAGATCCGAAAAAAATATCAAGGAATCGGTTCAAAGACCTGGAACACAAGTTATGCTCGAGTGATCGTAAGCAAGTCAAAAAATGGAAAAGGGCACTAGTGTTAGAACACTTCGCAAGCCAAACATATAAAAAAGCATCTTCAAAGGAAATAGGTTCACCTCGAGGAAGCGGGGTACAGGCTCCCCATTCCAAAGCCAGCAGGTCGACCAGAATTCCAGCACCGGAGAGGAAGAAAGCGCTGGGTACTGGAACGCGGGGGAGGACTCAAACTGACATTCAAAAAATGAGAAAAAGTCAGTGGAGGGGAACTACATCGGGCCAGGAAGCGCCAGTGGCAGCAGAACGGTCTTCAGGTGAAAACCGTCGGCCAGAGAAAAGGAGAGAAATGACAAAAGCAGTGATGGGTTAGTCAAGCTATCAGTGTCCCACCGTCATCCAGCGGCATGAGAAGCCGTCCCTGAAAGCGAGGGCCGGGTTGAAAGCATCAGTGGTAGTCACGAAACTTAGACCATTCTAATAGAGGGGAAAGGGGAAAAAAGGAAAGTGACTTAGGAATAGGGAGGAAAAGGGAGGTACGGAGATAGAAAGCTCTCGAGAGAACAGGGGGAATAAGCCGGAGTAACCATTCCTGGCGTAACCGCCGACGCCGCCCGTGGAGGTCTCAAAGCAAAAGCTGGGAGAGGAGGGGGCAAGACTAAAGAAAGAAGCAGGTAAACGGATTGCACTGATAGCAAACCAAGTCTGACAGGAGAGCAGACAAGAAGTCGGCCCACAGCAGGAGTACATGGAAAAAATACGGACGAGAATCTAACGAAAAAACCAGAGACGAGAGGAGGGAAAGAAGATTTGCACAGCTCGAGCAAACGTAGTCAGGAAAATTAGCGCCGAGAAAGGGGGTCACTCGATCCGCGTGACCCTTGAAAGAAAAAAATAGAAATCGATCCGCCGGAGGAGTCGAAAACAAAGTCGCTCGATCGCAGAGGAAATCTTTCTGTATGCCGGCCGAAAAAGGCGAGCAGAGAGAGAGTTCAGTTACATCGGGAAGAAAACAACAAAAACCCAACCCAAAAAAAAAAAACCAAACAAAACCAAAAGAAAAAAAAAAACCGCCCAAAAGTTGAGACCTTAATCGAGAGAAAGGAGGCGGGCACACCAGCTGGGGGGGATCCGAACTATGTACAACAGATAATCTGTGAACTTATTAATCTTTTAATCAGCAAGCTTAAGACGACGAAGTGCACCGCGGCGAATAGGTCTAAGAACCGGCCCTCCGGGGAAACGTTTCATATGGTAAGGAAGTGAGAAGTGGGTGAGGTTTTAGGCAAAAAAGTAATAATGACGGCCGTGCTTGGGTATGTACAGATGAAGGAGCAGGAGCAAAAGGAGCGCCACCATGGCGCAGGAAAAGATGTGTACTTGAGGAAAAACCATTTCATTGGGTCGTTAGGAACACTGACGGGAGGAATTCGGCACTGGGGAAAGGAAATCCGTTGCAAAACTTAAAAAAATTGGCCCGCGCTAGCGAAAAGACGAGACCGCCGGACGACGAGAAAGAAACGCGAAAGAACGGAAAGGATCTGCTTTACTTTGGGGGGGGGGGGGGGGATTGAATGTGAGATTTTTTCGAGGCATCCACACCACCCTGGGGGAACTTTCCTGAAGGGGGCGTCACGGGGAGAAACGCGCGTACACAGCATCACAATGACAAACGTTTCCCGGTAAGTCCGCTGGGAAACATTGTCGGCAGCTGAGCGTTAGAAGCGGGACGGACGGCGCCGGGGGGAGTTCAATCGCGTAGGAGGAGAAGAGCTCCTAAGCACGACACCGTCCAGGAGATGTAAGGGAAAAAAAGAAAGGACTCCATAAGCCTTTCCCTCGCCTGCTAGAGGTATGCGTAAAAGAGAAAGAAAAAACACCAACGGAGGATGAGGAAGAGGGAGGGCGGTTCACGCCGCGGAGCAGGCGAGAAGGGCCTCGCGTCGTCCGTGCTTCAAGACGGCATAGAAGCGGTGGAGCGGGACCAGCAGGGGGAACTCAAAATAATCTAGCCAAGAGAAAGTCTCTCAGCAAAAAAGAGCAGAAATTCGAAGACGCGGCGAAGCGCCATGTAACTACGAAATGCAAGAGAAAGTGTGATCGGGCGAGAATCAAAGAAAGAAGGCAAAATCCTGAGCAAGGAAGGAGATGCAAGACGTAAGGTATGACGCCTACCGGGAAAAAAACATATACATGATCATCCAGACGGCGAGAGGGAGTTTGCAGGATCGCGAAAAATCGTGCACATCTTGAGATAAGGAGGAAACCGAAGATTGCGTGCGCGTGAAAACCATTTGTAATGTTCAAAAATTTCTTTTGCCGTGAAAGAATTCTGAATCAAAAGCTCATTGAAAAAAAAATGGGGGGCTCGTCCGAAATGAAACCATAAAGGAACGACCGGAGGACATTGTTTTCTCGCTCCGTGTGCAGCGGAAAAAGCGGTCCATCGTGGCAAGACCAACAAGACCGAGAACCATTGAGAAAAGGGAACCACACCTTCAATCCGGTCTCCTGTCATTAACACGGTAACCGGGGACTCGAAAACCAAAAAAAAAAAAGAAAAAACAAACCCCAAATACTAGAAAACTAGTTGACTGTTCTAACACGGCGGTGGCCCAAAGTTAGATTAAGCACATGCTGCCGCAGGGATTCAATAACCAAAGATTACGGAAAAGCCGGTCAAAAAAAAGGGACAACAAATTATGACTGAGAATTTTTGCGTGCTGGGGGTTGGGGTTGTTTGTCGCACCGCGTTCTCAGAAATCACAGACGAGGGGAAAACGCCACTTCATAGGCCATACAAGTTGGGGGGTTTAGAAAAAGGGTGGTCAAGAGGGGCCCGCATGTTCCAAGATCTTGCTTAGAAGCTCAAAATCAGGGGAAGGGAGACGACACCGCGTAAAGCGGACGAGACCAGCAGGAGGGGCAGGTTCTATGAACGCGGAGCGTGCTTTAGCAACCGGATTATGGACCGCGAAGAAAGGAGGCAAAAGAACGGAGAGGAGGGAAGACAGGACGCGGGGAGTAGGTTAAAAAGTATAAGGGAGCCACTAATGTTTACATGGGCCATGGTGGGGAAATCATTCTGCCGCTGAGGAGGCCTGATACAGGAGGGGGGAAGAAGGGCAGATACCGCAGCCGCTGGAAAAAAAAATGCACTATCATAAAATAGGAAAGACCGTCGGAATAGAAATAGAAAAAGAAGCTGAAGGGAACCTACATCACTGCGGCGTCGGCGGGAAAAAAAAAGAAAGGTATTTGACAATTCGACTAGGCGGTTAGGAGATTAGATGGGGGGTCGAAGAAAAATTTTGAAAGGCAGACGACCAGAAAGGGGGTGAATATGAGCGCCGGCGTGGACAGTCTATTAGCAATTGCATAAAAGTGGACACCGAAAAAAAAAAGGGGGAAGGTCAAACAACCGGCGTCCGTTACAGGTAAAATTCAATGGAGATCGTATGTAAGATGGTTCATCCCGATCGCTGCTCCCAAGCAAAACGCGGCTAACTGAAGAGTCAAAACGCAAAGCGACTAAGGGAGAGTAGGTACCACTGGTGTCTGGACTAAGAAAGCAGGCCGCGAACTGCTCAGCGTGGCTGAGAGTTCATTCCTCGGAGAACAGCATGAGGGTTGTTTTGTGGTGAAGGGAAAGAAAAACCGCCTGTGGCAGAAAAGAAATCAAGAGACAGACAGGCAAATTTAAGGGCTGGCGGCGCTGGTGAGGAACGTTTAAAAAGGGCTTAGAGAGCACGACGTATGGCCAGATGTCTGCGCGCAAACTCTACGTGGTTGAAGACTGGGGCGCATGTATGTACCAAAATAACGAATCGAGAAGGGAACGTTTAAACGGCGAAGCAATAAACACCGACAGTAGGCGGGGAAATGCGACGATGAATAATGGGTTTCTACGTGTCGCCTATTCTCATTCGAGAAATCTGTGGCATAAAAAGATAGGGGTTGTAGGTTAGGGCAAACCAAAAGGGATCTGAAAGAATCGGGAAAAAAAGGAGGCGGTTCTTCGAAGGCAATTGATGTCAGAAATATTGCAAGCAGGCTTGTCCTGAACCGCAAAAATGGAAGCATTTAACCAGCGGGAAGAGGACCTAGGTAAAACGTAGCCGAAAACAGTCTCGAAATAAGTATTACAAGGGCAAGGAAAACGCCAAGGAAAGGAGGCATTCCTAAAGGGGCCCCAACCCCCCAAAGGATCGCCCAAAAAGGAGAGGGACGCAAAGCAAAAATTCAGCACAAGGGGGGTCATCAAATCCATGGGGGACTTGATAAGCCGGATGGAACAGTCAGGAAGAAAACGAATATCAAAAAAAGAATAGAAAAAACCAGATTACTACAGAGCTCAGAAGGATCACGTAGCTCACATAACAAAGCAAAACATCCCTCGACAACCGCGAAAAAACCAATTATATCTAGACGCCAGAATGCCTCTATCAAACAATATGAGCGGCGAACGAGAGAAGCGGAATACGGACCATTGAAACAGGGGCATACATGTACCAATCCAAGCCAAAAAAAGAGATCTCGAAGCAGTACACAGATGCCGAAGCAAGCAGTGAACTAAAAGGAAACTGCCCGAAAAAAAGAATAGGGGAAAAGGGGGGATTGGCAACTGAAATGGTAGCCCTATCAAGGGAAAAAAAAAACACCAGCGCCCCCCGACTGATAACAAACCGCTTTGAGGAAGGAAGAAGGCTACAGAAAAAGGCACAGGTGGTTGCGCAATCAGCTATCAGAAGTCTCCAAAGTGCCGGCGTTTCCCCTCAAACAGGAGATAGAAACAAGCCCGGCGGGGAAAAAACAAACCACAAACCAAAGGGTCGCCGCTCCTATGCTCTAATAAAAAAAGGGGAGTATTTAAAAATAGATAGAGCGGCATTCATAGTGGCGGTGGAGGGGCCGGGCCCCGGGCTGGTTCTAAAAATGCCTTGGTTTCGGGGTTAAACGCCGGAAAGAGACGTGCTTCGCGCGAGCAACCTTTTCGGACCAGATATCGCGGGAAGGAAGAAAAACGCAAAGGTACTTGAAGCAGCCGGTGTCTAGTCCGGTTTGAATCTCTCAGGCTCGACTCGCCGCCAAATCCGCTGGGAGTGGCGAGGAAACGTGGACCAGGGGAGATCACTTGGAAGTGCAAGGCATCTGGCGACTGGGAGAGGAAGAAGGGTTTTGGGGTGAAGGGAAGGTTCAAACGGGGATGGGAGTCCTGCACGGATTACGCCGCAAAGGGCGAGGACTATTGTCTATACATGGGGGATAAAAAAGGCAGCTAAGAAAGGAGGGACGCCGTACTCAACAAAGGAACCAGGGGATCGGAAAAAAAGAACTTATATGTCCACCCCATGAAAAAGAAAAATCGAAACTGGAGAAAAGGCCGGCGAAGACGCTGAGAGAAAGGAGAGTAACACAGGGAATTCGGCAAAGAAAAAAGCATTAAGGTGAGGTTGGAAAGAAGACGCTCTTCGCGAGGGCAGGTCAGTAACCTCTTAGCGCGGAGAAAAGGAGGAGCATGCCTTAATCCGCTTTACAATGGGGACCAGAGAAAGGGGAGGATAAAGAAAAAAGAAGGGGAGCTAAATAAGCAAACCGAGGAAGAAAAGGGGTGCCGAGAACAACACCTTCGGTAGGAACGGAGGACATGGACTTTACATATTCGAAAAGAGAAGGAATCTTAGCCATCGAAGAAAAAAGCCTGGGTTGTCTAGAAAAAAGTTGGAAAAAGGAAATTCCCGCGCTCCGATGGTGTGTACCCTCACATCGCAGTCGAAAAAATATCTAAAAAAACAAGGGGCCAGCCTGAGCGCAAGACCTCATGAGCCTGAACGGCCGTTCCGCACCATCAAGCGAACCATAAAGACAGCGCCTGCTAGTCGAGACCTCTTTGCCTGCTGACAGAAAAAAAAGGAGAGAGACATAGGACCTCCAAGCCAAGGGAAAAAGTTTTCAGATCTATTAACGCTGGGGGCGAGCATGCGGCAAACAGGCTGGCTTAGTCCAACCGGTCGACCCGATCAGAGGACGGGTACTAAGATTCAAAAAAAAAGTTTGAGGAGGGAGGGGGTAGCATAGGATGACTTTAACCAGCTGAAGAACTCTCAATTTACCAACCGGACCGAGAGTGCTCGGGGGACCGGAAGTGGCGTTCATCAAGAATTCTGACAAGTAGTATAGAGGGTTGGTCCATCAGACCTTAGGGAAAAAGAGGGGGGAGCGTCAGGGCAAGTGCTTGTCAAAAAAAAAAGATTGAGAGAAGCATAGACTCAGGAACGAAAAAGTAAAAAGGTCCTGGAGTAAAGAGAAGAAAAGGAGGTCTGGCACTACAGACGAGTAAGGGAAGTACAGGAGAGCGAAGAAATGTTGACAATATCGCAATGGGAAAAAACGCTCTCAGGGATCACTTAATAGAAAACAAGAACCGCGGTAAATGCAACTAGCATGCTGCAAGAACGACCACAGCATGGAAGGACCGAAGAAGTCCGACAAAATTCAAAAATAGAGAGGAAAAGGGGACTTCAGCGCGAAAAAAGCCGAGCAAGTCCGGATTAAATGGGTACCTCAATAAGGAGCCTTTCCAAAACCGGTGCAACTTTAATAAGTCAAGAGCCAGCTAACCGAGAAAATGAGCGCCGGATCTTAGAGGGACAACAAAAAGGAGTAAGTAGCCAGGCCTGCACGCGAGCACAGAACACACATATCTGGGAAATTGCTGGAAACTTACCTATCAAAAATGTCGGCAGGAATGAGTAGAAAAGACGGGAGGGAACAAGGCAAGACGCTGGTGCGAAAGCAAAACGAAACCAGGAGTACCTAAAGAGCCTGCTTCAGGGAAGGCGTATAGTTGCTGAAGCTGCAGCATAGGATAGCCAGGGCACAGCGGCAGGAAGGGGGCGGTAAAAATAACCTGCAGGAGGGGGGGGAGGAAGGGGGTCATAGCGGAAAAATACATGAAGCTGAAAGTGGGGGGTAAGACAAGGCCGAATGACAAGGCGGTTGGGGTCTTGCAGAATTATAGAATGCGAACGAAAAAGAGAGCCACGGGGTGGGGACTGGTCGTTCCTTAGTTGTAAGAGGGAAGGGCGACCCATGTACAGTGAGACCCAAATTTAGATATGGAAAGAGAAAAAGTAAACCGTGACAAAAACAAACCTTTTAGAAAAAATTCGCTAAAAGACTCCAAGCCGATCGAAAGCCTGCAGTGACGAGACATAAGCGCGGCAGACAGCCGCCACTATCGTTTAACTTTGTTATTGAGCCGTCGATGTGGGGATGGTACAGGCATCACAAAGAAGCATGAGACTTAAGGGAGAGGAGGTCTTCCTGCCTAGAAGCGCTCGCGAAATAAAATAGAAGACCATGGGAAAAACTCCTGGAAACAGGGAGTAAGATTCTCGCTTCGCGAGTTCGGCGCGGCGAGTGCCCGATAAAAAAGCTACCAGGACTGGGAGGAAAAAAAAAATATGCCGTCCAGGGAAGCAACGCCGAGAAAAAAGATCAAGGTCAGACGAGAGATAAACGA
>Ga0179593_1361039_pt1 | contig 13793 bp, 25 predicted proteins | sample CZODoug2_1_08_16_FD_185931 | JGI IMG/M metagenome (GOLD analysis project Ga0179593, IMG submission 185931) | Vadose zone soil fungal communities from Angelo Coast Range Reserve, California, USA - CZODoug2_1_08_16fungal (PacBio error correction) | ecosystem: Environmental > Terrestrial > Soil >...
CAGATTGATGATATTAATCTCATGGTCAGGGGGGAAGAAAAAAGGTGCGCGGTTGTTGTGAACCAAAATTTATTGAAAGAATACAGAACGCAGAAAAATAAAAAACAAGACACCTTTGCTGGAAACAAATAACCACGCATATTCACAGGTAAGTGGACAGAATTGAGGAGAGGCGAGAGAATACGATATTGTTTTAACAAAGGGGGTTAATAGCACCTGACCATGCAGTCTGTATACGGGAGAAACTGTCAAGGGTAAGATCTATCGGGCGGGCCATCCAGAAAATCAAAATTCAACCCTTTATTACGGGAAGGAAATTGGGAACGGAAAAGTGAGTGAGAGTGAGAGGGAACAAACAGGGTGCATTTAAGAGGCAAATGGAACGGGGGGGGGAGGAAAAAAAGCTTGTGTGTGTTGGAGTACGGGTGTGGAAGAGGAAACGAAGAACAGAACACTGCAACAGCAAAGGTGAAAAAAGTATTACAGAAAAAGTCATCCGGCTCGGCACCCCAGCATGAAAAAAGGGGGTATGGACAAGGACGGGAACGAAATCCTCTGGCATAAAAGGAAAAGGGGGAACGGATTTGATTGGGAAGCATCAATACTGGGGGGGAGGGAAGGGACTCCAATTACTAAATGGGAGATGAGGGGTGGTCCTGGCAAATGTTGTGCAATTTGAGAACGCCCTGCGAAGGATGGGGAAACCAAGGGAAATTGAAAAAAGGGAGATAACCCTTTGGGGACCACGAAAGGGTTGCCCGAGAGAGAGGGAAATGAGAACTAAAGCAAGCACAGGAGGGTTTGGCGATTGGGAAAGACCCCTATGACAAAAAAGTTTTACAATGAAAATCGAGAAACGAAAAAAATGTGGTCCGAAAAACATAACGGCAATATAGAAAAGCAAACTCGGAGTGGCCGAAAAAAACTGCACATATCGGGGGAAGCAAAACATGTGAAGTTATGGAGAATGGGTGGGCGGAGGGAACGAGGTGGGTCTGTCAAAAGAAATACGCCAAGAACATGAGAAAAGGGAATTTCCATAAACCTTAAGATTTTTCAAGAGTTGAAATAATGCAAAAGATTGTGAAAGAGAATATGTTGGCACGATGTTCTCTACGGAAGCAATCAAGGGGGTATGGTTCTGCAGTTTGTTTATAGAAAAGAAGGTCACACACCGGTAGTCCAGGACCGATTATTGTGGGGGGAACGGGGTCACCAGAAAATAGGGGAACATTTCGTGTAGGAATAATTATCTTCTCCAGGGGGGTCGATGAAAAATGAAAGAATTAAAATTGCGGAAAAGTTGTAAGGAATCAAATTAAAGTAATACAAAGAGAAAACCAACGTTCCAAAAGAGCGGAACTTTTAATCCGGTAGGAGGACAAGCCGAAACAAAAAGTCTGAAATGAAGAATGCGTCAGGCAAAAATCTTAAAAACCATCAACATGAAGGGGCGTTATCTTCCTATATTGGCACTAAAGCCCGGGGGAGAGGTAATGAAGGACAACGGCGTGTGTAAAATGTTTATCTGGGGCCCCTGAAGGGGCCGACAGGAGAAAGGGGAGGGATATAGAATGTGAAAGGAAAACTGGGGGAGCAACAGCACCGCAAAAGGCCAGAAACTCTTGAGGTAAGACAAAGAATAGGAAGGAAGGGGACCCTGGGAGGACGAGCATGTGCACCGATGTAAAAATCTTAAGGTAAAAAAAAAAAAGATGACTGAAAAAAAGCTTCAAATCTGTTGAAAGCCAGAAAACCCGGAAGCAAAGGAACCTGGGGGGTTGGAGACCATAGGCGAGGGGGCTGAGTTTATGAACCGAAAGCACAATGGAAAAGTATGACCTAACCAAAAGGGGGGAACGCGAACACATGGGTTGGGAAAGCCGAAAAATCTTTTGATTCTCAACAAGATGAAGATGGAGATCAAGGTTCAGAGGGGGGGGGGGAAAAAGGTCGCGAAATACTTTTGGTTAACGGGTAGTATTTACTGCAGGGTGAGGAGGTCAGACGGTCCTTCACTTCTTGAACGAGGTATCAAAACATTCTATTCGGGACAAAATTGCTCGGTCACTTTTGAAAACAACCGATTGGAAACCGGACCCGCATCGTTTCTGCAAGAGAAGTAAACAGTTCATAATTTCATGGTGTCATGAGCAAGTGTTGACTGCAAAAAGTCGTCAAAATTCATAGGCAATGATAATTAGAATTTTTGTTAGAGTAACACGGGAATGCATGGCGAGAAGGGGGACGCGTTGTCTTTTGCAATTATTAAGTGCGATCCCAAAAATTCGCAGGGGGGAAATCCCTGGATAATCATCACTTCAGAAATGAGGAGGGGGATGGAAGGGGCTGAGGGACAAAAGAATTTTACGAAGTCATCCAGACACTTCGAGGGGGGGGGGTCATAAGAAAGGGAACCGTGAAAAGTAAGATCTCGAGTACCGTAGGGTGTTGGAAGGGGGGGTGAGGGAGATTCCTTGGGGGTAGGACATTTCATTAAAAAGGTAGAATGGAGAAATAAAAGCGGCGCAGGTTTATGAATGGAAGTCACGATACGTTATGAACAACGGTTGCCACCTGGCATCCTGGAGGGGGGGGGGTGGAAACGTAAAATCATAAGGGAAAAAAAATACGAACATGAATCATTAAGAAAGGAAAAGAAACAAAGAATAATTAAATCTGCAAAGGCAATAAGGGGCGAACATCAAATGAAAAGGAACAACAAATCTTTTAAGGGGATGAAAAAGTATTTGAGCAAAGGTAACAAGTAAAGGTGCGAAGGTTAAGAGGTGAACGAATTCTTTTGAAAAAAGCAAAGAGTCCACATCCTTCACATCGAAAAGAAGGGCTGAATTAAATTTCGTCTTTGGCAAGAACTGCGGGATGGTGAATCAGAGTCTTCGGAGGGGTAAAAGGGGGGGGGAAGGTTTTTCAAAAAGACAAAGCGTATTTTGGTCGAGGTGGCGCCATGGAGAAGGGTTGGGTAACACCTGTCTTTCACCTGATGACAATGGGAATGCAGTCACGGTGGGAAGGTTTTAAAGTTAAGAAGGACGTTCAAATGGTAACGACAACTAAAAACCGGAAAATGGGGGGCGGGTGGCAGTGAAAATCAAAAGGCTTAAAAGCAATGAAGTATGGTGGCTGAAATCTTGAAAAAAAGGGGGGGGAAAAGACTTTGCGTAAAGGAGGCAAATGAGCGCACGAAGGGATGCGGGAGAAAAAGGCTGGGAACCGTTTTCGGGCAACAAGGTAGGCGGCGCGTAGCACAAAAAAAACAGGAAAGGGAATGACTGGGGTGCCGAGAAAGAAAAGGTACGCTAATAATTTCGCCTGAAAGGTGAGTGATATGGAGACGAGAAAAAAAGGGAAGCTGTGGAAAGAAAAAAACCAACCCATAATACTAAAACCATTCAGATGTAAATGACTGTTACCAAAAAAAGGAAAAAATCTCAAATAAGTTTCAACAAGGGGATTGAGTAAGGGTTAAACGCTCCGAGAGGTTGATGGGATGGGAGGAATAGTAACACCAGGGTCCTTCCAACAAGAGCAATGGGGAATCGTAGGTGATATGATTTGTAAAAAATGGGGGGAAAATAAGCTCATGCTCAGAATCAAAAATGGGGGGAAAAAAGAAAAAAAGGAATCGCCGGGGTGAAGAAATCTGTTTTCTTTTCATTTGAAGGGCGTGTGCATGGGGGAAAATCAATTGGTTGCATAGGGCAAAGTGGTCAAAACAAAAAGAAACTGAACAATGATTCCAACGAAAGCGGGAAAATAATCGAGACGTGATCATAAGGCTCCACGCACGAAAAACAAAGATGAGAAAGAAGAGAGTATAAAAATGCTTATGGCGATAAGAGAATGCGGAAAAAGGAGAGTCAAGCTGATTTTGTTGTGGGACAAAAACCCTGGCATATTAAAAAAAAAAGGGGGATGCCATAAAAGGGGTTGAGAAAGAAAATAAAAGCTGCTTAAAAAGGGAAAAGCGGCGATTCGGTCAAATGGGGAGAGATTTATAGGGGGGGTTCGAGGTTATTTAATTCGTGATTTGTTTGTGTTACAAATGGAAAAAGGGGTGAGCACCTACGAGATATTCTGAGAAGGGAGAAAGGCCCGGGGGAAAAGAGTAAGAATCAAATCAAAAAAAAATATTGGGAGCGACAACACTGTATGACCGAGGAGTCAAACGGTTTCCTTGGAATTGCTTATGTCTAAATAGTGCCTGTTGAAGAGGGTGGATTTATAAAAGGGACCAACTTCTCAAAGGGAAAAGGGGGGGTCCTCTTAGACCATCTTTTTTGGAACTCACGAATAGGGAACAAAACGGGCAAAAACATGACGAAATTTCGAAGACAGGAGTAGAAACCAGGGCAATAATACTTCAAAAAACCATGTTGCCCAGGGGAAGAGAGGTTGTGCTACGAAAAAGGAATAGGGAAGGACTGCCAACAAAAACTCGGGAAAGGCTTTGAATGGACGCATCATACGGTTGAGGGGGAACCTGGGGAAGAAAAGGGGGGGGAAGTGTGGTGGTGAGGGAAGCAAAACATTTTGAAAGATTTGAAATGGAACAACCGGGAAACACTTCACGGGAAAGAATGGGGGGGAAACAGTGATGAAAAAGAAAAAGTGACCGGAAATGTGTGCGGAAGTTGAAAAACCATTTCAAGAGAGGGAAAATGTCAGAAATGAAAACCTCAAATAATGGTTTGCAACCATTTCATAAAGACCGATGAAACACGGATTTTTACAAAAAAAGATACGATTCTTAAGGTATACGGGGTAACGGCAATTATCAAAAATCCAAGAAAAAGGCGACACGCACTATCTAGGCGAGGAAACCTGTATTAATGAAAGTGCAGGGGGGGGCGGATGGGGAGAAATCGAAGGTTCTCAAAGAATTCCGCACATACCGACGAGGCACAGTCGCAGGGCTTTGGAATGTGTAACTTCCCCTATCATGGAAGGAAAAATGCACGTGTGGGTGAAAAAACGCAGGGGGAATCCGTGTGATCTGGGATTGGACTACGTGAGCAGCAGTTGGGGAATGAGCAGTGGGTTATCGGAGAGATGAAGTCAGCTTCCTTGCAAAAACTATGAATTGTTCACACGGGGGTACAAAAAAGGGAAACGCACAGGATAAGGTGGGAGGGATGAAACATTATCGTGACTGAAGCAAACCGTTAGGAGAGAAACAAATATGTAAGGGAAATTTTGTGAATGGAAAATCAAGGCTACCTGGAAAAAGAACAGTAAGAAAAAAGACCAAAGTTGGCTGCAAAGGAAGGGAAACAGGGTATCACCGGGTCCTCTTTATTGAGGAGAGGGAAAAAAAAAATGAGGGAAGGGAAAGGCTAAAAAGAGAGCATTACCATATAAAAAAAATACAGGCGGCGAGAAGGTTATGAGTCACCAGGGAAAACAGGAATGAGTGTGGGGGCAGCCGAATACTCTATTGCAAAAGAAAAAACGGCGGGTAAAAAAAATGTTCAGAAAAACGATTCGCATACAGATAACAGGGTAAGTTGGACATTACCAAAGGGAATGTGTGGAACCCCGGAAAGAGGCACTCTCTTGCAGAACTCGAGTGTAAGGCCACAATTATTAATTCTGGTGACGCCCAAAGGTCGTGAGAACCACAAGAAATGCTTTGACAAAGCTTCACGGATCGTGTGATCAGTAGCCGCCTGTAAACAACAACCAAAGGGAGGGGACAATCGAAAGGTTCCACTTTGGGGGGAGTACAACCGGCGGAAGTGGACAAGCTAGATGTCGTCTCCGGTACATGATACCTGGGGAGGGATTATACCTGTCAAAAGTAATAAGTATATGAAATCAACCTGAAAAAAACTGTCATTACTCGAGAAACCTTGTGTTATTGCTCACAAAAATACTTGGAGAGCGAGCTCCAAAAATTTTTCGAGATTTCCTGTCCCAATTTGGCAAATAGGGCAGGGGGCGCGCGAAAAGCCAAGTTATTTGAATCAAAGAGGGGAGAACTTCTAAGGATTGAATGAAGGGGCAAAGCGTTTCGATCGTGATGATGGCTTTACAGTCGTAAAAGGGGTGGGTCTGGGGGGGGGGAGCTTGCAAACTTTTTTACTATGTCAAAAACGGACTCAAATGCTCCGAGGTCGGTCCTGGGAGCCGGGCGTTCTTTAAAAAGGAAAACCTTTGCGCAAAGAGTTAAAAGGATAAATGGGCGCCCAGGTACAGATTCCAGTGAAAAAAAAAATTCGCACGAGAGTGCTGACAGGGAAGGGCTGAGTGCTTCATAAGGGGCTTCAGAACGCAATTCGATCAAAAACACGGCAAGTGTGGGGTTAATTCAGGGAAGGGGGGCCGATAACAAAAAGGTTAAAAGCACGCCGTTGGACTTTGGGAAGATATGAAGTCACATTCGCCTTGACTGACCTGGAGAGGGAAGAATCATCATCGGAAAAAAAGGGAGGGGGGGTGAAATATAATGGGAAAAGCATTCTTTAGGACTCATCATCAGGTTCGCAGGTGGGTTTCCGAGAGGGGAGAACAGGTGGAGTAATTCTCTTCGGATGCAACCAGGGTCTTACGGAGGAATTTGAAGGGGGGAGGGAAATTAACCTGAAAAAAAAGGGAGGTAATCAATGGGCGGCACATGTGGTGGTGCCAGGAGGGGGGAAGGTCACTATAAGGTGGAACTAACTTTGGCCCACAGGAGGTTGACGGGGGGAACCAAGGAAAAAAAATGCCATATAGACTTAGAACGTGAGATAACAAACTACATGGTACAATTAAGCTAGGAAGGAAGTCAGTCGTCGGCTTAAGGAATCTAAGGAGGAAATGAAAAAAAAGGGAGGAGATTCAAAGGGGTACAAGGAATCGAGGGTGCGAAGGTGCGGATGTGGAGAAGTCGTTGAAAAAAGGGAAAAAAGAAAAAAGAACGACAAAAAGAATCAAGACGCAAAGAGGAAAAGACCGCATTAATAACGGGGAAGGGGTTGTAAGCCTGCGATATTGGGAGGGAGTGAGTCTTTGGCGAGGGGAGATGGCCGTGTTGTACTTAATAGGGAAAAAAAATATTGTGGTGGGATATGGGGAAGAAAGGAAAAAAGGTTTCGGTATGTAGGGAATCAAAGGGTGAAAAAACAAAGTAAGGCTTGGATTGAGGTACTAAACAGGAGAAAGGGGAATTTGCAACAGCAACATTTCCAGGGGAAAATGTGCTTGGGAGTGTTAAAGTGAAATGCAATCTTCGCATGGTCAAGGGGGGTGAAGAAATCTTTGGGAAAAGGGTGGGCCGACACCTCGAAACTTGGGGGGAACATGATCGTCACAGGAGTGAAAAGGAGTCGAAAAGAGTGTCCGGTTGGGGAAAATGGCAAGTTCTGTAAAGAGGGGGTGCAGTAGCACACTGCACAGAAGTAAGAAAATTACTTGTGAAAAATTATGTCCGGTTCTTACGAATAGGGGAGCCGTGGGGGGATTTCCCTTATCGAAGGACCCTAGGGGGGGGGGCGATTCACAACGAACTAGGGCTGCAGAGCCTTCAAGAGTAAAAAACGGGGTGATAAAAAAAATTTACCCATAAAAGGGGGTGGGAAAAGGGAAAAGGCAATACATCGTAGAAGAAAAAAAGGTTAGCCGAGTTTTGCGGAGGCTGGCGGGCTAACTAGCTTGAAATGGTAATTTTCTCCAGTATCAGGGGTCGGCAGGTGATAGCTTTGGAAAAAAAGGGAAAAATAGGCAAATCTCCTCAGAATCCAGATCGTCCAGAAAAGTACCGACAAGCCGCGTGAAGGGGGTGAACGCTCTTGGGTAGGGGGAGCGGGGTGGGCAAAAGGATAGTTAGGGGGGGCTCTGTGTAATGAAAAAGAAGGGTTTCACCACAAAAGAACGGCACCTGGAAAATTAGCGAGATCATAGACGCAAGCTGGGTCATCATACGAAAAAACACAAAAAAGGAGAGAGAATATTATGCTCCCAAGGAGGCGGAAGATGGACTGCGTAAAAGGTCAGTTGAAAGAAGGCGCTGATTTTGGTTTTAAAAAAAGCAATAATGCCGACCATGGGAGTGGGGCAACTAAAGAAACAGCTGGGGGGGGGAAAAGGAAAAAGGGAGGCGGCATAACACCGAACGGTCATACGAACTGTGGAAATGTTGATAGGCTTCTTACTAGCGTGGGGGAAGGTGGGAAAAATAAAATGAAGATGCAAGTGCTGACTGGGAGAAAATCCCTGAGGGTCGGAAAGAATCCTCAAAAACACGGAGAGAGGATAAAAAAAGGGGAAGGGGAATGGAGTGACAGAATTATTGGGATCAGGGGAAATTGGGGCACTGCAATTTAAAGGGGAAATCTCGGATAGTCCGGAAAAAAAAGGGATCCAAAGCGGGGCTTGTTCAGGGGCTAAAAGACTAAAAAACCTCAGTGGGCGAAAGGTATAAGAGGGGTCAAGGGAAAAGAAACGTACAATGAATCGCGACCACCAGTCATGACCAAGTTGAGAAAGCTGTTGTTCTATTGGGGGGGGGGGGGGGGGGGGCAAAACCTGAAGACAGAACGGGGCCAACAAACCGTAGGGGTGATTTACGCGCCGAATAGTGGAAATAGGGGTGGCCGAAGACGACCAAAGTGAGGGGGCACTGAAAAAAAAAACATTTTGCAAATTTCCAAGACTGCCTGCGAATGATGGGAAAGGGAAAAAGTACCAGAAAGTAAAGGACAAGGGGCGAGTATAACCACATGGGAAAGCAAGGGAGATGGTCAGAAGAAAAAATCCAAAAATTGTTTTTCCACAATTGGGGAATCAGGGGGGGGGAAAGACATACCTAAGAAAAATAGGTTGGGACAGGCACACAAAAAAAGAAAGATTACCTTACAGGAGCAAAAACTAACGGCAAAATAGAAAAGGCCCCAGACTCGATAAGCAAAACTCTCATCGGGGGATTGAGAGAAATGGAAGTAATGTACGGGGGGGCAGTGGAGGGAAGCTTTTATGGGCTGGGAAAAGAATGCGAAAAAACAAAACCCGATCGCAACATTCGCACAGGCCTACACGGGGTGAATATAATACTTAAAGGCATAAAAGGAAAAGAGGTGGGAAATACGACAGGGGGGCGGGATGACTGATGTTCAAAATAAAAGCCTGGTCTTATTGGTTTAGGCATTTGGGGGACATGATCACTGGATTTCCAGATTATTGATTTGGACAGGGGGGTGCAAAGGACAAGGAAGGGAACAGTTTCGGCGGAGGAAAAAGACTTATCGTACGGAAAGCTGTTCGGTGCGACGATGAAATTAAAAAAAGCATGCGGGGGAAATCATTCAGGAATCAGTAAAGAAAACCCAAGCGTTCTCAGAAAGGAGGGGAACTGGCGGAAAAAGGGTAATTTCATTATAACAGCATGCGAAAAAAGGGAAGGGAATGAGGAAGTCCTTAAAAAGAATGAGCAGCAATGCCAGAGAAAACCATCAATGTCAGGCGTTATTATCTTGAAAAAACAGAATTAAGGGGGGGGGCACAGAAGGGGGGGGAGAGAAAATAATAGATTGAAAAAGAACGGCGGGGGGGGAGGAAATTGTTTTAGGAAGTAACAGATAAAACAAATTTATAAGGTGAAGCGAGGAAAAAGGAAACAAGGAAACAAAGCCAGCAAGGCAACCTGATGAACACAATGGGAAAATGTGGCTGCGTTCGAGGCAGGAAAAGAGGCCCGGCTCAGGAAAGGTCATTTAACAGAAAACAAAGGAGACCTGAATTGGGTGGGGGGGAAAAGAACTCACGAACCTTGGGGAAAAGAAACTCAGGAAGAAAACCACCGGCAAACCTGAAATTAAACTTCCCGAAAAAAATGTGCGCGGCGAAAAAACATGTGGGTCCGGAAAAATTTAATATCTAAAAACAAAAAACAACACCGTAGGCGGAAGAAGGAAAGATAAAGAGTGGGGTCAGCAGGTCGCGAGATAAGGTTTAAGTAAGGGAAGTTTTATGCAGGAGTGGGTAAAACTAGGGCAAAACACGTCTTCAGCAGGAGGGGGGAGAATAAGAATGGATAGTGGCAAGCAAAGGTTTAAATGATCACCATTTAACCGACAGCATCGTGGGTCTTAAAAAGGGGGAGACACTATTCAAAGGCATGGGGGCCTAAAGAGTGAAAAAACGAGGCGTCGGAGGGCATTCACATTCTGAAAGGGGCTAGAAGGGAAAGTTTTGTAATTTCGGGGGGAAGGACGATGAAATCGTGGGCCAAGGTGGAGTCGATAGTACTACTCAAACCGAGGGGACAATCGCCTGAACACGTCTCGATAAGTGAAAGGGTTGAAGAGAGGATGCTGATAAAGGGGGGACATTCAGCCCAGCGGGTGGAAATGGGTTGGTCAATAAGAAAGGACCGTTAAGTCAAAAGGATCGGGCAGGTAAAAAAATGTTTTTTTTCTTGGGAAAAGTAACTTTGAGTAGAGGGGGAAGTCAAAATCCCCGGTCAGTGGCGGTGAAGTCATGAGGGGCAGGGGGGATCGAAAAATTGACGATAATGGGTCAACCGGTCCCCGAGACCTGTGAGGGGGAAATTGAACAGGTAAAATCTGGTCGGGATGAAACAGAAGATGAAAGGTAGAGAAAAAAAAGGGAAAGGACATAAAAAGCTGCGCAATAATGGAAAAAAAGGAAAAGTCCACCCGTATAACTATATAATTCAAACGATTGTAAGCATGAGTGAAACGTAAAATTCTTAGATGAACAAAAGGAAAACATGGCACCCGTGCCAGAGGTGCAGGGGAGGCGAAGCTTTTTGAACGCACTAAAGAACAGCCGCCACCTCTGCCAAGCCAGGAGGATTAATGTCGTATTGCGAAAAAAAAAGGAGATATCGTTTCCGTGTTGAAGTCCGGGTGACAGACCCACCTTTGAATATATGGGAGATGGGGACACGGACACTTGTAAAGGTTTGGGCTTCAATGGTAAACTAAAAAGTTTAGGTAGGGGAAGGAAGGTCCCATGGAAATCATTGGCCCTGGGATTTGGTCTTCTGAAGCCAAATGAGAAAAAGAAAATGATAATGACCGCGTCCCATGACGGAAAATGAGGTTACTTGGGGGAATAGGGGTGCAAAAGAAGAAAGGGGAAAAAGGTGGCTGAATAATCTTGCAAAAAATTTGTCACGAAAAAAAAGCATAGAAAGGTGATGACTGTAAGCTGAGGGGAAATAAAGAAGTTCACCGCGGGGGAAATTCAGTTCTGAAGGCAGGTTCGGACACAAACCCCTGACTACTCGGGGGGGCAAGGAAATTTTTGGGAGCTGGTTGGCGGGGCAGGGGGGAAAAAGCAATATTGACGACGGAGGGGTTGTTCCCTATTTCAAGCGAGGGGGGACAAAGGAAAAGGGGGGATCAAAACCTGAGACCAACATCCTTAAGCTAAATGCACAAGTGGTATTCAAAAAGGGACCTGCAATAAAGTGTAGGGTAATTCACGGACATCTCCGTTACAAGGGGGGATAGAAAACTGGTTGGGGATGGAGGGGGATAAGATCTGTGAAAGGACTTTCTCCCAGTAGAAAAGAATGTGGTGTGGTCGTTAATGTTCCATAGGAGGCACTTGACAGTCAGGAAAGCCAGAATCCACCAAAGGAACAATGACGAGCGCCCGAAGAAGAACGCTAGTGTTATTTCGGTGGAGGGGGGCAAAAACTTAGAGCCATTGGTGGTCATTAGCCAGTGTTTACAAAATAACGGCACACATTTCAACCGAAGGTAAATATCGCCAAAGCATGAATCATAAAATCTGCAACCCCAACCCTGAGGAGGAAGAAGGAATGAATAAAATGCATGAAGGGGGAGGGGAGAGCCAGGACTTCAGTCGTTGAAGAGAAAAAAAGTTTGTTGTGAAACCCGGGAAACTAGAAAAATGGCAAGGACCACGGAGGGGGGGGAAAAAGAAAATAAAGAAGCGCTGACAGGACGACCCTGAAAGGGTCATTGGATCAGAAGGCTCGGTATTATTGAGGCGGCTAAAAATTGTCCAGGGAACGGGACAGTCCCCCTTCATTAGACTGGAGTGCACGTTAAATAGAACTGATATCCAACGAACTGCCAGGCACCCTATTCTTCAGGTCGCTCTCCATAAATTTAAAGTATGTAAGGGCTTGACGTAACTTTAGGGGGAGTGAGGTTTTTACAGAAGGGGACAAGGGTAATAATGCAAGAAGGATCCGGAAGTTTGGAAAGTGACAACAGCGGAGTTGCCTCGACGAATAGGAACCAGCCCTGGGGAAAGAACGCAGGAAAAAGGAGGTAAGTATTAACCAGAATGGCCAGGAGCCAAACCAGTCATTGAAGGAGGATAAGGGGGGAGTTGTGAAACCTCTTACAGAACGGCCAACGAACCGGTTGGGGAATTGTGGAAGTAAAGAGGGTTTGGATAAGTGCCCAGGAAAGGGGAAGTGATGGTTTTCCAGCTGAAAAAGGGGGGGGGAAAGTTGTGATAAGAAAAGATGCGAATGATTTGGGTGAAAAAGGCTGAAAAGGCAATCATACAAGGGGGACAGGGGTCAAGTGCAGTTACAAAGGGAAGGGAACAGTATCTGGGGAAAAAAAAAAATCAGGCAGCGACTTGGATTTCACCAGGGAATCATAAAGAACATTACCCGAGAATCTTGGTGAAGATCCGGAAAAACGCTTTAAAGTGATCGAACATAAGCAAGATAGTCACAACAAGAAAGAATCTGATACGCGTCACGGCAATTAAAAGTAGGAATACTACGGTACAGGAAGGTGAGGAAGGGGAAATGGCGGAAAAAAATTCTTGGGGGAGTTCAAAATTCAGGGGCAACAGCCTTCGCACATGACCTTTGGGAATCTAAGAGGGTCAGAAGGCGTAAAGATTGGAAGGGAGCAGAGGAGAAAGGTTTGAGAATGGAGGAAGGACCGACGACATCTTTGTTGATTGGTAAAAGCAGTTGTGGGGACACAATGGAAGAAGTAGTAAAGAAATATGATTGTTTACGGTTCACCTCGGAAGTGAAGGTGAAAGGGAGGGGATGTAAATAATGACGTTCCTATGGGCTTACCAACAATGCGCACCGCTTGAAAAAGAAAGCACAAGAAAAGTGTTATAAAACATCAAGGAAAAAAAGAAAACCAGTTTAACAGAACTTGAACTTGTAAAAATGATTTATTTATAAAACAAAGTTCTGAGTCATTCAAAAGGAAATGGAGAGAAGACAGATCGTAAAAAACATGACTGAAAGGAAAGAGACGTAGGGGCAGTACCAGGAAATGTGGGGGGGGGGGGGGGGAGAACAAGAAAGTAATATCTATGCAAAAACGGGGTTTATGCCTTGGGGGGAGGAACACTGGCATTCAGACACCCCCATTAATAAAACATTGGAACAAATGTGAAGGAGCCACGTTGATGAAAAAAAAAACAAGCGCTAAAAACTAGGGGGGCCGATGAAATTATAATGAGGCGCCCAGTGGCGTCTGTACCCCGGGAAAAAAGATGTCGGGGGACGGAAGGGAGAAATCGTTGATCAGGAAAGAGCAATCGAACCTGGGGGGGGAGGGTCATAAGAAAAGGGGAAGGGATCCTTATTTCTGGAAAGAACACAGAATAATTACTCCCACCAGAAAAAAATGGGGGAGCGAAAAAAAAGGGTTTGAAACGGAAGTTTGGGAAGAGCATCGGAATCAAAACCACTGAGGGAGGAAAAAGAAAAGATAATCAAAGAGTTGAAGTCAAACAGGGGCGGGAGAGGTTTTTACAAAGGGGGGACGGGGTAAGGGGAAAGGAGGTGGGGGGTGGTTACAGAAAAC
>Ga0179593_1435632_pt1 | contig 13793 bp, 15 predicted proteins | sample CZODoug2_1_08_16_FD_185931 | JGI IMG/M metagenome (GOLD analysis project Ga0179593, IMG submission 185931) | Vadose zone soil fungal communities from Angelo Coast Range Reserve, California, USA - CZODoug2_1_08_16fungal (PacBio error correction) | ecosystem: Environmental > Terrestrial > Soil >...
AGATAGGATTGTTAATCCTAACTTTGTAACAAAAAGAAGCGATCAGAGTCAAAAAGGGACGATCAGGAGCAAGGATCTGGAGAGGGGAGGGAAGGGAACACAAGCCTGGACAGAGAAAGAAGCGATGAGGCTGTCGGGCTACAAAGTCAAAAGCTGGGAACCTGCAACGCTCGGATAACAACGCATGTATTCACGCAGGAGGGCAGGGGAAATAGTCTCAGGGGGAAACCGCCTCGCGACGGGGGGGGTTATTATTGGGGGAGCGAAAAAGGAGGTTTAGGTTGAGGCTACGCAGAGGCCTGGAAAACATAACACAACTTCGAGTAATATAAGGGAGGTCGCGCGCGCGTTGAGCGTAAAATTGGGTGGGGCGAGGGACTCCAGGGCGCGCAGCGTGGGGGTCAGGGCCTTGAGAGGGGGTTTAGAGAAAAGATGAAGACGAAGGGATACTGGGGGAACGCCAGGTCAAAAACGCAACTGGGAATTAAAAGAATAAAAATGCAATGTATAAATGAAAAATTCGGAGCCTCCGTAGGAAACTACAAAATCATGTCGTCAGAGTACGTAAGTGGGGGAGTGGAGTACTTGAAGTTCCGAAAACTTCACGCTTGAAAGGGCGGGGTCGTCACGCTCGGGGGGGTCGGGCTTTCACAGAAAAACAAAAAGTTAAAAAAAGTCCGTCGGAAGGGGCGGTTAAGAGCATTTAACAGGAAGACAGCGCCTCAATTCTGATCAGGGAAGTTGAGGAGCCTTAAAGGGGAGGGGGAACCCGCCCAGTATCGATTAATACAATATTATGTTTAAGAGGCAACCTAAAAACTGACATTTGGGCGGTACTTTTTGGAGGGTCGGTACGCCTTACTGCTGAGAAGAGATCCTTCTAAGACATGGGGGGGAACCCTGAGACAGAGCTGGGGGGACACAGATAAACGGAATCGTGAATAAAAGCTGGCCCCTACGCGACCAAGCCAAAATGAAAAGAGAAAAAGAGGAAGGTCGAAAAGAGGTCTCTTATGCGGGCCGTCCACGTAGCTGGGGGTGAGCGAGCGGAGTGATGACTCGGGAAAGCGTAGATCTGTGGGAAGGAAGAGCCAAGGAAGGGATGGGTGCGCATGTCTCAACTTATAGCTAAGGGAAAATGAGGAGTAGAGAGGATCTAGGAACTGCGACAGAATCTCGTGAGAGTATGTTCTCACGAAAGTTGGGTGCGTGGAAAAAAACCGTCGAACACCGAATCGCGAACACCAAAGAAGCGTGTGGGGAAGGGGTCTCATTGCCCATGTCCCCAGGCGTCGTTGCGGGGGGAAAAGCCATAGATGTGAGATTTGCAAAATTCAAAGAGTGCATATGCCACGTACGGTACGGACAAGGGAAGGGACAGAAGGACAGAGTACAGGGATTAGGTGACTGGGCGAAGCTCTTTCGAGGGGGTGCAAGAGAGACTGGCGCAAATCAGAGCGAGGTAAAAAGGGCCAGCCATTAATTGGGCCGATCGCTGGGCGAGTCGAATCGGGCAGTCGAAGGGTGTTCTTTTTCAACCGGGTGAATTCTAAGGAAGCTGGAGCAGATGACAAGAGGATACTGAGTCGGGCAGGTCAAGACGGTGCCAACCGACTAAGGATTACAAGACTGAGAAATTGGGGCTACGAGGTGGGAGAATCGAGGACAAGACCTATATATATCACATAGTTATAGGGCGGAACCCCTGGAGCGAGCTTGCAGCAAGTGGCCAAGAATTGCGCACCTCGCGAGAGGCTGACAGAATGCCACGGCACGTCAGGGAAAGAAGGCGACCAGGGCGAGGAGAGGAGTCAAGGGGGGGGGAAAGTTAGGTGGATCGGATCTCGAGCCGGGAAAAGGAGGAAGGCACGGAAGTCCCATCCAATCCAGAAAGGAGGAAGTCAACCGCCCAGAAAACAACGGCACGTAGAACAACATCTGAGGGGGGCCACATCAAAGTCTTTTTAGAAGTATGGAAAGGGGAGGAGCACAGGAAAAGGAGTGTCTCTAACCAAACGTACAACTCAATTGGTGAATCATGTCTCTCAAGTCTATCTAAACAGTGTTTGAGGTGGATAGGATCACCATATTTCAGTGCGGGAGACTGAGGGCATCTTCCTTGACACGGGCCGGAAAAGAGAGCATGGAGGGGGAAGGAGAGAGGGGGGGAAAGAAAAAAAGGCTGCACCAGCGAATGTCAGGCTGCAGGATGGAGCCGCGTTCCTCATAGGAAAAGGAGGGGGGACTATCGGAGTGAGGAGAAAAAACCAAAAACGATCGACGCGTAAAAGGAATTGTATGGTCATAGGTACTCTCATGAAGAAAGGAGGAACAGGAAAACTGGAGGTGGGACTAAAATCTTACTGTCGGGGAAAGCGGGGTGAATTAGACTTTTCTTTTTTGAAAGCAGGTCTCAGGACAAGGGCGAGTCAAGGAGGGGGTTCTGCTTCGTAAGTGGCTCGTTGCGTAATTTGGAGCGTTGAGGAGGGGTGCTGCAAAAAGAGGTCTGCTGTTCTTACTAAATGTGAAGGAACCGGGGGAAAGCCCGTGACTGATCCTGAAATGGAGGGGGGCTGAATTACAAGGGAGAGAGGGAGGGGCCGCCAAAAGGGGGACCGACGAAAACCAGTCGGAAAGTCAGGGGAGCGATAAGAAGCTTTGGGGGCCAAACTGCATCTACTTCTGATGGGCGGATAATGTCGTCACGAATTCCATTTCGGAGGCACTTCGTGGAGGCGCAAAAAAAGAAGGGTCTATATGGGAAAGGAAATTCGGGCCTGTCGCGGGGATTTGACCTTTCAACACGAGAAGCTGCTGGAGGATGCGGGGGCATGGGTACGGCCTGGGAAATCAATGCCGTTTGGAGGCATCCTGGGGGTGGAAACGAATTGTGGGGGTCAAAACGTCATAAAAGAAAAGTTGGTGGAATGGGCTCCTAAAGGCCTCAGAGCTGGTGTCGGGCGTAATGTCGGGGGGCGCCCTGGTCGACTGCCCTTTGCGTAGAGTAGAGGCGAGCAGGTTCTTAATGTGGGGGGGGAGGGGGGCGGCACACGTACGCTGAACAACGCAGGCTGGGGGTCGGAGATAAAAAATTTGCTTCCAGTCCAAAAAGAGAAAAGGAGGAATGAGGTCGGAGGAGGAGCCATACTGAGAGATTTCATTGAAGGGGAGGGGCAGTAACGTTGGAGAAAAATGCGCAAATAAAGAAGGAAATTGGTGGAATCTCGCTCTGACCCAAGAGCGGTGTGGGGGCGGCCGCTTCATGCAGAGGGCATTCGGAGAGAAAGGGGTCTCAGCGCGTACAAAAGCGCGTGTGAAGAAGGCAAACGGCGTGAGGCTGGAGCGGGCGCTCCTTTGGGGGAGGGGAGAGACAAAACACAAGGGGGGAATTTTTTTTCGCTGGTGGTAAAGAAGAGTGGCTGGGGGGGATCATGGGTGGAACGGGTCAAGGAAAGAATATCTGGGCGGATAGGAAAAGCCATAGTAAGTGAGCAAGAGAGCGCTAGCCCCTCTCCTCTTAAAGCAATAGGCTCGCTCTCACCAGCTAGGTGAGAAAGGAGACACAAAACAAGCAACGGAGGGGGGGAAGAAAAAAGAGTACCAGGAGGGGGGAAGAGAGAAGTATTAGAAGCGGAGGGAAGGGGGCAAAGAGAAAGGAAAGAAGGCGGCTGAATATCGAGCATATGGCCCCCGTTCATTCCGCCCAAAAAGACAAGAAAAAAGTAAGGCGACGGAAACACACCCAAAAAAACATTGAGGGGAGAGACAAAAGAAAAAAAAAAAAAAAAAAAAAAAAAAAAAAAAAAAAAAAAAAAAAAAAAAAAAAAAAAAAAAGAAAAAAAAAAAAAAAAAAGAAAAAATGGGGGTTCGGATCATCTAAGGCCTCACGCCGCTGGCTTAAACCTTCCTAGGGCTCTTTAGAATGAGAAAAAAGATCGGAATTGAATCCTCTCTCTTCCTGAATAGTCAACCAGATGGGGAATGGAATAGACCACCAAATGAATTTTGCCCTGAGGTAGAACAGTCATCCTAAACAACTTCAAAGATGAGAAATGAATTTAGAAAATGGAAAAAAAAACGCATGGTTATATTTAGCTTTGCATAAATGGTGGGAAGACCAGCTAGTTGTATGCTCAGCCCAATTAAGACTCAAAGAAGGAGAAAAAAAAAAAAAATTAACCGGCAAAGAAAAAGTACGAACCTAATTACTATAGATCAGTACAACCATAACAGTCATCATTTATAGGATGAAGGGGGGAAGTCTCAGGGGCTCGTTAAAAAAACAAAGAGCAACAGGATTGAAGCCCGGGCGAGGGTTAAGCAAAAGGACTACGTAAAGACGAAAAGCGCCGTATCGGTAATGAAGAAAGCAAAAAGTGAAGGGGGTTCTGTCGAATTGGAGGAGATATAGGATCAGTCGGGGTCCGAACTAGATCATGAAAGGAAAAACTAAAAGAGAGCAACACAATGCAAAACTTAATCTTTGAAACAAAAGGCTAGAAAGCGAGGAACTAACGACTGGAGAAGCGCCAAAGGGGGGGGAAGTCCGTGGAGTCACCGTCGAAGAGGGAGGGTAATTAAGCCAACGATCGACATTGCATCAGAAAAAAACTCTAGGCTAAAGAAAACATGGTCTGCTAGCAAAGGGAGGGCGGGGTGCAAGAAACTGGAAAAGGCACTAAAAAAAAAACATAAAACGTTCAGAAAGGAGAGAAAAAGGGCTCCTAAAGAGTCCAACTGCGCAGGAAGAAAGACCAGGGGACCGCCGTCGCCGGGGCGGGCCAAGCGAACACCCCCAGCACCTGAAGAGAAGGACGCTGGCCGAAAGGCAGATAAGGTGAAGCAAGAAGGGGGCCAAAGTGAAATGGAGAAGGGAGTGAAGGGGTCGGACACAGATAAAGGAAGAAACAAGACCTTCACCTCCTGCTGCTATGGTCGGAAATAGGAAGAGATTCTGAGAAAAAAAAAAAAAAAATCTTACCCGATATCGTTCGACGCGCCAAATAGGCAATGGAACTAGGTGCCAAAGAAAAGCTCAATGAACTTCTTCCTAGAGTAGATTTAAGGAAAAATTGAACGAACAAAAAAAAAAAGGGTAGGAGAAGAAACCGCCAAAGGGAGGGGGGGCAGTAGGACTGGAGGACATTCTTCAAATGGCAGTTGGGGGGGGGGGGGGGGGGTACTCGTGGGGGCCCCGCTACTTTCTCGCGAAGGAAAAAAGAGAATTAATGAAGGACAAGGAAATGCTGATGGTAAAAACATAGCCGGGTCAGAGTGTGGCTACAGGCGGGCTGGAGGGTGACTAACCTCCTTTCTGAAAGGGCTGTTTAGGATAGTAAAAGTGCGCCTCTTCCCGGATCGAAAATGAGAGCGGAAATTCAAAATCAACTCCTCGAACTACTCCTAAGCTTAAGATGAGCATTGGGCACGAAAAGAGGTCATATAGAAGGGAAGATGGTTGGAGCATGAAGGGGTCCTTTATAAGGCGATCGGAAACTTAGGTTCGGAAGACACGGTTGGGCCTGAAAACTAGGAGTTCACGAGATAAAAACCAATCTTCAATAAGTGCCGCAGCTCGAAGGAGCTGGCCTATGGGATACGTTTTTGGAGATACGTACTGAGACCACGTCTCTATTTACGGGAATAGGGGAGGCCATCGCTGAGAAGGTCGAACCACGCAAAAAACTGCTGATTCGAAACAACGCACCATCTTCCCTGGGCGGAGAAGCGGTTCCAGAGCATTAAAAGCCTAGGCGCTGCCGCGCCAGCCGAGAAGATATCGAAAGGGACTGTTAGGAAAAAAGAAAAAAAAGCCTGGTCCTAATAACTGGTGTCCGGATGGTTATCTCCATTCACTAAAGATAAAATCTATGGGGTGTGGAAGACATCGAGATAAGGCAAAACAAGAAATCCCGATCTGGTGAAAAATTTGGGGCTTAGTGGTAGAGAGCAGGGTCATAAAAAAAGGGCAAATGTGGGAAACTGGAGACCTTCGGAATAGTGGAGCGCCATCCTTAGACACGAGAGCCTACTGACAAGGGGCAAACCGATACTCGAGAGCAAAGAAGTCCATCCGCGTCCTCGCGGGAAAGTCCAGAGAGAGGGGGCTCATAAGCGTCGTATAAAAGAACAGCTCGAGGAAGGGAAAGAGTCAAAAATAGTTGAAGAAAAGGTGCTGGGGAAGGCAACATGAGTGGGGGTGTCGAGGCGATCAGAGAACAGGAGGAATCCTTTCCGAGTTCGAGCGCATATAAAATTAAAACTGTGTAAATGGCTGAAGAGGATCAACGGGGAGCAGTCGTGTGTCGGCATTTTCTCGGAAAAAGAAAGATGGCGTAAACGAAGCATTCCAGCATCTATTGCAGATAACTGTGGGAGACGGAGCATGGGAAGGGCAAAGCCGCAAGGAGAGAGCGAGCAACTTCTACGTGCTTGCAAGAAGCAAAAATCAGTCGACCGTCGCTGAGGGTACCTTTCGAGTGACAAAAACCGACGCACAATCCTCATAAAAAAGAAGGGAAAGGGAGACTTGAGAGCCGGAGCGGAAGAGAAAACTTCGGACTGGAGGAAGAACAAACCAAAGGGTGGGGGTCGAGCAAGAGGAGGGGATGCACCTGCATGATGTAGATACTAAGTGTTGCACTTAAGGGCCTTGCGCTACCCCATTGCTTTGGGGGAAATAAAAGCAAGGAGAGAGGTCTACTAGAGAGAGGAAGAATCGGATCATTAAAAAAGGAGGTCAGCAAGCCTGTCGCGGATAACCATCTACTCTCAATTTTTGGGGGGGGGGGGAAAAAAGAAGATCTAAAAAGAGGGGGAGGCTCCTGAACTGCCTGAGATGACAACCAACCGACGAAGTTGGGGAGGTGAAGGGGGCGGACGGTTCACTTCATGCTATAAAAGAAAAAAAGAAAAAGTTGAGCGAAAAACCCCTCTCCGATCTGGAAGGATGAGAAGAGTACCGGGAATTAAAGCTGAGACAGAAAATACCTTCTTTGGCTTATCACGATATGTAGTTAGGGGGGAGGGAGAGCCGCGCATCTAAGCTCTCATGGAAAAAGGACTATTTCGCCCAAGGAGAGGGAGAGGGAATAATCTAAATGCAGATCGTCTTTCGAGCATTGTCCTGACATATCAATTCCCTTATTATGAATGCAAAAGACGAGACCAAATGCAAGGTCTAAAAAAACCGGGGGAAATTCTATAAAAAAGAAAGAAAGGAAAAAGAGGGAAAAATAGATAATATCGGAAGTGGGTTGATCCTTAAAACGGGGTGTGGCAGTCATCTCCCCTTAAATCCGTGGAAGAAAGAGACAGAACTTTCGGCAGAGACTCTCAGAGGGAGAGATGATGACTCGAACGAATTCACAGAAGAAAAGGGAGGGCGGGTCGGAGATACAGGAAGCATCGGCGCTGCATCAGGAATGATACTCAACTCAACCGGTGAAAATGAGTGCATTCCTTGGGTACCTTCATCTTTTCAAATCAAACGCGAGAGAGGAGGTGGCTCTCACCGGAAGGAAGGGGGGTTTTCGAGAAAGAAAAAAAGAGAAAGGGTCGGACCGAACCAAAGAGGGTTTAGGGGAAAAGAAACTAACAGGGCAGAAAACTTTCTCGGAGATGGTCAGATGGTAAGTTGAGCTAGGGGGAGTCAGAAAGGGCGGAGAGGATCTTTGGGGAGTATATTAGGAGGGGCGTCGCGCAGGCAATCTCAAAAGTTTCAAAGGATGGCACGAAAAAAATTTACCGGTTGCTAGGAAAACTAAATTGGGAGTGCGAAGAAGGGAGGGCAGCTCTCTCGCATTAACCACTACACCAGGCGGGGGGAGGGAGCCATAGTAAACTAAGTTTCCTCTGCACAGCAGTCTGAACGGATACCTTACTGCGAGACTGAGGCTTGCTGGGGTAAATACACAAACAATCATATGGGGGCCGACGTGGGCTTGGAGAAATCAGTGGTACCGTAGTACAAGAAGTCTCGGAGAGTCATCGGGCAGAGAAAAACTCCCGTTAGGGTAACACAAGGAGGGGAATTCTGCGAGCAAAATCAGATGATGTGGAGAAGTAGGTCCTGGGCCTTATGTTCCGAGAAGTTACCTCTACGAAAGAGCTCTCAGAGAACCTCAAAAAACATTGGCAAAAAAATTAGGCGGCGGAAAATAAAAAGGAGTAATACGAAGGAAGAGGCCGGAAAAATATCATTTCAGCAAACAAACAGGGAGAGCTTCTTCCTCAGACGTGAAAAGTTAACCGGGGCGGCGGTAAACCAGGAAGACGAGCTGGAAGGGACTGAAAAGATTAACTAAGAGGAAAGGAGAGGAAGATCTTATAAAAACTCTAAAGGGGGGGGGGGGGGTGGGAAGGGAAGGGAGCTCTCGACATTCTTTACGGGGGAGGCATTGCTAGTATTAGCTCGAAAGGGCTTCGCAGGAGAAGCAAGCGAGGCCTCGTTATTGTAAAGGTTTTACCTCTGATAGAAAAGGGGGGGGGGAGAGAAGTAAAAGCCCGCCCCATCTTTCAGAGGCTGTTAAAAAGTTCAGAATGACCAGGCCCCAGAATCTGAACAATTGGAGAACATAGTGGCAAGAGAAATGCGGATTGCCAATCGGCCACGTCAGCTCCATGTCCCTTTGTCGGGACTATCTACCAAGAGAATCTTTTGAGAGGGGAGAAAGGAAGCGTCGAAAGGGTAGCTAAACTAACGGCTGCCTCGGTCTACCCGCCGGCTCGCTTCCTGGCGGGATCGCTGGTGTTAACGGGGTCTAACATTGGGAGGGGGGCAGCCTTCCAACCCTATGAAGATAGATATTACTACTCAAGAGGCTTAAAAAGTACTTCTGTATAGTTCAGCCAAAGTAGAACTTCGTCAGATGAAGAGGGGGGGAGACCGCGGACTTTGAGAGAGAGAGGGTGGGCCGGGTACAGTTCCGACAGATAAAAAGGATATCGGAAAAGGCAAAGAAGTCGCGTGAACTTCACAGCACGGCGACGATTAGGAAAAAGCTAGGGACGCAAAGGCTGCTGACGAAGGGCAAGATGGAACGGGAAAAAAAGGGGGAAAGGTAACAGTTCTCCGCGGCTGGCTTAGAGCGATAAGGGAGGATTCAAAAGAGGGGGCGAATAGCAAAGGTGGGCCGAAAAAAAACAACCCCCAAGCGGGAACGGAAAAAAATGAGAATCTTCGCCAAAGGGAAAATGTAGCCAGAAATGGTCCTTGTGTTGCCACATCTGCGGGGAGGGGGGAAATGAAAGTAATTCAGAGGAACAGAGGTAAGCGTTGGAAAAACGTCCAAATCAAGGGGGAAGTAGTCCAAGCCTTTCATACGGACGGACGGTGTGTGCGTGGGGGAAAGAAATACGTCCAAAAATAAAAGTTCTTTGGGGAGTTGAGACAGAGAAACGGCTTCAAAAGAACCGGAAAAAAGGGAGACGACCAGAGGGAGCAAAGGAGGGAGATAAGTTAGACTTAAGTGAACCGAAGTCGCAATATTTCTTCATGGTCTCCGTCTCCCAGCTAGACGGGAGAGGAGGGTGCTATGGGGCTGGCGGCTCGGCCAGTAACATAGGAAGAGGAGGGAGGGGGAGTTTAAGTGGGGGACTGGGGAGTCTGCACCAAAAATGAATAAGGAGAAAAAATGCAGACAGTCCTTAAAGGAAAAAGGGTTCATTAACGGGAATGTCGGCAAAAAGGGGTCAGAGGGGAGGCGGTTTGGGGAGGCCTGAGAGTGGAAACAAAATGGAAGGAGTCACTGTGGAAGGTAGAAAACTCTGTCAGACGTAAGGAGTAGTCAGTTATCATGAAAAACCTCTGGAGGGGGGTTTTTGGACTTTGGGGACAAAACAAAGCTCGGCGGCTGGGTCAAAAAGGTTGGCTGTACAGGGGAACGATCTTATCATAGGCTGTGCAGAATGCGGGGGTCATGAAGACAGTCAAGGTCGGAAGGCCAACCGGACAGAGCAGAAAGTAAACGCCATGTAGGAGACTCCGGAAGAATTTGGGGTGAGAAACCCAAGACGATTGCGGGGTGATACGACTACTATCGAACTTTTAAAATTTCGCCTTCCGAGTTAAAAAAAAGGGGCGTCCTATATCCGCAAAAGGGATCGGCGGGGCATGAAAGGTCGGCCGTCGCGAGCGGGCTGACATAGGTTCTATCGAAGGGGGGGGGTGCGGAAGGGGAAGAAAGTCGACGTGAACATCCTTTGGCGGCAAGGGGGGGAAAACGGGGCAGCAAAGAAAAACGGTGGGAAGTGCGCTCGGGGAAAGGAGAACTCGAAAGGGGGTTTCAGGGGCTTAGAAAAACTGGGGGCTGGCCGCTGTCGAAAAAATCGGTGCTGGAAAAGTGCGCCGAAAAGGGGGGGGCCTTTCCGCAAGAAAAGTTTTACAGATGGACCACGTAGAGTACAGGCGAAAACGACAATCTCACCAGGGAGAATGGGGCGGAACTAGGCATCAAAGGTGGAGGAAACTTCTTTCGGAGGGGGGAGGCGACGGGTAAAAAAGCCAGGGCAAGTGGGGGGATTCGAGGAAAGAGGGGGCCTCGAACCTCTTTCAGAAGAGGAACGGCGACTTGGAATGGGAGGAGGCGCACGGGCCGAAACGCGTGGGAGGAAGCCGGAGGGAACTTGGTAAGTCGATCGCTTTTTGCAGTGGGAAAAAATCAGAGGGTGTGGAGAAGCAACGGAGAGTGTCCTTGGTCTGAAGGGCCGCCTAATCTGGTGGGATGGGCGCGATGCAGGTTGAGGCGATAGAGACCTCCTCCTCTGGGTCGATCCTAAGAAAAAACAAAGAGAGGGAGAGCGTCACAAAACGTCTAGGCGAAAGAGAGAGCCAGGGGAGAAGGTAGGAAGGAGTACGACCCTCGAGGTTCGATAAAAGAGCAAATGCAAGGGCGGGTTCGATCAAAAGAGGGAAGGATATTCCTGGACGTTCGAAACACAGGACAAAAGGAAGCGTCGCTGTCGACCACAAATCGAGAGGGGGAGCCCCACAGCCAATGAGAAAAGGCAGCGAAAAACAGTCTTCAAAGAAGAGAAGCTGGGGCACTCATAGAAAAGAATCTCAAATTCATGCGCGGCCAGAAAAATTCCTAGGGCGATCAATCCCCTACATCATGTCTGGTTGAACTGAAGGTCAAAAAAACAAACACACACATCCGAAAACAAAAACAAAACACACCCAACCCCCCCAAACCATCAAAACACAACCCTCACACCAAAAAAAGCACCGGCACTGGCAAAAAACAAAAAAAAAAAAAACACACACACGTGAAGACCAGCCGCCAAAGTACCACTGCCGACCTGATGGCCGAAGCCTAAGAGCTTCAGCATTGTTAGATGGGAAGGGGAATGGATGTAACTACCAGAAGACTTGTCATACGTTGCACGGAAAACCGAAGGAAAAACAGGGAAGAAAAGGGGGGGGGGGGGGGCGCTCCAGATCCAACGAGGAAGCAGACAGCTGAAAAATGACTAAGTAAAAAGACTAGACAGCCAACAAAACCACACCCAACCCAAACTTGCGTCATAAATTAGAGGAAATGAAAAAGGGTCTTGGGGACAGGGGCCGGGAAAAAGTGAGAACCACGGAGGGAGGGGGAAAGGCGGCCGAACATTAAGATCAAAAAAACTCCAGCTCTGCCTTCAGACAGATGCTACAGCGACAGGCCAAGTCGCAAGTGACAGGGGAAGAGATAGGACGTGCAGGGTAATCCTAAGGAAAGGCATACATGATCAGAGAGTAGCCCGAGCAAAAAAATACAGGACGTAGGCTTTAGGGGGGTTTCCAAAATTTTGAACGGGGAGAGAGTATCCTTGCCAGACAGGGCTATCGCCAAATTTAACGGTCTCTCAGACAGGGAGTACAAGGAGCCTTTGTGGGGTGTTGGGGGGTTGTTTGGGGACAAGAGAACAGGCAGGCAGGATGAAATAAAGAGTCGCCTTCAGGTCGCACACATGAGTCACCCAAACGTTCTCATTTGGTTTGCAAACCGCCTAAAGGAAAGAAAGAAAAGGGGAAAGGTCGTCGGAGCCAAGTCAGATTATGAAGAAACCCATGCAGGGAAGTAGCCTGGGGTGGCGCCACGCAGCTATCAACCAACTCATCTCCGCGAGAAGTTCAAGAAAAGGAAGTACGAAAAGTTTCAACGAGCATTTATCTGCAGGTGGTAGGGGAAGGAATATGCCGTCACGTAAAGTCAAAGCTCCCCGGCGAGGGAGAGCCGGAACGGGGGGGGAGGGAAAGGGGAAGGAACGGAGGAGGGTAACTGAATCAGGCAGAAGCTCTATAAAGAAAACTTCGAGACAGAAATTTAGTGTCAGAGGGGAAACGTGGGAAAGATCGAAGAAAGATGCTGGCGACGCACATAAAGGATGTTGAAAGGGGCGAAGAACCTTTAAAAAAAGACGGTCCATTTGAAACGTGTAAGAGAAAATGGGAGTGTGGACCTTGGGACCTTAAGACGTTACGAACGATATACCTGAGAATGACTTAAGCCGCCAAACAATCTGCTTGAGAGGAAAACATAGAAATGGTAACGATTGGGGTCTACCAGGGCTTCTTAAAACTCGGCGGCCGTGTCGGTGCGGGAATCAAAAAAATTAAAGCAGGAACAAAGCTCTGAACTAAAGGCGAGACTATAAAAGAAGCGAGGGGACGACGTCGGGGGGAGAGTAGGAACGCTATCTTGCGGGGTAAAGAGAGAGCATGCCTTTGGAGGTGAAAGATTTAATGAAGTGGCAGTAGGAAGGACAAAGCCCACTACAAGGGCTCCGTAATCTAATTAACTGAAAAAAGAACTCAAGGGTGGCGAAAGACGAGAGGGGGAGAACATACTACTAAATCCGGGGACGAGGAGATGCCGAGTCTAATTGGGTGTATAAGACTGTCTGAAAGAAGTCGCATGGAGTCATCGGGCCGCAAGAGCAGAGACTACAGGAGAACGCACCAACGCGACTGGTCATTAGACGGAGGACGCACAAGCTAGAAAGAGCATTCAGCCTTTCTTTTAGAGGGGGAAGAAAGAGGAGTCTCAAGAAAGGGAAGGGGTCATAACTGGAATAGCAAAGCCTCGAACGAGATTCGCCCTTTTAGTAAAATCAAAGGAACCTGGAAGAACGTCCGTATCTGGGTCACTACACTTTAGAGTAAGATAAACAGTAGGAAGTGGGTACAGTCAGGAAGTGGAGGGGGTCAAATGAGGTATAAACAGCCCTATCTTGCGGCGGAGTGCTCAGAAAGGTTGTAGAAAACCACCCGGTGGAAAGGGAATAAAATAGATCCCTCTAGGGCGACAAGGAAGTCTAAAACTATAAAAAAAAAAAAAATCCGTAGGGATACGCTATGTGAACTATCTCCATCCCGGCCTACAGTTACGAAAGACAACACCCGGAAGAGGGTCCCTAAGAATTTCCTATTCAGAGCAGGTAGAGGCTCACAAGACCATACTTAACCGAGTAAGATCGAGGGTTACGAAGAGAAGAAAATGTGGGGTTTATTGAGGTCATCATTAAGGTTGAAAAAAAACTGAAGGGTCACAAGGAAGGGCTCTTTCCGCCGATATAAGGTGAAAAATTGTGGAACAGCAGGGGGATAGGAAGGCAGAGGGGAGCAGCTCTAACGAAAGCCCATTAGGCTTCGCGAAAAAACAGCATAGATGGACAGGTAAAAAATTGCTAATGGTAATTTCCCATCAGAAGGGGCAGAAAGGAAGATCCGGGCTAGTATAAGGAGGACAAATGCGCAGCAGCAGGCACCCGGGGTGTTTGGGGGGGTGGGGGGCGGGGCAGGGGTT
>Ga0179593_1469560_pt1 | contig 13793 bp, 12 predicted proteins | sample CZODoug2_1_08_16_FD_185931 | JGI IMG/M metagenome (GOLD analysis project Ga0179593, IMG submission 185931) | Vadose zone soil fungal communities from Angelo Coast Range Reserve, California, USA - CZODoug2_1_08_16fungal (PacBio error correction) | ecosystem: Environmental > Terrestrial > Soil >...
AACTTAAATCGCGCAAAAGAGTCGAAGCTGAGGCGTGTGTTGGTGGGGGACGGTGATTTACACGGGAGATGGAAAAGCTCAGAAGGAAGAGCAACCGTATCAAAACGCCTGTGGTCATGAAGAAAAGAAAGATCTGACCAATCCATTAGGTCGAGAGTGGCGATGTAGGTTGCGTGACGAAGGTAGAAAGACAGCTGCTCCTGATAAAAGGGACAACAAGATTGGCACGGAAAGTTGAGGCGAAAACTGAAGCTCGCTATGTCGGAAATAAGCCATTACGAGAATGTGACTGAGGGGTCATTGCCGATGGGGAGCTTGGCCTCTCGGCAGGGCGAAGGACGAAAGTTTCCGTTCAGCGTAAAAGGGATGAGGCCCCGGAGTGCCGTACTTACGGGGGGGAGGCCTGCATCAGAGGGCGTGCGGAGGCTCGTGTAGAGTATGCGCTGAAGCTCTGTATCAAATCACGCTGTGGCTTAGGAAGGAAAAGTGGTCGTCTGAGGAGGGGAAAATCGACGATCCAGGTCTTAGCGGTTCGGGATGCGTTTCCAACTGTTTATTGGGGGGTCACCGGAAGTAAGAAAAAAACTCACAGGCGCAGAAGAAAAAAAGAGAAACATGCACGGGTCATCTCGCAGAGGAATTGTGGATTAGCAATAACCGGTTCCACGGGGCAAACAGCACAAGCAGATTCTCCTTGGAAAAAACAGCGGCCGATGGGGGGGAGGGAGGCAGGGCAAAAGTTTGGTCAAGGGGGGGTGCTTAAGAAGTTTCCGTACCTCCAGTAAATCATCATTTTTAAAGAGGTGCAGGGGGGGAAAATGCAACAATGTTGGGGAGTGTAACCTCCGAAGTTATATCCCTCGTAAAATGCCATGGTAATTCCCTCTGCCCTAGGAAACATTCCTTCTCTTGAACGGTTTTTCTCTGGGCAGGTTCGGAAAAGGGAAGGGAGGTTCGGCCTGTTGATAGGCTGGGACCGGTAAAAAAGAGCTCGCAGAAAGTGCGGGGGTTCAGGGTAGCGTAGATCGCATAGCTGCCTGTAGTCCTTTCCTGAGATCTTCAAAAAAAATCCGCTAAAGAGTGACCCCTGCGCCAAAAAGGAAATGGGGGTCAGGTCAAAAAAGGCATAAAGTACGTCTTTCGCTCCAAGTCCGAAGATCGAAGGGAAAAACGAGGTATTTCAATAATCTCCTGGGGGGGAGGGTTCACACGCATTTAGGGCATCAAAATACCGAGTCAAAGCTCTTGCACCGTCTTCCAGAGAGGTTGAAGGAAACAAGCATACAGCCTTCGATCGAAGGGGTTTTTGCAACGCAAAACCGTAAAGAGTGTATATACTCGAGAATCAAAATTCTTTTCACGGAAGGGGCCCGGGGGAAGGGGGAAGAACGCCCCATACTGAAGAAGAGAAAGAAGCACGTCTTGATAGCTTTCTGAAGAGGCATAGGGGGGGCCGGAATCTCCAATGTCGAGTGGGGGAAGAGAGGCATATCTCTGGGAAAAACGACAATTGCAGTGGGCTCACATAAGGGAGAAAGAACAAAGGCGTTGGGGCCCTATTCGTCAGGAAGGCCCAGATGGCTGTGAAAGAAATCGCAGGGAAAAGAGTATCTTCAAAGCGAAGCCAAAGGGAGGATGTCAAGGGGACAAGCGGAAGAATCCGAAGCGGTGCACAAAGCCGTTACTCTTCAAAATCCGGCCCAAGACCGAAGAAGAGGGCTCTGAAAAAGATAGACACAAAGCTCAAAGGAAGTAACTTATAGGCTCCCGGGCCATATAATTGGGACCGGCCATACACTTAGGGGGAAGTCTACTTGAATTTTTCATACGTGGAGGGGGGGGAACTTAAAAAACCTCAAATGAGTTCAGCATTCGAGTGAATAAGTCTCCTATCATGTCCACGCGAGGAAACCCCCCTTGGGACCAGAAAGGGGGAAACGAATGCCTTTATCGCGGCGTGGGAAAGAGAGGCCTCCGGGAACTACAAGGTGACTAATTAGTCCAAGGAAAAGTTGACAACCAATTCCGGCGTGGGAACCAATCAAAAGGCCAGTAAACGAAAAATTGCCGCAGCCAAACCGCCAAGGGTCTTCAAGGGGAAGGTTTAAGGAACCGGAAGCCTGAAGGGAACGAGCGAGGAATCATGAAGGGAGGAAATCGAAAAAAGGGGTTACTCCACCAAAGGTGGTAGACGAAAAACCGACGGGCTCGAACCGTGAACCACCAGTTTCTACGAGAATGGAGAAGATTCAAGGTCTCAGGGGAAGCGATGGAATGGCTGCTTCCAAGGCACTAAGACCCCATATACAAGAAGGTAGACAAAAAATTCAAAGGGAAGGCTGGGAAAATTCCAGAAAAAAGAAGGGGAAAGGAAAAATCCTCCGGCATGATCAGCACGACAGTCTAAAGAGGGAAATTAAGTGTTAACACCTACTCTCTCTGGTCCTCACGCAAATTCGCTCAAAGGAGAAAAAGCAACGGGAAAAAATAATTACACCTAGGAAAGGAAAAACCATGTTAAAAAGGAGGACTGACGCGGCACCGGAAAGAGAAGAAAAGCAAAGGAGACCAGGAGAAGGGAATTCACTCAAGAATTGGAAAGGAAAGGAGTTCCTACCTTACAGGGAGAACCGACGAAGTCAAGAGACGAAAGCTGGCATACATCTGTAGGGGAGAAACACCGGGAAGAGCGACCAAATAGAGGGGGAGTGGCAAAGGAAACCGAATATATCAGAAAAAAACAAGGGGTGAAGGAGAAGGAGGATTATCAAAGACTCGCTAGTGGAGAGAGAGGCCTTTTTTGAGAGGAAAGAAGGGCTCTACCGAAGGGAAGACGGGGGGGAATCTTACCTGTTCGGAGAGTAGGAAAGAAACTTAGTGGTAAAAAAAATGGAAGGTCACTTTACAGCCTGGGACTCCTGGCGGCTTCTTAGTTTAGTTGGTCCTGATTGAGATTTGGAAACTAGAATGGTGTCTATGTCGTGGGTCAAAGGCGGGGTGGTGCATTGTGACTTCTTCTACGAAAATATCATCTGACAGGCCGAAAGGGGGGATGCAAGTGGTCTCGTAGGTAAAAAAAAAGTGGGTTTTTGGGGGGGGGTGGTGGGGGGGGGGGGGGGGTTTGTGGGGGGTGGTTTTGGGGGGGGTGGTTTTGTGGGGGGGGGTGGGGGGGGGGTGTTGGTGGGGGGGGGGGGTTTGTGGTGGGGGGGGGGTGTGGGTTTGTTTGGTGGTGGTGTTTGATACAGCAAGGGAGTGTGAGGAGGAGAAATCAGCCGGAGCCCTTGAGCAGGTAAATTGTCCGTGGACGGTGCGTGGGCCTGGGGGCGGGTATCTTTTGGGAAAAAAGAATGAACAAAGACCATCCCTGAAAGGAACGAATAGCGTGGAGGGAAGAGAGCACACAAGAAGGGGGGTTGCTTAGAGAGGTTCGCATAGCCGGTGTAGCGAGTAAAATCATGTTAAAAGGAACCTTACCGACTCCTTACGCTATCTTGCCGTCGAGGGAGAAAGAAGGGGGAATGGTCGACCTGTGAATCATTGCGTGGAAGGGGGTCATCAGTAGAGGGAAGAGCCCAGGGGGCCAGTTTGAAAAAACAAATTCCACCTTGCTGACGGGCATTCAAGCTTGGAAGAAGCCGAACTGGTGGTCCATTTTCCAGGCCGCCCTCATTACTTCGGGGCGACGGGTGAGAGGAGGCAAAGGCAGCTAAAAAAGAAGGATCAAAACCAACGACCCTCTATCACGACATGTCGGGAACTCGGTCGGGGAGGGATGGGATTCGGAGAGGGATACAGAGAATCTGACAAGGATGGAGGTTGGGGTAAGGCCATAGTATTAAAGAGGAATGGAAATGCCAGAGGATGTGACACTTTCCGCTGTCACAGGGGATTCGGGACGGTAACGTGGGCAGCGACCGCGTTATTAGCACTCCATAGGGGGATTCGGATTTCGGTTCTTTAAGCCCTAGGGCACTTCTCCATGTCTTCCGCATTGTAAAGGGAAGCTAGCCCTTTTGCTAATAGGAGTTTGGGGCGAGGAATCGAACGGAGGACTTGCGAGTACAAAGTGGGGGGGGGGAATCCTCTTGGAAGGGAAAAATGCGAGTAGGGGCAAGTTAGGTTGCTCTTGAAACTCAATTGAAGATTCTAAAGGGAGGGGGGCGAAGTCTTGCCTGTCTAGGGAAGACAAACAACTCCGAGGGAGAATTCAGAAAATCTGGCCCATTTTTTAGAGGACCCTAGATCGCCGGAGGGAGAGGGGAGAAGCAGTGGTCAGTAGGGGGGTGGCCATTCTTCAAAATCTCAAACTTGTCCAGGTCCTTGACAGAGGAAGTAAAGGGGAGTAAAGGGCGGGCGTGCAAGTCAGGATAGACCTTTATCTTCAGGGGGAACTCCTAAAGACCTGCTCGGACCGGGGTTGAAGGAGAACCTTGATTCTTTCGGGAAAAAGCAGGTAACAGCTGAAGGTGAAACAAAGTCGCTTCTTAAATCTCGGAAAGAGAAGCTCTTGGGGAAGAGGTGGGGTTGGTGTTGTCTGCAGGAATACCTTTCGATAACGTTGTAAAGGGGGAGAAGGTTACAGCTTCGCGTTGTGTTTCGGTTCCTCTAGAAGGGGAGAAAAAGTCCTCGGGGAGGAGAAGCGACTGTTACCGGCAAAAGGTTTTTTCCGAGAGAAGGAAGGGGAAAAATCCAGATCAAAAAAAGGCCAGAAAACGTCCCTCATTCATCCTTTAGCGGCATGGACAAAGAAGAAGCGAGGACTTTGAAGTTAAACTGAAGGGAGTCATTCAAAAATCCTTTTGGGAGGGGGATCAAAACTATGGTCTTCTTCGGGAAAAAAGAGACCCAATGGGCATGTCAACCAAGCAAAGGGAAAGGGGGTTCCATTACGAGGAACGAAAATCGGGGTGAAACAAACAAGACACTGTACAAAAAAAAACCGCAGAGAGGAACCGAAATCTTTTCAAAGGATAAATAGAGCTATTTGGCTGCGTTGGTTGGGGGGGGTAAGGGTTGGACCGGGGAGTTGGCAGGTAAGCCACTCCGTACCGGGGGAGGACAACGAGGGGAAGGGGGGGTGGCTGTGCTCGGACGTTCGGGGGTCTATCACTTTTTGGCCACTTGACCTTCTGCAAAGGAGATAAGAGGATTCGCGGGAATTATCTGCGAGGCGGCAACAGTTTGTTGAGGAGACACAACGACCGGGGAGGGGGTCCAGAAAGCCAGTCAGAAGAAGCAGCTCAGACCAAGAATAGCAGGCACCGAAACGACAAAAGGGGGGCCCCACCGCAGACTTAACTATGGGGAAAACATAAGCTAGAAGAGGGGGCCAGGGACTTCGCACGGTGCGGAGGTTCAAAGAGACCCCCATCTGCAAATCGACATGGGAAGAAAATCTCGGCTTCATGGCAGGCACTGAGGCTACCAGGGGGTACTATCTGAATAAAGGTCGAATCCCTCCTCTGGGAGAAAAGTTTGTGAAATATCAATGGACGCGTCCTTCATGCTTATTCGAGAAAGAACTACTAACGAAAAAGCGCCTTACTCAGAAAGGGAATGGGGGTTACTGAAGAGAGACGGCGTGATTATGTGAAAGGGTCTCGACTTGTGGAATTAGATAACTAAATCGCTATACAGCAAGAGCAAAAATAAAAATACGTAGGAGAGATTGTAGAGAAAAACATTAGAACTCTGGATGACATCGGCGAAAAAAAAAAGGGAGTATGGTAAAGGGGGGGGGAAAGAAAAGAAGACGGTGGGCTCTCAAAGTAGACGGTCTGTGGGGGGGGGATGTAGGTGAGGTCGACACGCATAGTCTGGCTTGCGAACTTCTCGATTTCACTATCACGCCGGTGGTGAAGAAGGTGTAGATCTGCCTCGGTCTACTCTTGGCGAGGGGTAGGGGAAAGGTTAAACCTTTGGAAAGGGGGGGGGAGGCCAAACTATTTATAAATAGAAAACAGAAAGAGTTGGAAACGTCTTGCCGTGTCCGGAGGAAAAATAGCCTGGATATTTCCGGGCAAGGAAGTAATCAAAAAAGGCCTCATCAAATTGACGTCTAAAATTGCGAAGAGGTGGAATCGGGGGGGGGGGGAAACGATACTGAGAAACAGGGGGAAAGAAAACCAGATTTCTAGCTGACTGAGCCATGCGGGGGGGGGGGCGGGAGTCTGAGGTTCTTACGTTCGCTTCGGCAGAAGGGGTCTGCTATAGAAGAGGGGGGAGCGGGGAGTGTGCGGTGTGTATCCCATGCAAAAGAAGGCTTTTCATTGAAGGGTAAAGTGTCGGTCGACGAAAAGAATAAGCAAGAGGAAAATTCGATTATCTGTACGCATGGGAGACCGTGACGTTGTCAACCTGAGGGAAGAGAGGAAACTGGAGCATCCGAATAGAGTTTTCCTCCTAATAGGAGGGATTAAAAATCCAGGGAAAAATAAAAAAGAAAAACAAAAAGATCTGCGATAGGAGTTTGAACAACGGTCAGAAAGATAAAAGGATGGGGGGGGGGTCTTGGGTCAAATGTCATTGGAAAAGATTGTTTCAACCAGAAGGGGTCCGGGATTCAATCGGGGTTTCAGCTTCAGCTTTTCAAAGACAAGGGGGGGTGGGACTATGGGGAAAAAAGCATATCCAGCTTCAATACAAGGAGTTGGGACATCCCTCCAAGGAAAAAAAGACCTGATCGGTCAGGGGGTGGCCTACAAGGGCCGGGGAGTTCCTGCGCGGTTTAGACGAGAAGTGCTGGGGCCATGGTCATCTCCAAAAAAACCGTGCTGGGGGTTCCAATTTAACGGAGGGACGTAAAAAGACGCCATATGCGACTGCTTTCCAGAAGGGGATCGGCGCCCATCCTAGAGGGGGTGACCGTTATAGAAAAACACGTGCTTTCCTGAGGATCGACTGAAGGAGCCAATTCCGCAGGGAAAAGCTCTCTAATTAAGGGAGTTCCAGTCGAACTTGGGGGAGTTCAAACACGCATAACGTCAGGACTGATGGAAAATTCTGGGAGAAGGGGGTCAATCTTAAAAAAAGACGAGGCCTAAGAAGGTAATCATGAAACAATCTAATCACAGAGAGAAGTATTTCACTAATTCCATACTGTTCTTGACCGGAGAAGAGAAAAGGAAGGGAGGCTGACCTTTACAGACAAGAGGGTGGCCGAATCTCCAAAAGAAAAGGGTCCCTAAACCGAAGGTCGGAGAATCTTATCTCGGGCTTCAGAGGAGAATGTGGGGAAGAATTCTCCTCTGGCATAGGGGTCGTAGACCGTAAACGCTAGAAGACAGCATTCAAGAAGGGGGAGGGGAGGCACTCATCAAGGAAAAAAGACGCAACCCGAGGGAGATTGGGTTCTATCAGGGGGAGGGGAAAAATCGAAAACTAGGGGCATTAGCATTCGAGAGGCAAACCGGGAGGGGAGGAGCCTCAAAGTGAAGAGGGGGACGCGAGAAAAGAAAGGGTCTTAAAGGGGGAAAGGAATGACTCGAAATGCCTGTCCAAATCCAATAGGGAAAGGGCGAAAATCTAATGCTGCCGAAAAAGGCAAGGGACTTCAAGGGAAAATAATGTCCCGGTATAAAGGAGGAGAAGTCAATTTACTTATTTGTAAGACGGGAGAAGAAAACCATTGAAGGGAGAGGAACTCTTCGAAATCAAGAAGGGGGGGGAAACCCAGATCGAACTCCACAAAGACCCAGACCTATTTTCCCTACAGCCCGGTGATAAGAGGGGGGGTAAGCTCAGAAGGCGGTCCTGCTAAAGATAAAACAAAGTAACCTAGAAAGGGAAATGTCTTTAGGGACGGGCCAAAGGGTCCTAGAGGCAGTCATCGGGGGAATACAAAGAAAGCCTCCGCACCCGGTTAAGGCCTTCCCATGGCCAAGGTGTCCTTAACATCAACTGTTGTGAAACCATCCGGAAAAAAAATACTTCAATGAGAATAGCGGGCTCCATTTAAAAGCTCTCAAAAAATGGGACTTAAAAGAAAAACGTTTATCCGAAAAAGTCGTATAGGGGTAAGGGAAAAGCTCTAAGAAAAAATTCATGCGGATGGACGAACTTTCTACGGACCTGGAGAAAAGGAGGGCGGCTGCCAAGGCCATCATACCCCGGAAATAATTCACCAAAAGAAAAAGGAGCCCTTGCAATTCCAGGGAAAAAGAAGGCAGGGAAATTCGCCGGGGGATAATGACCACATTTCGACAGGGGTTGGAGGGTGACACCGGACGGAAGCAAAGGGCCTCAAGCGGAGGGAGGGGATCCTTCTCAAGCGAGCTAATACAAACTCAGAGACATCGACAAACGACAATCGAAAAGGAGCTGTTTTCCAAAGGCTGGGAAAAGGCTGCAACGGGACGAAATCAGAAAAGGAGCCTATCCAAGGACTAAGGGAGGGAACAATGCGTTACGCCGTTCGGCCGACATCTCAGAAATTCTCAAAGAGAGCTAAGGAGAGATACATCTTGGTCGAGCATCGCCCCGGGCCACCAAAAGGAATCGGGGGGGTCAGGAGGGAAAAAATCAGATTTTCTTTTTCAAGGGATCGAAAAAGGAAAAACAAAAAAAAAGGATTATTAAAAAAGAAGGGGGGAGGGGGCTAATTCACAACCGACTCGCAGGGCGTCGCAGGTCCTGGGGAGACAAGGTAGAGGGGGGACAATTTCCTCTAAGTCTTCGCGGATGGTAGAAGAAGTCGATCAGGAGGGAAGGAAGAAGGGGGGAATTACACATAATGGATGTCCGATCTTTTAGGTGCGCGAGGTTTCTGGAAAGAGGGGGCCTTTCAAATTAGAGAAGGTTGGGGGGGAAGAGGGTAGATTTTTCGCTTTCGATGGGGAGGAATGGGGAATTGGGCGAAGATAGGTATCATCTACTGCCCCGCTGGTTGAGCGCGCGGGTGAAGAAGAAAAAAAAGGCGTCGGGGATAAAAAAAGGGAGGAAATCATTAAAAGGAGAGGGTAACCGTTGATTTGTCCTTTATTGGTAAGAGCTGAGGAGGGGGGGGCCTTCAGGGGGGAGAGCGGGTGGAATTATGGGAATTGGGACAACACTCGCACGCCGGAACAGCGCTTGAGGGAAAGCGGAGAGCCACAAGTAAACTTGGGTTGAGTCTGCGTAGGAAAAGACTTTGGAGGAGGGAAATCACCTCATGCTGCAGAAAAGGGCGTATATGAACAGCGGAAGTTCAGAGAGCTGTCAGGTCTTCCGGTGAGGTTGGAGGTGGCTACGGAAAAAACCTTTCTCGGGCAGGAACGAACTTGGCCATTTTGGAGTGGAACATTAAACGGGTAGGGACTGGCATGTCTGTTAACGAAGAACATTTTTTCCAAAGTTTTCCATTCGCGGACCAGGGAGCCCCTGGGAAGCGGGGATTCCGGAGCATGCGGGGTGAGACTAACCTCGAGACAGTGATTTCAACATCGGGGGAGGGATGGATGAGGGGGTGTACCTTCTGGAGGCACCTTATCGACAGAGTATAAGGAAGGGCAGGGTTCCTTCATCGCGGACAATCCTTCATCCCTAATCGGGAGGACAGGCCAGCTAGGACTGTCTAAATTAATTAAGGGAAAAAAGGCGATGGGTGATTTACTATTAGAATTAAAGATCGTCGGTTCTTGATGTGTCTTTGGCCGCAGGGGTCAGAAAAAAGGAGCCTTGCTCCTGTTGGAAAGTCATATTTGTCAGTTCTACGTGAGAAGGCGCCTGGGAGAGTCACAAGATTTTTCGGGTCTGTCTGTGACCGCTCGAAAGGGAAAGGGGGGAGGGGTGCGGAAAAAGGGGAAGGAAAGCCTTGGTTGCCGCCTAAATCTAAAAGGGCGTTATCTATCGGGCCGGGCTCGGCAGCAAGAGAAACATATATTCTCGTAATCTAGCCGTGGTGCTAGCCGAGAGAAAGGAATGTTGAGGGGAGGGGGAAGGATTTTGTTGTTCCATTCGGAAAATCGGGAAAAGGGGGGTACATCAGAACGGGAAAGAATGAGAGTAACTTCCGCGGAGAGAATGAAAGCTGTTCATCGCAGTGAGTGAGGGTAGCTTCCATAAGCAGCTTCATGGGGGCCACTTTTGGCTAGGCCTTCTCTTAGGGTAAAAAAACGGAAAAAAAATTAAGGCAGAAACGGTGAACAACAGGGCGATTCCTTGGGAAGAGAGGATCTCGAGTCTGGGGAAAAGCCGGCTTGGCGAAACCCCTCAGTGGCCGATAGGAAGGTCCTGGGGAATTGGCACGAAGGGGCAGAACGGACGATTCTTGTGGACCTGCAGAGGAGGGGGGGGCCGCTACGGTTAGAATCTGCGGAGGCTGCTAAGTTGGAAAAAATTGGACCAGCAAGGGGGGGGGATGGGGGAAGTCCTTCACTAAAAGACGTAGGCGGACAGAACCGTGAGAAAGTCATCCTGGTACTTCCAGAGGCTAAGATCAGATTTTGGGGCCAAAGTTTATTTCATGAAAAGAAAAGGGTCTGGTATTGGGGGAGAAGAAATTCCGGTGAGTTGAAAAGCACCCCATGGGAAGTGCAAGACTTACAAAAAAAAGGGGAGGAAGGAAAATGCGGGACTCCCCAAAGCGGAGCAAACAAAGAAAGTTACATCTAACCAACCTAGTATAGCCAGATCGTTGACAAGAGGGATATGGGGAGGATTTTTTTTCGGTTGGACCAGGATGCTTAATTCCCACTCAAAGAAAGAGAACCTCGGTTGTGCTGGTGCGAGAAATCACACTTGTGAGGGGGTAGCAGCCATGGGAACGGATGCTGGACAAAGCAATACCATCTAAAGACAGGAATCGGGAAGGAAGCGTTTCAGGAGAACCGAACGCAAGGGGGAGTATAAAAAAACACCTGCTTTAAGTGAAAAAGGCATTCATCTCAAAAAAGAAAAAGAGGAGATCCGGATCTCAGAAGAACGATCGACGGGCTGAAGACAGAACCGAAGGTCTCATCAGGGGGGAAAGGGGCAGAAACTCTACACAGAAGGGGTCAGGCTCAACAAGGGGATGGGGCGAATCGTACCCTCGTCAAATAAAGGGTGAAGTCAAGCTTATCAGATGTCATTTATTGAAGAAGGGAGAGCCGATATGAAAGAAAAGGCTACTTCAATAAAAAGAAGTGTTCTCAACAGGCTGGCGGGCGAAGTTGGCAATTTAGGGAAAGTCAGCACCGTCAACACTAAACAAGGAGGGAAGAGTAACTAAGAAGGGAGTGGGTCAAGTCATGGGTCCTACGGAAAGGACGTAGGAGAGTGCCGGTTCTCTACTCTTTCTAAGCCAAAGAATTGCGTCTACAACCCTAGGAAAAAACACATACGTCTTCGAAAGAGGGGACGCGACAAAAGGAATTACCGAGTTAGGGAAAGAAAAGAGTCTAAAAACCAACACTGGAGGAAGTTAAAAAAGCGATTTCCCCCTAAAAAGGGAAAGGACATTTTTTAGAAAAGGTCTCATCCTTCAGGGCGTTTGGGGAGTAGTGATGTCCACGAGGCAGAATCACGATCAAGGGGAAGGGAAAATCTGCCGAGGGGTAGCTGCAAACCATCCATTCTGTCAGAGATTCGATGTAGTCGGTTGACAGGTGAGGAACAGGGACGACAGTGGGGCCCACATTGAGAGTAGACGCGGGAGAAAAAAGTTTCACTGGGAGGGGGACATCCGATGTCGCCTAGGAACAACCGTCGTATCAGCTTATAGAAAATGGCGCTTGGGGTAAGGAGGGCTTCCTCCTCACAGGGGGGGGCGAAGGAGACCAGGGGGAGAGGGAGTCGGAACTTCAGTAAAAAAAGGCCGGAGAAGGGTAAAGGAGTAGTAGCGAGTAGTAAGATAGATGTGGGGCTCGAGGGGGATCACTTCTCTTTTGAGGGCACCCGCCCACTGAAATCTTGTAAGGGGGGTATCCTTCACGCGCTTTCCGTGGGCAAAAGGGGGAAGGGATATCTAACGAAAAAATAATACTGTCTTAGCGGGGCTGTGCGGAGACGTGAGTGGTCCCAGAGTGGGACCTCTCAACTCCCGGAGAAGAGAGGGGGAAAAAAACCAAATAGGGAAGGGGGGGGGGAATCCGCTAATTATTGGGGAGGAGCCCAATTTTAGCGTCAAAAAGAAGAAGAACTATCGAAGGGACTAGGCGGGACAAGATATGTGATGTGGGGATTTTTGGGAAAAGGAGGGGGAGGAAAGAGGGGGGGGGGGGCACTCCTGTCCTTGGAATGAGCAGGTTGAGTTCGCGTGAGGAAACCCAAGGGGGAGAGTGTAACGAGCCGTATACATCAAATACAAGGGAGGGGAAGTAAATCACCTTTCCCTGAAAAAGGAAAAAACAAAATGCGCTTCTTCTCCTCCAGGAATAAGGAGGAAGGCTGGATTTAGGGGGGGGATCAAGGGATGGTTTTCCTGTCCGGCCCTGAGGACAACCCTTCTGGCCCGGGGCCATAAGAAGAGCGGCTCCAGTTCCTGAGATGAAATAAAGACAGACGCGAGAGCCAGGGCTACCAACATGAACTTTCTGAAGTAATTAAGAATGAAGTTCTTGCCAATTGCAAGACAGAAGATAGAGAATTCCGGGAGGGGAAAAAAAGCGAATGTTCACAAGAACGGCTTCGGGGGATCCGGAGGGCGAAAGAATGAAGGACTTCCCAAAAAAGTAGAGTTAGGGGGAAATTCAAAGGAATGATCAGGAGCAAAGGGCATCCCTTCACATCGGGAAGAGAAACAGAGGGAATACGCTATCTTTAAAGGAGGAAATGGACAATTTTGCAATGGGGCCGAATGAGTTCCAAAAAAGGGGGAGGACTTATCCCGAGCTTCAAGCTGCTGAGTAGCTCAGGGATTCTTCACCAATTAAGAGGGAGTGCAGAACCTATGGTAAGCCGGGTAAGAAACTACGGCTGAAAAAGAATCTCCGGGATACCCGTCAATGCGCGTTAGACAATCATTAAAGCGGGAAAAAAAGGCGGATCAATTTCCGAGGCAGCAAGGAAGGTCGGGAAGTGAGAAGTACTCAAATTCTCAGAGAACTGTCGGAAAAAGGCGCGAAAAGACACTGAAGGAACTAGAGCATTTAACAACCGGAAAAGAGGGGGTGAAGGATGAAAAATGAAAAGCAGGAAAAAAAGGCCAAATAAAAGCTGGAACACGACTCCTATTTCCCCTATGCGAAGGCGAAGTGGACAGGGAGGAGGAGCCCAAGTGTAACAAAAGGAAATATACTAATGCCCTTGACCATATAATGGAAGGGGAAGGGGCATTCCGGGGGGCGGGGAAGGGAAGACTTTTAGCAATTATAAAGGGGAAAGGGGGAAATCCTTTCAGAATCAGGACAAAAGCGAGATACCACACCCCTCGCCAAAAAGGATTTAAAAAAAGAAGAACTTTGGCTTGCGAGTCTTCGAGAAAGGGGTCAGGGGGGAAGGTCACTCCGATAAAGGGGTCTACTCAAAATCTTTCTTAAGGTCAAAGGGAAAAAATGGGAACAGGCGGTTAAAAAAATTCTATCAGGCAAAAAAAAAAACCCTTTGACTGTGCACTCTAAAAAAAATTTCAAGGGAAGTCGGGGTTTTTTAAGATAAGACAGAATTCAAAGGGGAGACGGGTCAAGATCGCTTATTCTATACTTCGCAGACAGGGCCAACTGGAGGAGGCAAAATTATTGTAACAAAAATCTCCAAAGTCCAAGGCTTGATATCGAACCGCTCACCCTATTGCGGGAGGGGTACTCTGGGTCCGAGGCTAGGGTCTCCTGGGGGGGGGTGCGGACTGAAAGGCCATCATGAAAAAAAGAAAGGACGGGGTTCTCAATTACTTCGGA
>Ga0179593_1562194_pt1 | contig 13793 bp, 13 predicted proteins | sample CZODoug2_1_08_16_FD_185931 | JGI IMG/M metagenome (GOLD analysis project Ga0179593, IMG submission 185931) | Vadose zone soil fungal communities from Angelo Coast Range Reserve, California, USA - CZODoug2_1_08_16fungal (PacBio error correction) | ecosystem: Environmental > Terrestrial > Soil >...
TTGGTTGGAAATACTAAGAAGAGAAAGACATTCAAAATAAATGCGACGGACAATCCAAGAGTGGGGAGGAGAAGGGGAGAGGGGCGGTTATTTCGAGGAAATGACGAGAAAGGTACATGCGAAAAGAAACACAAGGAGGATCATCTTATGGAAACCACATCCACGACGGAAGAGCTCTCATGTACTGGGTGATCAAGAATCTAGATTTGAGAAGAAAGAAAATAAGAAAAAAAGCAGAGACAACTCTTGGGCCAAAGGGGATTGGGAGAGGAAAAATGAAGATTCTATGGGTATGCGGTAAGCATAGTTGGGAGGGAGAAGACGAGCGGTTTCAAAACTATTGAAGAGGGAGAAAGTGTACGAAAAAGAAAAAAACCCGGGACATAGGCACTAAGCGGCCTATTGAAGAGAAGACAGGGGCATCACATTTTAGATGACGCAAAAAATTTTATTTGAGAAGGAGGGCGGGAGAAAGGGAAGGAATATACCTTGGTGAAAAGAGGTGAGGCCAAATCCTGGTTCCCCGGGGGGAGAGTTGGGTCGCGGAGCAATTTCGTCCGCGGGGCATAACAAGAAATTCGAATTGTCACTCAGTGAGGAGGTGCTAGCAGGAAGGGGGTCAGTCTTGGAATATCGAGAGAAACTGGGTGGGGGTTTTTGGGGAGGGAGGGGAAAGAGTAAGGGGTACTACGAGGCGCCTCTGGGAAGGCAACAATTCCCAAAGAGGATCACTAGAAGGAACGATCGGGATAGGAAAAGCTCGGAAAAGGGGTAATGGCGGGTAGGGAGCTGGACGGGCACAATGAGTCTCCGAAAGAGGAGCATAAGGATTTCGGGACCGCTAAACCTAAAAGAGGAGGAAATTCCACAATCTTAATCATGGGTCGAGGTCTTGAAAATGGATTCGGAATGGCAATCTGGAGCAGACACAACTCCAAAAAACCTGCCTTGCTTCAAAGGAAGTACTAAGTGACTCGGGAAAATCAGAATCGGCGCGTCAACGGTACATCAGAATAGCGAAAGGGGAGAACTCAACTAGGGCTCTAGGAATCATTTCCCGGGAAAGAGGGAAGGTAGAGTTAGCTTCCAATTCAATGGGGCTATCGGCTGAACTCACAAGCCTGGAATCGCGAAGAGTCACGGCGGCGGTGGAACGCCGCTTTCTAGGGCACAGTGAAAAATACCGCAACGGCGAAACAACTGCTTTGGGGGAAAATGCTAAACAAAGGTGGGGGGTCCGAGAAGGCAAAAAAAAAAAGCGATCAGCTCTCCAACTGAGGAGGTGAGGTTCGCAAGTGAGTTCTGGAAGGACGGGCTAGGGGAAGAGGTGGCAACGGGCAAAAAAGTGGGTGGAGGAGGGGGAGAAACGAAAGCTGCCTGGGGCGGTGTTACACGCAAAGCGCACAAATCAAAACAATCAGAGGACCACGAGAATATACACAGTTCCGTACTACTGCGAAGCTTCGAAAGACATTTAGAATTTATGAAAAGAAAAGCTGTTGAAGGCCATCGGGATCTGAGTTGGGTATCAGAGGCGGCTAGACATCCTACGGAATAATTTAGCTAACTTTGCTAAGGAAGGGGGGTGAGAAGATGAGGAAAGGACACTCGGGGCAGGCACAAAAGTACTGGACAGACCTAACTACCCGCACTTAAAAGAGACGTATTAGATACTGTGCACGTGCTGATAGTGGGTCGTAAGAAATGGAAACGTTCGGAAACTGCAGACGGGAGTCAAAGTCAGGGGGGGGGAACAAATCGACAACTCCAAAAAAAGTAATTCGAAGGGGACGTACTCCCTATTCAAGGGAAGGGACCAAGGTCTGAAGGTTTAGCGAGAAACGTCGGCTCCATTAGAAAACTGCGTCTGTTCCGAAAGAGGGAAAGTAAGATAGAATAACAAAAGAACAAATGAGAATGATTAACATGGAGTGTCCATAAGAAAGTAAGAAAGAATTTGAGAGAACAGCCATTTTACCATCGGAGATTGGGACATATCAGGTCCGGAAAATCGAAAGAGCGCGCGGGCCATCTACTTAAAACGACTGAAAGGGGTGTGGAAAAAAGCAGGGAAATTATAGAATAGGGGAGACTATTAGAGCCAGCATCTAGAATAAACCCCTAGAAGTGAGGTTGTCAAGCTAATGGACGTTTGAAAAAAGATGTACTGGAAAGACTGCGAACGCTGTCTGCTATGGGGGTGGGGGGGGAGTTGAACTCGAGTGAGTTTGCTGGGCACGTTAGGTCACGTCGGAGGGCGGCCGAATCTACTTGGGAAGAAAAATATGACAGGACCGCACACGTCACAAAATCGAGGATGGGAATTGGGGGCTGATCAAGGGGATGCTCGGATCTCGGTTGGGGGGATTATGGGAGGTCGGTAAAAAAAGGCCAGCCTAGAAGAGATTGACTGTGGGTAGAAGATGGGCTGGAGGATAGATGGAGTAAGGATCCTGCGTATTTATGTCGCAGATTTGGGTAAAAGAACTCTCTAGGCGTGGGCGGGGTCAGAATTCAAAGGGTTACAAAAAAATGTACGGCGAAAATAAAAAAGAAATCGCCGTTGCCGTTGGGTCAAGAAGAATTGGCCCAGTTACCTACAATCACTAGCGTTCGATCCACAATCCTAAATCTCGGTCACAATGGGGGAGTTGAACGTCGGATTGTCTGAAATTCTTGGTGCACAAAACCGCAAAGGCCTCACTCAGCACATGCGGACTCCTACCAAAAGGAAGGAAGAGTGTCGTTTCATTTCGCGCTTTCCAACAACGGAACTAAACAACCAGGCAAAGAGAGAACCTCCCACCCCAAGAGGGACCGTTGGAGACAGATCCTAGTTTAAGGAGAATCAATATAATAAGAGGTGACTCATTCCTACCATCCAAGCAGAGGGACCTAACAAAGATTGAAGGTCGGGAGAGAAAATACTGCGAGGGCCTATGTTCGAGGGTAAAGAATCACGTTGGCGCTCCGTCCCAAGTTGCACTGCATCGAGTCGGGGGGCTCAAAGAAGGTGGCAAGAGACACAGCAAACCAAAACGGAAACCAGCAAAAACACAATATACATAAAATTCTAACATCATCCCAGTTACACAATACAGTTGGGAGAAGGGAAAAACCAGGGGGGGTTGACACTGGTATGTAGGACTCAGTAGTCCTCCTTTCTAAATGGACACCTTTTGGGAACAATCGTCACGGGGCCGGGGGAGGTGGTTGGGATCATGTCGTCAGGTTGTAAGGATTCTAAGTCCCCGTGAAGTGACGATCGGGAAACATTGAAATCTTTGGGGTATCGAGTATCAAGATTTGAAGGGGTTGTGCGACAGGAGTTATAAATCGAACAGTAGAACAAAGGGCGAAACTCGGCGGAAGACAGTCCACCTTGGGGGGAAAAATCTGCCTAGGGGACTTCGTTACCAACCGCTAAGAGGACTTGGGTCTGGGGGTAGTGCGCGGGGTGAACAAGGAGGAGAGAAAATCGTAGGCGGAAATGGGACGAATATTTCTTCGAACCGAGAAATAATTAGCCGGGCAAGCGATGTCTATGACTTCCCGAATTGGGAATTCGGTTTGATTTAGGCTAATGGAAGCCTCTGCGGGTCAGCCGAACCAAACAACGGCTGCAGATACATCGGGAGAGGGGCCGCAAAATTTTCGCTCGGAAGCGCTTAAAGCCGGTCGGGTCTGTTGCAATCAGATCCTGATTCCAAGATGGAAAGGCTCGCGCATTGAAATTCATACCGCGAATCACGGCCGATGTATCTTGTGGAGCGGGAAAGTAAGCTATGGTCTAGAAGAGACTTCCATGGTTGCGGCCTGATCAAATGGGAACCTGCCGGAAATTAGCAGGGCCTGCTTGCGTTTTTTGGGAAGTCGTCATCTTCTAAAAGTTTGGAAAAGGGCACAGTAACAAGTATAGACCGCAAAAAAACGACGTTAGATATGACACAAAAAAAACGGAAAGTAGTGGGCTAAGTAGTGTCTGGAAAAGGGGAAGAGTTGTCCAGATTGGGGGGAGATTGACAGAGAAAATAACGAAGGGGTGTCACCCTGTCGAAGTGGACTCGTAAAAAAAAAAAAGGGATCACGACAAGCAATTCAAACGAAAGATTAAAAAAGATGTAAAATTTGGGGGCTTTACAAAAGCGAAGGACTCGAAGGAGCAAGGAGAAATGCTGCGTAAAAAAAAGAAGGTCCATTGGCCCAAACGGGGGAAACTGAATTGTCTGATTCTAGAGTATCAGTAAACAGAATAGCACTAAAAGGCCGTTCGAGAGAGGTTTTTTTAGGGGAGTGAGTCTTCGGCAAGGAGAAAAAGGAGAATACAATCACCTACCTTCAACAGGACCAGAGGTGACACAGAAAGTAATAGGGAATTTTGGGGGTAAGAAGGTGACGCCAGAAAGAACGGGGGAGCGACGGTTCTAAGGCTCTCTGTGAAAAAAAAGACAAACCGCCGGATGACAAAAGTCCGTAATAAGACGTGGGATTTAAACACTAAGGCAAAAATCTCTTGGAATTTAATTTGTTCGGGCGGGGAAGGGGGCGCCCAAGATTCACCGACTGGAGGGGTCAAGCGAAACAAGCCTATAGCCTGTCTAATCGATCAAAGATCCAATGAGAAAAAAGGTGCACCGACAAGAGAAGAAGTTCAATGAGGATTTAAAGAACCCAGGGACAATAATCTAAAACAAACAATAACCGCACTGATATTGTCGCAAAAAAAGTTACATGTGGGAATAAGGTTGAAAAAGGGGGCCAGTTCATCAACCATCGAAGGACTAAAATAAGAGGGTTTACTCTAAATTTAGGGGAGTGTAGTTAGAAGGGTAAGGGTAACTAACGCGTCCCTGGCTATTTGGGAAGACGGAAAGGTGGGGGTACCTTTGTGCCTGGCCATCTTGCGCCAATCACATACGGGAACATTAGTCTGTGCAACAAAAAGTATTACAGAATAATAAAACACCATGCAGCGAAATGGATGGGGCATGACGCTACCAACGTGCACAAAAGAGGGGACTGTCTGGCGATTGGGGGGGGATGGAGCTGATCAGATAAACGAAAGAGAGTCTTGAAGTTGCTGACCGTCGTGAGGTTCGGTCCCTAGGTCGGATGGTGGGGCATACAGGCTATGAACTGGGTTGGGGAGGGGGATGGGCGCGGGAGAGGGTGTCCGAACGGAAGAGAGCTCTATCCTCGGGGGCTTTGCTAAAGGGCATAGGGCGATGGGCTCGCTTGGATGGCCAAAAGAAAAAACACACCAAGAGGGAAACAAAAAAAAGAGGAGGGAAAGAGAAGAAGGACTTCTGAGAAAAGAAAGAAATCGCAATCCAAAATCTGCGAAGAACAATGCTCAAACAAGGAGAGGGCTTAACAATTTAAGCCCGGAGATGATAGAGAAAAAGAAAACAGATAGCACAGACTGAGTCCACGAAGTTGGGAACCCATACATTTACTGGAGCATAAAAAGAGGAAGAGAAATCCGGGAAAGAAGTAAATATCTCTAAAAACTTTCACGAGGGGAGGGTGAACACCAAAATAACTCGTTGAAAAAGGGGTGGGGTGCGCGAGGCAAATACTACGCAGGGGTGTCAACAAAATGTGAGAGGCCGAAAGAAGTTTCCTGCGAAACCAAGACTGTTACAAAGAAAAACGACGCAGTAGTTCGTCTCAGCTCATACAGGTAGGAGCGAAACAATTTAAAAAACCCGTGTGCAGTTTTAAAAAAAAGAAAGGGTCATTCATTAAAGTCAACTTAAAAAAAAAAAAGGGAGAAGCGCCTACCTGTGAAAGGGGGGAGGAAAAACTCGACGGGGACTTATCTGGGGGAAAAGGAGTAGGCAGGGGTCGAATGGTGAGTCAAGAAAATCTAGGCGGATCTAACTCACGTCTCCATTGGAAAGTTCTGGAAAAAAAGCGAGGGTGACACACGGGATTACCGTTCGGGGGGTTTTGAGTCAAGTCTCATATGAAAAAGCACCAAAAAAAGGGAAATGTGACATACGAGGGCTCACTCGCGTTACACTCATTCCACGCAAAAATTTGACAGTGCCTGCGGGAGCTAAAACGGTACGAGGTGTAAAGAAGCCCCTATGAAAACTTTGTGAATGAGTCGGGTCGATTTGGGTCAAAAAGTGGGTGCAAAGAAGTAGAGTTTCTCTGAGCCAGAAAAGCTAGGCCGACACCGAAAGACGTAAGTGATAGGATGTTTGGGCTAGACTCCTCCGTGGCGGAAGGGAAGGAAGGGTCTTCGGGGGAGGTATTCGACTTTACGGGGGTGTGCCGACCAACAGCAGATGAGCTACCCGAACAAAAACTCTTAAGAAAAGAGGAAGTGACCATGAAAATTGTGCTTCGTTTCCTCGGGTAGAAAAGACGTATCAGGTTAAAAGCATCCTCGGTAAAGCTGCATCTAGCCAGGCTCTACAGGATAACGCGGCGAGTCCCGAATATGACGAGTCTTCAAGGTCATGTATTCAGGAACAACGTATGCGAGGAATCGCGGGTACGTGGTGTCCATGCAAGGGAAAGTCAACTTAAGGTGGTATTAAGAATTCAAGGCGGGGAAAGTTGCTCGCCTTCAAAAAAATTACGGGATAAAAAAAGGTTGGGTTGACCCTTACACATAGGAAAAAGTTAAGCCCGCAAAGGCAGAAACAACACTGACGAATAAAAACTCACAAAAAACGGAGAGGAATTAACAAAGTAAGGAATGAAGATAGTCAGGTTTGACTGCGTTCTGCCAGGAGCCGGCAAGGTTAAAGGTTAGAACCCTTGGGGACGTGGGAGGGGGGAAGAAGGTCTCTCAAGGTCAGACAATCGGGGGGAGGTACTACGAGTTCTAGCGAAACAGGAAGGATCCGCTCGTGGCGATCCTCGGAACACTCTGTGCCAAACACCTGAGGAAGAGCCGCGTCCCGGGTGAATGCCTGCTCATTGTAGGAAAGACTATCTACACCTCGCAAGAGGGGCGGAGTTATTGGGAAGGGGATTACTCGCACTAAGAGCGATGGGGGAAGCAAATCATAAAGAAATTTACCGGAAAAAGCTTTTGGTTAGGCTAGGAAAAAAGCTTAAACGGCAGACCGATAAGCAGAAAAGGCTCCTTAAACGCGGACCAAGAAAAGGGAGCCTCAAGGAATCTGTTCCGGGTACGCTTAAAAGATAAGGGGAAGGTGCTCAGATTGTGCCTAGCGAAAAGCAAACAGAGGAAAAATCGCCCAACAAAGGACAATTAAAAAAGCTAGTGGGAAAAAACCTCCGCCTAGAACGAGCTTTTCAATGGCATGAGTGACGGGAGGAGGACTCAGGGATCGAGTAGAAAATGGTGCGATTGTCTAACTAGCTACAACAACCCCACAACTTCCACCTGTGAGAAACGACTGACACTAATTCAAATAAATGGGGTGGGAGATACCTCCTCATTAATTCCAACTGGCGAACACGGAACAGAAAGATGCTCACGGAACCCAATAACCTTGCACCGGAGCTGGGTCTAAGATGGACAGAGTTAGTGAGGGAAACAGGTGGGGTCCTGAAACCACGGCGAGCGGAAAAGTGAAGCCTAACCCGGTGGGTCTCCATAAAGGTAACTGGGGTGGGCGAGAGCCTGAAAGACGATCAGACGAAGGAAGGGAAGGGTGGAGGTAAGGAGGGATCCGGGGGGAGATCTTCTACGCAAAAAAGCGACAGAGTCGTGAAAACGACGGCTTTTCAGCACAATTATACCGCACTTCTAAAAAAAAAAAATCCCGAGAGTGTTTCTAGGGGCCACGAGGGCACTCGAGGGGTCGACTGCAGGTGGATACGGGGCTTCTTAGGAACGACTAGCGATTAGGTATGACGTAACTTTCTTATTAGGAAGGCAAAGGAACATCCGCCCCTGTGTCCTGGATAGGAGGGAGAGAAAGTGGTTGCGGGGAAACATCATCTAGCCATGCAAAAGTGGAAAGGACTCCCCGAAGGGCGTTGTCGATGGGCTGATCAGAGGGGGGGAATGATTAGCTGTTAACAGGGGAGGTTCTGCAAAGATAAGAGAGACAATAATATCTTAAAAGGATGGGGGGATATAGTGGGACCGGTCAGGCCAATACACAGACACAAAAGCAATCATGAAAAAATGAGTACAACGCCAAATTATTGTAGTTTGCGTGGTGTCTTTTGAGAGGAAGGGTCCAGAAGGCGAAAAAAGAAACAGCAGATCGCGTCTTCCAACCATAACGAAGCGGGGGGAAAAAATCTCCTAAAGAAGAAAATAAAGGGTATAACTCCAAAGAACCGACATTAGGTTAATCAACCGCAAAAGAAAAAAGACATTAACAGGAGACCCGTGGACGGGTGACAAACGCAAGATAATTGGTTAAAGAGAAGGGCTGGGGTAGAAGAAGGTTGTTTTTCCTGCGGGCTCAGACACAAAAGTGTCACGGGATTTGAGCCTCAGGAACTAGCACAAAAACCGGCACTCCGCTTGACAATCAACCGATAAGAGAACTTCAGGAGGAAGGAGTGCACTCAGAGGGGAAACTACATTGCACAGATGAGCCAAAAAAAAAATTTTTATGAAAGGGGGAAGGTGTCAGGGAGGAACGGGTCAAGTCGGTAAATGCACCCTGGGGAAGGGGTAGGAGACCTTGGGGGACAATAGAAAGATAGCAGGGGGGCATTGACTTTCACAGGTCAAGTCCGTTGGGGAGGGACGGCGAATTGGTCCCGACTATGCGACTGGCTGGGATAGACAAGTCTCATTTCGGGGAATGGACAGAGAGTAACAAACAGCTCAAAGCCTAGGTGTGGGGGGGGGAGGCAGAGGCCATAGGAAAAAGAGCCATGGAATGTGCTACTCTATGCAAACATGAGTGGTAACACCGGGCTAAGAAATTCCTAAGAAATGTGAATGAAGAGTTTCCGAAGACGAAAGCGGCTCACCCACAGCTTCGAATGGGTGAGGGAATCTTTGGTGCAATGGTGTAGGGGAAGGGGGGAAAGGGGGATATTTGGTGGAAAAGAGTCTTAGGAAGGATTGTGAACGATTCATTCAAAAAGAAGGGGTGCTTAACAGAATCCGTCCCGAGCGCATAGGCAGTACACGATGGTCGCGGAGGGAAAAAGGCCTATCTGTGGATTAGAAGGGATGGGAAATCAGTCTAACACGAAACCTCGAAAAATCGGAGTTCTGTTGTCGCAGGCCGGAATTGTAACTTAAAGCTCCTCTAGAAAGAGTAAATTCAAAATAAATAAGCGATTTAAAAAAGGGAAGGCTCAGGATAAACCGGAGAAGTATTTACCGGGACCTGGAGATCGGAGGGCGGTGTAACAGGAAAAGGCGGATCCTAAAGAAGCGGAGAGGAAAGTCCTGCGAATGGAAAAGGTGCGTTTCATCCGGAGAATTCAGGCTGAATTTGGGGAGAGAAATCAGCAACGTCGCCCCAAACTGGTGGGGGGGAAGGTGCCATCTTTCAATTCCAAGGGCAGAAAAAAAACAAAATAGGCCTAATTCAAAACAAAAAACGGAGGAGGAGGGTCTAAGGTCGTGTTTCTGCTGAAGCACTCACGGGGAAGGGAAGGGCCAGTGCCCAATTTTGGGAAAAGAACGGAAAGAAGAGGAGATCAAAGGGTTCTGGAAAAAATTGCGACGTCAACCCGCAGGTTGAATAGAGAGGAATGAAAAGGAAGCTAACGCGAGTCAGCCCGATTTGGACACGGACGGGTGTAACACAGCGCAGAAGAAGGAACCGTCCTGCGCGGGTCTTAGTAGAGCCTGGAACGGGGAAAGAGTCTACTCGAGGGCGGAAGTTAACTTGTTACACTAAGACGTAGGAACCGACATGGGACAGAGGGGTACCAGTAGCAAAAAAAAAAAAAAAAAGAATCGACGTGGTCCTGTTGTGGTGGTAAGTGCTGGAGGGCCTGCGACCCTTACGGTCGAATACATCACCTAAAAGTGGAAAGAGAGGGGACAGAAGGGAAGCGGTGCTAAATACCTCTTAAGGGGTACGACCGAAGAATAATTGAACTATTGCTCGAAAAACAAAACCAGGAGGGAAATATTCGGGCACCAAGCGAATCTCCGCTAATGCCACCAGTGGGCCGGGACATAAAATTCGCGGTGGGGAGGAACTCTTAAATAAATTGAATTGGGGACAAAGTGTTCTGACATTGGAGATGGGACAGCAAAGGGGAGCCTACAGATATAACAACTTGGCAAAGGGGTCTACTGGAAAGAGATAAGCAAAACCACAAATAATTAGCCCATAGCTACTCAGATATGTAAAAAATTCCAAAGTTGAAGTTAAAGAACATATAAAGGAAAGGGGACAATTAAACAGGAATAAGTTGGGCCCAAGAAAGATAAGAACACCGAAGAACGGCCACACGGATATTGGTGATCAAAGAGGAAAAAGGGTATACGAAGGAAACGAAGGTCCCAGTGACCTACAAAGAAAGTATGAAAAACACGTACAACGTTTTGGGTCAAGTCATATGGAGGGGGGAGTGACGAGCGAAGAGCAAACGAGGTCATAGTTGTTAAGGCAAATCTTTGATGTCGGGTGGTGTCCGGTGGAGAGACGATTGCAGCCGCATAAAGGGGAGTTGACCCGTGCTACGTTCGCGAAAAAACCTTTTAAAGGCCTGAGAAGAGACACCTAGAATAAGCTAATAATGTTGAGAGACAACTCAAGGTCTCGCGAGAGAGATTTGGTGGAAATGGAAACTGGTGTCGGCGGGGATATTCACCAATCGAGTCTGTAAGAAAGTAAAAGGGATGCAAATTCAGAAAGGAGGGGGGAGGGGGTCAGCGCGGAAAAGTAAAAAAAATTGGGTTTCTGGGCGTCGGGGGGTGGTGAAAGCGGACGCGAGGAAAACGCAATATTCCAAATCCCGTGCTGGGGTGGGGGGAAAGTACGCATTTTGAGGTAGGGCCGTCGTCTGTCAAAAGACAAAATGAGAGAAAAACAAAACGGAGGAGGTATAAAGATATATATTATCGGGTATGGAAAAAAACAGACTACAAATATGCAAATGCTGCGACGAATGCCAGGAAACAGGGGGGAGATCTTACCGTCATTTCGAATAAATCAACGGACGAGCGAGGATATGTGCAGAACAACCCAGGCCGAACGTCTAAAAAACTAGCTGGGAGGGAATTGCTAATCATGTCGGGACTGGGAGAGGAGAAAGATTGAAGGACGAGAATCAAAAAAGTAAGAAAAAGACAGCTACATCGACCAAAAAAGGGGGCGGCGTGTATTGAAACGCCAACCATTTAGCTGGATGTGGGGGGCGGCTTGAGAAGGGGTTGGTAATAAATGGGGGATCCAGAAAAGACGTAGTCTTTCGCAATGTGGCTGACAAAGAAGTTGGCACTAGCCCAAATACAAAAACCAAAGGAACGCCTCGGACATAACAAGTCAAGAAAGCGTCTTTGATTCGAAAGTAAAGTCAAGTCACTCCAAAATAATAGTATTAGAACCTTTTTAGAAAGGGTTCCTGGTGATTGAACTTCTGGGGTCTGCCTGAACTGGCTATGGCTCCACCGGGGTGAAGATTTGATGACCATAAAGGCCGGGGGGAGGTTGGGAACATGAGCGGATTGTCAGGGGGCATTAAGGGGGAAACATGATATGCGTATTAACTCAGTCATTAAATGATCTTGAATGGGAAGCAAGCTGAAGCCTGGTTTGTGGGGAATTTGATAATGGAGCTTCGAAAAGAAAGATGGGCTCTAGGCGCGCAATATGTTACTAAAGTGAAAAGAATTGAAAGGAAAAAGGAGGAGAGGAGACGGGTGTACAGCAATTCAAAAAATTAAGGGTCCGGGGGGAGAATGGGCGCTGTTTCCCCCAGAAAAGATAGTGGCACAGAAAGCGTATCGCAAAAAAGAGGGCCAAAAGTAGTGTCAAAAATGAGGGCACATACCAAGCAATATCGCTGAAGAAAGGGCTGTATGAGGGCGTTTTGGGCTCGGGTGAATGATGTACCTGGCCGAGACTCACAAAGAAAAACAAACAACGCTGGCGCAAGAGGAGGGAGGATTACTGCTCAGGGAAAGGAGCTAGGAGGATTCGCACCATCAGATCCAGATTGCGAAGAAGGCCATCGGGCAGGAAGAGTCAAATAACCGAGCAGACTTCAAAAAGGAGAGGAACTCGGGGAAGGAAGGCAAAGGGAATTGCCGCCTCGGAATATTACGCAAGGCGCGAGAAGCAAACGGCGGAGGTTCAAAAGCCGCAATTAAGGAACGGGAAAAGGGATCGACTAGGACCGCACGGCGAAAAGTTGGGGGGAAAAAAAAAACACGGACAGATTCATTTGCCTACGGGAGGCAACACTACGTAAAAAAAGAAAAGAACCCACAACAACGGAGGGGGAAGGGAAAATAGAGGTATTCTCTTACGGGGGTGTCGAAAATTTTGAAGATTCTGCCAAAACTTTTTTTGGCGCGTGAGGGAAAAGAAGCGAGGATACAAGGTGGACTGAAAATTAAATTGAAAACGCTCGGCTCGTAAATGACAACAGGAAAGTCCTCTCAGTCGCCAGGCGCACTCTTGTGGGGTGGAAGGGAGAAAAAGGAAAAGCCGAAGGGAAGAAACGTAATAAGAGGAGGTATGAAATGAAGGGGAAATCCCGCCGGGATAGGAGACGCGAAGACGAAAGGAACGACTTGATAACGAAGGCAGTGTCTGTAAACCCTTGCACAGCAGTGGCGGGCGTTGCGACTGTTTCCCCCTCGAAAACACAGGACTCCGGCAAGCCTGCAGGAAAGAGCTACCGGTCGCGGAATATGCCGAGTTGGGAAGGTTGATGGAAGAAAATCAAAGGCAAACGGGTGAGCTCTCTTGGGTCCGACCAGCGCAGGGGGGAAACAAAAAATCCCCACCGGAAAAAACAAGTCCGGGAAATACGCGGGGGGAGGGAACCTACGGGAAAACGACAGGAAGAGAGGAATTCCATTCAAGTGTGGCGTAACAAACTCTAGGAAAAAAAAGGTGCGCTTGGTCATAAGCTCCCTGCAACGCAAGAAACCACAAGGCCGCCTTAGGGGGCTACTACGAAGAAAAAAGAAGGAACGGGAGAAAATGTTGTAGAAAAAAATCCCGAGCAAGACGGGCCAAATTCGAGGTAAAGTAGATGCCCCCTACAAAAGACAAAGGAAAAAAGGAAAACTGTCCTCATCAAAAGAGGGGAACAAGGATTAACAGGATCGAAGTGGATTCACCGCCGAAGGGGAAAAGGACCAAAAAACGAAGTGGGGGATCCGGTGATTGTGAGCTTGTATGCAAGCGCAAACACATCTCACCGGATCGTGACTAGGGTGGATGGGATAACTCAAACGAACGATGATGTGATTTGTTGGTTATCTTCCAACTTTGTGATAGAAATCAAAAAACAAAACGAGGGAAAAAGTAGGTCTGTATCAATGAAAAAGCTTAAAGCAATTTACATTACTAGGGAATAAAGAGGCATCGATGGGGAAGAAAAGAAAGGGCAATCGATTTGTCTTACGTTGGGGGTGGTGAGGAGGTGTATTAAAATCCTCGTTCAATATCATGGAGTGAGAAAGGAAGGGACATTGGGAAACTGAGGGAACAACAAAAGCGTCAAACCAAAGGGAGTAAGGGGGGGGTCATACGCTTGCAAAAAACCTGGGGGGGGCGGGTTCGACGCAGGAAATAGGATCTTTTGGACCATGGCGCGCGGGGAAAAAAGGGGAAAAAAACCGCAGATATCATGCGAACGGGTGAGAAGAAGGGGGGATGATTTGCTGCCAGGGGGGGTGACTTGGGGGGTGGGAC
>Ga0179593_1593190_pt1 | contig 13793 bp, 23 predicted proteins | sample CZODoug2_1_08_16_FD_185931 | JGI IMG/M metagenome (GOLD analysis project Ga0179593, IMG submission 185931) | Vadose zone soil fungal communities from Angelo Coast Range Reserve, California, USA - CZODoug2_1_08_16fungal (PacBio error correction) | ecosystem: Environmental > Terrestrial > Soil >...
GGGGGTTTATAAAGGGTTGAGAAAAGGCACCGACCCCAATTGGTCATTACGTTTGCCAGGGGAAGAGGAACAAACTCGAGTCTCGAAACGAAGGAGAAAAAAAGGGGGAAGGTCAGTCAGAAGAGAAGCCAAAAAGAAATTGGACACCCTTCCGTTTCACCCAACTGGAAGGGAAGGGGCCAGGGTCCTTTTACATCTGCAGACGGGGGGGGGGGAAGTGTAAAAAGGGGAAAACAAGGGTGGAGGAAAAAATGGTGCTCACTCATAAAGGCAAGATATAAGGGACTATCATCGTCAATCTCCTTCAAAGGGGTGAAGGGAAGAGGAGGAGGGGGGGGGGGAAAGCAGAAGAGAAAATCTATAACCCTGTCCCAGGGGGAGAGACCATAACTCTTCTCCTGAAGTAAGAGGAAAACCAAACAGGAAAAGGAGGGGAAGGGGAAAAGGGGGAAGGTCTAATCTGAAAGAAGAGGATGGGTGGGAGAGAAGGGTGTGGATAAAAAGTAATTTGTCAACTTTTCGCTTGAAAAAAAAACAGGAAAATGTCCCCTTTTCATAAAATGCTATATATGGGAAGAGGGGAGGAGCTAAAGAGGGGGATGTGTGATCAGTTTCTGTAGATCGAGTAGGGGAGTGCCTGACGGTTTTCCTTATCATCGCTAAAGGCAGGCAAAGAAGAGGGGGGGGGGTCAAAGGCAGGGGGGGGGAGGATGGGGTTCCCTGCTACATGACAAAAAAGGAGGGGGTATCGTTCTTCGTCCATACAACTATAGGGGGGGGAAAAAAAAAGGAAGGAATAAATTGAAAGGGGGTGAGGGGGACGGGCGCAAAATTGTGGATACCATAAAAGGAGTGTAAGAAGCCGTGGATTACTTTCTGGGAAGGGGGGGAAGGAGGGATATCAAAGGGGGGCAAGAAAAGGTGTTTCTCCGGCCCCCTGGGCTGTTCACGGCATGTCGTCATTGTGTGCTCCTCAGGGGGGAAAAAAAAAATACTGGAGGGGGGGAAGAGGGAGGGAAGGAAAAAAGGACGTTCTAAACTGGCCGGAAAAAAAAAAACCACCAACAACGTAGTATTCTGCCACTATAAAGGAGAGGAGGGAGAGGGAAAAACAAACTCAAGAAAAAGAAAAAGGAGAAAAAAGAGAGCCGATCTGCAGCCACCCGCAGGGAAGGAGGAGGAACCGTCGATGATGCTCAGGGAAAAAAAAAGAAAAAAAAACACAAGGAGAATCATAGCCAGTTTAACGCGCCACGAGAAAAAAAACCCGTCACTACGTAGCTGGGGCGCCTTTATAATAATGGAAGGGAAAAAAGGGAAAAAGAGGAGATTGGGAAAAAAAAGGAAGAAGAAGGGGAAAAGCCTTCCGGTTCGACCGGCTTTTTTCTCCCAATTATCAGGGAAAAAAAATTCATAGTGAAGGAAAAATAGGGGGAAAAAGATATTTGAACCCCATCCACATAAAGACAACCGGCGAGGGAAAGTACCCACCAGGCTACGCAGTGTTCGCTGAAAGAAGAAAGAAGAGGCCTAGAAAGGAAAAGAGAAAAAAAGGGCAACTGATCACACACGGGACACCGGTGATGGCAGGTTGAAACGGGTTACTTTAAACATATCGCCTTTTCTGCAAAAGAGGAAGGGGGAAGGAGAAAAGGAAAAAGTGGTCGGGGGGGAAGCGCAAAGGGGGGGGGGGAAAGAAAAAAGTCAAAGCCCATATTCTCTTCCACAAAGGTGTAGCCTGAGGAATAAAAAGCCAGCCTGGTGGCCTTTGGGCATGGCCCCCTTTAACGACAGAGAAAGGGGAAGAAAGAGGATTGCCTGGGAAAAAGGAGGAGGGGAGAAGGGACAAATAAAAGTTGAAACAATCAAAATGATCGCAACGGGAGAGGCCGATGATCGAATGACATTCTTTAAAAGGGGGGAGGGGGGAAAAAAAAATGAAACAAAGGGGAGACAGAAAAAACGGCATCGTTTTTTAAAAATACGCCCCGGAAAACGCCGCTGCCCGAAAAGGCTCCCCTTTGGGTGGAAAGGGGGGAAGGAGAAAGAGGGTGGGAAAAAGGGGGAAGGAATCTATCCCTTGATAGAGTATCTAAACAAATTGTCCAGTCGGGTTGATACGAGGGAGAAGGATCGAAGGGAAGGGAAGGGACCAAGGGGTGAAAAGGTTGGGGCACCGGCGAACTTTACATTTATCAATTTTAAAAGGGGGAGAGATCAACAACAACAACTTATTATGAAAGGAAAAAAAGGGGGATTGAGAGTCACTGGAACACACAACCCCAATTGGTCATTCACTTTTGCCCAGGGAGGGAAAAAGCAAACCCCGAGGGAGAAAAGGGGGAAAAGCGCAATTGGCAAGAATACTCGAGTCAGATCGAGCAGAGGGAAAAAAAAAAAACAACCAAGGGAAAAGGTCCTGGAAAAAAGGAAAGAGGGGCGCGGGCGTGGGGGAATTTCTGTCTTGCCGGGCGTATGTAAAAGGGGCGTCCTAACAACGAAAAACACCTTGTGTAGAAAAAAAAAAAGAGAAAGAGGTAAGAGAAGGAGATAGCAGAGGAAGGGAGAACGTGTCGATCATTTTATTTTGCAACCTAGGAAGAGACGTACAAAAAATAGAAAAAAAAAGGGGAAAAAAGGGGGAAGGACTCAGAAAAAGAAAAAGAGGGAACAAGGCACAACCCTTCACCAGTTCTTGGGCTAAGGGTCATCTCTTATAACGGGAGGGGAGGTGTGCTCAAGGGGGGATGAAAAAAGGGAAAGGAAGAAAAAAAAACGATTCGCCATCCGGAGTTGAGAAGAAAAGAGGAAAGAAAAAGGGCTAGGGGAAAGGGTAAAAGGGGGGGCAAAAAAAACTTATGGAAAATGCTCACAGTTTGTGATAGTTGCTGGATATAGAGTTGGGGGGAGGTGAGGGGTTAAAGGGATAAACGAACAAAAAGGCAGGGTTGGTAATCATCGTGTTGGGAAGGGATTATTGGATTGGGTTCAATTCGTGGGAAAAAAAGAAAAAAAAAGAGTAAGGGGGGGGGGGTTTATCGTTTTCTTCGTCGCATGGGAAAAAAAGCCGTGTCTCACCTTAACTTGCTGGGGAAAAAGGGGGGGGAGCAGAAAGGGGTGTCGAAGAATAAAGCTAGACCGGCGCCCAGCTCTTCGGGAAGGGGATGCTTGTCGCTTCCACTGGGCGAAAGGAGAAAGGAGGAAAGGGTTTGAGGAAGGGGGAAGCGGAAGCATCCGGCCGGTTTCATCATTTTCGGAAAAAGGTGAAGGATCGGCGGCCCTACTTTATCTTTTATGGTGGGAAGGGGGTGGGGGAAAAAACGAAGGAACGAAAAAAAAAGGAGGAGGAAAAGACTATATGATCAGGACAGGGGGGAAAGCAAATGAAACGATCACTTCAATCTCCGTAGGGCCAGAATGGAAAAAAAAAGACCGTTAAAAGGAAGGAAATTTGTGAAAAGAAAAAGGGAATAGCCCAGTGGAGCCGCCCTATCCCTACGATCAGGCCGGGAATGTTTATTGTCTCCCACCATTTTGGCCAGGGAAAGGAGAAGGGGAACCAGAAAAAAGGTGTGAAGGGAAAAAAAAGGGGACTGTATCCACACAATTATAGTGTTACTTTCTAAGAACATTAAACCAAATTTGAATAGAAACACTAGGGAAAACAAACAGAAGACCGCTATCCTTCATGGAAAACCCGATGAAAGAACCACGGGCCCTGCTTCTGAGAGGGAAAAGAAGGGAAAGGAAAAGGGAAAAGATAAGAAAAGAGGAAGGAAAGAGGATACAAAACGGGACACCTTTGATGCATTTTTCCATAAGGGGGGGAAGATATCGCCTTTTCTGCAACGTGTAAATGGAGGGAAGAGGGGAATCAGGTTTGGGGGGGAGAGACAAGGGGGGGGGAAGGGAGGGGCATACAAAACCTACCAAACGAACCATAAAGCCTATTCATCAAGGAAACCAAAATTTGGGGGAATGGGAAGGGAGAGGACTTATTGTAGAGTTTAGTAAAGGGGGTATCGATCTTGTCCTTAGAAGAAAAGGGAGAAAAAGGGAAAGGGGAAAGGAGGGAAGAAAAGGAAAAAAAAGAAGGAGCACAAGCCGAGTATTAACTCTTGCCAAAAGGGGGGTTGTTCGTTTTTCTACCCATAAAAACTGCAGAGGGGGAGAAGAAAAAAAAAGACAACCCCGAAGGGGAAGGAACCTGGGAGAAAGGGAAGGAACTTCCAGTTTGGGTGACCCAAGGGTGTCCAAGGAAGACTTGTGCTAGGAGAGAAAGAAATGGGGGGAAACTCTTACTAGAACCATTGTCAAGGGTGAGGTTCACGTTCATATCATCCGGGCAAAAAAAAAGGAGGAAAAGAGGTTGCAAGGGGAAGAGCAAAAGGGAGGAAGGGGGGTAACCTTTCTTCTCTCACGCAAAAGAGAAGAATAACTGTACCCCTTTTACAATGGAGAAATGGGAAGGGGAAAGGAAAAAACATTGGGTCAGGGGAACAGGAGAGGGCATGAAAACGAGGTCGCCCCGACCTGTACATTGTCTAGGAAAAGCTATCCAATATCCTATCCATTCTACTGGGGAACACAAAGGGGGGGGAAAAGAAAAATGGCATTCAGGAGGAAGCCAGGGTCCTGGACATCTCCGCTTCGTGGGAAGGCTGTCGGCAGTGCCCGTTTTTTTTTCTGGCGTCAGAAAAAAAAGGGGGCACTGGAAAGAAAGGGGCAAAGAAAAAGAAAGGGAACGAGTCGATCATCGGCATCTCCTGCAATGGATTCTCAAAAATTGTATGGGGGGGACAAACGAGGGGAAGGGCGACAATATCACGTAACAGGCAATCCCTATTTGTACGAACTCTACCAGAACGTAGGAAGAAAAAAGGGAAAGGCAACCAAGGAGGGAAAAAAGGGAAACAAACGGGAAGCTACCAATTGATGGAAGAGCATATGTGTCTTGGGGAAAGTTAAAAATTTTTCAACTTTGCAGAAAAAGAAGGGCCGCTGGAAAAAAGAAAGAAGAAGGGAAAAAAAAAAGGCGATATGTTTCAAGTAACATTTCCTATCGGCCAAACACGGAGAAGAGAAGTTTCGGTTCGATCGCGGTAGCTTTTCCTAGGGGGGACAAAGATGTGAAAAGAAGGGAAGAAGGAGAAAAAACGCGAGAGAAGGGGGGGAGGGGAAAGGGCCAGGAAGAAAAAAAAAAGCCGGTTCTTTATGTGGATGCCCCCTGCCAACCCCTCTGTAATGAAAAAAGGGGGGGGGAAAGGGAAGGGATTAATCACGAGGAGGAAAGGTGAGAACCGGAACGGCTGGTCACAACCGGAATGAAAAAGGGCGTCTGCCACAGTGGTGGGAAAGGGGAAACCGCAGGAGGAAGGGGATTGAAAGGGGGGAAAAGAAGGCGCTTCCACTGTCTATTCACCCTTGTTCGGAGTTCTCCGAGGGGGGGGAAAAAAAGAACGGTTAGGGAGGAAAAGGGAAGGGGAAGAGCGCGGGCCTACGGGAGCTTTTTATCGGGGGCCGTTCATCATTACTTGTAAAGGGGGGGGGGGGTGGGGTGGGGGAGGCTCTGAGGAATAGAAAAAAAACGTCTTAGTGAGTAAAATAGAGAGATGATCAGGAACGATCCATAACCTCTCACTATCCCCGCTCCCGGAGGAAGAAAAAGAAAAAAAAACACGATGAAAGGGGGGCGATGCCGACGTGTAACATGCCATTGGACGGGGGGATGGGGTCCATCAAGGAAAGGGGGAAAAGCCACTATCCACGATCAGGTCAAAACTTCACTACTTATACTGGGAAAGGGGAAAGTTGGGGGGGGGTGAGAAAGGGGGGGGCCGAAACATAAGTCTTCTTTGTTTTAAGGAGGGCTGGTCCTCATCCTTTAAGGGGGGAAAGGAGGGGGAAAAAAGGGGAGGGAAGGGAAAAAAAAAGTAAGGGAATAGAAGGATAAGGGAAGGGGAAAGATATTTAACCCATCGCAAATAAGAAAAGAGAGAAAAAAGTGTTAAAAAAAGGAGAGGAAAAGAACCGTCAGGCAATCTCTTACCTAGAGTGTCAAAAAGAGATCTCCATCACCTTAGTCAAACACGGAAAAAGGAGGGGGTCTGGGGGAGGAAGAGGGGGGGTGGGATTGACAACTTTTCATTTTATGATGGAACCGTGGGCTACCGGTTGGTGGGGGGGGAAAGGGAAAATGGGGGGGGGAAAAAAGAAAACCTTAGCAAAAGACCCATAGGAATAGCCTTCCTATTCCATCACCAGAAGAAAAAGATGGTGAGGGGGGGAAGGAGAGAGCAGTACGTTATGGTAGAGGGGGGAATGGGACAGTGTTCTCGATCTTGGAAAAGGGAGAAAGTGATCAGGAAGGGAAAAAAAAATAGAAGGGACCAGGAGATTCCGATTATAGAAATCGGACATTAGATTACTTCTTGCCTTTTCGGCGGGTTAGGGGGGAAATGGTGAAAAAAAGAAAAACGGCAAGAAAGGGGGGGAAACAAGGGCCTAACATCACTTCCCCACGCAAACGGGACCCTTTCTCCCTTGGGGGTGGCAAAAAGGGGGGGGGGCCCCGCCAAGGGGGGAAATGGAAAGCGAGCATTGAGATATTATCTGCACTTGTGGCCGAGCCATTCTTTTCTACTCTCGTTTGGGGAAAGGGGGGGGAAAGGAAAAAGAAGAAAATTGGTTAGGAAGGGGGGAAAGGGCGAAAACTTGACATTTAAGGGGTACCTTATCAGAGAATACAAGATGGGAGGGAAACCATTTGAAGTCCTTTTTCGGGACAAAATTGCACCTTCATCGAAACCAAGTTGGGTGAAAGGGTGGGGGGAAAAAAGGAAAGAAAAAGAAAAACCGCGAGTCGCCCCTACCTTACAATTGTTGACGAAAGGGGATATCAAGATCGCTCTCATCTACTGTCGGAAACAAATGGGGAAAAACAAAAAAGGGGGAAAGGTGGCAAAGGTCTTGCCACCCAAAAGGGAGCCACTGGTCCGGAAGAAAGAGGGCCGGGGCTTATTTAAAACCCGAGCAACGGGTGGGGAAGGTAGAAGAAAAAGGCAAGAAGGAGAGAGGAAAGGACATAACAATAGGAAGCTAATGCAAATTTATTTCTCCCCTTTTCAGGGCAACTCTTTCTATGATCACCGGGGAGGGATATGATAAAGGTCCAAAAAAAAGATGGAGAAGAGAAAAGGAAGGTAAAGGCCATTCCCACCGGCACAGGCAGGAAGGTATGTTGCCATCGGCATGCTACCAATTTATGGAAGAAGGAAGAGGGGGAGGGGGGAAAAAGTGGGTCAAAGGGGAGAGAAAAAAGGGTAAAATCCGGGAGGAAAAGTTGCAGACAGGTCTCATATTTTTAAGAAAAAGTGAAAGGGGAGCAAAGTGTGAGGTGGTGGAACAGGGGAAGGGGGTACTAATGGGAAAAAGAATTTAATCTATGCCTGACGGTTGGACTGCCGCTCTCCTGTTTGGGGAAAGAAGAAAAAGTCACCTGGGGAAAAAGCACCGGGGCGGGGGGAACGAAAGAGGTGGTGGCTTCTCCTTGCCCAAACCTATTTGAAGGGATCGTTCTTCGGTCCATTACAACTGATAAGGGGGGGAAAAGAAAAGAAAAAGAGGGCAGTAGAAAAAGAAAAAAAGAAGGTTTTCGGCCAAAATTGTTGGATAAAAGAAACAGCTCCTTCGTGACTTGCTTGCCTGACGATAGGGAAGGGGGGGAGGGGGAGAGGGAAATCGATCCGGGAGACGGACAAAGGGAAAGGGAGGGGGGAAGGGGAAAGAAGTTCTGCATTGGGCGGAAGGCCCAAGACGGGATCTTTATCTTGATTAAGGGAGACAGAACGGAATTGAGGAAAAAAAAAAAAGAGGAGGAAGGAAAAGAGAGAAGATTATAAAAAATCCCTTCCTGAGAAAGAAACTAGAGTAAAGAAGGCTTCCCGTAGGGGGAACCCTCTGACCACTGGAAAATATGAACCTGCTGGGAAGGGTCCGGAGCAACCTGAGGCAAAGGAAGGAAGAAAGCTAAGGAAGAAGGAGAAAAGGGGGGAAGAAAGACGTACTCTTGGGAAGGGGGGGAGGGGAAAACAATTTTGTGCCTGAAACATCATTTCTTCTTGGGAGCCCTCTTCCGGTTTTTTAAAAAGGTGTCCGTTTCGACCAAGGGGAACGAAAACTGATCCCCACACAAGCTCAGAACAGGGGGGGGGACAGGAAGGCAGGGAAAATAAGGGGGAAAAAGAAGGAAACCGGTATCCTGCTGAAAAGAAAACTCAAGGTACTTCTTGATAGAAAAAGGGAGCTGGCCAAAGAACCATGAAAGGGGGAAAAAAAGGGAAGCGTGAAAAAGTGGTTGGAAAGAAAAGGGAGAAAAAATAAGACTGTCTTGCCCCGTGGTACATGTATAGGACAGTTTTCTACTCAGGTGGGGGGGGGGAAAAGTAAAAAAATGGGGGGGTCAGAGAAGACAAAAGAAAAATATGCTCTTCCCTCAATTGGGAAAAAGACCTTCCATCCATGGAAAGTAAGCAAAAAGAAAAAGGTGGGGATGAATGTACTTCACAGGGAGGAGTTCGTAACAATCGGGAAGGGGAGATTGGACCGTATCAAATGGCTCAAGAGAAGAAGAAAAAGATCGAACGGGGATAATCCATTTTTCAGGAGAAGGAGCGACATTCTTCAATATTCAAGAGAGGAAAAGGACCCAGGTTGTGGAAAGGAAGAAAAGAGGGGGGGAAAGACGCCCCGGCCAGACAGAACTTCCCCACGGAAAGACCTTGTTCCCTTTTTGGTGGAAGAAAAAAAGGGGAAAAAGGGGAAACCAGGAGGGGGGGCAACAAGGGGGACGCCAGTATCTGCGCGATAGGGATGCTTCCAGGGGGGGAAAATGAACAGGGGTGAAAGGTAGGAAGGGGGAGAGGGGGGGGGGGGGTGAAGTTCATAGATCCTGGGCAACGAAGTGCCTTTGCACTTTTGTTCACGGAGGAAAAAAAGGGGAAAAGGGGGGGGAGTTAATTATAAAAACAAAAACGGAAGGAGTCTTCCACGCGAGAGAAAGGTACCAAAGAGAACGGGACAAAGTGCACATGCACGACCCCCATTGGTCATTACTTTTTGCAAAAATGACCGCAAAAGGGGGAAAAAGGGGTGCTATGAAGAAAGGATAGATCCAAGACTATCCAGCTACTGGCGGAAGAACAAAACTGGCATGTTCTTTCCTTGCACAAAAAAAAGAAAGGGGGTGGCGGAAAGGAGAGTTCGGTATGTCCTTTTCGTATTTAAGAAAGGGTTTATATGTCGTCAGGGGAAAAAAAAAGGGGGCTTAAGAAAAAAGTCAGAGAAGGAAGGAATGTACGATTCTATCCTCCTAATCTCCTGCAAAGACCCGTTTCTATCATTTTTATTGTGGGAAAAAAAAAAACGGGGAGGATACGGTGGGAAAAGGAAAAGAGAAAAAAATAAGGAGGTGTACGAACTCTAAACCATACGGGAAAAAAATCCCACCTTCACGTCAGGCTGGCGACTGGTGAAAAGGGAAGAAGGGCGGGCTAAAAAAAGGGGAGTTAGAGGAGAGGGGGAGGGGAAAAGTAAAATGAGGTCGTGAAAAAAAACGAGGTCTCCCACTGTTCATGCAGGAGTGGAGGTTACCGGGACAAAAAAAGGGGAAGAGGGAAAAACAGTCTATCCGCCGCACCCTTATGAAAATGAAAGAGAGTGCTGGATGATCGAGGTCCTTATTTGACTGAGGGAAAGAGGAAAGACTGGCCGTAGGACGAGACCTGCAGGAAGGAAAAGGAATCGGTTTTCCTGGCAGGATAGGGGGGAGTGTTTTCAATATCTTGGCCGGAGAAAAAGGTCCAGGGGGGGGGATAGTTCTGAGGAAAGTGAAAAAGGTGCGACGCGTAACTGCTGGGCAGCAAACGATGGAGGGGGAGAAAAAGGGATGTTCGTCCAAAATTGTTGGCATAGCCATAAAAGGAAGCTCAAAAACTTTGCAAGGGACATAATAGGTAGGGAAGAAAAAAAAAAAAAGGGGAGATTGGACATTCGGCATCGCAGAGGGGACACGGCTATCATCTCCTGTTTCATCATTTCAGGCATGTGGGGAAAGGAAGATACTGTAACGAAGAGTGGAGAGGTGATAGGGGGGGGAAGGAGGGATAAAAGGCCTGATAGTCTCTCAACACAACGAGAAAAGAGAGAGATGATCAGTCGTTTATTCCGTCTCGGACGAGAAAAGAAAGGATCAAAAGGGAAGAAAGCCGCAAAGAATGAAAAAATGAAAACCGGAGAGAAAAAGAGGGAAAAGGAAAAAAACAAGGAGGCGAATTCCGAATGCAATAGCCAGTGGAAGCGCAAAAAAAGGTAAGGGGCGCGGTCATATCCTTTTCCTGGGGTAGACAACAAGGGGGGACGGGAAAAAAAGGGGGGAAACTCAGAGGACCACAAGTTAAGGGAGAAAAAAAAGGGGGGCTGTATCACCCATTCTCGTTGTAAGGAACCACAAACGTAAGGGGAAAAAGGGGGTGTGAAGGAAAAACGATTTTCACCCCAAAAGGGATCTCCTTCATTTAAACCCGATGGAGGACAAAAAAAGGCAGGGGAGAATTCAAAAAAGAAAAAAAGGAGGGACAAATCCTACCTCGCTCATAAAAACTTTACCCCGGGGGTGATGCAAGAAAAAGGGTTGGGAAGAAGAAGTGAAAAACCTATCCCTTTTCGGAAAAAGTTCTAGGGAAGAAAAAGAGAACCCGGGGGGGGCAAGAGGGGGGGGGAAGAGGCACATTGTCTCCAAAACCTTAGCAAAAGACCCATATTCTCTTCAGAAATGGGGGGGGAGAAGAAGGAGAACGCAATGAAGGGCAAGGAAAAAAAAGGGGGGGCCGGTTGTCATTGCCTTTAACGTCCGGAAGATTCGGACACATCTTGAGGGGGGGGGCAAGAAGAAGTAGGGTAAGTATGAAGGACAGAGAAGGGAAGAAAAAAAAGATAGACCCGTCTCAATCCATTTTGCAGAATAGGAACATTCTTCAATCCGAGAGTGCGAGGGAAGGTCTGAGGAAAAAGGGGGGTGAGACCATAAAAAATAAAAAAGGGGACGACCCTGCCATACATAACTTCCCCACGCACGGCAAAAGGAAGGAAAAGGGTTTGGATGAAACTGAAGGGGGGGGGGGGAAAAAAAGTTTGTCACGCCTTATCTTGATGATAGTTCAATTGCAGAGGGAAGGAAAACATTTCAAAGGAGGAAGCGAGGGGGGGGGGGACGAGATCCACGGTGCAAAATTAATGACCAATTGTGGGGGGGAGGCGTAAAAGTGACATTTTCACTTTTAAATGGGTACCAAAGAAAACAAAAGAGGAGGAAAAAGAGAGAAAGGGGGAGAAGAAGGTCACTTGCTCCGTGACAAAGTGCACAGGCACACAAGGGGACCCGGATCTATTACCTTCCCAGCAACCAAAAAGAGGGAGAAAAGGGGGTTTGTTAAGGGAAAAAGTGAAGAAAAAAGAAAAAAAAAAGGCGAAAAATTTTGACACCCTTCCGGGTAAAAAGGGGAGGAAAACACAGGGAGCCAGTGTCCGGGAAATCAGAGGAAATTTTTGAAAAAGAGGACAGTTGGGGGGGAAAAAAAAGGTGGAGCCGCATAAAGGCAATAGTACATAAGGGAAAGAGAAGAAAATCGGAATCTCCTGCAACTTGGAGTTACTAAAAATTTCGGGGGGGATCGGAAGGGGGACAAAAGGGAAAAAAAAAAAAAGAGAAAGGGAAACATGCAAATCCCTAATTGTACTACTCTAACATAAAGGGGAGGCCATGCCCAACCGCACCAGGCGGAGAAAAAGGGCAAAAGGAAAAGCTCACCAAGTGGGGGGGAAAAGAGCAGGGGGGGCAAGGTTTTTTATTAAAAAGTAGAAAAAAAAAAAAGTGCTGCTGAACACCCACCGAGTAGGAAAAAGGGGAGGAAAAACACATAAGGGCACAAGGGAAGGGAAAAAGTAAACAGTGCTATCTTTCTCAACACGGAAGTTGTGATCATTTTCTGGAGGGAGAGGGGGGAAAAAGAGGTAAGCTCTGCCCTGACTTCTTTTCGTATCACCGCTACCGGAGAATCCTCGGGGGAAAAAAGTACAGGGTCTTTACTGTGGATGGGGTTCAAGAGGCTCCTTTCCCACCCTAATGTTAAAAGGGAGAGGGAAGGGAGTTAGGGGAGTCAAAGGGAAGCGAAAAAGCAGGGTACGAACCGTAACGGCTGGTCAGCAAACCGGAAGAGGTAGGCCAAAATTGTTTTTGGATACCAATAAAGGAGGACGAGGAAAAAAAGAAAGAAGCTAGTTCTCGTGGGGAGGCGTGGAGCTCAAAGGAGAAGGAAAAGAGGGGGACCTCCTGGTTGTTTCTCCGACAAGGTCCTGGGAGATCATCTCCTGGGTTAGAAGGAAAAAATAGAAGATAGGGCGGAAGAAAGAGTGAATGGATCCGTTCAGCAGTACTAGAGCACACAACAACAACTTAATTCTCGTCCCTATATGAGATGATCAGGGGAAGAAAAAGGGAGAGCGGAAGAAGCCTCCGATCTGCACACCCAAGGCCTAAATTCTTCCCCCAAGATGAGGGAAATTGAAAGGAGAAAAAAAAACACCGGAGGCGGAGGCCTCACTGCAATAGCCAGTGGAAGCGCCAAAAGGGGAAAGCCCGTCACTAATTCATCTTTTCTCCGGTAGAACTCCTTGAAAGGGAAAGAACACAGGGGGGCAAAAAAAAGGGGGGGGGGGAAAGGAACAAGCAATTACGGGTTGCTTCCCATCCGTGTCCTGGTTCGACCGCTTGGAGGGTAATTGGACGCATCAACTATAAAAAAAAATAAAGGGAAAAGAGAGGTAAATCTAGTTTGGGGGGCCCCTCTATTGAACACAGCCCAAAACAATCCAGAGGGAAAAAACCCGAAAGGGGGAAGGAAAAGGAGAGAGGCAACCGTCATTCATAGCTTACATAGCTTGGAACGAGGAAACACCTCAACTGAGAAAACGTACACCTTTACTTCGGGGAAAAGAAGGGTAGGGGAAGTGTAAAAAAGAGAAAAGGGGGGATAACGGGGGAAGTATGGATGGGCTCCACGCACCCGGATTAACAAGGTGGTTTTTTTCATCTCAACATTTGACAAAAGGGGAAAAAATAAAAACGAGGAAGATAACCAGAAGGGGGGGGACAAAAAAGGAATCCCTTCCAGGGGAAAGTCGCCATCCCTGTTTCCTGGTGGGATGGAAAGGGAAAGGAAGGTGGAGGAAAGGGGAGGGGGGATGGCATGGGACATTTTTATCGACTTTGTCGTATAAAAATCAAATTATCTCAAACGGAGAAGAGTAGAAGAGGTCAAGCCGAAAAGGGGAGAGTGAGAAAAAAGGGGACCGAAAAGTAAAAAACTTTCAATCGGGTTTTAAAGAAGGAAAAAACACGCCTCTGCCGAAAAATGTGAAAGGGGGGGGTGGGAAAGGCAAGTTGGGTTCACCCCTGAAAAACCCCCCTCCAGTAGCTGGATCGGGATGGGGGGGAGGAAAAAAGAAACCGGGGAGAAAGGGGTCCAGGTCGGTTCTACTCGCTTTTGGGATTTTTAGGGTAAGAAGGAGAGCTTAACAAGGGGGACGGTGCACTTTTTCACGAGGGGATCCAATTTTCAAATGGGTACCTTATCTCTCACAAGGAAAAAAAAAAGAGATTCAAAATGTGAGGGGGGGAAGGGGCGCCGGGAAAAAGGAAAAGGCTTACGTGGCCCCTGCTTATGACCGAAATCGCC
>Ga0179593_1455034_pt1 | contig 13792 bp, 12 predicted proteins | sample CZODoug2_1_08_16_FD_185931 | JGI IMG/M metagenome (GOLD analysis project Ga0179593, IMG submission 185931) | Vadose zone soil fungal communities from Angelo Coast Range Reserve, California, USA - CZODoug2_1_08_16fungal (PacBio error correction) | ecosystem: Environmental > Terrestrial > Soil >...
CTGCTGTGGCGACTGGCAGTACAACACCGGAAAGCGTCGTTGCGCGGCAAGCGGACCAGCTATCGGGATCACACAGCGGTGCCCTTCTCGTCATCAGCTGTCACGTGGGGTGTGCTGCGGGTTCAGGCGCTGGAAATCCTTTGGGCCTCGTGGCACCCCCGAAGGAAACTTCGCCGTCGCTGGCCAAACACTACTGACGATTGCAGGGGAAATCCAATCGTTACCGGGAGCCTATATATATTTAAGTCGGCCCTACAGACTCTCATGTTCCGTCGAGGAGAGCGTGTCTTCAGTTTCCGGGCGGAGCCTCGTGTGCGCTCTTCCCTATCATGCCGCCGAGAATGCGGAAGAGTAATAGAGAGAGGCGATGAACGGCAGAAGGCTGAGCGGCAGGGGGACTTGCAGTTGGAGAAACTCTCGAGTGCCCAAACGCGGTGTCACGGGGGTCCATCCAATCAACGCGGCGGTATTTCGAGTGGCCGTGGAAAAGCATCGAGTTGGCGGGCGTGTTACCAACTAGAACGGTGCCCCTCAACGCCGAGTCGTGGGAGGTTGGATTGACCCGAACAACCGTTCGCGCGCGCCAGAAAAATGAAGAACTGACCGGCGACACCAGCCACAGCCAACAACGCCAGCATTGGGGGCTCGTCGGAAGGCGGGGGATGCGCAGTGACGGAAGGTTTGGCTTACGCCTCCGGTCGACACTCGCAAAAGAAAAAGAAAGGCCGAAGACGGCAACCAAGCAAGCGCCACTCCTATGCGGGAGCCTCCGCGTGGGCCGGAAAATTTCGAACTCAGAATGATCCAGGCACCGCCAACACCGTGGGACAGAAGAGCCGAATAAGGTCGACATGTCTCCCAGACCGTGTCAACAGTGGTGCCAGTCAAAGGTGCGAGCGGTACGGAAATAGCACCCCCCACTCGAGATCATGACTTCATATCAAAGGGGGACCGAGTAGACGGAGCCGAAGTCGAAATGTAGACACGTACCACCGCCCTTCTTCACTCTGTCGAGTGTATCGCGGCTTTCGCTCTCTGGCAGAAAAGACCACCGTTCATGGGGCCCATCGGCGAGCAGTGGGGGCGCGAGGTCTGGGACCGTCGTCTTGCCAAGCTGTGAGGGCCGCCTTATCCTCGTCCGCCGCTAACACGCTCAACTATTGGGGAAGAATCCAGTAAACAGGATGCACCCTCGAGAAGTGGGCCGTGCTTTCTACTAGTGGGCCCCTTGGGGAATTTCTCAGAAACAACGAAGCCCCCGCGTCGTGAGACTAGGGCAAGTCTCACGAGTTCTGTGTCAATAACCGCGTTTAAAGCCGTATTCTTGGAAGGCGCGGACTATAATCCCACTCGACAGTAATGCAAGAGTGAGGTATGCGGCGGATCCTTAGGCGCTAAACGCGTTCGTGGGTGGTAGTCCTCTTGGAAGCTCGCCCTGACTGGCCGAGCCGGGCTTGTAGCGCCGTAGTCGATGGTAATGCTTGCGGTGAGAAAAAGTCAGTCGGGCGCCAGCTCCCACCACAACACCACGGCAACAGAATGATGAGGAAATGTTCGACCTGAACTCCGCAAAGACGGTAGAATTGTAACGCGAAGTTGGTAGCGTACGCGAGCGAACAGTACGGCAGCGTCGGTCTACGCCGAAGGGGGCAAGCCAGTCGGGAAGGAAGGGAGATCGAGGCGCCGCGTTCTGAGCGCCAGAGTACTTGTCGGCGTCGGTCGCGACGAAAAATAATATGTGTCTAAAGCCTTAGGTAGGCAAGGAGAGGAGAGACGATAGCGACGTCGTTCCTGTCCTACGAATCTGGTTTAGCGTAAGGAGCCGCGCGAAATGTCGTAGAAACCCACGACGGGATTGTCGCTGACCCTGTTGCGGTGCGTGTAGAGTTTAAGGCCAACGGTAGGGCAGAGAATCTTGGAGTTCGAGGAAGTCACAAATTAGCACCGAGCATACGGCAAGGCGTAGGGCGTAGGACGTCCGCCTAATCGAGCGTAGGACGCGAGGTCGCGGTGTGTTTCGGCGTGACGACCACGGACGTGGACACCGAGCAACTCGATGAGTGCCGTCGTGGACAGCGTCGAGCCAACAGACGGTCAGGACAAGAGAGTTAGTACCCGGAGGAGAAACCGCCGTGGTTCTAGTCAGATAGACCCCCCAACATTAAACCCCTGATAGAAAGATCCATGGATGTACGGACTTGGGAGGAATTATCTTGGCACTAGACTGAGAGGAGGGAATCGGGCTTCCGCGCGCTCTGAAGTCGAACAGTATTGCTTGTAGCGATATCACACAACAAAACGGAGGAGGAAATATCGTGTCGCTACAAGCAATACAAGGAGACTCCGAAAAACTCCTCGTAACGGCGCGAAATGGATGAAAGGGGCTCTAAAGCCGGGACCCACTTAGCAAGTTCCACCAGCAGTACATTCTATCATGGGCGTAATAGGGAATGGCACGAGTAAAACCGACTAAAAAGGAAGGTGTTCGAGATGTCTACAACCCAAACGAGAGGATCATAGGGGCTCGACGGGGCCGAGTGGTGCATCGACGCCCGAGACGGTGAGCAACGAGTCAAGATAGATACGGACACGACCAACGTCGCGCCCTAGGGGTCCAGCTAAAGGTCAAAATAACCTGCCGACTCGACGGCGAGAAAACGATCTTAGAACAAGCAACCAAAACCTAGCAGGGGCTCGGGCCGCACGCGCTAACAGCGGTCCAGGGGTAAAGCCGAGCAATACGGGTCTTCTACGAAAGCGAGCGGCGATTCTCGATCACCACATCGTCTGAGTGAAGCTACGCATCGGCTTCCTGGCCAAAAAAGAAGTTACACTGAGGTGGAGAAAAAACAGCATATGCGACGGCGAATAAGCGTGTTCGACGCCACCGGCACGACGATCCGACGAACGTTCAAAAAAAAGAGGGGGGCAAAAATGTAAGTCGTTCAATGCGAGGTCCGCTCCTCGGCCGCGAAATCAAACATGCGGCTGGTCATTCTACAAGCGTAGCGACAAAACTTCTATAGGCGGGTTAAAGAGAACATTAAAAAGCCAAGTGGGAGCCGCCTCTGGTTGTCGGGTTTGAAGGAGGACGCCTTGACCGGCATCACGCGAGCAAGACGGTACCCTCACCGGGCAAGCGTACCGAAATCGAGCCTAGGCGGCGATCACAAACGGATCGGATCTCGGTAATGCGAGCAGCTCATCAAGCCAAAAGTTCCACGGGACGCGAGGAATAAGAATAAGAAATAAGCGCTCTCCGCGAAAAAGGACCAAGTAGAGCTGATGGACCAAAAGCTTCTCTACCATACGCTGGAATCACCAGAACAAGAGAACAAACAAAGCTAAAAGAATAGGAAAGACCAATCACGGACGCGGGGTCGCGTTTTTAGAAGAGAACCGACGGAAAAAGGAGAGCAGACGCAACGAGGGAAGGGGATAGAGCTCCTCGACTCGACATCGTGCGAGGGGACGGCGGGCGGCGGCTCGGCAAAAGAAAAAAAGACAGCTTTCGCCATACAACGGCCGAACAACCGAATACACGCACGATGCGCAAAAACGAGACAGTGTTGGCAGCAGAAAGGCCAAAGAGACACATCGGGAACGAGGCGGGGTACGGGAAAGACAAATTGTCAAAGGTAGAAAGGTACTAATCAGATAACCAACTTGCTGAGTATCGTCTAGAGTGGCGTAGGTAAATTCAGCGCGACCGCTCGTGCACTTGCACCTGCAACAGGAAAGCTAAATTCAGAAATGTGTACTGAGGTCTGTTTGGCGCTCCGCTTGATCAGCGAAATCGGAGACGGTTCAAAAGGACTCAGAGAGGAATCGACGGACGAAAAACGTCAAGTTGGCTACGCCATGCCGGCGCCTGGCGTAGGCGTCTAAGTTTGGGACTAGGCTGCTAAGACGAGTTCCTAGGGGAGAGGAGGGGGAGCACGAGGAATGTGAACGCACCACCGACTGGACCAACCAGCGCATCCTCCGATACCCAAATAGTTGTGGGTAGTTTGCTTTGAGGGAGCCTTTTCGTACTGACTCTCCTTCAGCGCGAGCGACGTGGTGTTGGAGGACACAACCGCTTACACAGATCGTGGCGGTGGAGGTGGAAAATATTCTCTTTTGACATCGATATTCAGAACTCGGGCTTCGCCTTAGGGGACCCGAAGGGCCATCGAACTTCAACCGCTTGACATGCAGAAGTTAAAACGACTATAGGGGAGGAAAAAAGAAGTGGATGGCAGAGGTGATGGCTACGTCAGACAACGGAAAAGGGCCCTGTACGCGCTTCTAAATCAGGTAGATGCAAGGGAAAGGTCGAAAAAGGAAGGAAGTATAGGTAAGTGCGAACAAGCAACCGGCAAACGCGCGCTGCGCAGGCATCTTGAACGTGCCGAGACTTGTATCCGCGGGCACTGTCAAACGAGCGCTTACCGCAAGTCAGCAGGCGCGAAAAGAAAGACATAGAAGAAACTGACTTCGGGGGCAGAACCCAGCGGAAGCATCATCGGAGATCTAAGAGCCCCCCCACGTGAAGAAAACTAAAAGGAAAAAGACCAGATAAGGACGAAAATTCCCCGTGTGATTCAGAAAAATAGGTTCCAAGGAGAAACGCTGCAAGCGAACCGAGGTCGAAAGCCGACCGGGCCATTCGAGGGGGCTCTCGCAGAGACGATCGAGTAACTAGAGAGAATAAGAACTCAAAAAAGAACAAGGGGGGAAAGATAGGAGCATGAGTATAAGGCCTCTCTGGCAAAGGGATAAAGGTAACGGGGCGAAAGGGGGGCGGCAAGCGTCACTAAATAAGAAGAAAAGAAGGCACACAAGCGATCGTCTATCGGGGCGTGGCCTTCACGGGGACTTAGCGTCGTAGTCGCACTCCGTTCTGGAAAAAATGTGGGCAATTGGCCACCTCAAAAAAGGATACGCGTAGAATCTCGCGAAGGCATTGGCCGCTGACCGGCGGATCGACTACACTGCCTCGGCACTAGATCGACATGGGAAAAGTAGAAGAGCAGCAGTAGGAATGCATCGGTCTGTGAAGGGTCGAAAAAAAAACTCATTAAGAGAGTAAAAGAAGGATCGCAAAAAAAGGCAGCGGAAGAGAGGTCAATGAGCGTACCTGAGCGGCGAATGACCTACACGTTGGCAGGTCGAAAAAAAAGAAACTCCTGAGTGACTCACAAAAAGGAGGGAAGAAAAGTGACTTCGTGAAAAAAAATGATCGAAAAAAGACATGAACTGCGGTGGAAAAAATCTCGCTGCAGTTCACCAACGAGAACGGTAACGAAAAAAGACGAAACCTCTGAAAAACAAAATCAAAACCCGTCAGAACAAAAACGCTTAACTAGCGGGCTTTGAAGACTTACCCAAAAATCCCCCCACAAGCAACCCGACAAGAGTTGGTCGCGCGATCAAGGATGATGACGTGTGGAGTGTGCGTCACCTCCAAGAAAGCCGGGAGTCGAACCTCGAAAAGTCGAGGAGCGAGTAAGACAGTCCAGACCGGCACCAAGCCAGCGCCTACTCCGAGTGAGGCAAGCAAAATTATCAAAAAGCAACGTTGTCGGAGTCAAAGTCAGCCTGAGCCCGTCACCAAGACGAAGGAGGAGAGAGCGAAACCAGACCAAGGTTCGGCAAAATAAAAGGAGGTTGGCCCAAAGGCAAATGGAAAAGAAAAGCTTGAAAGAAAGAGATAAAGACCACACCAACGGTTCAATACAGAGCAAGTTGATATAGGAAATATCCGGAACAAGAGTGTCTGCCTAACTCCGTAACAAAAACCTTAATCAAGCTGGCCTTCAGAGTTCGTCCGGAGAAAAAAGGGAAGTTCAGATGAAACAATGGTCATTGTAGAAGGGCGCCTCGGGGGGGCGGACGGTGTGGCTTGGGCGGGACGGGGTAAGAACTGTCGGGAAAAAGCTGGTTTTACAGCAGTGGCCGAGCAAAAAACAAAAGAGACGCACGAACGCCAGGGGACACAATGAAAGCGAATCGTCGTGCCCCCTCACCGGACATGGATCGGATGAAAAACTTCTCCGATAAAGGGGGGGAAACCTCAGCCTCGACGAAGCCGAGTTGGGTGAGGGGAAGGAACACATTGAACAAAACATTGTGGTAGTCGGAGTGGGGGGAGGGCAGCGGGAATGGGGGGGAAGATGCAGGAGGAAAGAGAGTAAGGGGAGGTATGAAAGGGGCGAGAAGAGTTGGTCACACCAACGTAGGGAGGCGAAAGATTGAAAGTAAGGAAAGCAAGTAGAGAAAGTGAGTGATAAGAGGGATCAAGAAAGATTTATAGAGAAATCCAGGGCCCGGAGGATGAAGTCTTATTTAAGCATCTTCAGCAGCTAGGGGGTGCTTTGGGATTCTATAAAAAAAGAGTATGTAGGGACCAAGATTACTTCAAAGATCCTCAGCTCGACGTGGTCAGCCGGACGAAGAAGCAGCTGGATGGAGGACGAGAAGGCATAGATTTCGGCTTGATCATGATAGGGAAAGGGTAGAATGATAGCGAGGGGAAATGCGTGAAAGATCCAAGCCCCGGGAGGGAAAAGGCCATTAGAGGGGTAAAAATCGCCGCCGAACTTCGGGGAAAGGGGGGGGAGATTAAGGGGTCAATCTTAGGGGAGTGATTAAGGGGCAAATTATGAGAAAAGAGAAAAACTACACACCAGAAAAAAGCATCGTGGACACGACAAAGGAGTGTGAGGAAATGGGGTTACTAACTAAAAGGAGGAGAGAACAAAACCGGGGCCATCCCGAAGTCGCGGTACGATGAAAGGGAAAGGAGTCTGGTCTGTAAGAAGGGAAGGCCAAAAGGAGGGGAAGAACTTTAGGGAAAATTTCGTCGGCCGGTTGCGTGGTTGTCATCTAATGAACATTAGTAAGTGTCCGAAACTATATTGGAAAAAGGAAAAGAAGATGGTAGAGAGCAAAAAGGGAGAGAGCGGCGTCGCGGGCCTGCGGACGAAGGTTCTAAAGGTTGGTGATAGAGGGAAGGAAGGAAAAACTTGTCGTTAACGACACGTCTTGCTAGGGACGAAAAAAACTTACAGAAAGAGTTCGTATCGAACGGGTAAGAGCGCCAGGCATAAAGATCGTGAGCTGCTACATTCGACGAGCTGCACTTCTGAAAATTCGGGATCCCGTTGGGATCACATCAAAAAAAGGGAAGGAGAGATAGATAAGAAAACGCTGACAAGAGGGAATGTTTGGTGTTCGGGTACGTGTCGAAGAAACGTCACTGGCGCACCGAGAAAGAGGGGGTTGGCGTAAAAGAAAAAAAAGGAAGGCAATAGTAAGAGCAGGAGCCGCGGAGACCTTGAACAACCAATCGGGATGGTAGGGGGGAAAGTGCTAAAAAAGTCTTGTTACGCGTGTCAGGTACCTCAAAGAAAGGTCGGAAGGAAGCCCTGAGGAAACAGTGGGGTTAAAATCTGGTGAGGGTGGATTATGCTAGTGGACCGACGGGGGGGGAGATGTACCCGGAACATGTTTAGCAGCCGACAAGAAACTCTCAGGTGTAATGGACTCGAAAATAGGATACTTTACGAAAGAATCCTCAAACCGAGTGAGGGGGGAAGAGGAATATCTACAAGCGCCGGGTTATCAATACGGAAGCCTAAGCCTCGTTACCCTTAGCCAAGCTGAAGGGTACTCATAGGAAGAAAGTGAAAGAGAGACTTTCAGAAACGAAAAAGAACAAAGTAACGAAAAGGAAGACTGGAACTCGGGGAAGAATACACTGGAAATCCTTAACGCACAATAGTTGGGGTAGAGGCAGGGATAAGAAAAAGATGAGAGGGTGGGTCCAGTCAAAACATACTGCTATCGGAACGTTGGAAAAGAGGCATCGACCGCCGACATGGAAGGGTCTAGGGTTGCTAAGAAAGTACGTAGGAATCCCCCGTAAAAGAAAGACATCGTCGGACGAACGGCACTGACTTAGAGGAAAGGAGGACTTAAATAGACCAGAAAAAGCCTGCAAGGGGCTAGGCCTCTAAGAAATTATTAGAGGGGAAACACACCTCATCACATAAAGGGCGGATACAGGATCTACACTCGCGGAAGAAAAAGAAGGCGGGGACATGTCTTATAAGAGCAAGAAGGAACGGTTCCACTAACGAAGCGTCCGGTCGACTAAAAAGATAAAAAAACCTGGAAGGAAGACTTGAGGGAAAATGGAAAGAAACCAGTAAGAAGGCAGAAAGGGCTAAAAGAAAGACAAGAATCGTGTCGGAAATCTTCGGTGGCGTCGCGACCGAAGAGGTCCAAGGAAAGGGAGGGCGTAGGAAAACAAACCGCCACCGGCAGCGAGAAAAACAGAGGCCATACTCTCGGGAGCGTCAACAAAAAAAACTCCTGCAGCCGTTGTCAAAATATCAGGAGGAACTCAGAAACAATCTTGAGTTTCCGACAATGCGTACCAAGAGGCTTAGCAGATGATTGACGAGACCGGATAATAGTCTAAAATTACTTGCTGATCCTTAAGAGGAGTGTTTTTTCTTTGGCCTAAAGTCTTTAAACGCAAAGTAGGGGTCAGGGAAAACGCCTCTCCGACTGACAAGAAAACCTGCAATCAGTACTAAAAACTAAAAGAGAAGAACTACGAGAGAGGAACGAAACCGTGCGAAAATCTCGGAAAGGAAAAAATCGAGAACTACAACGAAAAGGAAAACGGAGCGCGCCGACTCGAATCGCAAGAACGACCACTAAAATAATCCTCTAAAAATAAGGGGAAGCGAGCAGGGATGTAGAGACTTCAGAGGGCAATCTTGAAACCAATAATAAAAAAGTTCTTAAGAAAAAGACACGGAAAGGCAAGCGAGAGCAAAAATCCCTCAAAGGTAAGAGGGGTTGGCTCGTGGTTGCAAAAAAAAAATTCGAATACAATTACAAAAACACAGGCCAAGTAGAAAGAGAAGAGTCAAACCTAATGCCCGGAGGGAACATTCGTCCAATCGTCGGAGGTAGGGAAAAGGTCGAAGGACTACCGGAAATAATTGCTACAGAGAGACGAGGAACAGACCTTGAAACCCACACCGGACAAACAGAAGCAGCTGACGACTATGATCAGAAACCCAGAAACATTGGGCGGGGTAAAATTGAAAGAAGAAGAAGCCGGGGAACGAAAAAGCGAATAACTCTGGCATAAAGGCGGGACGTCGAGAAGCATGGGGAGAGACGCGGCAGGGTCCTACTAGTGGAACAAAAAGGGTTCTATGAAGGGTATAGACCTCGAGAGGGGGTTGAAGAGGATGCAGCATCGGTCAAAAGAAGCTCGTTCAAATGAAAGGGGAAACTGGACGATTACGGTCGACATTGGGGAATGAGAGGGAGTACCGCTCGCTCAGCACTCAAAAGGAAGTGGAGGTGAAGGGGGGGACGACGATGGAAAGGAGGACGCTACAAAAGAGGTTTGGGATAAGGACGGAGGCCGCGATAGGGAGAAGTAATGGGTTGGAACGTAGGGTCGAAAGCAGGCTTTCCTCACGACGAAAGGGAAGGAGATCAAGGAGAGAACGTCAAAACCAGGGAAAAGGAGAAAAGGCATCACGGACAGGTCTTCGACGTCTGAAAAAGGGAGGAGGGGGTATGTTATTAGCCGGTGAAAAGGAACGGAAAAAGTTAAGAGGGGGGCGAGCTGGAACTGGTGGTGAGGGGGGGGGAAGAAACTCCCTGGGAGGAAAAAATCGATAGTTCTCGTGGGTGAACAGGATATGGCAGATCATCTAGAAAGGCGGTTCCAAAGCAGGTAAAAATAAGAAATGTAAACAAAGGGATGACTTGAAGGGAAAATCTACGTTGCAAAATGCATCTTCCACTAGGGAAGGGGGGGAGTCACACTCAATATGAAATCAAGAAAAACAGGGGGTTAAAAGGAGAAGAGAACGGAAGGCAAGGAACAGAATGTCGAAGAAGTCGGGGGACGGGGCGTCTGAAGAGAAGATTCTTCGGAGGAAGGGATATAATGAAAGAAAAACTGAGGAAAAACTAACGGAAAAAACGAACGGAAGAGCTTCTCTCTAAGTAGAAGAGGGGAGAGCTGAGCGGTTATGGATGGCACTTGGGGAAATGAATGGACCGAATCAAATGATAGGGGAAAAAACTCAGCTCCTGCGAGGAATATGCAATTCAGAGATAGAAGGGGGAAGGGTGAGAGCGACCAGAACTATCTGCAATTGGGAGACTAGTACCCATCCAGTCAACAACGACCAGGGAAAAGAAAAGATACCGAGAAAGAAAAAAAGGATGTGAGATGGGAGAAGTGGGGGAGGCATCCTATTTAAATTGCAGAACCTTGTCACCTAGAGGAAGAGAAAATAAGGAACGGCCAGGCTAAAGAGAGAAGGAGGGACATGCGCGGAGATAGAGCCTAGCTCTAGATAAAAAAAGATTGAAAGTAGTATATCTGATCTCTGAGAGTAGGAAGAAGAGGTATGCTGGGGGGGTGGAAACCCTGGGGGTAGGGAAAAAACGGGAGGATATCCAACAAAGAGGGTAGAAAGCGTAAAATTGAAGCATGAAAGCTTCGTAAAAAAGGTCTGAAAATGAGGAGGGAAACCGTAAAGGAGGAAGAGAGGGTCATGAGAAAGGGGTGGAGTAGGCGGATTTTAAAGCCACTATCTTTAAGAAGGGACGAAATTGGGGGGGGGCCATAGGGAAAATCCAAAAAAGGGAAAAACTTGTCGAAAGGAAAAAGGCCGCAAACCGATTGCACGGGAGAGGAAGAGTTAAAAGGTGAAAAATAGGTCAGAAATTTCCAGCGTCAAGACAAACTCTCAGGGGGGGAAAATAAGAAAAAAACGGGGAGAGCGGAATGACGGGGAGAAAGAGGCGTTCTAGGAACAAAAGAATACATGGGACGCAGCGAAAGATATCGATGAAATTCTAGGAAAAATTTCCTTAAGTTTCTATCAAGGGGGAAGTACCTACACTTTGGAATTGAGAAAACGAGAAAAAAAAAGACTGATGAAAAAAAGGAAGGGAAAGAAAAAAGTGGAAAATTCAATGTCCTCAAGGCGGAGGACATATGTGGCGTGACGGTGGAACATTCGAATAGTATGCTCGCTCTCATGTTCAAACAAAAGAAGGGGGCACAACTCAGAAGGAGGAGTTCTAAACCGGGGCGGGGAAATTGTAAAAACTCCAAAAGGGAGAGAAGCTGAAACGAGACTAGCAGGGGTCAAGAACTGGGAAGGGGGTAAGTCCCAAAAAAGGGCCAAGAAAAGGGAAAGGGGGAGAAAGACAAGAAAGAGGGAGAGCATGTTTGGGGGGGGGAAGGGGGGAGGGTGGGCGTCACTTCAAGGGCGTTAAGGGATAATCGTAAAATAGAGAGAGAGGACTCTCGGAGAAAAAAAAGGGGAAAAAATATACAGAGAAAGAAAAGAAGAGTCGGCTCCTTCGATGGAGAATTAGAAAAAGAAGGACGTGGATAGGGGATGAATGAGATATAAAGGAAAGGTAAAATAAAAATTTCTGGAAAAAAGGATAAAAAGAAAAAAATGTAACCAAAAACGAAATTGGGAACAAAAAGGGACAATGTCACTCTCAGGTCAAGGGGGGGGAAAAAAGCTTGGAAAACCGCCCACTAAAAAGATCAGGACTTTCAAAAAAATGACCAAGTAGGGGGAGATTAAAGGGAGGACATAAAAAAGGGAATGACAAAAAACCAAACCAAGCTAAGCTTGCCAGAGGAGCGCTAGTAGGGAAAGGAAAAGAAAGGGAAAAAGGGGGGTGCGCGCATAGGAAATCAGTTGGGGGGGAGTGGCTGGGAGGGGGGGGAAAACTGTGTCGGGAGCAAGAGAGGGAGAAAAAGGATGTGAAGAGAAAAAGAAGAAAAGAAAAAGCAGCACCACGGTGGGGACGAATGCTAGCTTATTAGCAAGGAAACCTGGAAAGAGAAGTGTCAGCTCCTAAGGGAGAAAGAAGAAAGTGGGAAAAGGTACCGACTGAGAAAACAAAGAAAGTTAGTGGGGAGAAGAAAGGAAAGAACTCACGCTTTTCTGGGGGACAATCAAAAAAGCTGTCGCCTTAGGATTGGATGGGCCGAGGAGGAAATCATCTCTGAAGAAGAAGCATTCGCTAGCTAGAGGAAAAGATGATACGACGAAGACCAAGGAGAGGGACAGGAGGGAGGCCTTGAGAGGAAGGGTTATAAGATGAGCGTGGAAAAAGGAAGTACAGAAAAGGCGGGGACATTGAGGGAGAGGGGCAGGTTCTTAGTGTCGCATGCGGGAAAGAATGGAGTGGACATTTGCAGGGGGAATTGAGGGGGGGGGAATCAGAAAAGCTAAAGGAGTAAAAGGACAGCATACCAGGGACAACAAACCAGGAGAATCGTGGGTGACCAGGTGAAAGTAAAGAATATGACTTTAACGAAAGCAGAGAAAAAAGGCGGAACCTTGTAGGTTAAGATAAAAGAAGAGGGGGGAAGAGGAGAAAAAAAAATCTAAAAAGCTGAAGGAGAGGATGCAACGGACTTGTAAAAGCGCTCAGAGGGAAAAGATTCAGAAGGGCGTCGTTAAGGGAAAAAATTGGAGGTGATGGTTAGAGAGGCCCATCGGAAGGGTCAGGGGACGAGTAGGTAGCGACGAAAAAAGATTAAAAGAGGAATTCGGGAAAGTATAATCCGAGAGGGGAAGGGAAGAAAAGGGCAGGGGAGTGCAAAAGTGGTCGTCTCCGGGGGGTGGTTTATAAAAAAGAAGGAGACTGAAGCGAGAGGACGTATAAAACGAAAAAACAGGAAAAAAAGGAGCTGAAAAAAAAAAGTGGCTTTGGCGTAGAGGGGGGGAGGGCAGAGAAGGTCCAATAGGCTCGGAGGGGGGATCTGCTTTTCGGAAAACAGCCTTCGTCTGAGGGGACGGAACGGGAAGGAAAGCAGAGGCGATAAGAAAAAGATAAAACGAAGTCTGGAATGAGGAGTGGTTTAGAAGAAGGAAAGACGAAGGAGGGGAGGGAAAAGAGAGAAGGCGGGAGGAGGATTCCCACACTTCTGGGAAAGACTGGAGGATGCAGAGAAACCTGACGGGGAGAGGAAAATCCTCTTTCTTGATTGAGAAATGGCAACGAAAAACGCCTTTGTAAAAAGGGTCAGGAAGAGCGCTAAAGGATGAATAGGAATATATCATTATAGATAAAGTGGAGGGCTGCTGGAAAAGGTCGGAAGAAGGGTTCCAGGAGAGAGGGACCCTTCAGCAGCAAAAAAAGGGCAAATCGAACCTTTGAAAAAGGAGTCGAAAAAAGGGTATTATTGCTTGTGGGAAGCAAAGAGGACTCGAAAAAAAAGGAAGGGGAGAATCGGGTACGAGAAGAAGGAAAGGGGGTAGAAAGGGGAAAAAAACGGCCGGACGTGAAAGGCGAGAACATGAGGAACGGGGTAAAATAAATCGAAGCTCCGAACAAGATACTAATGGGAACACGTAAACAGCAGTGCAAAGAAAATGGAGAGGGGGGAGATAAGGGGAAGACTAATGGGAAGAAGGGGATCCTGGAAAAAAAGAGAACACATTGGGGGCTGTATCAGTTCTACAGAAAAGATTGGGGGAAAAGACAAGGACAAAAGGATCGACAGGGGGAAAGGAAGGGGGGGGGGGGGGGGAGGCGTACACGAAGAAAAAAGTTCGCAAAAAGGAGGAGATAAAATCCGAAAAAGAAATCCCATCGAAACGGAGCGGGAGGGGAACAGTCAGGCGACGTAAGAAAAAGAAACTTAAGGGAGAAAAAGAACGAAAAAGTTGAGGATCGAACAAAAAAAGAAAAAAGAAAAGCCCCATGAGATAGAAAGAAAACA
>Ga0179593_1487889_pt1 | contig 13792 bp, 14 predicted proteins | sample CZODoug2_1_08_16_FD_185931 | JGI IMG/M metagenome (GOLD analysis project Ga0179593, IMG submission 185931) | Vadose zone soil fungal communities from Angelo Coast Range Reserve, California, USA - CZODoug2_1_08_16fungal (PacBio error correction) | ecosystem: Environmental > Terrestrial > Soil >...
ACGTTGCTGGAGTTTGAATTCCAAAGAGGAGACGGGAACGGGAAAAAAATACGAATTTGGGTTGGTTAAAATCAAAAAAAAGACCCCCACTGAGCCAACGGGGAGGCAACTAATCACCACATAAGTACCATCTCCTAAGGGTGGAAGGGAAAGGGTGGGGAGGGGCAAGGTGAACGTCAACCAGGTGTGGGGCAACCTGAACAAACGTTGGGGTTGTAAAGGAAGGGAAAACCTGGTGGACCCCACCAAGCGGGATGGTAAAAAAAAGTCGGTCACTTTATCAATTCGTCCCCGCCTCGCAAGCAGGAACCGAAAGAAACTGCGGAGTTTCTTGGTTCAGAAAAAACAAGTCTGGGGATGACGGCGGAGAGGGAAGGGCGGGAGGGAAAAATGAGAGAGACCAATCCCTTATTCAATCACCGCGGCCTTGAACGGGCACTCAAAAATCTGGTGGGGAAGGAGTCCGTCAGTAAGACGGAACGAAAGGGCGGTGTCCGGAAGAACTACTGTTCACAGGAGTTGTCGGGCTTAAGGCATTAAAAAGAACAAAGTATAAAAAGCTTGGGGCCCATTCAGCGGGTGCCGGAAAAGCAAAAAGCAGCTCACCTGCTACCGGCACGCCGGGGGGGACCGGAGTAAAACTACTTCCCGAAGAGGTTTATGTCCCGCCCGGTCGATACTGAAGAATAGCGGGAGTTTGGGCACGACGAAGGAATCTAACTAAAGCGAAAAACAAAAAGGAGAGGAGTACCAGTATTCACGTACGTCCCGACGTCAAGGGGACCGTGTGAATACTTGGGACCTCCGGCCGTCTAACTGTCTCCTAAGATTGCCGGGGGGAATTCAGAAGACTTCCAGGGAAAAAAGAGAGATACACAACTGAAGACTGCAAAAACATGAAACGCCGCCCAGAAAAAATTCCTGGAAAAAACGCCGCTTAGACTTCCACCTATTACGGAGGAGAGACGGAGTAAAGTGGGCCCGGGGACAAAAGACGGCCAGGGGAATACGGGAAGGGGGGGAGGAACCTTCACCTTTTTTAAACCCTTCGCACCGCCGCCATCCCATCGCCTGATCGGAAAAGAATCAAACGGGGACTGGACAATTGGGAGGCGGCATCAAGCGCCACCCTTTTGGCTGCAAATCCTAAAAGTTACCACAAATAGAAAAGACTGGGGAAAAAAAAGGGGGCAGGCCAGGAAAAAAAACCAGTTTTGTGTTAAAAAAATCAGAGGTTCACCTTAACACTAGAAACAACAGGGGGGATCACCACCCCAATAAAGAATGGGAACGTTAAGCATGTGTAGGGACTTCCCAGTGGGGAGGGGGGGGCCTAAAAGGGTGTGGGGGGGGGGGGAGAGGGGAGGAACCACCACAAATTTCGAATGGTCAGTCCAGTAAATCTGGGACCGACCCCGAAGAAGAAAAACGAAACACTCCAACTGGGCTAGGGCATCGGGGGGGGAAAGGTTACGAATGACCGGCCCCAAGCAGGGATGGTAGGGGAAGACGACAAAGGCCCCGAAACGCCCGCGGCCCAAAACGACACCCGGGAGCACAGCAGGTCTTGTGGGAGGTGAGGGAAACCAAAAAGATGATGGGGCCGTTTGGGCACCCAGAAAAGGGGCAGAGGGCCCCGGAATCAAAAGACGGCGGGTGAGGGGGGAACGGGGAACCCCGCGAAAGGAAAGGGGGACCACCAGGGGCATGTGGGCCCCAACTTCCACCGCGCCGTCGAGGAGGGGGGCTCCAAGAAAAACTACGGGGGGGTGCAACTAAAACCTAGGGGGGCGCTTCAAAACGTTAGAACCAGGGGGGGGAAGTGTTGCTTGCTTCCTTAGGGAAAAACCTCCAACCCTGGGCCCTAGTGGGGTCACTGGATGTTTCCACAAGGTTCAGGGGCAGGTAAAGCAAGGGAGGGAAAAATGGCACCACACCTTTTGCCGGGTGACAAAGTCAAAATCATTTCTATTACAAAAACATGAGGGTGCACAAGGTAAATGGGGAAGGGGGGAAGGGGGGGGGGGACCGCACATAGGGGGAAGTTCCACCAAACCCCGGGACCAAGAAATTCGTTGGGTTCATAGAAGGTCGTAAGGCAAACCTTAGGCGACAACAAAAAAGGGTCTTCCAACCCGACATGAAACAGCCGCAGGGGGGCCCGTTATTGGGTGGCAGGAAAAAAGCAAAAACTAGTTGGGGGTCACAGAAAGCCAAACAAGAAAATCCCACTCGCGAAGGGTTGTGAATTTTCCCGGGGGGGTGTAAAAAAGGGAAGGGGGGAATTGGGGACAAAGCAAAGCCCAAAAATACGTGCCTGGCCGGCGAACAAAGGAAGTGGCACTGCCCTCTGTTCCAAACAGAGAGAGATCCTAAACCGGACCTCCTTTGGAGACAGAGGTGGACAACTACAAAAGATACTAGGGGGAAGGAAAGGGAAAAAGGAAGAACGGAGGGGGGGGGGTTCGTTCCAAAGGAAAAGTCCGTTACACCTGAGCAAGGGCCACGGAGGAGAAACGGAAGGCCGCCGTTTCGAACACTGTAAGCAGGAAAAAAAAAAAAAATCGTTTTGGGTAGACCCCTAAGGGAGACTCCAAGAGCCAATGAACTCTAAGTACTTGTGGATGGGTTCCCTTGGACTTAAGAAAAAACCAAAGAGCAAAGTCCTGGGTCATGGGTTTCGTTATGGTTTGGAAACCCCACCAGGTTGTTACGGCGGCCTCACCGGAAAGGGAAAACAACCCAGGGGGGGGAAAGAAGCAAATGTTGACTCAAAAAAAGCAGGTTGGGTGGGGTGGAGGATTATGTGGGGGAAAGGGGGGATGGGGAAAAACAGGTCAGGAGGGAAAAGGACTCTCTTTCAAAACTGCAGCCACTGGGTTAGTTGGGAAAACAAGTCCCTTGGGACTTTTTTATTACTAGGGACGGGGGAGGATAGGAAAAGGGTGGAGGGGGGGGGTGGGGAATACATCTCAATGTGGAGGGGCAATTGCGTTCAAGACACAAAACAAAATCAATGGTAAACACCTGGTAAGGGTTGGTCGGGTAATTGGGGTAGGGAAGGTTCCCACCTGAGATTGGAAAGCCCTGGGTCAAACACCAAACACGGCGGCAGAGCCAGTTGGAAAAGGTGTGGGACGGGGGCTTCAAAGGCAAACAAAAACAAAAAAGAGAATAGCAATGGACGTAGAACTGCGTTTAAACCCCACAAAAGAAAAAAGGACCGGTGGGAAGGAGGGGAGATAACGAAAGGGAAAAAACGCCCCATCCACAACCTTGTATTTTCTGGGCCACCAAACTCTTGGGAAGGCGTCCGGGTTTGGGAAACAAAAAAGAAAGACCCCACAACCATCGACCGGGGAGGGGAGTCAACACCGTGGTCGAACATGACGCAAGGGAAAGAGGGGAACCACAACAAAAGAGGGAAAAAAGTCAGGGTGTAAGAAGGGACAAAAAATGGTAGGCCGGCCCTGCAGCAGGGGGGTCCCTTTAGTGACATCGGCGGCGAACAGAAAAAACGTACTTGAATTAAGACTGGGCTGGGAATGGAAGGACGCCCCTCCGACAACCAAAACATACCGAGGCGAAAAGAACCGGTCCAACATGCACCACCAAACGGGGAAACTAAGAAAAAGCGGGGACCTGAAGACGCCCAACCCGGCCATAGGGGGGGACGGTGATGGGGGACAGGAACGGTGGAACGGGAGGGGGGAGGTTGGTTATGGGGGATATGACGCGTTGGGGGTTGGGGGACAGCAAAGCGAAGGACAGGACTATCCGGGGGCCGGGGGAAGAGGACAAAAAAAAAAAAGGAACCTGGCTGTGAGCCGGGCAAAGACCCGTCTGGGACCACGGGGGAGAAGGTGGAAAAAAAAGAGGGTCGGGGGGCAAGAAAAAGGTTAAAAACTTTTTCCGCCAAAGGAAAAGGAACCCGATGTCCAAACGGATCACAACTAGTGGGGCTTATTTGGTCGGCGGGACAAACAGAGTAGAAATCTTTTATCAATTCGCCTGGAAAGAAGGAGGGGGGTATTAGCTCCCTCAACGAATCCAGTTCAGGGAAGAACTCGGACGAGCAGGGGGGAGGAAGGCAGAAAAGAAAAAAGCAAAAAGGGGAACAAAAACAAGGAAAGGGCTCCAAAACCGGAGACAAATGCCAAAATGGGCACGAGATGGCAACTGACAAGGAAGAGAGACAAATTCAAATACACCCGGACGAAGGGTGGGATGGGGCAGGAACCATCCAATTTTGAGGAAATGTGGCAAGAGAACCACAGATGGCCAGGGGAAAAACTGTTTCGGGTCTGTGGCAGAACACAATCCCCTTACAACGAGAGGGGTGACCAGCCAAAAGGGGGGAAGACGGGAGGGTTGGGTCCTGACTGAAAGGCGGGGGGCTGCTGACCGACTTAATAAGGAAAACCATCAAAAACTACACTTGGGGTGTTCACCAGTACATCTGCTGTGGGGGTAGGAGACGTATAACACTGTTGTAAAAAAACAAAAGTCCTTTACACTCAGCGGTCGGAGGAGTTCGAAGAGACAAGGGGCCGGGGGGAAAACCTTTTTCCTTTACCGCACCCAAGAGGGGTCGTGAAAAAAAAAAGATTGGGCAAAATCCTTGTGGAACCTCCTCAAACAAGCTAAGGGTGAGGGAGCCGCACCAGCGTGTAGTCGAAAGGGGAAGAACATGGAGGGGTTGAACGCAAAACGGATAAATGTAGAAAGGGGCCCAAAAAACAAAGAGGGACTGAAACGGGGGGACCCAACTGAGTACCTGCATCCAAAGGCCGGAGGGGGGGCGGATTTCCGTCGGATTTCGAAGCACAAAGGGGAGACAAAAAAACGCATTCCCATCCAGGTGCTCGAAGAACCGGGTGGGGAACCTGGGGTGATCCGAACAACGTTTCAAGTTGCACCTCTTGGGGGGGGCGGTGGACCGAGAAAAGGAAAAGGAAAAGACGGGTTGGGGGATCGTTGTCACGGCTGAGATCTTGGGTTTGGGCCGGAGCGGTAAAGGGAGGGGGAGGCCGGAAGGACATGGTCAGGAGAAATAGGGACTCACACAACAGTTAGGGGGGAAAAAGAGGAAAGAGCTTTTCAAGAAAGCACTCAAAACAACCGGAAAAGGCCAAAAGAGAACTACAGGAAAACAGGCAGCTACCCCCAAAAAAAGCGGGAAAGAAACGCCCCACAACCAAAACGGGCCCCCAAAACGAGGAAAAGGAAAAACGGTGTCTTCTTAGAGTCTGGAGGAAAGCATGGGGGCCATGCAGGGGGGAGAGAACTGTCCCGCCCTGCAAAAAAAACAAAAAAGCCCGGTCCAAGAATCAGTCGTTTCTATTTTGGGGGGAAAAAAAAGGTCAAACAGGTCTTCGGGCCGGGGGACCATCAAAAGGGGAAAAAAAAAAAAAAAATGGGTCAAAACAACCACCAGACAAAAATTTTTCCCCCTTTACGACTACCCGCCGTGGGGGGGTAGCCCCACTCAGCGAATGCAGGAGGCAACCAAACCTTGTTTGGACCCCGTGGTGGGCAGAGAACCCCAGCGGGGGAAAAAGACGGACAAAACCAGGGAAAGGCCAGGGTTCAGACGTGTTAAAAAAGAAAGGAGAACAAAAATGACCTGGTTCCAAACTTTAAAAACTGCCCATCACAGACCACAACGAACCCGAAAGGCAAGGGCAGAACACAAAACGCAGATCATAGGGAGTTGACGGAAACATTGCATATGAAAGAGTAACGCGGTGGGGGTCAGCAAAGGGCTGAACCCGACCGGCCGTGGGGGGGAAAACCACTGCGAATTGGAGCCGGGCTGGTAACCAGGAAGGGGTTGAACGGTAGGTTTAGGCCACCGACGAAAAAAAAGGGTCTGACACACACAGCCTGTTGGCGACGGAGGGCCGGGCCTGCTGGTGGGACCAAATTAAACAAAGGCAAACAGACGGGGGAGGGAAAAACGGGGGACGGAGGGCGCTCACCAACGGGAAAAGGGCCAAGTTGAGGCATGGACGCTTTGGGGGACCACCATGGGGCAAAAGGCCTGCAAACAATACCGAGCCTCGCCCGGGAGGGGGACGTCTCCGAAGAAGATGCGGGAGGAAGAAGACCTCAAAGGGGCCCGGAGGGACGGCGACCTCCGACAAGTCTACATCCGCAAAAAGACTTACCTGAGGTGGGCTCTGAGAATAAGCACCGGGGCAGGGGAAACCTTCGGGGTACTGTAGTTTCGGGGGGGGGAAACCAAAAAACCCGGCCGACCAACCGAGCCTCACGTGTCCTAGTTCAGAAGACAGCAGCATCCCGGCTCCTGGGCCTCATGATTGGGCCGGCCCCAATCACCATTCGCCCAAGGGGACCAAACAGGGTTGCTGGTCAGGGGGGTCCTTTGACAGAAAACTGCAAGGGGGGGGGGGGGGGGTGGACGGGAGGGGGGAAGACCCCACACGATAGGGTTGGCCTCCATTGAAATAGTTGCCGAAAATCACCACAAACAGCAAAGAAAGGAGACACAAAATCCATCTAGTGAAAGGGGGATTTTCCAAATGACCAACATGGAACGGACCTGGAGAACGGGGGGGCGGAAAAAAAAAAGGAAAAAAGCAAAAAGGGCACGGGAGGTCCAACACCTGACATTTGGGTTTTAAACGGCCCTCCTCAGGGAAAAGGGCGGCCCGGGCATGTGGGGGGTTGGTCGATGGGAAACGTGGGCCCCAGAAGCCATGATGCAAAGTCACGGGAAAATCATGTGGTCGCCGGAGAGGGGGGCGAAAGGAAAAGCACCAAGGGACCATAAGGGACCGAAAAAAAAAAAAACGAAGGGACCCTACAAAAAAAAAAACGGGTACAAGACAGGGGGTCAAACCTCTGGGGTATGCGGCCTGTGCGGCGGAGAACAACAGGGGTGAACGCCCGCCTGGGCGGGGGTGGGGCGGGGTGGGGGGTTTACGGAAAACCGGGAACCGACAGGATGTGGTGGAACGCCACCCACAATCAAACACGTGTTTTATTTACCGGACAAGTCGAAGATAAAACAGAAAGGACAAAGGGTCGCATGGGTCTCTGTGTCCTTTGGGGAAAGATCAGGGCCTGCAAAAAAAAGTCGAGGGACCAAACAAGAAAAAAAAGCTCCAAAATTCCACGGGAGGGGGTTCCAGCAACGTTGTTTGGACAACCGGCGGAGAGGGGGGCCCGGGGGGGGGACCGGGCAAAAAAGGAACCCCTATCCTAAGGGGGGTATAATAGTTTGGACCAGTTTTCTGACGCAAATTCACCCCGCCCCCAATCGAGCCTGGGCCAGGCATCACAAACTCATCATCAGCACCGACAAATCACAGAAAAGAAAAAACGGACTACAAAGGCCAAACACGACACAGGGATGCGGTGAACAGGGCAGCGGGGCAAACTAAGGGGGGGTACATCTTTAAAAAAAAATGGAAAAAACAGCCTAAAATTCCAAAAAGGGGGAATGGGTTCGGGCGGTTTACCGAAATGTCACAAACTTCCTCAGTGGGCTAAAGAAGGGTTTCAACATCCGGAGGGGAACAAAAAAAAACAACCAGACAAGACGACAAACCTACCCTGGTAAAAAATCCTAAGGTTTGGGCGGCAACAGTGGAAACGGACCCCAACCGAAAAAAGGGATAGAGAATAACCACTGTTTTGGGGACCTACTGAGGGTCAGGGAACCAACTTACCTGCAAAGTGTAAAGCCGGGATCCATGTCCTGCGGGAGGAAAAAGTTTACCGGGACCAAAAAGGGAGAGCAAGCAAACGCCATTCGTTCGTACCTCGAGAGAAACAAGCCAACGGCAGGTATCAGGGGGACGACCAACGAATGGTTTGCTCAAGGGTTAAGGGGGGAGGGAAGGGGCCAAGTGTTGGGGGGGAACCAAGAGTGAGGGTAACAAGGGGTCCAGGAAGGGAAAAAGCCGGCATAGAGCCCGCCCGATTGGACGGGGGCACGGGGGTCAACCATAAACCGGCCAGGACAACAAAAAAAACCGGAAGAAAGTCGCCAAAAGAGCCAGGGTGCAGGGGGGAGCTGGGAAGAATGTAGGTAGTCAATTCTTGTGAGGGTTTGGAGTCGGGGGTGGGGGGCCTGAAAGCCAAAAAGCAGCGAGCGGGCTAAATTATGCAGGGAAAACGAGGTCGAAGGGGCCGAACCGGGGGGGACGCACTAACAGGGGCAGACAAACTTCTGCAACCGAGGAGGTAAAAAGGCGGGGGTAAAGGTAAGAAAGCAACGCCTTCCTCAAACCAACGAGAGAAAAAAAGACCCAACGGCAAAAAGAAACTTGTGATAAGTCGTAATGTGTCAACTTTCGGGAAAAACAAAAGACATCCCGGTTGGGGGTGGCCAGGTGAAAAAACACATCTGCCACCAAACTGCCACATAAAAGATGGACCAAAAAACCGCTTACTATTACCAGGTTGGCGTTTGAAACGACCCGGGGGGAGCAAGAAAAATCACGGCCAACATTCCTAAAGGAAAAGGGGGGAAACTATCTCCGGTAAGCCGAGAAAACCCCTCTGGCAAAACAATCGAAAAACTGGGGGGGGATCGTGGGGGCCCAACTAAAACCTTCTCCAGACTGCTGCAGGAGACCGAACGGGGGGAAAGGGGGTCACTACCTTGGCCCTGGGGAAAAGGTTAAGAAAAAGGGCGGCAGGGGTGATCATGTCAACCAAGACGCCACAGGGGTGCGGGCAAAAAAAGAACCAGGGAAAGATGAGTACCAGACTGCCCAAAAGAAAAAGATTCGGGCATAAAAGGATTTGGATTTGGTTTGGACGGCAGATGGCCGGGTTTGAGTAAAGAAGGGTGGGAAGAGAACCGGGAAGGACAAATACATAATGTCGTGGAGAGACAGAAAAAACGGGGCACCCCGGATGGGCAACTGTACAAGTTTGGGAGGGGCAGAGGGGGGGGCCCGGGCCGGGGGTGGGAGGCCAAAAGAGTTCTACCTTTCGTGAAAAAAGAGAAACGGGGGGGTTACTAAAGCGAAAAAACACAAAGGAGGACCAACAAAGTTGGAGGCCCTTACATACACAAACTTAAAAGGCAGAGGTGGGGGGGGGAACTTCGGGGGGCAATCAAAACCAGGTTCCCCGATTTAAAAACTGGGTGGGGAAAAAAGTCAGGAAATGGGAAACAATCGCGGGTGTCCCCTCGGCGGGGGATAAGCCGACAGTGGGAACTCAAAGGGGGGCCAACGTTACGCAGCCCAACCAAAGTGCCTTTCTGGAGAGTGGGGAATAAAATCATGTGGGGCTCTTAATTAAAGTCCTCTGCGGAGAAGCGGGCGACCAGGAAAGCTCAGAAACCCTCGCGTAATCTTTCCCGAGGGTCTTTTTTAAAGTTCAAATTCGACAGTCCCAGAGGGGGGAAAAAAAAAAAAGCGTCCGGATGACATAGGCGGTGGACAGGATAACTCATGCCGCTGGCCGGCCGTCTGACATGGTAAGGAAAAAAAGCCAATGTTGACCATGAAGGGGCCTCTAAATTCCCGCATCAAAAGGCAAAGGACCGCAGAAGAAGGAAAAGGCACCAAGAACGGACCAGTCGACGTGCACGAAGGAGGTGAATCCAGAGAAAAAACAAACAAAGAAGGAGGAAGGAAAGAGAGAAGGAGGGGCCGTCGACGGGGAAAAAATTGTCTCCGTCCCGAGACCTTCGCCTTTAGAGGAGGGGAGGGGCCATTAAAGACACGATTCAGGGGGGACACCCGCCTAAAAAAAGAAAAAAAAGAAACCTGCCGAAGGTACGCAGGAAGCCCGGGAAAGGCCTGGGCCTACCTCCGTCAGACTATTCCCGAGACACGGAAGGTACGATTTCTGCAAGGTACAAGGACACGCGGACCGAAAGGGAAGGTAAAGGAAGGGTGTCGACAGACCGCAAGAAAGTATACCACAAAACGAAAGAATGCAGGAAAGCAAGAGGAACCATAAAAAGCTAGCACAGAATCCCGCACAAATGCAAAGGGGAGCCCGTGTGTAGGGAAGACAGAAACTCCTGGCAAACCTGGGGGAGGGGAGGGGAGGATTGGGAATCGAACGCCTAGGAAACAGACCCGAGGTTGGGTGGACCCCGTACGAAGGCACCAAAAGGGGACAGCGGCACTTGCCGGAAAACAGTGAAAAGGGCGAACGCAAAAAACGCACCAAAACTCTCTATTCACAAGTGCAATAAAATGGAGGGAAGGAGAGTGGCCGAAAGGGGGGGGTTAAAGCGGTCCAACCAGGCGATTGTTCCGTAAAAGGAACGGTGGGGGGGACAGGGTCCCAGCCCCACTAAAAACTAGAGGCAACTGGTGAAGAAAAACTGGGGGTGTCCGTATATCACGAAAGAGATCCTTGGGGAGACACCGATCATCCAAGAAAGGGGAAGGAACAGCTTAAATAAACCACTACAGATCCATTAGGCAAAATCAGAGGTCGTGGTCGTAGGGTACAGTAGATTCCCAGAAGTGGGGCCGAACCAAGTCGTCCGGAACTGAATCAACCACGAAACGGAGTGGAGGAGGTACAAGGCCCGCCGTGGGAAGGTCCACATTGGGGCCCGGAAAACGTCGGCTACTGGCAGCCGGAAAATATGTTGAGGGGCAGCCAAGATCCAGCGATTGAAGGAAGGTTTGTCCGAGAGTGAAGAGGGGAGGGACCCGTAGAAACCAGGGCCCTTAACAAGTTTTGGCGAGGATTTTCCCGGTCGGAAACAGATACACCCTAGGGTTCCTCGAAGGGGTGTCCCCTTTTCATGAGTATCGGATGGGGGGCAGACAATTGCAAACCAAAAAACTGGGAACGGTTTTAAAGCCCAGTAAATAGGGAATATTACTCGGGAACGGGGGGGTTCGATTGAGGGTGTACCTGCGGCGGGTCCTGGACCCAGGAAAAGACCTAGAGGTTGTGCACACCAATACCTGTCGTTGAAAGGAAAAGTTAGGTAAAAAGTCGGCAAACAGAAAGAAAATCCCCTACGGACAACGCCGCTGCTGTGGTGGGGCGCACGCCTCGCAGCCCCAGTGGAAGGAACGTTGAATAATACATTTACCATCACCCGGAAAAGGCCGGCTAGTGTAGATGAACGTCCGCACGGGTTTGGGGGTGGTTGCGCCTGGGAAGGTGGGGGACTCAAAGACCGCCAAAACAACAGGCGGGGCGGGGGAAAAGGGGGGGCGGGGTTCCACGACAAAGAACGGTCCACGGACCATAGGGCACACACGAGCAGCACAAAGAAAAAAAAAAAAAGTAACCTGGACTTTTTCGTTAAGAAAGACATCGGGTGTGGACACGTAAAAACAGACAGTGCGGTCGAGCACGAACGAAAAGGAAAATGCCACGGGACCCGGGAGAACCGAATCAAGGGATGGGAACCCAGCAGGATTCGGGAAATGCCTGTACCCACTCCTCAGACGTAAAGAAATCACGTGAGTCATCACTTTTTCCTGACTTTGGATTTAAAACTCTGGGCGGGTGGAAAACGGATTTTTACGAGACAAGGCGCCGGACCATATGGGCGTCGGTAAACTTGGCCGTCCACCGAGCAGGGGAATGAAGGGTGGGGGGGGGGGGGGGGGGGGCACGCCCTGTGTTAAACGTCAGGGAGAAAGAAGGACGGGCCCCCAACAGGAAACGTCCGTGTAAAGCCCAGGACCAAGGAAGTTGTTGAGAGGAGCCATGGGGAAGAAAGGGTCCCCTGAGGATCAACGGGGCCGGGGGCGCAGCAACCGAACGGTCAAGGGGTGACGTCCAGGGAAGGAGCTGAGGCCGAGGGGGGCGGGGGGGGGACTGAGGGCCAGGGGGTGCGGGGTGACGGGGACCAAAGAAAAGGTGGGGGTGGGTGGCCGGCCCCCAAAGACACGAAAACCTTACAAATAACCCGGGGGGGGGGGGCGGTTGGGGGAAATTGTGGGAAGTCCAACAGCCTCGACCGGAAAGGAGGGGGACACTCCTGCGTTCACCTTCAGGAGTTGAAAAAGGAGAAGCAAGAGATTGCGTCCTGTGGATTCACCCAAAGGAGCGTGGATCGGGAAGAGTCGGAGAAGCCAAACAAGGTTTACTGGTTGACGGGGGAAAAGGAAGGGACGGCCTCCTTGTCCGACCACAACACCGCCACCCCCCACCGGAAACCGGAAAAGTCCACCCGGGGTTTTGTCGAAAGGAACAGCCTGACCTCCAAAAACCAGAGTTTGTGAACCTCAATCTACAGGAAATCGGTGTAGATGTGGCGGGCCGGCAAGGGGAAAGCAATGTGCACCAGGAAGGGGTCGACAAGGGACGGGGGGGCCAGGAAAATGCTTCCAGAAAAGTTTAGAAATAATCGGCTGAATGAGGCGCCTGAACCGCCACAAAAAAACCTGCAGCAGAAGCCCTTGACCGGAAGGGGGAAAAGACCAACCGAGGACCATCAAAAACCACGCCCGCCGGGAAAAGGATAACCCCCAGTGCCCAGAAGGTCACCATCATTGGCCGCGAACGGGGGGGGGGGAAAAGGGGGAATTTGATTCTCGCGTTGGGGGGTGAAGAGCCCGAGAAAAAAAAGAGGCAAGCTGGGGTTGCGGGGCGGACCCACACCAAAAATAACAGACGGCCGGTCAACGCCGGGTGAAAGAAAAAAGCCCCCCTGAGTGCCAAGGGGAGGAAAAGGGTAGGGGCACAGAATTTAACCCGAGGTGGGGCTTGACAGGCCCAACGGGACGAACTGACCAGAAGTTTCCAAACTCTCCCAAGGGGGGGAGAAAATGTTCCACTGGTCTTTTGTGGGGTTCCCACACCCAGGGTGCGGAGGGAAAAAAAAAAAGAATCTAGTCCTCGGAATTGGGTCCGTGGAGGATCGCCGCCAAGGCGGGTCGGAGAAAGAAATCGGGATCGGGGGAGGCAAAAGAACACCATTGTGTTGGGGTCAAGCACGGTCCTATGGAAATTGGAAACGGAATTAGAATGAAGAAAACGACAAAGCGGGGAAAAATACCCTGCCTTAGCCCAAGCCGCACAGTTCGGGGAACAGGCCCAGCAGTGTCTGCCCTGTGTGGGCCATCTCGCAAAGGGGGGGACTGGTCAGAAATACAAGTAAAAATTTTGGGAAAGCACAACCAATCCAACCTAAACCGATCGGGGGGGTGACAAGAAAAACGCGTCAGGTCGGGAATACGGGGAATCTGAAGTGGCCTGAAGGGGAAAGTCCATCACGATGACCACAAGTGTTTCGCCAGACAATTCTTTAGGGTGGCGGAGAAGTAGAAGGGTGTAACAGAATCCAGTTCAGCCAGGAGTCGAACTTCTCAATCCAATGGAAAGGGGTGGGCCGGATGACAAGAGACCGGTGCGATTCAATACTTTTTGAACCAAAAAAGGAAACAAAACTGGTGCCACTCCTCCCACCAGCAGGACGAGGAGGGCGAAACACCAGCGAGTCGGGGAGAGTCACATCACGGATGGGGGGTGAACACGTACCTGTGGGGTCCCCAGGGCCCGAAGACAGGAACCGTTGGGTAACCAAGGAAATAACAGTCTAAGGGCAGCTGACATGAGGGGGGGCTGAATTGGACTCCTCGGGTTTAGGCAGAAACCTCTTGATCAACAAGCTTCCCCACACTCACTGTGGACCGCCCCTCGAAGAGACCGGTTGGGGCCACAAAAAAACTGTTTTGGATCAAACTGGCAGGGGGGGGGGGACGCCTTTTTGTCGGGGGGCATCCAGACGGCGTCACGTGTGTTCCAGGGACGTTCTAATTGTCAGAGTTGGCACACGGCACGGGTCTTACTTGAAAGAAAGTCGGGCGCATCATCA
>Ga0179593_1694811_pt1 | contig 13792 bp, 12 predicted proteins | sample CZODoug2_1_08_16_FD_185931 | JGI IMG/M metagenome (GOLD analysis project Ga0179593, IMG submission 185931) | Vadose zone soil fungal communities from Angelo Coast Range Reserve, California, USA - CZODoug2_1_08_16fungal (PacBio error correction) | ecosystem: Environmental > Terrestrial > Soil >...
AGAGCCATAAGCTCCTAAAAAAACCTCATCCCGAAGGGCCAAAGAAAAGGGACCGAAGAGCCGATCCGGTGATGGCCAAACCCCACCTAAAGGGTTAAAAAAGAAAGCGGTTGAGCGGATACGATGTCGCAAATCGGATTAGTTAGAAGTCTTCTTCTTCTAAGCTGGTTCGGTAGCAGACTGGAAAAAAGGGAAACCGGACCCGTCAGCGGGGGGAAATCGAATAAGTTCCTAGAGGGGGGGACGTCACCGAAGAAGTAAGAGAAAGGCCTATCCTAGACTATCAACTAGTAGTCTGGAATCCCACTTCTGGAAAGAACGGAGAAAGTGGGGCCTGCACGGGGAGGCGGTCAAGACCACGAGAGTAACGAAAGGAAATCGTCTCAAGTGCATCAGGACTCGAAAGAAAGGAGGAGACCCTCGGCGAAACTATCCGGGCCGCCACGGGGGATCATCGGCGGACGCGAGGGGGAGAAAAAGAACAAAAATGAGAGCTCGATACTATTGAATCGAGAGTCGCTGAAAAGAGGGGGGCTGACGGCCTGAAAAAAAAAGGTCCGGCGAAGCTCGCATTGCGAAAGCCCCTCGTCAGCGTAATAGGCACGTCAATCAGGGAGCGATGACCCTACCGGGAGATAGCCAAGAAAAGGGCACCAATTAACAGGAGTCTTACACATTATACAAGAAATGAGTAGAAAAAAAAGGGGATGATGATCCTCGCCTTCTGCAGGCTCAATCAGTGGGGGAAGGGGACGGGCAGCGGTGATCGGACGTATCCAAAGGAAGGGGGACATAAGGGGCATCATTCAAAAAAAGGAGACAGTGCAAAAAGAGGAAAGGAAGCCGAGGAAAGTAGCAACGCCAAGTTCCTATTTGCGTCGACCTAGGTAAGGGGAGAGAACAAGCGAGGGGAAAGGGGGGATAAAAAGGTCGGGTTTAAAAAAGGGACAGTCGTACAAAGACCAGTCTGATTGAAAGCATCGAGAATGAAGACCCAAGGGGGGGAAACCTCGTCCTCGTCGACAAGAACGCTGAACCTTCTGCAAAGAAAGACAATCAAAGGGGAAGGGTCTAAACTAATGCGGAGCCCTCTCCTTGGAGGGTGAAATGCCTGAGAGGTTAGCGCTTCACGCGCTGGGGAGGGGGATAAGGGGGTCATAAGAAAAACGGCAGTTATCTAAGGAAAAAGGACCCATTTTGGGGAAGGTGAAGAGATGGAAAGTTGCTTCCGACCCAAACCGAACGTGGCGCATGAAGGGGGGGGGAAGAAGGGCAAAGGGGGCAAGGGTGATTCAAAAACCAATAGCGCCTAAAGGAAGGGGTCGCGCTTCAGAGAAAAAGTAATTTAACTGGGGGGCGAGAAAATAAGGGGGGAGAGATAATCTTGCCCGGGAGCCGTAGGAAGGGGCACGCGTAAGGACCTTAAAAGAAGGGGAGACATTTAAAACTACTTGCTGCGGAAAAAGAGTCTGACACCTCGTCCAAACATTGGAAAATGCTGCAAAAAAGCGAAAAAAATTGATGGTCCTAAAAGGGAAAAGGAAATCCAGAAGGAGAGGGACGGAGGACAAGAGAAAAACTCTCGGGGCTCTAAAAAAGGGAAAACATTGCTCTAGTTCCAAAGGGAGAGGGGCGAAGTAAGAAGGAAGGACCGGGGAAACTGGGTTTATTTCCGCAAGAAAACAAACGGGGGTAGTATGAGCTAGCGTCCAAACCCCATTGGGGGGGAACCGGCTAATGCCGTCTGGAAAAGGAAGAATGAAGGGGGGGGGGGGCGCGAGAAAAATGAAAAAAAAAGGAAAAGGCTACCCGGAAGAAAGAAAGAAAGGAGGGAGGCAACTGGGCTCAGGGAGTTAGTTAAGGAAGAAGGACTCAACGCCTGGGGGGAGAAGGATAAGCGGACGAAACGGGATTGGACTCGCCTTAAAGAGCAATGGACTAGGCAATGTCGATGTAAGAAGGAAGACGAAAGTCCAAAGAGGGCGGAAGGCCAAGACTTGCTCAAAAAAATGAATTGATTTGCGAAACCAAAGAATAAACCCAGGGAAAGAAGAAGCCTCCCTAAAGGGGCAAGACAAATTACCAAAGGGAATAGCGCCAGGAAGGGAAGCAGGACTCGGGAAAAAAAATGGGGGTAAAAACTCTCATGGGAAATACCCACATGGATTTTGAAAAAAAAGGATAAAAAGGCCGTCCCGGCGGGATAAAGAGGGAGGGAATATCGTAAGGCTAAAGCAGATCAAATTCGGAAGGTCCCTCACAAGGGAGTGCGCCGAAGCTAAAAGGGTGAGCAGACGATGATCCTTCCCGACTGACAAAAAAGGGGGGCACATCAAGGAGAGAGACTCAGTTGAAATAAAAAGGAACTCCAGTCCAGGAAAGGGCAATAACGAAGCAGTGAGAAGAAATACGGGAACTCCAAAGGGGGGAAACACGGGACAGAGGTAGGGACTCGGACCCGAAGGGTATAAAAAAAAAAAGAGAGTTTTCTCGGAAGCAGGAGGGGGAACGAAAAAGGTTGGCAGCTACACAAAAGAAGAGAAGAGAGGGGGAAACTTCGGGGAAAAGAAATAGGGCCGGCTCTCGGGGGGAACTAAGAAAAAAACAAGAGAACCGGAAGCACTACCGATGATTCCCGCCCGGCGGCGGAAGAGAAAGGAAGTCATGGTAAATCGAGAGAAATCCTTGTGGAGAAAATGTCGTGCGCGGTCTAAAAAAAAAGGAGCGGTAGGAACATCGGGGTTTACCTCGGGAAACGAAAAAAGAGGGGGGAAGAGACCGTGCGAGGTCCACGATAGTCTTAATGAAAGGCTCCTGGCGAAAGGGGGGAAAAAAAAAAAAGCGCAAGACCCTGGCGTCGGAGAGAAAGCTCTCACTTTTGTTGTGTAACTACGAGAAGAGAGGAATAAAAAAAAAACCGGGACGCAACTCGCTAAAAACGGTGGTCTAGTAAAAGGGAGGGCCGCAGAAGGGGCTAGACCCCTGAAATGGGGACGATCTTAAAAAGAGAGGAGTGTTAGGAAAAGGCGAAGGAACGGGCCATTGGGGTAGCGGTCGAAGACGACTGAGGTACTAAAGAATTTCTTCGGGGAAAAAGGAGAGGGGACGGCACCGAGGGCCCTTAAAGCTTTTGCCGAGAGGGCCGCTCGCGAAATTCTGGAGGCCTAAAAAGGTCAGACCGAAGCCCAGATCACCTCAATGAAAACGGGCGAGCGAGAACCATGATAGGAGAAAGGGGAAATGAAAAAGACGCCGCCGCCATTGAAAAAAAAAAGGGCGAGAAGGGGGGGGGGATAGGATTCCTCGGGGGGATACGGAGGGTAATAAGGACGGCTAACCATATTCGCAAGAATCGAACGCCTAGCAGGTAACAGTAGTGGTGGAAACAAGGGGCACAACGAATGTAGAAGTCGGGAATACCGGCATGGAAAGGGCGTTTGATCGTCACGAAGGGTTGAGAACAATGCAGCTGATGAAAATTCTTCATGGAGGCCGATTGTTGTAGTACCCGAACAAAGAGGGGGGGTTCGCAGGACTATAGATGGGGGAAAAAAGAAAACCTTACGTCGCACGGGAGGAAATATCCTCCTTAGGAACGATGCGATCGCCGGCTCCAGGGGAAGAAAAAACGGTGAAAATGAAATCTTGCATATCTAAAAAGGATGAGGGCGTTGGACAAAGGAAAGTAAAACAGAGCCCTGCAAGCCTGCGAAGGTGGAGGACAAGGCACCAGAGGTTACTCAGATCTAAAGAGCCGATCGTCCATCTTCTGTTCGAAGAAAGGGGGGGGGTCAGGTCGGGGGAAGGATCGTCTCAAAAGGGAGGCTGTGAGGGGGGGGGGGCGTAGGGGAAGGGACAGCCGACTTTGTCACGCAAAAAGGGTACGCTGTTCATCTTGGCTAAAAAAAAAGAACATCGAAGTCAGAGTGGGGAAAAAAAAGAAAAGTCCTGTCATTTCGCCACCGGAAAAAAATGTATCAAGGAAGAAAAAAGGCCCAAATAAAGAGAAGGGGGAGAGGCCGCGAGGGGGAAAAAAAAATTAGGATAAAGTCCGTGGAAAACGATGGAACAGAGATCGGTTGGGGAGAGAAAAAAAAACGCCAGCTTGAAAACGCCGCGAAAAAGGAGCGGCAGAGAGAGAAAGGGAGGGGAGAGATTCGCCCGCGAAGCGAGCGTGACAAGGGAGGAAAGATTACTTGTCAACCGATTCCGGGGGTGGGGGCTCAAGCCCTTATCTCAAGAAAGGAGGAAAGAGAGATGGCCAAGGAGGGCGTACCAAAAACGACGGTTTTTAAGGGAGCCTAAATGGGAAAAGGGAAAGCAAGCGCGGGGGCGAGGCTTCGGGACTCCAGGAAAAAAATCGCGTGAAGGGAAGAGAGGGGAGTAGGGGAGGGAGCGCTTGCAGAGAAATAGGATCACTGCTCCTTTGGGTTTCAGAACATCCAGAACAAAGATCTCCGTTCCATGAAAAGACAAAGGCGAAGGCCTGAAGCAGCGGGGCCTAAAGAAAAAAGTCGAGGTTAACGCTCAGGTCATAAGGGAGGGAGATAAAGGAAGAAGGCGAAGAAAAAAAAACATATAAGAAAAAAGCTAAATTACGGAAAGCGCGCCACTAGATCGAGGGGGTACACTGGGGAAAAAACTCTCAACACGGGGAGGAAGCCAAGGGAGAAAAAAAGAAAAGAAACGAACACGAAAATTACCAAGCCGACAATTTGGTGCCATTAGAAGACCTAAAAAAAACCACAATATGGAGAAAAAAAACAGGGGGAACGACTGGACCGCTCTGAAAAAAAAAGGCTGTCAAACATCGGGGAAAAAGAGGAGAAGGCTGAAGGGCTCATTGACAAACAACTAAGGATCTGAACAAAAAAACAAGAGAGCCCGCGAGCAGGGGAGAAAGAATGAAACACAGTTCGGGAAAAAAAAAGCCGACGTCTGATAGGGAAAGAACTAGAAAAGGAATCTCGCCCGCCAGACCCAAGTGTAGGAAAAAAAAGTGAGAAGAGGCGAACGAACCCCGAGAAAGGGGAAAAAAGGGGGTAAAAACCATCGCTCATTAAAAAGTCATCAAGCAAGGGGGATCAGAGAAAAAGCGGAAACACAAAAGCAAGTCACCTTCTGGTGCAGGAAGCCACGCCGAAGGACCGGCCAAGGGGGGGAGGAAGGCACCGACGGACCAAAATAGGAAAACTAAAGCGATATCTAGGGATTACTATTTCAGAACCGAAAAAGGGAAAAAATCTCTACCAAAGGGGAAGCCCGACGGCCTGTCAATCACTATCCGGGGGGGGAGCGGCGTCTTCATATTCAGACGCCAAGGGGAAAAAGGCGGGGACTCTCGCTCGAAAAGAAATGCAGAAGGGGAAGAGCGCTTTGACGACCTTAATGAGGTGCTCGTACCTACACAGGGGAGCACGGACACCGGGGGGGAGAGTAAAAAAACGGTAACTGGCCGCTCGGGACCGACAAGGTCCGAAGGAGAAGGAGATCAGACAGAGAAGAGGAGCAAGAAACGACTTCTGATCGTAAAAGCTTCAACCAATAAAAACAGAAGGCCTGCGCGAGGGAGGGAAAGGAAAGAAGAAAAATTTGAGTCAACTCGTCGCTTCTTAAAAAAGGACTGATGAGTCACTCAAAGCCCTCGACCAAGGACGGGCTCTCTGTCTTCTTCTAACTTCGACTCTATAGAGAAAAAAAAGCCACAAGATATCGGAAAGGAAGAACAGAGTCGCGCGAAGTCTGGAAAAAAAAACAAGGTAGTTAAAATCTTCAAGGAATGAAAGGAGAAAAAGAAGAGCCTGCCTCCAAGACATCGCGCTCCTTGAGTGTGGTCGACGCGTTACCCTAAGAGAGACCGCGCCACGACATGTATCACAGCCGAGGTACCCGGTTATTACGGAATGAGTCCGCGCCTGGATGAGAAAAACCGGCTGTCCGCGTTCTGAGGACGGGGATAAAAAAAGTGATGAAAGGAACGATCCGGGGGGGGAAGATCTCATCGGGCCAGGGGAGCACAAAAAAGCCTCCGCGAGACTACAAAAAAGACCGTTTCTCAAAATACAGTCTCAGAAGAGGGGGGGAGAATATTGGTCCAATCGGGGAGGCCCAGTCTTTGGAGACAGCAATCGTCGCGCCTCAAAGAACCAGGGCTAGAAACGTTAAAAATATGGTGGAAAAAATACGCAGGAAACGACAAATGAATAGAAGGGCTTGCCAAAAGTTGGGCCCAAGGCCAAGGGAAAAGACCTAATGGGGCGGCAAAACGAGGAACAAGTAGGCGTAAAAAAAAGGTGCGTGAACAGGAAGGGGACGGGGCGCAGTTCATAATACGCGACGGCACAAAGAAAAGAAACCGGGAAGGGGAAGGCCATAGCGGGAAACACCAGGATGGCGATCAATCTTTCAGATGGGGTTAATAAAAAACGCAAGGGTCGTATCGCGGTTCTTCCATGACCTGGATTGAAGCTTCGGGCCTGGGGGGCCCGTTGGATTGATAAACAAAAAAACGGAGAGGCCGCTCGACGTCGGTAGTTCACCGGTTTTTCTGACAATACAAAGGATACTAGAAGGAAAAAAAAGAGTGCGCGCGGCAAGGAGGGAAGGGGCGCGTCGGACCAAACTAGGGGGCCAGAAAACGAGTCACTACTTCTAAATCCGGGGGAGGGGACTGCGGGCGCAAGCGACTCAGGAAAAGACAACGCTTGGTGAACTGAAGGGCAAAGACCGCCAGCCTAGAAAGAAGCCCTCTCCTATCACAGCGTAGGGGAAAACTGCAGGGCGCAAGATTGAAAGGGGGACGGTGCATAGGAAGAAGGAAGGAAGGAAGCAAGGTAAAACTTGGGTTAGGAAATGCTATCAAACAACAACTGATTTAGGGGGGCGCTGGCCATACAAAGGGGGGGGGAAAACCGGGCTTAATGCAGGTCAGGAGAAGGAGAAAGCAACAAATTCAAAGAGAGAGGGGAATGCAGCAAAAACCGGAAAAAAGGGGGAGGCCGATTCATTGAGTTCTCACGGTTCTCGGATTCTTGCTTTTAAAATAACGAAGGACCAAACAGGGGGCGTAAGGAGATGCGGCACCCTTAAAGAGGAACGTAGGAATAAAAAAAAGAAAGTGGGGAAATTCCCCTTCGTTTGAGGGCGACGCGTAAAAGAGAAAGCGCGCGCGCAAGTTTGATGAAGAAAACGGCTGGTTCGGGGAGAGAAAAAGGAAAGAAAGCCCGCGAACGAGGAGCTTCAGAAAGCGGGCGCTTGAGGTCAATCAAGGGCCACCTCAAAGAGCGGGATGAGAGAAGGGAAGGGGAAAGGGCTACGAATTTCTCAGGAAGGGTCAAAAACCCTATTCCAAGGTTAAAAAACCAAAGGTCTTGGTCAAAGGAAAATAGACCCGACCTTCTTATATAAGCAGCGCGGAACGCTCGCCCCGAGAACTCAAAAAAATGCTCCGTCCCAAAAAAAATCTTCTAAAAAAACGAACTCGGGTTTACTCTTAGCAGGCGCTTATCAAACGCCGGGCGGAAAGGGCAGGTCATAAAAGGTCGCAGGACTGGTGACTAACATCGGTAACTCCTGCCCGCTGCCACTCCGTGAAATGGAAGAGCGACGGAGTGGACGGGAGGGGCTAAAGAAATGGACTCCAAAGGAGCTGTTAGGGGAGAGGGAAAAGATACAAGGAAAACGATTAAGCGTTTATTCTCAATCGCTACGGAGTACCTTTAAAAAGGTTTGGCAGAGAAGTACACTTGGGCCGTCGTCCCCTTAAGAAGGCCTATCAAAGAGCTCTTCAAGCAGGACATGATAAAAAAAAACAGGTTCCGATCCTCTGAAAAGCGTCGTGCGCCGGAAGAAAGGGGATCGAATACCGATGTCCTGTAAGGAGGAGGGAGAGAGCCCAGAGGGGTGAGAGGCTAAGAGGGACCTACTTCCGGGAAGGAACTAGGTGGGGAGAAAATTTCTTTCGCCCGTCGGGATCGAGGAAGAAAAGGAAGTGGGAAACGCGACACCTTCGCGAGACTACTTGAGAAAAATCCTTGCTTTGTGTTTTGAAAAGAGAAGAGAAGACTATGATCCACGCCCAGCGCATCTAAGGACTAGAAATTGGGAACAGAGACGACGGGAGAAAAGAAAGGAGGACAAGGGAATGCGCTCGTAAAAGCAAACGCGAGCGAAGTCCAAGAGGGGGGCAAAGTAGGAAGAAGGGGGAGAAAGGAGACTTGGGGAGAACTCGAATAGGGTCTTCATAAAAAGGGGACGGAACGAAAGAGGAGGGGGGAAAAAAGGAGCAGCCTGTGCATAGCGACTGTGGGAAAAAAAGTGCTGGCGAGACCGACCAGCCAGAAAAAAGGGGGGAAGGCATAAACTCAGCGGCAAGAACGACAGAGTACGGCGAACCGCCTGGGAACTTGAAGAAAAATAGTGCGGGGCAGAAGACAAAAGGAAATCACAGCGGCGTATGAAGGAGGAGACTCGGAAAAGAAGGCAGAAGGGGGGGGGGGCATATAGAGAGGGGTATCCTGAAAGAGAAAGGCCCGGGGCGCCAGTTTGGACGTATGAGCACGCGCAATTGAAGGAATGGAGGGCGTCCGGTTGTAGGCTGTAGTGAAAAGTGATAGAATGAGGCTGAAAAGGAAGATGACTTCTTAAAAGCGAGCGCGGTGTTTGGGGTACAGCAGCAGGATCGGTTTTGAGAGAAGACGAAAATAGAGGAGAACAAGGAGAGGGGAGCCAAAATCACCTGATCTTCTCGCGGTTCTGAAAAACCGGACGGCCTAAAGTGGGCAGGACGCGCATCTTCTCTCTTGACTCCTATGAAAGGGCCATATCCTAGCCAGGGAAACAAAACTGCCAAATCGGGAGAGGGGGAGGCAAGAAAAAAGATGTGGACGCTCGGCACGCTCAAAAAGTTGTGGCGCATGCAGATGAAAAAAAGGGGAGAGGAGAGAACCCTAGGTAAAAGGGTGGGGAATTTTCAGTTAGAAAGGGGAACTTGGCGTCTAATCGGTTGGGAGGGGGGGAAGAAAAAGTGAAGGTTTGCATCTTGGCTAAAAATAAAAAAAATAGGGCGAAGAGGGGAAGGCCGTACGCATGGAGAAAGGGAAAAACGGAACGCTGGTCTGACGCCGCAGGTTCAGGATGCACCAGGGATGCAAGGAGGCGGAAAAGACGAGAGGGGACGGGGAAAAAAAGAATGCAAGACGATCGTCCGTTTGAAACTTTCGAGAATCTTAGGCTTAGAAATACAACACCTTCACTTATAGGAAAGGGAACGCAAGAAGCGCGGGCCACCTGACTCAAAAGCTGGGTACGACTAAGAATTTAAAAGTCCCGCGGAAAACAGTCGTCAAGTGGAGACTGAAGGAGAAGGGGTACCGGGACGGGTTCTAGCCCTATTGCCGAGAAGAAGTAAAAGAAGAGAGAAAGAAAAGAAGTTTGATAAAAACGGAGAAATATAGGCTAAAAAGAAAGGGGGGCCGGTTTCGGGCATGCTGTCGACGAGTCCAAAGATCGGGGAGCGGCAGGTGCGGCGCTCTTGCGGACGAATCTAAAAAGTTGCAAAGCACAAAGAAAAAAAGGCTATGGTAGAAAAAAAGCAAAAAGGAAATTACGACCCTGAAGCGGCGGTCCTCTGGAAAGGCACGAGAGGGAGGGCGGGGCATCTAACGCTTTAGATGAAAAAAGAAAGCGGAATCCGAGGGCAAAGGGGGAGAAAAAGGTAAGAGGCGGGAGCACTATCTAAGGGGGATACAAAATAGGAAAACGAGACAAACGGAGCCAAGCGGGAGAACGCCAAGACCAAAACTAAAATCAAAAATGTCAAAAAGGAGAACAGAAGAACGACCAAGAGGATTAGTCAAACGAACTTGAAAGCTCAGGACAACTTGACTATGTCGTCAGAGGGGGAGGAGGCGGAAGCCAGAAAGGGTGGGCAGGGCTCTGGTCCCAATCTGTAAAAAAGAACATAAAGGGAAAGGAAGCAGGAAGACAGACTTTCAGCAAAAAATGGAATAAAGCAATGAGACCGGAGAAAAGCAAAATAAGGAGTCAAAAAAAGACAAGGTTTGATGCACAAAAAGGAAGCAGAGGCAAACAAAGCGTTGATGACTACAAAACAACGCGCGCGACAAAAGAGAAGAGATCATCAGCCGCATCCGTCAACGACTGAAACACAAAGCCTCAAAACGGGAAGTTAGATCCGATCTACCTTCCAATAAAAGCAGGCTAAAGAAGTACGAAAAAAAAGAAAAAAGTCCAGCCGAGCCTGGAAAGGTCTCTTAAAGGAGGCAGACTCGGGCTTCCAGATAGACTAAGGAAAAGAAGGAAGACCGAGGACGTTCTCCCAAGAAAACATAAAGCCGACTATGGGTTCCTTCCTGGCTTGAGACGAAAAACCTATTTCGAGATAAAGGGGAAGCGCGCTACGATGTCCAAAAAAAAGCGAGCGGGAGGAAAATTCATCCTTGGGCGGTCTCCTGGAAAGGAGAATAAGAATCGGGCTGCGATCAACGACTGGAAATCGAGTCCCAAGAGAAGAGAACGATTAAAGCCAAGACACGAGAATCAAGAAATAAAGAAAATGCATCAACTCTTAAAAGCCGGAGTAGAGGGGGACAAGACGATGATACTGTCCTACGAAATACACCCTAGGACACTTGAATTCAGAGAACGCGGGATGAGGGAAGAATCCCGACGGCGACCAAGATCGAAAGCGCGCGGGATTCTTTCAGAAGGGGCCTCGAGATTCAAAAAACACCAGGGTTCCCGCAAAAGGAAAAGCGAAGGGTAGTCAAAAAAAAAACAAAGGAGGGAGGAGAGCTGAGAGAAAAGGGGGGAGAACATCAAAGACCAACTTTCTCCACCGAGGACGGCGAAGAAAGAAAGGAAACTCGGAACACTCTTCGAGGAAATCAAAACAGGAGAACAAAACCGTAAAAGAGAAGCCTTATTGAAGTCGAATTTACCTTCCAGGAATGAAGGATCGTAAAAGAAGGAGGGGCTCATCATGGTCTTGAAGAAAGAAGAGGCCAGTAAAGATACATAGAAAACTTTGGAATATCCGAAATGGGGGAGAACCTGCTGCTCAGGTCACCATCCGCGGATCCAAAAAAAGAGATGTGATCATACCTTCGGGTCAATAGAGAGAGAAAGGAAACCGGTCCACAGGGCTTTTAGTCAATCAAGAGGGAAAGCGCAACCAGTGCGAGTGAGGGAAACGGACGATCCCTCCCGCGGGGGGAAAAGGAAAACAAAAGAGGGAGAAAAATGATAACCAAACCAAAAGGTTTGTGACGACCCGCCGGACCTTAGAAAAAAATCACTACAAGAAGTAAGACATGGAATTCAGGTGCACAGGATCACTTTTGATGCAAGCATTTGAAAAGGAGGGGGGAGGGAGGACCAGAGCGTCGCAAGGCATATACTCCTGGCCTGAAGTGCAATAGACTCTCTTGGAACCACAAAATTTTTTCGGACGAGGTCTGGCAGGGGTTGCTCCGACCCAAACGGAGAGGAAAAGAGGGGAGTGGATGGAGCTTCCGCTCGAACCGGATAAAGGGAGAAGAGCCGAGCGAAAGAGAGGGTCTATGAATTCTCTCGGATTCAACCGAGGGGAGAAAAAAACAATCCTGGCCTAAAGCTCGAACATCTTCAGAAACGGCAGGAGGAACGAGGTAGACTTCACAGGGGCATATAAAATTGGGGCGGGAATCGACTTATTTTAGGGAGGCAAAAAGAAGGGCATAAGGAGGGGGCATCATATCCTGAACCATAAAGAAACCAGATTGGGAAGTTCTTAAAAAAGGGGACCGTGCGCCCGAATTCAAATAGAGAAAAGGAGTATTGCTAAAGGCTGCAGAAGGAGGAAGTTTGGGACGACGAGTCTATCAAGGAGGACCAAATGTCCTTAAACAACCGAGGGGGGGAAAACGCAGTAAGAAAAAAACAAGGGTGGAAAAGAGAGAGATGATGCCAAGGAAGGCTAAGTCCCCGGAGACTGCGAGGCGAAGGGAGAAGCAATCATCTTATCTGCCCAAAAGACATGACGCAGGAAAATTACCAGCGAGATAGAGGAAGTCCCACTAGGTGGTCACGGAAAAAATGAAAAGGGGTGAGGTTTTTGGCTGTCTTGACCTAAGGCCGAGAAATTCTACAAATAAGTCGATCAAGGGGGGGGAATGCTCGGAGAGAACCTACCCTTCAGAGGAGATAGCAAAATGAAGACTCCGTAATTTTCTGGAGAGAAAAGAAAGACGCCCGAGCTATAAAAGGCAAATGGTCCGTTCTTAGGGGAGGGCAGTTTCAGAAAACGCCAAAGGCGTAAATAGAATGACGCCAAATGAGAAAAAGGAGAAGCGGGGGAGGAGCAACCCTCTGGCAGATGAACATTGGGGTGAAAGACGATGTATACACGAGACCTGCGAGAGTGCCGAATCAAAATCACCCCCGCTCCATCTTCGAGAAGGGAAACACTCACACAAAAGAAGGGGCTCCTCACGGCTAAGGGTCAAGGACGAATCGACAGGTAGAAGGAGCCGGCCCTTCCTGGTCCATAAAAATGTGGCAGCGGGACAAGAAAAAGGGCTAATCATGTTGACGCAAAAAGTGCCGCGACGGAAAAGAAAACAAAGGGATACGAGGAAAAGGAGAAACAGCAGTTCAGCCTCATTTAAAAATTAGTTCTCTCTTACCTAAAGGGGACGAACACTCGGGGGCGGCTCCGGGATCTAAAGAGGGTGTTTTGACATAGAAAAAAGGAACCGAGGAAGAGAGCCAAAGGTAAAAGAACTTTTCGGTGGAGGTCCTGCGCGATTAGAAGGGGCCCGCCCGACATGATTATAAAGAAAGGAAGGGCCGCCCATTTTTTTCCAAAAAAAAAAAGGGGTGGGGGGGGGGGGTTGGGAGGCGGAGAAAAAGTCCCTCATAGGGGGTAATCGATAAGTAACCTAGTTCGTTGAGGAAGGGGGAGAGCGAGGGAAGAAAAAGATTCCGGCGACCGTCTATGACGATGGCGAAGGAGGGCCGAAGGAAAGAGGGGAAGCATTGAACCTATTGCTAACTAGAAAGGTCCGATACTCCCTTGTAGGGACTAATTGGGGGTTGTTGGGGAGAAAGAAAGGATGAGCCCTCTAAAGAACCTAGACTTAGGGGGGCTCGGAGGTGGAAAAAAAACAGAAAGTAAAGACAGGTCTAAAACTTACTCGTGTAGGGCAGATGTTTGATGCGACTCTTAAGAAGAAGGGGAGAAGACCGCTATGGGGGAAGGGGCCGAGGAGGGCACGAATACGCAGAGTCTTTCTCAATAGAAATGAGAGTAGACGGAGAGAGTGACACCTAAAAAGGGCAAAAAAAGGGGGTTGGGAAAAAGGGGGGAGGTTGTCAGGGGCAGAAGGGGAAAGTGAGGCACCGAAAAACTGGGCTAAATAAAAAAAGTACCGATAAACTCTCATGGTCTAACAAAAGCAAGCGAAAAGGTCTTGAAAGTAGGGGTTGAAGGGGGGGGGGGAGAGCCGGCAGCCTCACTCAGGGCAGACATCCGAGGGAAGATAAACTGGATTATGTCGTAACGAGATGGGGGGTCATCTATTAAATCGAGAGAACCATCAAATCTCGTCAGGAGAGCAGAAAAAGAGGGAACTGTATCGAGAAGCTGAAAGTCAGACGGCGTGGAATACCGAGTCAGGACGGTTCGGGTCCTCCGTGAGGCTCTAATGCGTCTTTATACTTAGGAAAGTCATTCGGCCCGACGGAGGGGGGTGGACCAGGCAAGCTTGAGCGGTTAAAAAAGTAACCGAGA
>Ga0179593_1447213_pt1 | contig 13791 bp, 18 predicted proteins | sample CZODoug2_1_08_16_FD_185931 | JGI IMG/M metagenome (GOLD analysis project Ga0179593, IMG submission 185931) | Vadose zone soil fungal communities from Angelo Coast Range Reserve, California, USA - CZODoug2_1_08_16fungal (PacBio error correction) | ecosystem: Environmental > Terrestrial > Soil >...
GGGGGGTCAAAGGGTGCAACTGGGGGGGTACTAATTGGGCAGCATACCAAAGAAGCGAAACAAAAAACCCAAGAATCTCCCGTCAACCCACAACTATAAAAAAGTCAAATGAGTCCGGATCTCCCTAAGAACATCCGGGAGAGCCTCAATCCTAGGAAAAAGAGAAAAAAGACTGACAGATCCCGAGGTCAATGGGCCGAGACGCGTCGCGGTTCACCGGTCCACAAGCATGGAAAAACCCCAAAAGGACCTTCACTGTTGAAAAATTCACCTGAAGGGCAATGATGGCCTACCCTCAAAATAAAAAAGGTTCGATGAGAAGTGGGAAAAGAGCAGCAACTGGCGAGATTGAGGGTTCAGGAGGACATCAGAAGGATAGTCTGCGAGCAAGAGGCATCATATCCGTCAGTTCTTTGAGGAGGCCACAAGGGTTTGAAAAAAGGAATCTCCACATTAGTGCACCAAACTTATAAGGGCAGGGGAAAATGTTGGAACATATCAGCAGAAGGGGACCTAAGGGGGCCCACAATTTGAAAGGTGAATGGGGAAAAAAAAAAAAAGCTACTTGTGTGTTAAGAAATTAACCGCGGACAGATAGTTAACCGGCGATGGGTGAACGCTGGCTGATAGGAAATCTTAGTAGAAAAAACAAACTTGAGCTTAGACGAGAGGAAAATGGGGACGGTAAAAAAAGCATCTTTTGGCAGCCTCTTTTGGTCACCAAGACTCCAGAGTTGGATAAGAAGTTGTAGGAAAGGCACCTCCCCCCCATCCGCACCATCACCGGGATCAACGCCACGCCAAGGATGATGAAGGAAAAAAAGCACTACCGGTGGGGTACGAAACATAAAAAAAAACACCCCCCCGTGGTTTCAAAAGACTATTTGTGGGGGGCGTGGTGACAAACAAAAAAAGGAAGTTGACCGGAGTGAGCAAACGGAAAGGCGGACAAAAAGGAAAGCAGCGAGCGCGGTTCCCCAACGAAAGTATGAACTGAAAAGCCGTGGAGGAACTGCGGGGAGGTGTCAACTCGTATCCAGAATAAATGGTCAAATTGGCAACAGGGTGAGACAAGATTGGGAGTGATGCAAAATGCTCCTGTCAAGGGTGGTGCCCCGTCGAAGGATGTGGGGGGGACTAGGGCAATGAAATCGTCTGAAATAGTATTCTGGGAACACACAGCATATATGCAACAATTAACAAAGGGACAAAGCTCAAGACGCATATCTTAAAAGAGATTTAAAAAAAACGGAAACCTATCGATGCTCAGTAGGCACTATTAGTGTCAAGGAAACAAGAAAGAAAAGACTGTCTCCCTGAGAAAAAGTGTGGGAGGTAACTACCAAGAAAGTCATACCGGACAGGATAGCATGATTAAAAAGTGTTGGTGGAAAGGCAGAAAACTTTGGCTTCAGGGAGGGAAAAATGGCGGGGTTAATGGAGTAGGCTCGGCGCCCTTGATTGGGGGAGTTTTCTGCCAAAAAAGGAAAGAAAGGGTTAAGCAAACTCAGGCCATCAAAGGGGGGACAACTTGAAAAAGTGGGGTTGACTGGGAAGGTCGGGAAAAGGACGGGAAAGGGGGAAGGGCAACACAATGGATGATTTGCTGTTTTAGTTGGAAATGCCCGGAAGCATGAGAAAGAGAACAACAACAAAGGATTCGGAAAAAAAGGGGGAGCGGGCTACAGGGGGGCAGCAAACCAACAATACCAACTCATCAGGGTTTGCAAAGCAACCAGCAATACCCGGGGATTGCAGATGGGGTCATGGCTATAAAAAGAATGAGGATGGGGGGGGGGGAAAATTGCGTTCGATGTGTGACGAAACCGTGAGGTTGGGCGAAACCAAAAAAAGCTTGACGAACGAAGAGGAAACAGGGGCAGTTCGCAAATTAAGCAAAGGGGAGCGCACAAGGCGGGAAGAACAAACGGGGTAAAACTTGGGGAATCAGGAGAGCAGGGAGGGGATGCCTAGTTGTTTATACCTGGACCGACCCCATAGTGACCGCCAGGGGGCCAGACAGTCAGGGAAAAGGTCCGGTGGAATCTAAAGATATACCTCCGAGCATTAGAGAGGTGAGAGGGGGGTGGGAAAATAGATTGGAATAAGAGAGTATCAGTAGGAGGATCGAGGGGGCCTGGGTGAGCATAAGGGCAATCTGGTTTGGGGATAAGAATAGTGCAATAAAGATTTTCATTGCAGAGACAAACATACCTTCAAATGGACCAAGACCAGGAAGCAAGGAGGCAGCAGAACGTCTTGGTCTCAACCTCGGCCCCGGTTGAAAAAAAGGGGATCGCTTAGCCAGAATATAATTCTTTCAGGGAGAAACCTCCTATGCATGGAACATAAGGAAAAGGGCTGGATCAGGCCCGGAGATGGGGGGGAAAGAAAAATCGTGAGTGAAGCAACTGGAAAGAACTGTCCGATGCAGCCAAAATGTTCCGGCAAAACCTTCTGGATGGTGCTGTAAAACGACAGTAAAAAAGGTAGGTGTGCTACAAACGGGGTGGGCGGGGGGAATATTCGCGACAAAAAACGGTCGGGATGCTTTCAGGCACACAAAAAAGGCGGTGATGCTTGTGTGACAAGGGTTATTTGGAAGGAAGGATTTCCATTCCCACTTCTTGAAAAACTACAAAATAAGTTGAAGAGAGCATGCAGCGACCAAGAGTAATACAAAGATGGGGGAGTTAAACCTCCCAGACTAGGGGGCGATAAAAGCGTGTTAGAGGAGATGGACCAAGAAGATCTGAGGTAGACTGGTTATCGTTCCACAAACATAAGCATAGACTTTTAAAAACTCTACAAAATTGGAGGTAGGGCCTCCCTCAAAGAGCATTCGCATCTAGGAGTGAATGGAAAGGGCTCCTTAATGCAGTTCAAAAGGGGGGTGAGAAACCGAAGTGGCCTCTAGTATCCAGAAGGGGCCCCTACTAGCTTTGAGAGGATAGGTAGGCACGTTGGAAAAACGAGAAAACCGTCAGAACTGAAAAATGTCCCTATGAATCTCTCTGCTCGAAATCCGAAGACTGCAAAAAGAGCATGATACAAAATCAGAAAAAAGAAAAGTTTGGGCGCTATGCCCGAAGGGACAAGGCGCAAAGGAAAAAAAGGGGATTATTTTGTCACCTAGGGAACCCCGGTTCAAGTTGACTTAATCATGAACAGAGGGAGTGGAACGATACTTGTGAATGGGAAAAGAAGAAGAGAGGGGCATACAAAGCGGGAATAAAAAGTGCCTAAATGAGGAGTGGGGGTATGAGGGGCAAAATGGTTGAGTGAGATCATAGGATTATGATTTGTGGGCACGGGAGAGAAGTTTTGGGGAGGGATTCTGCAGGGGGGGAGGGGGGGGGGGAGAGTAGGAGGGGGTGGGAATTGGTCATAGGGCACATTGCCACGAAATTATATCAAGACGCAAAAAAAAAACAGGAAAGGATGAAAAAAGAAAAAAAAAGATAATAGGAGGGAAAAGGGGGACCTGAGGGGAAGAAGGGGGGGGGGGGTAAACGCAACACCTTCAAAAGCTACCCAAAAATCAAAAAATCCAGAGGAAAACCATCAGAAGCATAATAGAAGTGGTCCGCAGTCAGAAAAAGAACGACACTGGGGAAAGATCAGCAATCATAAAAACCTCGCCGAAGATGTTAAGAGAACCGGTCTGGCAAACGAGGGAGGCGTTCACAAATGCCACAGAGATAGGGGGAAAAAAAATCTACCGCACACGTCAACGACAGTCAAGGGTACAAGTGAAAAAGAAAAAGCAAGCCACTGTTGGAAGGGAGAAATTGGGCAGGGAGGAGAAAGGGAAGCAAAAGCGGATTGATGTTGTAGTGCGCATAAAGTCAGGATAAATTACCGAGAATAATAGAGGGGGGGGGGGGGGAAGGGGAAGATCCGGGAGTGTAGGCAGGTTGAGATAGGCAAACCACTTTTGGGGGAAATCCACGGATTTTAAAAAACAATAGCAAAGGGTGGATGGGAAAACACAGTAGAGGGGCCAGATCCATGCGGGGGATGACGTGCGGTGTTGAGAGGGCGCAGATCCATTTGAACTAATGATGTGTCTTGTGTGAGTCGGAACAAGAGAGCGGGACTGCTGGGTCTTGCGAAAGGAACCGGAAGTCTACATTATGGGGATTCGGGTTCCGGAATATTGTTGTGTTGCGGGTGGGGGGAACTTTGGGGTAACGGGGAAAGGGGGGTGTGTTGCATATAATATCAGTGGGGGGGAGCGGTTGGAAAGGACAAAAAAGCTATACCTCTCAACGAAGGGCACGGTGGGGGTATGGGGGGGGGGTGGCGAGTCGGCGACATTCCATTGGTTATTCCTCGAAGCAATGGAAAGGGGGGAGGGGGCAGGACAGTGTATGGGGCCCCTACCTTCCAGACTTGACAAACAACATAAGATATTTAATTAACATCAGCAAAAAAAGAAAAAGGGTGTGGGTTTAGAGAACAAATACAGACCAAAAAAAGGGGGCCTCTGGTTTTCGGGGGGGCCGGAGTAGGAAGCTGATTTAAATGTAGTAACCACGAAAGGGGGAAATTCTGGGGAGGATCAGCCTTAACAAAAAAGTGGCGTGGGGGGGGGGAGAGAAAGAGATCAACCCACTGTAGGAAGTAAAGGGAACAACTGGAATTAGATTTTAATTAAAGGGAAGGGGGACAAATCAACGGGAAAACCATGCAAACAGGGGAGAGAGAACAAAATCAAAAGTCATTGGGAAAGACGCGGGCGGGGGGGGGTTTAAAGGAAAGGGAAGGTAAGTGTGATTGGAGTCGAAAGAGTATCGTTAAGGAATTCAAGGAAAAAAATAAGCATCCTCAAGGAATGAATAGTCGAAAAAATACTCCCAAGAGATGCTCACCAGTCGAAAGAAAGAAGTACGTCTGGACCCGAAACTATGGGGTTAACCGGAGCAACAAGGGAGAAGAGTAAATTACAAGTGTGGGGGGGCAGCGGATCTGCGGTAATGGTTGACGAACGGAATGGTTTATTCAGTAGGAGGGGAAACAATGAGGGTTTCCACGCCTGTTTGGATGAAAACAACAAATAAAGATGACGTTTGGGTTAGAAGAAAGGAAAAAAACACGTATGGGTGCCAACACATGAGGGGGCGGGTAGGAATTGCCTGAGCAGAAGAGCTCTAAAACAAAAACAGGGAGCTGAGAGATAAATGAGAATGGCAACTACAAAGCCACATAAAGGTGGCCACGAAAGTGGGGAAGAGGTTTTCAGGCAGGTACACAAACGATGATTGCCCCGTTGAAAAAGAGTTGTCACTAAACAGGCAGGGGAGGGGCACCCGCAAGTGATTTGAACATAGGGAACCTTCAAGCTTAGAAAAATTAATTCGAAGACTGAAAAAAAACTGTAAAAGGAATCATGACTATCAGGAGTCTTGGGTTGGAGACAACCAACGGCCAAAAGGAAGTTCACAGGGCAACCTGGTTTCTTTGATGGGGAAACAGGAAAGAGCAAGAGGAGCTTAGCTGTGAGATGTAGGGGATGTGACTATAGGAGAGGAAATGGGGGAAGGGGCTATAGGCCAGCTGGCCCAGAAAGATGCCGAAGGAAATTTAATGCAAGAAAAAAAAAAGCATTCAGAAGCACACAAAACAATAAACGTACCCACTAAACTTCATAAAAAATTCTTGGATCCCCTCGCCCAAGGGGGGGTGGGGGGGGTCTCATTCTCACCCACTTAGGAATCTCCTCGCCCTCAGTCAGGGTCCATCCTCCTTAACTGTGCAAACACCTTAACCCATGAGCAGTAAAAGATTTGGTTAACAAGGACGAAAATGGGGGAAAAGGGGGTCTCGATGAAAATCAAAATGCAAGAACCTTAGTGCAAAACAAACTGCAAAGGAGGGGGATTGGGACCCAAGGGTGATGGGTGGTTTCGCTAACAACGGGCGTGCTCAGTCAATGCATTAAGGATTAAATTTTTGATCCGGTATTGCGGGCTTTGAACTTGACTCCCCCTTGGACAATCCAAAATGGAGGTCTAAGTCAACCAGTCATTATAAAATATGGGGAAATGTAAGCCGGGGAAAAGCTACTAACGAGTGGCTCGTTGGCCTTTATGAGGGTATAGGTAATTAAAAAACAAAAAAAAAAAAAAAAAAAAAAATAAGAGATGGGAAAAGCCATATTGATGACGTTTGAAAGGAAAACTAACCCAGAAAAGCTGGTTCCTTCATTCATCTGTGGAGAAAACTCAAATCAGCAGGGGAGTAGGGAAGAGAGGGGGCACCGCCCCAGCTGTCCTAAGGGTCGTCGTCAAACAAAGTGGGGAACTAAAAGAGAATCAAACTAAAAACAGGCTATGCAAGAAAAAAAAAAAAAATCTCAGGGAAGAATCCGGGGCAATGATGCAGAAGAAAAAAACAATCAATCAATCGATTGCTTAAGACTGAAATCAAGGCAAAAAAAAGACCTGGAGGTTGGAAAGGGGATAAACGCTTTCCCAGTCATGCCTCGTGCAGTCAGGGGGAAAGACGGGGAGGGTGCAGAAAAAACTCCGGAAGAAAGCGGGCCAAGTACCCGTCCGTTCTTTCCGTCTGCATGAGTATCTCTATGAACAAATGGAGTGAGGAAGGAAGGGCCCTGATCGCGATGACTCTTGTCACGGGAAGTGGTGGGGGAAGAAAGGCGCGGGGCTTGGGGGTTCGAAAGCGGGGGAACTGGAAGTACCAAAAACCTGCCGTCCCCTCAGTAATTTGCCCTATCCTCTTCAACGGGGAAAAGAGAGAGAGGATTGAGTGCAAGGGGGGGGGGGGCAACTGAGGTGAAAGTTGGAAAAAAACGCCCCTTCCAACTCCAAAAAAACCCCCAAAAAAAGACCCACAACGAGATCAAAACGGACTCACCGAGAGTTGAAGGGAATCGGTCAAAACCCCACCTTCCTGAAATGTTCAAGAAGCAACACGCCTCCCCCCGCAATAACCTGAACCATAGCCCGCGGTCTTCCGACAGGGAGTCATGGCAGGACCTTAGTACACCCCAGGAGGTTTCAAGACCTCCACCGCGCCCTCAAAGGCTTAAGCGCAGTCGCAAGTGTCCCGTGGAAATCTTTCATCCTCCCCCAAAGAACATAAGCGGGGCTGCTGAAGGGAAAATGAGGGAAAGAAAAAAAACTCATCTGTTTCTGGTGGGATTCTTCAACTCAGGATATCTTAGAGGAAAAAGAGGGGAGGGCAGAAATTCAGGGAAAGGTGAGGGGAAGGTGCCAAAAAACCTGGTTTTCGCAAGAAACTAGTGCCAAGCAGGTAGTTCACATCTAATTTCCAGTATAAAGAGTGAAGTGAGGGGAGAACAACACGGGAAGGGGAAAAAGGGGGAGGCGAGGATAAAGAATGTTAGGGGGCCAACCGAATTTCAAATGGTTATCGGGTAAGGCGCAGATATGTGTGGGGTGAGAAAAAGAACCGTATAAATAAAAAGAGGAGTAAGGGGGGTAATCCCAAAAACAGATGTATAACTCTCCCATGCGTAAGATGTTTTTCCTCGAGGGTGGGAAAATGAAGGAAGATAAATAGGTGTTGAGGGGGTGTGAAAAAATACAGGGGGAAAACCGACGCAGTATGAAAAACTGATCCACGAAAGCAAAAGAACAGCATAGGGGATAGCATCAAAACGGGGGGGGGGTCGACAAAAAAGGGACAGCCACCCGTTTTGAACCACACTATGGGAGGGAGGGTTACACAAAGAAGGAAGTGAAGGGGGAAAGGGAATAAAGTGGCGGTGGAAAAACGACGTTTCCCCAAAAACGTAGGATAGAAAAGGAGAAGCAGTTGGGGGGAAGGACAATGTGCACCTTATGGTCAATGAAGCAGAATGTGGCTCATCATAAAAGGGGGGAAGAACAGGAAAAAATGGGGCGATGGAAAGTTCTCGGGGGCAGAATTGATTAGTCCAGTGAAATTTGGTGTGCCACATGTGTGTAAAAGGCGAGTTTCCCTCTTATGATGCAAAAAAGGGGCATATAAAAAAAAAAGTCAAGAAGAAAACCTAAAGGCGAAAAAAAGACACCAAGAGGTATAAACAAAAAACTCGCACAGAGCAAGCCCCTGAGGTTCTAGGCGAGGAACAAGCAAAAAAGGGCTGCCCGGATGAAAAAGATGTGGGAGGAAATGACAACACAGACGACTGTCATGATGGTTCAAAGTTATCCTTGGGGGGTATTCACGGGAAGAACTTTGCTTAAGAGGGAAGAACTTGGCAGTAGGGGGACATGTCAAAACGAGTCCGAAACCTGGCTGGTGTTGATTTCCACCGGCCTTTTAAAAGCGGAAATCAACGGGGAAAATTCCTCATAGGGGTGGGGGGGATAGAAAGGAACACGGAAAAACAAGGGTAATACTGGTGGTAACACAATTGATTTTGTGGTTTGGGGGTTGAGGGACGGGAAGGGCTCAGAACCACAAGGGGGACAAGATAACCGGAACAACAGCAAAATCCGCAAGGGGTGGGGGGGGGGAAAAAAAAAAGCATTAACCGCAGTGGGAAGATGTGGGATAGGTTCCCCCTTAATAATTGCTGGCAGTTTGCGAACATTCTGTTGGGGAGAAAAGAAAAGCGAGGTGACAAAAATTCCAAAGCAAAGTACAAATAACAAAGTCTATCCCACCAAAGTGGGGAAAACTGGGAAAGACATGAGAAAAAAGTCGGCCTAGGGTTGACCGTACTCCCCGAGTTCATAGCATCTCCCCGGGATGTCTTTTTGGAAAGGGGGGGCAAGCAATAGAAATCGGGAGCATTAGGTACTTTGAAGCTTTGTAAATGGGGGGCTATCTCTCATTGATTGAAGGAGGACGATTAGGGGGAAGGGGACGGGAGTGGAAGAGGGGGGGGGAAACCGCCTACTTCAATGGGGTTTATAGAAAAACAGTTATAAGGCAAAAAACAGGGGCAAGGGAAGTAAAATGAAGGAGAAAAATTAGTGGAGAACACATATCCTGACATGGGAGCCATTGGTTAAGGCCCTCTTATCCTGAGTCAGTAAAACAGAGAAATGTAAAAAAGGGCTTCAAAACTGCGGGCAGACGTCTCCCCCATTGTTAAAAAAAAACCGACAAAGGGTGAAGCAAGGGCCAGGCAGAAAAAAAGGAAAGGTTCAATCTGGATGGTGAGGGTCACCAACTACCTAAATCTTCTAACCAAGGTGTTGGGCCTGGGGGCGAGACCACAAAGGCTTGCGGGAGGAAAGGCCACGATGAGCTTAGGCATGTGGTTGGAGCAAGGGATATTGGCGAATTGTGTACGGAAACGCTCAAACGCAACTAAAAAGGGGAAGGAAGGGCAGGGGAAAAAAAGAAAGCAGAAAGAAGGGGGGGCGTTAAAAAGGGACGAGCTGTTAGCTCTCCAGCTGTTGGGCTGCTACAGGAAAAAGTCAGAGGGGCATTGGGAAAAGGGGTGAACAGGGGTTCTCTTGAGCACCAGACAAGCCTTCCTCTACCATAAAGGAGGGGACGGGTACAGCAAAAACGACCCAGAAGAGAGCTGAGGAACTTTATCCCTGCAAGAGTTAACAGGGGTGGGAGACAAACGAGCAACTAAAAATGAGGAGATGGAACTCTAGGGAAAAGCCCAGAAGCACTAAGGAGTTCATTGAAAAAAGGGGTCACCGGACAGAAAAGAAAGAGCGAGGAAGGAACTCGCCTGCTCGAAAGACTATAGCTTCCAGATTAGGCAGAAAAAACAGGAAATCAATAAGGGAGTTCGGGGAGGGGGATCTAAAGCAGGACAAGCGCCTCAGAAAATCTTGTAATTGGTGGTTTAGGCCATACATCTTAAAAAACCAGGGCAAGGTTAAGGTCGGCAGCAGGAAAGTTCTTTTGGGATGTTGGGAAAGGACTGTGGAATGGGAAGCTCAGAAGAATCTTAAGACCAGCGGGATCATGGGACAACTGTAGCTGGAACAGAGGCGTAGGGAGGAGGGGGGTTCCTCTTTACAGTAACAAATGAGTTAGTGTGGGAATACGGAGAACTAATTATTGATGGCTTTTCAGAAAGGGTTAACAGGGTTTGGGTTGATATTCTGGCTGGGCTTGTTGGGGGGGTACGGGATTATCCTGGGGATTGGGGAATGTGCGTACAAAGGAGTAAAAACAAAAAAAAACTTACTCAAGTTATATCCAGAAACTCCACCAAACAAAGGGAGGGAAGAGAGAGAGGGGAAGGGCTGGGAAAGGAAGGGGAACTCATTGGTACGAGGCAAAGGCCAACTAAATTCTAATCTCCCAAAAATAAAAAAAGCCAAGGAACACACTACCGTGAAAATCGGGAGGACGAGATATCCACTAAACATGCCTTTGAATAGAAAAAAAACCATCACCAAACGCATCAACCGAAGGAAAACGTTAAAAGAAAAAACGGGGGATGCCGAAAAAACGACGGGTCGCGTTCACCAGTCCCAAGGTAGGAGTAAAACATAAAAAAAACATAATGGGAAAACATCACGGGAGAAAAAAAGCAACTGACCGGGGTCACTGTTTCAATAACCTCAAAAATCAGCAAGCAGGTTGATGCGGAACGGTTTCCTGAGGGCAGAGCACACTGAAGATGGATTTTTGGGCAGAGTCATCAGGGCCGGGATCGTCTGGCACCCGTCAGGAGCAATGAAAAGCCTTTAAGTGTCTCAGGTTTTGGGGGATGAGGGCCCACAAATGCCCATAATCTCATGGGGGGGACACCTCTGAAGTAGTTCATTGCAAATGAGGGCCAGGGGAGGGAAAGGAGTGGACGACAAAAAGTTTGCATGGAAGAAAAGCAGGACTGCTTTTTAGTTCCGAGGGGGAACTAAATGTCGACAATATGAAAATAGGGGGAAAATAGGGGGGGGGTGGAGAAAAGAAAACCATGAGGACTGCAAGGAAGTGAAAGTGAAAAAAGAAAAAGAATTTTTGAAATACACTCGAGCACAGGCGGGGAGAAAAAATCTTGGAAGGCCGAGGGGGTGGAAGGGGCAGACTCGCCCTTCGTTTTGGTGAACAGGGAATGCCCTCAAACGCGCCAAGAGCACTTGATAAAAAAAAAAGAATAACTCACGAGCAGCTTAGGCCAGAAAACCGTGTTGTCGCCCAAGAAGACCAACGCCCAACCGGTGGGGGAGACCAACGAAAGAGGGGGGAAAAAAAGGTCCACTGGGGGGAAAGCACCATCCACGGGCCACTCGTACCTTCTGATGCAAAAGGACAGGGCTTCCACCCGTTTGCTTCAAAAGAAAAAAACCCAGGGTTGAACTGAGAACCAGGGGGGGAACAGGTTCAAAGGGAAGGAAAAGGGAGGGGTCCAATGAACGAGGAGCCTGGAGGATGAAAATCTAAACGGGCTCCAGGTCCAAAATTTTGGAGGGCCAAAAAATTTCAAGGGGGCGAAAGGGGAATCAAGGCAATGGGGTGCCAGGATGAAGGTATGTGTTTGTCACTGAAAGCTTCGGAAATGGGAAACCACAAAAGATTCAGAGTTCCCTGAAACCAGTCCAGGGAAGAAGAAAAGAGGGAGAAAGATCTTGGGTGAAGCGAGGGAAACCCTATCACCGAAGCGATCCGGGAGATGATTTAAGAAAGGAACACACCCTACATCACTGACGGGGAGGGGAAATGCTAAAACTAGGGGGGAGGGTAAAGGTTAGACAACAAACGATTCCTCCACGGTAGAAGTTCCGTGGTTACCAATTGGGGGGTTACTGCCTTGCAATCCGGGGAGGAAGGGGGATGACCGAAAGGGGGAAGGGAATTTCATTTCGCTCGGCAAAAACACTTGCTTGGGGTATTTCAAAACAACCATGAAGGGACTTTTCGGGAAAAGAAGATCACTGGGGAAAAATTCATAAATGGAGGGGGGGGGGGGGGAAGAATAGACCCAAGGAACACAATGGGGACAAGCGGTAAAGGGAAGGGGGCAAAACAGATACTTTGGCGTAGTTTTGTTTGAAAATTGCCAGAGCAAGAGAGTCGCCGCAAACAACAAAGGAGGGATGAACCTCTCTCTCAAGGCGAGGGCAGACACACGTAAAACATCACCGGACATCAAGGGGGTTGAAACAAACCCTTCAAGTAAAACCGGAGTGGCAGATTTGTTTCCTAGCTTCAAAGCCGAAATTGTGCCAGGGAAAACAAGGGGGGGTTACGGAAAAAAAGGGCTTAGGTTGGCGGGACGAAAAACAAGGAGTGAAGAGGACGGAAATTAACCCTGCCATCGTCAGAATTAAACCAAAGGGGGAACTTCATCACAATGTTAAGGAAGAATGAAGAAGGAGGAAAGGACCTAAGGGGGAACCCGGTTACCTCAAGTAAGTTCAGCGGAACATAGGTCGGGCGTGGTGCCCTAAGGAAGGCAGATAACGAAGGAGCTTGAAAAGCTGGGAGTAGGGGTAAATCGTTTGAAGACGATATGCGATAATGGATATGACGGGTCCTGGTTTGTCCTTGGGAAGGGATATGGACGCTGTGGGGGGCAGCCTACGAGTGCAGAGATTTCATTTATCAAAAAGAACTTACATAATGCACACCAAAAAGGGGGGCCGAGCGTCAACTGCTGCAGAAGATGATTGTCTCACAAATCGCCAACATTTGGCCATGGAAAACAGGGGGAAGAGGGAACCCTCCAGGCGCGGAAGGGAAAAACAACATCCTAATTCAATTGAACTTGGGCCTAAAAACGTGAGCTCAAAGTACCAGAAAAAGGTGGGTAAAGAGAGAAGGAGGGAAAAAGTTGGGAGCACGTCCTATGAATGAGTGTCCTTCCTGAGGGATTCCACCACCATGCACAAAAAAGGGGGGGAAAAAAGGGTGGCGGGTGGGCAGGGTTGTTTCGCGACCAACGTCGTGACGGAGGCCGTCAAGAAAAACCTTGCTTGCTGATGGTGGGTTGATCAGGCAGGGAGAAAAGGTGGTAGGGGGAAAGGGAAAACGGAGTCCCAACAAAACGACTTGAGGGAGACTTCAAAAAAGGAATTCCCCCTCTTGGGGGGGGAGTGAAACCGCATGGTTGGGGAAAAAAAAAAGGCTCGAAAAAGCTGTGGGCGATGAGTGGAAAAATACAATTCCTCTTCATATAAGGGTGTACTCTTTGGGGAAACTAGAACTCGCCTGTGAAAGCCCATAATTGGGGAAAAAAGGGGGACGGGGTTTAAATTGAAGAACTAAAAAGCAGTGAGCTCTGATGCGTTCTCCATGAATCTGAAAATTGTGGGAAAAACCCTCCGTCCACTTCGGATATGGAAATCTAGTGCATGGCCCTAAAAAGAGTTGGGACCTAATGGGAGATGAGTGGAACAGACAGCCTCGCTCAAACCTGCAGAACTGCACGGCGAGGAAATGAATGAAGCTGGCTCGGAAGACTAGACAGCCCTGATGAAGGAAATGAAAAACAGAAAATCAGAAGGGGCCGGGAGAAACTGCCCTCAGGAAAAATTCGAAGAAAAAAGCGGGAGGAGGGTTTAGGGTGGGGAGCAAACGAGGTACCACCACCGGGTCTCATTGACATTTTTAAGCAGTGAGGGAGATGGGGTGAAGGGGGGGACATATACTTTGAATTGTAACGGCGACTCAGGAGCGGAGGCCATCGGTCTTTCCCCTGGAAGTCTGGAAGAGTCGGGAGGAGTGTAATTGATCTCTGGGCAACGGCTATGGCTTGCAGTTGGAGATGCGGAGCTCTAGCAGGAAGGCTGGTTGCACGGGATCTAGGTGGTGGGCCGAGTCTGGCTGGTGGGGGGGGAGGAGCTTAGCAGGGGAATGGGGAGGCGTCACCCAGGAACCAGAAAGTTTCCCCTGTGC